>Ga0105046_10020236_pt1 | contig 10069 bp, 9 predicted proteins | sample MAT03_FD_78385 | JGI IMG/M metagenome (GOLD analysis project Ga0105046, IMG submission 78385) | Freshwater microbial communities from Lake Fryxell liftoff mats and glacier meltwater in Antarctica - MAT-03 (megahit assembly) | ecosystem: Environmental > Aquatic > Freshwater > Ice > Liftoff... | reverse complement strand
GCTCTACCAGCGGCGCGGGGTGAAGGAGTACTTCATTTTCGACCCCGAGGGCTTCTACCTGCGCCCGCGCTTGCTCGGGTTCCGGTTGAAAGGCCCACGGTACCAAACCCTGTTCGCCATCGACGATATCTTGAGCAGCGACTTGGGCTTCGACCTGCGGCCCGAAGGCGAAATGCTCCGGCTGATCGACCGCGCCAGCGGAATGAACATCCCCACGCCGGCGGAATCCATCGAGCGGCCCCGACGAGCCGAAGAGCAAACCCGCCTCGAAGCCGAGCAATTCGCAGAGCTGCGTTCGGAAAATGAACGCCTGAAAGCCTTGCTCGCCAAGCTGGGTGCCCCGAACGGGAATATGCCATGACCCACCGTCTCCCCGTGCTCGGCCTCATCGGGGCCATCGGCGCCGGCAAATCGACGACGGCCCGAGCCTTCGCCGAACGGGGTGGCTTCACCATCGATTGCGACCGCCTCGGTCACGAGGCACTCGCACTGCCCGAGGTGCTGGATCCATTGGCGAATCGCTGGGGTAGTCGGATTCTCCTGCCGGACGGAGCGCCGAACCGGAGAGCCATCGGCGGGATCGTCTTCGCCGATGCGGAGGAACGCACGTTCCTCGAAAGCGTCGTCTTTCCGGCCATCGGAGCTTTGGCCCGCCGGGAGATGGCAAAGGCCGCGGAAGTTCCATCGGTACGGTTCATCGTGCTCGATGCGGCCACGCTGCTAGAAGCGAACTGGGGCGACGCCTGCGACCGCATCGTGTACGTCGATGCACCGGAAGATGTTCGCCGGCGACGAGTGCTGACTCGCAGCGGTTGGGACGTGGCGGAATTGGCCCGGCGCGAAGCGGCGCAATGGTCCGCGGCCGCGAAAATCGAACGGGCCGACGCGGTGATTCGAAACATCGGAACGGAATCCGACCTGAAGGATTCGGTGGATCGACTGCTGAAGGAGTGGGGCTGGATCGATGAAAAAGGATGCCGAGATGACTGACGAAGTGCCGGAAGAACCGAAACCGATCCGCAAACCGGCGGGCAAGGGCAAAGCGAAACCGCGCCCGGTGGACGAGGAGCCGAATGCACCCGACGAAGCCCCCACACCGCTCGATATTCCGGTGTCGCCGCCCCGCCCGATGAAAGCACCGCCCGCTGTACCGACCGAACGCGTGATCGATCCCAACGAGCGCGGCTTCGACGCCGAGACCAACTCGCGCTACGAGGAAATCAAACGCGGCAATACGTACATCACCCAGCTTCAGCAGATGACGCTGGCCCAGTTGCAAACCGCGGCGAACGAAGACAGCATCCCGCGCGACGAATGGATCGGCCTGAAAAAGCAGGACCTCATCTTCCGCATTCTCAAAGAGCGCGTGAAGCAGAACGGCCTGATGTTCGGCGAAGGGACGCTCGAAGTCCTCCCCGATGGCTTCGGCTTCCTCCGCAGCCCGGACTACAACTACCTGCCTTGCCCGGACGACATCTACATCTCGCCAAGCCAGATCCGCCGCTTCGGCCTGCGGACGGGGTCGGTCGTCGCCGGGCAGATTCGCCCGCCCAAAGAGAACGAACGCTACTTCGCCCTGCTCCGCGTCGAAGCGATTAACCTTCACGACCCGGACATGCTTCACCAGAAGGCTTTGTTCCAAGATCTCACGGCGACCCACCCGGACAAGCGGCTGAAGCTCGAACACGACCCCGCCGACCTGAGCATGCGGATCATCGACCTCATCACCCCCATCGGCAAAGGGCAGCGCGGCCTCGTTGTCGCCCCGCCACGCACCGGCAAGACCGTTCTGCTCCAGCAGATGGCGAACTCGATCATACGCAATCACCCGGAGTGCTACGTCATCGTGCTGCTCATCGACGAGCGCCCCGAAGAAGTGACCGAAATGACTCGGTCGGTGAAGGGACCGAAGGTTGAAGTCGTGAGTTCGACCTTCGACGAACCGAGCGAACGGCACGTCCAAGTGACCGAGATGGTCCTCGAAAAAGCGAAGCGTCTCGTCGAGTACGGCGTCGATGTCGTGATTCTGCTCGACAGCATCACGCGGTTGGCGCGGGCCTACAACAACGAACTCCCCGGCAACGGCAAGCTGCTGTCCGGCGGGCTCGACGCCACCGCGCTGCAGATTCCCAAGCGTTTCTTCGGCGCGGCCCGCAACCTCGTCGAAGGGGGTTCGCTGACGATCCTCGCCACGGCGCTGGTGGATACGGGCAGTAAACTCGACGACGTGATCTTCGAAGAGTTCAAAGGCACCGGCAACATGGAAGTGCACTTGGATCGGCGCCTCGTCGAGCGGCGCGTCTACCCCGCGATCAACGTCAACGAATCCGGGACTCGCAAAGAAGAACTCTTGCGCAGCGAAGACGAGCTGCGTATGATCCACATCCTGCACAAGGTGCTTTCGGACATGCCGGCGTGGGAAGCCGTGGAACTGCTGCGGAAGCACTTGAGCAAGCACAAGACGAACGCGGAATTCCTGAAAGTGCTGACGATGAGTTAACGGTGAGAGTTCGGAGTGGGTCGCCGGGCATCATTGTCCCCACCCCGGCTGGAACCTACACTGTTAGCATTATTATGGATTGCCGTCATTATGTTGGCAGGGTTCCCCTACCAACGACTGACGGACGAAATCAGCGGTGGTCACGGGCCAAATTGAGAGGTACGGCTTATACGAGGCGAATTCGTGGTTCATATCACCGAAGGTGAATGGTTGACGGCGACGGAAGCCGCGGCCTATTTCAAAGTCTCGCGGGAGCGTTTGGCCCAGTTCCTTCGGGCCGGGCGAATCCCGTATACCCAAGTCGGCCGGCAATTCATCATCCGCAAAGATATCGCCGATCAGTTCCGCCACGAGACCCGGAAGCCGGGCCGGCCGAAATTGGCTCCGAAGGTCGCCGACACCAAAGCCTAAGCGAGCACAGCTTCGTCCGAGCCGGACGAGTAAAGACGAAGGTGCGACTTCGGCCGTCGAGCGACGGCGATAAACCTGTTCTGGCGGTCTTGCTTGAGTCGAGGTCTGTTAAGAATTGGTGAGTTTCGAAAAGATTTGACCAATTCCGCAAACATTTCCCTTCGCCTGACGATGTACCCCCGCCCGCATTTCACGTCGCGGAACTGGCGGTTTTCCCGACAAAATCTGCATGATTTCCAAGCAAACTGCGCGCTTGCCATGCAGTTTCTGCCCCCGTCTGGGGCACACCCGGCGAACAGATAAGACGAACAAAAAAGCAAATATTAACATTTCTTGAAAGTTTCTTTCTGAACGCGCCCGAGCCTGAGGCTGTAAAAGTTATGCGTTGAACAGAGTTCGCCAAGTTCGCCCAGTGCCACAATGGCCGGGGATTCGCGAATTTGGCACCCCGGTTGCCCACCTGGCTATCATCGTCCTCGATACCCCATTTTTCGCAGCGGAGATTTTCATGGCTCCTCCCTGTCCTCGAAGCTCGGTTCGCACCCGATCCGGCTTCACCCTCATCGAGCTGCTGGTCGTCATCGCGATCATCGCGATCCTCATCGGCCTGCTCTTGCCCGCCGTACAGAAGGTTCGCGAAGCGGCCGCCCGCGCCCAGAGCCAAAACAACATGAAGCAAATCGTGTTGGCGACCCACGCCTACCACGATGCCAACAACCGCTTCCCGCCCGATGTCGGTTGGACGCCGAACCCCGTCAAGCCGCCGGTTCCGGCGACCACGGCGACACCGTACGGAAACGCCGGCGGGGCGAACGGCACGCTGTTCTTCCACGTCTTCCCGTACATGGAACAAGATAACCTCTATAACTCGTGCCGAACCGCCGGTGGTTACCAATACTTGAACATGGGCGGCACCTACCGCTACCAAAACACGGTTGCCGGCAACTGGGCCAACACCAAGTCCGATGCGGTCAAGAGCCTCATCGCCCCGAACGACATCAGCGCCTACTTCACGTATGCCTACGTCAGCTACATTTCGAATGCCGAAGTGTTCGACGGCGCCCGCGGCATGCTCGGAATCACCGACGGCACCAGCAACACGATCGGTCTCGCGGAAGGTCAGACCTATTGCTCCAGCAACGGCAATTACAGCAGTAGCTACGACGCACCGACCAAGACCCACACGACGACGTACAGCTACGGGTATCGACAAGGGTATTGGAATCTCACCGTCGAACAGGCCGGCACGCAGAACTACAACTACACGTATTCCTACAACGGCACGACTTACAACTACAACTACACGTACACCCAAGGCGCTCCGAGCTTCCGCCGCGTCGCCGGCAAGACCTTCGAAAACAAGCCGACAAACTACTCCTGCGATTCTTCGATACCGCAATCGCACTCTTCGGGCTCCATTCAGGTCGGCATGATGGACGGCTCGGTTCGCGGCGTCCGCTCCGGCGTCTCGACTCAGGCTTGGGAAGCGGCTGTCACGCCGACCCAAGGTGACATCTCGAACGATCTTTGATCCGGTTTCGCCCCCGCTCGACATGCCTCATCGTGAAGGAGCTGCATCAGTGAAACGGATCCAGCAGCGTATGATCGTCGGAATGCTCGTCGGAGTCGGATTTCTGACCCTCGGCTGCGAGGCGAAGCAGACCGTCGCCACCAACGATCCCAACAGCAAAGAAAATCCGACTTTCGGTATCCCCGTGTCAAAAGGGGGCACCTCGGTAGTCAAGGGTAAAGTCACGGCCGGCGATGAGCCGATCATCGCCGGCCGAGTGCTTCTCTTCGTCGAAGATGGACTCTGTCTCACCGTCGGCGTGATCAATGCCGATGGCACTTACGAGTGTGCGAACGTGCCCGACGGCAAGGCCGAAGCGGTCGTGCTGCTCGATCCGGACGGCGGTTTACCGTTCCCGACCACGGCGCCGGGTGCGGGCGGCATGCCCGGCGGGGGTCCTCCGGGTGGCGGTATGCCCGGGGGGGGACCTCCGGGTGGCGGTATGCCCGGCGGGGGTCGTCCGGGTGGCGGTATGCCCGGCGGGGGTCCTCCCGGCGGGGGTCCTCCCGGTGGCATGAAAGGTGGCCCGATGGGTAAAGGTGCCGGAGCAATGCAACCCGGCCCGCAAAGCCTTCCACCGCCATTCTTAGATCAACTGACGTTTCAAGTGCCGAGAGACAAAACAGCCGCCTATAAAGTGCTCCATCAAAAGTACGGTAAGTCCAGTAAAAATAACCCTCTGTCGTTCACGGTCTCCGGATCGACGACATTCGACATCATTCTGAAGTAACGTTTTCTCGCTCACCTTCATCCCGAGGAGATTCTTATGTTCGACAGTCGTCCGCGCCGGTCGAGCGGTTTCACGCTCATCGAACTGCTGGTGGTCATCGCCATCATCGCCATCCTCATCGGCTTGCTCCTGCCCGCCGTCCAAAAGGTCCGTGAAGCTGCAGCCCGCAGCCAGAGCCAAAATAACCTCAAGCAGATGGTTCTCGCCGCCCACAACTACGAGAACACCACGAATAAGCTGCCCGATTCTTACGGCGATTACCTGTATACGTCGCCGGGCTTCAGCTACTACTACAACTTCGGCAATGGCTACAGCGGGAACGTTTTCTACGGTATCTTGCCGTACATGGAACAGACCGCCCACTACGACAGCGGCAAGTTCGCTTTCACCGGCTACGTCTATACGCCGAACCCGTATAGTTTTGCCTTGGGTACCGCCATCGTGAACGCCGCGTTCAAGGCGCCCGGCGGCAAAGTCAAGAGCTACATCGCCCCGCACGACCCGACGCTCGACACTGACCCGAACAACAACAGCCCGGTCAGCTACTTGCCGAACAGCAGCATTCTCAGCTCGTACAATACGCTTCTGAAAATCCGCATGGGCACCTCCAACGTGATCATGTTTGCCGAAGGCTATTCGAGCTGCAAGACCACGGTGAGCTACTATTGGTCGCCCGCGACGACCTACAACTACCAGCGTCAACAAGCTTGGAACTTCGGTGACTACTACCAAAAGGGCACGGCCTATTCGTCGAACCCGTACTACCTGATGTCGAACCACATCGGCGCCCAAGCTTACGACTACAGCACGACGAACTACTGGCAGAGCCCGATCGGGCCATTCCAAGTCAAACCGACCTTGGACAAGTGCCACTATGAACTTGCTCAGTCGCTCTCGAACGGCCCGCTCCAAGTCGGAATGGGCGACGGCAGCGTTCGCTCGGTCAAGCAGTCGGTGACACTCGGTGCTTGGTACACCGCCCTCTATGACTACGACTACACCCAGTGGTACGGCGGTGGCGGTCTGGACTAACCGGTGCGATGCACCGACCAATTGCGGCCCCGGGTCACCGGGGCCGTTTTCGTTTCCACCCCAGTCCACTAGGGTAGTAGCATCTTCCCCGAGGCTCGGCCCATGCTCTACGAAGGTGACTTCAACACCCCCGCCGGCCGGTTCGCCATCGTCGCGGCCCGGTTCAACGCGTTCATCGTCGATCCGCTCTTGGCCGGCGCCATCGATGCCTTCGCGCGCCACGGCGTCGCGGCCGAGCGCGTCGATGTCGTGCGCGTGCCGGGATCGTTCGAGATTCCACTGGTGGCGCAGCGCCTCGCCGAAAGTGGGCCGTACGCCGCCGTGATCTGCCTCGGTTGCATCATCCGCGGCGAGACCGACCACTACGACCACGTCGCCGGGGCCGCCACCAACGGCGTGCTCAACGCGGGTTTGAAGTCGGGCGTGCCGGTGATCTACGGCGTGCTGACGTGCGAGACACTCGAGCAGGCGATCCACCGGGCCGGGGCGAAGGCCGGCAACAAAGGCTACGAAGCCGCCGTGACCGCGATCGAGATGGCGAACTTGCTGGCGAAGTTGGGGGCGTGAGCGGGTGGATCGCGTAAACTGACCGGCCGGGGAGGAACGCCATGGCCGATGTGTTTTCGCAGGATCGATTGCCGCCGCAGAGCCGCGAGGCCGAGAAGGGAGTGATCGGCAGCGTGCTGCGCGACAACGCTTCGCTGAACGACGTGCAGACGATCATCCGCGTCGATAACTTCTACTACGACGCCCACCAGAAGATATTCCAAGCGATCAGCGACCTCTACAACGACGGCAAGCCGGTCGATCTGGTTATCCTGTTCGAGACGCTCAAAGCCCGCAAACAGCTCGAAGACATCGGCGGCGCGGCTTACCTCGGCGAGCTCTGGGAAGCGGCCCCGACCGCCGCGAATGCCGAGTACTACGCCCGCATCGTGCGCGACAAAGCCGTGGTGCGGAACCTCATCCACACGAATACGGAATTGTTGCGCGACGCCTACGACGGCGTCATGTCTGCCGACGAATTGCTCGGTTTGGCCGAGCGCAAGATTCTCGAGATCGCCGAGAAGGGGACGACGGGGGAAACCTTCACGCTCGACAAAACGATCAACGAGGCGTTCAACCGCATCGACGCCCGGGCCGGCCAATCGAACCTTTCGCTGTCCGGGATCCCCACCGGCTATGTGGAGTTGGACAACATCCTCGCGGGGTTGCAGAACAACGAGCTCATCATCATCGCGGCGAGGCCGAGCGTTGGAAAAACCGCGTTCGCGTTGAATATCGCCCGGCACATCATCGTCGAGGAACGCTTGCCGGTCTTCTTCGTCAGCTTGGAGCAATCGCGCATCGAAATCGCCGAGCGCTTGCTCTGCTGCCAAGCCCGCGTCGATAGCCACAACTTGCGCAAAGGTCAGCTGAGCTCGGACGACATGCAGAAGCTCATCGCGGCGGGGGACCAGTTGAAGGGGCCGCGGAACAACCCGGTGAAATTGTTCATCGACGATTCCCCGGCTCAGGGGATGCTCCGCATCTCGGCGAACGCCCGCCGGCTGAAACTCCGGCACAACATCCGGCTCGTTATCATCGACTACTTGCAGCTCATCGATCCCGAGAACCGCCGCGATCCCCGTCAGGAGCAAGTCGCCCAGATCAGCCGGCGGTTGAAGTTTCTCGCCCGGGAATTGCAAATCCCCGTGATCGCGCTGGCGCAGGTGAACCGCGCGTCCGAAGATCGGCAGGATCACAAACCACGGCTCTCCGACTTGCGCGAATCGGGGAGCATCGAGCAGGACGCCGACACCTGTATGATGCTGCACCGCCCCGGCAAATTCGACGGCGGGCAGGAAGACAACATTTTGGAAGTGATCGTCGCGAAGCAGCGCAACGGCCCGACCGGCGACATCACGCTGGCGTATTTGAAGAAGTACATGCGCTACGAGAACTACGCCGCCGACGGCGGCTTCGGCGGAGGCGTGTGAAGAGCCACAAGTCGGGACGCTAGGTCACGGGCGCATACTTCGCCACGATGGCCTTCGCGGTCTTCAAGCCGTCGACCGCTGCGCTGACGATCCCGCCGGCGTAGCCGGCGCCTTCGCCGACGGGGAACAGTCCCGGGATGCCGGGCGATTCCCGCGAGGTATTGTCGCGGTCGATCCGCACCGGCGAACTCCCCCGCGACTCCGGTCCGGCGATGACGGCGTCTTTCAGGAACCGCCCCTGCCAGCGTTTGTCCATCTGCGGCAGCCCGTGGCGAATCGCATCCGCCACCACCGGCGGCAGGACTTCGCGCAGGTCGGCGACGAACGTGCCGCGCGGGTAACTGCTGCTCACAGTACCGGAAGTGGCCCGCTTCTGCACGAAATCCATCGCCCGTTGCAGCGGGGCCGAGTACGCCCCGCGCCCCATGTCGAAGGCCTTGCGTTCGTACTTCTCTTGCAGGCGCATCCCAGCCAAAACGTCCGTTCCCTCGAATGCTTCCAAGGGCACCGTGACGACGAGGCCCGAGTTGGCGAACGGGGAATCGCGCTTCGACAAGCTCATGCCGTTGGTGCAGAAGTAGCCCTCCTGCGAGACGCTCGGGATGATCGACCCGCCGGCGCACATGCAGAACGTGAAGAGGTCGTTCTTGCCGTGGGCCACGAGGGAATAGTCGGCGTTGCCTAGGACGTCCTCATACGGTCGCCCGCCGTATTGGGCGCGGTTCACGGTCTCTTGCGTGTGCTCGATGCGGACGCCGAATTGGAAGGGCTTCTGCGACATCGGCACCCGGCGGCGGGCGAGCATCTCGTAGGTGTCCCGCGCGCTGTGGCCGATGGCGAGCACCACGAGCGAACTCGGGATGAAGCCGCCCGAAGTCTGCACGCCTTTCACGCCGGCGTCGTCGAAGTGCAGATCTTCGACCTTCGTCAAGAATCGCACGTCCCCGCCGAAATCGATGATCTTCCGGCGGATCGCCTTCACCACGGCGGGCAATCGATTGCTGCCCAAGTGCGGTCGGTGGTAATACAGAATATTCGGCCGGCCGATCTGCTGACCCTTGCACTCGGCGAAGAGTTCGAGCACGCGGAGCACGTCCGAGCCGGTATTTCGGCAGGTGAGTTTGCCATCGGAAAACGTCCCCGCACCGCCCTCGCCGAAGAGGTAGTTGCTTTCGGAGTGGAACGCGCCGCCGTCGTCGAATGTCTTCACATCGCGGATGCGTTCGGTAACCCGCGTGCCCCGTTCGAGCACGATCGGCCGGTATCCGTGGAGCGCGAGGAAGTAGGCACACACCAATCCGCCCGGCCCGCTACCGATGACGACGGGGCGATCCCGAATCGGCGCGCTCCCCGGCGCCGGCATCGCGAACGGCGGCTCGGTGTGCTCTTCGATGGTCGCATTCGCCGAGTGCGGCACCCGGTAGCCCGGCTCGGTCACTTCGACTTCGAAGTTGTACACGAACTGTAATCGGCGTTTGTCGCGGCTGTCGAGGGCCTTCCGCAAGATGCGCCAGCCGTAGAGGTCGGCCGGCTGCACGCCGAGGGTCTGCGCGACGTGCCGGGGGAGACTCTCTTCGAGTTCCTCGATGGGCAACCGGAGGTTCGTGATGCGCAGGGCCATGGTAGAATTGTAGGATGGCGTTCGGACACTAGCCCGCCGCCACTTCGACCCCCATCGGCTCGTCGTCCTCGAAGGCCCCTTCGTCGGTCGTGATGTTGACGATGCCGTTGGGCGTGATGGCCAGCGTGTGCTCGACGTGGACGCTCGCCAGTCCGTCGCGGGTGACCACAGTCCAGTGGTCGCGCATCGTCACGACTTCCGCCGTGCCCATGTTCACGATCGGTTC
>Ga0105046_10020235_pt1 | contig 10069 bp, 6 predicted proteins | sample MAT03_FD_78385 | JGI IMG/M metagenome (GOLD analysis project Ga0105046, IMG submission 78385) | Freshwater microbial communities from Lake Fryxell liftoff mats and glacier meltwater in Antarctica - MAT-03 (megahit assembly) | ecosystem: Environmental > Aquatic > Freshwater > Ice > Liftoff... | reverse complement strand
GACTGAATTGCCGGACTCGCCGCTTGAGGAACGAGAGCCCACGGAGGGTGGCACCGGCGAGGGCGATCCGTATGCGGGCGGCAAGGTGAGCTCCGGAGGGCGCCGATCTGCTCGCAAGGTGGTGGAGGAGAAGCCGGCACCGCCGCCGCCCAAAGCTAGGCCGCGCGGTCCGATGCGGGTGACGGAAAACGTAACCCCGCCGAAGGCTTTGTCTCAATCGGCGCCGAGCTACCCTTCATCAGCAAAAAAAGCCGGGATTGAGGGGGTTGTGATCATCAAATACGTGGTGACGGAGGCCGGTACGGTGAGTCATGTGCAGGTCCTGCGGGGACCCGCCGAGCTCCGCGATGCTTGCGTTGAAGCGCTCTCGCGCTGGACGTTCGAGCCGGCGCTTTTCGAAGGGAAACCAGTAGCCGTTTTCCGCATTGCGCGCTTCCCCTTCCGCATCACGACCTGACCCAAGCCCCGCCCGCCACACTAGTAGGAAGCCTACGAACCCGAGGAGAGTCTGAGATGAGTTTTGATCTAGCCTTCTGGCTCAATCTTCCGAAGCAAGAAGAGAAGAATCAACCGGTAGTGCCCAACCAGAAGAACGAGCCCTTGGTGATGACGCTGGATAAAGCCGGGGTTATCCGCATCAATAAGACCGTGATCAAAAAAGAAGAATTGAAGCAGCGCCCCCCCCGATTTTGGGCTGTAAAAAGCCAGAAAGTCTCGTATTTCGACGCCCACGACGAGGTGCCTTACGGCAAGGCCGTGGAGGCGATGGATCTTTCGCGCAGTGGCGGCGCACGCTCGATCGCCATCCTGACCCAAAAAGTCGTCAAGTAGCGAGCTCTCCTAGCTACAGGTTCTCTGTTCTCACGTCTCCCCTCTTTTCTTTCCCCTTACGAAGCCCTACCCATGCGACCCCTCCATCGACCTGTTCTTTCCGCCTGGCTCGTCCTTAGCTTAACTTCCACGCAGCTTTATGCTCAGCCCGCACCGCCCGCACCGCCCGCCGAGGCACCCCCGGCCGCCGACGCTCCTGTCGACGATGCTGTTGAGGAAGCTGGCGACGAAGTTCCCGCGGCCCCCGGCGACGCGCCTGCGAACGAAACGCCCCCAGCGGCCCCTGGCAACGCTGCGGAAGGCGAAGGCGACATGGGAGAAGCCGACATGGGTGAAGAATCCCCCTCCCGTCCGCCGAGCAAGGGCAAAGGCGTCGTCTGGGGAGTGATCACAGACACTAAGCGCAGCGAACCCTTGATCGAAGCCACGGTCACCGTCGTGCAGACCGGTCAGCAGTTATTGACGGACGTGGACGGGCGCTACCGCTTCGAGGGCAAACCCGGCACCTACACGCTGCGCGTCGACTACGAAATGCACAAGCCCGAGCGCATCGAGCACGTGAGCGTCGCGCTCGGCAAGGTGAACCAACTCGACGTGAGGCTGGTGCCCGAAGAGCTGGTTGAAGACGTGGTCGAGGTGGAAACCAAAGCCGACACCTCCACCATCGAAGGTCAAATGATCAAGCGCCAGAAAGCTGTCGCCGTCGGTGATGGCATCGGCCGCGCCGAGATCTCAAAAAACCCGGATAGCAACGCCGCGGAAGCCGCCCAACGCGTCGTCGGCGCCAACATCGTCGGCGGTCGCTTTGTCTACGTACGCGGCTTAGGCGAACGCTATTCGAACGCGCTCTTGAATGGCCTGCCACTGCCCAGCCCCGTGCCCGATCGCGCAGCAGTACCGTTGGATTTGTTTCCGGCGCTGATGCTGGACAGCCTCACGATCAACAAAACGTTCACACCGGATGTTCCCGGCGATTTTGCCGGCGGCTCGGTGCAGATCGAGACGCGGGATGTGCCGGAGGAGTTCCTGTTCAGCATGTCGGGTTCCCTCGGATATGCGCATGGCACGACATTTCAAGATAGGTTGGACCATCGGGGGGGGTCGACGGATTGGTTGGGCTATGATTCTGGCTTAAGGGATTTCCCTGCAACTCTTCCCCAGGACCACTCAGCGTCGAGCGGTACTAACAAGCCCGGAGCGGATCCGCTGAATCCAACGCCGGAGCAACGAGTCTCGGGGACCGAAGTCACCCAGTGGGGCAGAGAACTCAATTCGTATATGTCCGCGACGGAGAGCGGCACACCGGAGAACCACGGCCTCGCGACGGTAGTGGGCAACGGCTGGAAGCTTTCTGGTGAGCAGAAGCTGGGAGCTATCGTGGCGCTCAACTATGGTCGGAGTTACGCGATTCGCAACGAGACCCTTCGGGAGTTTCAGGCGGCGCAGGATTCGCCGACCGGACTCGTCGCGTGGAATGACCTCAAGGTGGAGCGCGGGGCGGAAGCCGTAAAGTGGGGCGGCCTGGGGACCGTTGTCTACGATTACAACAAGCATCACCAACTCCACTTGGTCGGTCTCCGCAGTCAGTTGAGTGACAAGAAAACCTCCTTGTTCGACGGTTACAGTGAAAACATCCAGGGACGCTTCCACAATACTCGTCTCGAGTTTGTGAGCCAGTCTCTCGGATACCTGCAGCTAGGGGGAGACCACGAAATGGATAAGAGCAAGGTCGCCTGGAATGCCTCGGTGGCGCGCGCGACGCGCGAACAGCCGGATACGCGGGATACGGTCTTCAATTTCGTCTCGAATGCCGACGGCACGCGTTGGTCGTATCTATCGAGTCCTGAAAGCGGCCGCCACTTCTACTCCGACCAATCTGAAATCACTCGAAGCGCTGCCCTCGATTTCACCCAGGAGCTGCGTGGAGGGGACCTTGAGACGAGTGTAGAAGTCGGCGGGATGATGTCCCTTCGAGATCGTGACTTCGGGGCCCGAAGGCTAGCGTTTGGCGGGCGGTATTCCTGTCCGGGGGCGGAGCTACGCCAGACTTGTCTGGATGATCTGTTCACTGCCGAGAACATCGGGGCGGACAAGCAGGGGATCCTGGAGCTCGGAGAGAGCACGCAACCACAGGACGCGTACGATGCAGTTCTGGACGTGTACGCCGGCTATGTGATGGCGGATATCAAACTCATCAAGCCCCTCCGCGTCACCGCCGGCGAGCGGATCGAATTCACACGCCAGGTGATAGAACCTTTCGATCGGCTCATGTCCCAGGCGAGGGTGGGTGGAGCTCGACTCATTAGTCAGGATCTCTTACCGGCAGTTTCGGCGACCTACGACACCAGCGCGAAGACCAAGCTCAGGGCTTCTCTTGCGCGGACGCTGGCAAGGCCTCAACTGCGAGAGCTAGCGCCGTTTGCCTTTTCTGACTTTTTTGGGGGTGCCCTGACTAGCGGGAACCAAGAGCTCGAGCTGACTCACATTGTCAACTACGATCTCCGCTTCGAGTACTTTCCCACCCTCGCGGAAGTAGTTGCACTGAGCGGCTTTGCTAAACAGTTCAACAAGCCCATTGAACGCGTTCAGCAGCCAACGGGGACCTCCAACCTTGTCACCTTCGTCAACTCAGACTCCGCGACGCTCTTGGGGGTCGAACTTGAGGCCCGCAAGACCCTGGAATTCCTGGACCCGATCCTAGAGCCCTTCACTGTTATTGGTAACCTAACGTTAACTCAATCGTCCGTTCGGGTGCCCCAAACGGGCAACTCATTCATTACCAACACCAAACGATCGCTCACCAATCAATCACCGTACATTATCAATCTGGCTCTCGACTACACGGGTGCAGATTCAGGCTTGGGTGCTCGGGTGCTCTATAATGTGAACGGTCCTTCGATTGTAGAAGTTGGGCTCCAAGGACTTCAGGATGCCTACGAACAGCCTCGCCACATTGTCGACGTGAGCCTGTCCCAAGAGCTCGGCAAGCAGTTCAAAATCAAGGGCGTTGTCGAGAACCTTTTTGATGCCCCCTTTTTGGTTACGCAGGGGAAAGAGAAACGCAGCTACAACGTGAGCAATCGCTACCAGGAGGGTGTGGAGGTTACCCTGACTGCCAGCTACACTCATTGATCTCGAATTGACACACAAACGTTACGAGCCCCGCACGCTCCGTTCACGAACCCGCGGCAGAGTCAGAGGGAATTCGGAGAAAATTACAAGATGAATCACTTAAAGCTCAAGCGAACCGTGACCCTTACCGCCCTTGCCGGCATTCCCTTTCTTGCGATGGGGGCTTGCAGCGACGACCCAAAGGCGCCGCCCCCTTCGGGCGGACTTGGAGGCAGCACTTCTGGCATGACCGGCGGCAGTGGCATGACCGGCGGCAGTGGCATGACCGGTGGCAAGGCGACGGGCGGCGCTAGCGGTGCAGCACCGGTTACTGGAGGCGCTGGCGGTGCAGCTCCTGTCACGGGCGGTAGCCCTGGAACCGGCGGGAATCCCGCAACCGGAGGAATGGCCGGGGTAGGAGGAGCGATGGGCGGCACTGGCGGCACTCCCCCCGTCGCTGTCTGCGATCCTGGGAAGAATTCTGTCGGTGCGGACCTTCCAGCAATGGCCATTCCCAATCCGACGGGAACGATGACACTCACTAAAGATAAGGTCTGGATCCTTTCGGACGTCACCTATGTTGCCGACGGTCAAACGTTGACGATCGAGCCGTGCACGGTGGTGAAGGGAACGGCCGCGCCCCTTGGCAGCCTGGTTGTTTCGCGTGGGGGTAAGCTGATGGCGAGCGGTACGGCCGATGAACCGATCATCTTCACGAGTCAGGGTACCGTGGGAAGCCGCGCAGCGGGCGACTGGGGCGGAGTAATCCTGCTCGGGAGGGCGGACAACTGGTCTTCCGTTGACCAACTCATCGAGGGGCTTCCGCCGGCTGCGGTGAACCAGTACGGGCGGGGAGCAGGTGCCGCCATGCCGACTGAGAGCAGCGGAGAGCTTCGGTACGTTCGGATTGAATTTGGCGGTTTTGAGCTCTCCGCGGGCAAGGAAATCAACGGCCTGACCATGGGGAGCGTTGGCAGCGGAACTGTGGTCAGCCACGTGATGGTAAGCACAACCCTGGATGACTGCTTCGAATGGTTCGGAGGCAATGTGAATGCCGACCACCTCATTTGCAACGCCACCGGCGACGATATGTTCGATGCCGACTTAGGGTACGTGGGCACGCTAGACACCGCCTTTGGCCGCAACTCACTCACGACGGCCACCACGTCGAGCGACCCGAATGGCTTTGAAATGGACAGCGACAACGCGAACAACTTGCCTCCGACCACCAACGTGACCGCCAAGAATGTGACCCTGTGTGGACTTGGAGGTGTCGGCCCGGCCGCAAGTTTTGGTATGGTTCTTCGGGAAAACCTCACCGGAGCGTTCGACAACATCGTTGTTACGGGCTGGGACGAGGGCGTTGACGTTCGAAACATTTTTGGGACGGCAGCTGCACCGAAGGTGACCCTCATTAATTCACTGTTCAACAATCGACTGCAGCACATCCGAGATGCTGCCGACGCAAACGATTCGACTGCCGTGGGGAATCCCACGCCGTTTGACGAGGTGGCATGGGTGAATGTCGGAGCGAGCCTGAACATCGTGGGTGTCTCCCCGGGTTACACAGACGCTGAATGCCTCGAAGCGGCTGGGCCTGCCGCCACGGTCACGAACTCCGCCAAAGGAGCGTTCAAGACGGACGCCGCCTGGATGACCGGCAAGTGGGTGAGCTGGGCAGCAAACTAAGCCCCGTTTCCATCCGCCTGAGCGCCCTGTGCTCCGACAACTTCGGGCACGGGGCGCGCTCGCATTATGGGTTAGGGTTGCAGGGTAAGAAATGGATTCGCTCCCTCAAGATCCCTACGACGAACTCCCGTATAACGCGAAGGCGATACCGCAGGGCCATCCGAGCAGGCTCGCGGCTGTTGCTAGGTTGTTCGGTTTCCAGGCACCGGACCCCACTCGCTGCCGCTTGCTCGACGTGGGTTGCGCGGATGGCGCCCACCTACTGCCGCTCGCGATTGAGTTTCCCAACTCGGAATTCGTGGGACTCGATATTTCGGCGGAGCATGCCGCCCGCGGGCGCCGTGCTGTCGAAGCGCTGGGCTTGAAGAACCTTGAGATCCGTTGCGTTGACTTTTCCAAGGATGATCAGGGGCCTCGGGGTTTCGATTTTGTGATCGCTCACGGGCTCTACTCCTGGGTGCCACCCGAGGTTCGGTCGAGTCTATTGCGAAGTATGCGAGCCTGGCTCGGCGCTTCAGGGGTAGGCTACGTAAGCTACAATACGTACCCAGGCGGGCATCTGAAGAACGCCGTGCGGCAGCTCGGGTTCGACCTCGTTGGAGGCGCAGAAAGCGGGGTGAGCAATGTGCCGAAATGGCGCGCTCTTGCGGAGCAGCTTGCCGAGGCGATGGGGTCCACTCACGCTCTGAGTGGCGGCCTGAAAAAGGAGCTCACCACCGTTGCGTCGGCCTCCGATTCCTTGATCGCTCATGACTGGTTTGGACGCGTCAGCGAACCGGTTTCGTTCCTCGCATTCGCAGAGCAACTCGCTGTCGAAGGGCTCCAGTACTTGTGTGAGGCGGAGTTGAGTCGGTCTCCGTTGCCTCATCTATCCCCGGCCGGACGACGCGTTCTAGCTGAATATGGGTCGAGTCGATTGCGACGAGAAGCGTGCCTCGACGTCCTCACGTGCAATGGGTTTCGGCAGTCCTTGGTGGTCGCCACCGAGGCAACCCTGCCGGCCACAGAGGATCGAACCGCGCTCAGAACGCTTTGGTTAACCAGTGATTCACGGGTGGAGGGCACCCAGGACCTTCGAGATGGCGTGCCGGTTGCGTTCGTGAACCATTCGGGGACTCGGATCCAACTGAGCAACTTTTGGGTCAAGTCGGCATTGTGTGAACTTGGAGCCGCATACCCGGAAGCGATCCATTTTGAGCAGGTAGCCGAGCGTGCTTTCCGGAGCACGATCAATTCACCGCAACTCGAGGTCGGCAGCTCGGTCTTGCAAGATGCCTTGTTTGAGCTCTCCCTGCTCGGGTTCGTGGATCTGCGCGCGCAACCCGCCATTTGCACCAGTAAGGTTGGCGAGCGGCCTGAAGCCAATCCGTGTGCGCGCTGGCAAGCGTCCCTAGGAAGCACCTTGACCAATCAACATCACGTCCCGGTAACCATCGAGGAAAGATCCATCAGGCTGCTGATCCCTCTGCTGGACGGTACTCGTGAGCGCGCGACCGTGTTGGAAGGCTGGCGCGCGGCGTGCGCGGAGCATGGGCTACTCACTCCGACCCCGGCAGACCTGGAGTCGGCTCTCGAACGGTTGGTTAAGTTTGCGTTGCTGGTTGCATAGCTTGGTGGAACGAATGCCGCTGACTGGGTGAGTTGCGGGGAGCGCTCAGCTGTGGATTTCGTACTTCTTGATCTTTTCGTACAGGGTCGACAGGGCGATGCCGAGGCCGCGGGCAGCGCCGGCCTTGTTGCCGTTCAACTGCGCCAAGCTCTGTTGGATGGCGCAACGTTCGATGTTTTGCAGAGCATGACCCGCCAGCGGCAGCCTCTCGAGGCAGGACTTCTCGTCTTCGACCGGGGCGGCGAGCCGCACGTGCTCGGGATGGACGACCCCACGCTCGGCAAAGTAGCGCGCGCAGGCGAGCGTATTTTTTAGTTCTCGGACGTTGCCCGGCCAATGGTGCGCTCGGAGGACTTCCAAGGTGGCATCGGCGAGGCGAAGGTCGCTGGCGCCGAGATCCTCAAGGATGCTGGACACGAGAAGAGGGAGATCCTGGATGCGATCCCGCAGGGCAGGCACAAAGACTTCGGCCCCGGCCATTCGGAAGTAAAGGTCTTGTCGGAACTTGCCGGTTGCCACATCGGCGCGCAGATTCCGGTTCGTAGCTGCCAGCACTCGGACGTCGACGGGGCGATCATGGCAGCCACCCACCCGGCGCACACTTCGATTTTCGAGCACGCGCAAGAGTCGCGGTTGGAGCTCCAGCGGAAGCTCCCCAATTTCGTCCAGAAACAACGTACCGCCCTGGGCGCGTTCAAAAGCTCCTAGATGACAGTTATGGGCGCCGGTAAATGAGCCCTTTTCGTGCCCATACAGTTCGCTTTCGGCCAAGTTCGCCGCCACCGCTCCGCAATCAAAGACAACGAATGGACCCTTTGCACGCAGGCTGCGCTCGTGCATTGCCTGCGCTAGCACGTCCTTTCCAGTGCCCGTCTCCCCGATAAACGCCACTGTGACATCGGTTCGTGTCAGCTTCTCTAAGATGGAGAAAACCTCGAGCATCGCCGAGCTAACAGCCATCGTACGACCAAAGCGCCGGACCGGGCTCAGTTCTCGAATGTAGGAGACGGGACAAGGCTGGTCGGCAGCAGAGTGCAGCTTTCGCGAGGGCTCGGGCATTGGGTGGGACACTACCAGTTGGCCCTTCTTTCCGTTGTGACGATTGCGGGAAGCTCTGGGGTGCACTGCGTGGATTGGGAGCTCGGCAGCGCGGCGGAACATGACGCTAGCTAGCTTATCGCGTGACATTTCGATGAACGGTGCGTGACCGCGCGGGGTGCGCGCCTTAATGCGCAACGAACAAGACGTTGTCGAACAGCGCTGCCAGGGTGGGCTGCGGCCAAGGTTTCTGAACGGTGAGCAGCACACGCACGGACTTCGCACCGTTCGGCGCAGTCGCTTGGAGAGACACCGTCAACCACCTGTCGACGGTGTCCTTCAGGGATAGCTTCGTACCCAGGATGCCAACCGGAGCCGGCGCGCAGTCGGCACCGTCGTAGAACAAGAGCATGAGCCCGGCCAGCCCCTCGCCCTGACCCCCGGCGATGAAGACGTTGGCTCCGGCGTCGTAACGTGTCCCCGCCACCACCGGTAGGCATTGCCAGGCGCCTTGGGTGACCGTCCCGGAGTTGTTGGTGTTGCTCAAGCTGAGCTCCACCGATAACGATCCCGAAGGCGGATAGTTCGTTGCGTCGACGTCGCCGTCCCTGCGGAGGGCGATGTTAGCATCCGATTGCCAGAGTCTATCGTCCGCTTCAAAGGTTGGATTTTGAACGATCGTTTCGTCGCAATCCGGCAACGCGTTTAGGTTGAAGTCGGGGCACCGAATGCCCTGGAGTGCTCCGCCGCTTCCCGCGGCTCCCGCCATTCCGCCCGAGTCGTTTTGTCCGGTGGTGCCGCCCTGGGCTGGGTTCCTGGCGCCGCCAAGGCTGGAGGTGCCCCCTTGGCCTCCCTGCTGCCCCCGGGGCGTTCCACCCGCGCTCATGCCGCCGGAGCCGCCCCCAGGAGTTGCACCCGAAGCCGTCCATTCGGGCCCGAGTTCCAGCACGCGGTCGTCCACCGAGCAGCTGGGCGTTGTCGTCACCAGCGCCGCCACCACCGCCGAGATCGAGACTTTCGCGTGTCGCATCTAGAAGTTCCCCTGCAAGGCCGCTCCGACGGGTGTTCCATCGTTGGCGAGCGTGACACTCACTTGCAGAGCACCCTGCTGTGCAAGCTCGTTAGAAGGTGGGCGATCTGAAAGCAGAAGCGCGACCGTACCGCCCGCCAGCGCGAGCCCACCCAACGAAATCCCGATGAAGGCTCGTGTGCGGTTGCTTTTCGCGTCGTCCACGAGATCTTGATGCTGCTCGACATCGCGCAGGGTGCAGCCGATGCTTTGGTAACAGATGCGTTTGGCCTGCTCGTTGGCGTGCCCATAGCGCTCCAGAAACACCGACCCGACAACCACGCTGACAATGCCGACGCCGCCTAAGGTGTAGGCCAGCACGCGCGTTTGCTTCAAGCCCTGTCCGGAATCTGGCGGCAGAGAATACCGCGCGTTCGGTCCCCGCTCGGCGTTGTACGGTACGCTCGTGGGCTCCTGCGCGGCGGGCGTTGCGTTCGCGCTGACGGCTGGCACAAGCTCAGGCACCTTCACCGACACTACCGAAGGGCAGGTAGGAACCTGAAGCTCCAGGGACCAAGGCTTCTTTCCAGGTGCAACCAGCTCCAAGCTGTAGATACCAGCGTCTGCCGAGATACCTTGAGACCAGGACTTTTCCTCTAGCAGCTCCCCATCATGGCGAACTTTGAGGGCGCTCACAGGCTTTTCTAGCTGGATCCTGAGCCAGCACACCTGACTCTTGAGCGCTGCCGCCCGCTCGCGCGCGACGCCTTCCCGCTCCGTGT
>Ga0105046_10020233_pt1 | contig 10069 bp, 9 predicted proteins | sample MAT03_FD_78385 | JGI IMG/M metagenome (GOLD analysis project Ga0105046, IMG submission 78385) | Freshwater microbial communities from Lake Fryxell liftoff mats and glacier meltwater in Antarctica - MAT-03 (megahit assembly) | ecosystem: Environmental > Aquatic > Freshwater > Ice > Liftoff... | reverse complement strand
CTCGTGGCCTTTTCCTGCAATCAGGACAACATCGTCGCTGCCTGACTGCCTGATTGCGACTGCAATGGCTTGGGCGCGATCGCGCTGAACCAATGCACGCGACAAATGCGAAAGACCTGCCTGAATATCCTGGACAATGGCATCGCCGTTCTCAGTGCGGGGGTTATCATCGGTCACGATAACAACATCGGCAGCGCGCTCGGCAATGGCAGCCATCACGGGGCGCTTGCCTTTGTCGCGATCGCCACCGCAACCAAATACGCAAATCAATTTACCTTCAGTATGCGAACGCAAGTTCGCCAGTGCCTGCTCGAGCGCATCCGGCGTGTGGGCATAATCGACGACTACCAGAGGCTTACCATTGGTGCCGCCGACGCGACTCATGCGACCACCGACCGGCGACAATTTTGGCAACACACTAGCAATTTTTTCCAATGGCCACTCAAGCGCAAGCAAACTGCCGGCAACGGCCAGCAAATTATCAACATTGAATCTTCCGAGCAATGGGGACTGCACGGCAAATGCAAGATCGGCACGACATAGATCAAACGAAATACCGCCAGCATTCAGGCGAATATTTCTAGCGTACAGATTGGCCGCTTCATGTCCGCGCGAGCTCAGTGCAATTAAGTTTACATCAGCCGATAGCTCTCCAATTAACGTTTCGGAAAATGCGTCGTCATAATTAATCACGGCGGCAGATAAAGTCGGCCAGGCGAATAATTTTGCTTTTGCTTCGCCATAGGCTTCCATGCTGACGTGATAATCAAGATGATCACGTGTCAGGTTGGTAAACACAGCAATATCGAAAGCCACGGCATCGACCCGACCTTGATCCAGCGCATGCGAAGAGACTTCCATCGCGACATGACTGGCACCAGCATCGCGCATATCGGCAAGAAACCCATGCACGGCAATCACGTCTGGCGTAGTGCGTTCGCCTTCAATCAATTTTCCGTACAAACCGGCACCTAAAGTCCCGATAGTTCCTGCTGTAATTCCACTCAAACTCAATGCTTCTGCAATTAATTGCACGGTCGAAGTTTTACCATTGGTGCCGGTAACGCCGAACATGTGCAAAGACTCGGAAGGTTTTGCGTAAAAGCGATTGGCGATCACACCGCATTTTCTTCGCAATGCAGGCACTGCAATCGTATCGGGGGTTTCAATGAAGCCATCAGGCGCCGGAGTTTCAAACAATATCGCAGCAACACCCGCATCCTGTGCATGCTTGGCAAATTTCAAACCGTGCGTTGTGGCGCCGGCCAATGCAATAAATACATCGTCTTTTTTCAATGCACGGCTATCGACACACATACCTCTTACGATCGGATTTATCGATGGCAGGACAGGAATCTGGCCTGCCAGCAAGTCATGCAATGGCATGTCGTAGCTCGTGCTCATAGTTGCACCCCAGTCACGACGGCATCGGGCGCAATCTCGTCATTCACAGCCACGGGTGCTACCGCTGTAATCGGTGCAGGAGTCGCAGCCACTGCTTGAGCAGGCCTTTTGCTTTCATACCAAGCCGCGACATTATCTGGCGGCACGTCCATCAAACGCAATGCACCTTCCATTACATTGTGGAAAACAGGCGCAGATACCAATCCCCCATAATAACTCCCGTTTACAGGTTCATTGATCACCACCACCATCGCAAATTTCGGGTCGGTCAGAGGCACCACACCGGCAAATAATGAAATATAGCGCCTGCTATAACCACCGGCATTGAATTTGCGTGAAGTACCACTTTTACCGCCGACGCGGTAACCGGTGATCGCCGCTTTTTGTGCCGTACCGCCGGGATTGGTCACCGACTCCAGCATCGCCAGCACTTCATTCGCGATTAGTGGATCCATCACTTGGGTGCCGGTTTTTTGCTCTGCACTTTTAACAAAAGTGGGCGTCATCATGCGACCGTGGTTTGCCAAGGTGGCATATGCCTGTGCGATTTGCAGCGGCGTGACCGACAAACCATAACCATAGGAAATTGTCGCTTTTTCAACTGGACCCCAGCTGCGTGGCGGCGACAACACACCGGCCGATTCACCGGGGAACCCGCTATTGGTGGTTTGTCCATAACCAAAGCGGTGCAGCACATCGTACAAATGTGCATCACTCATATTCTGCGCCAGTTTGGCCGCACCAATATTCGACGACATCTGCAACAAACCTTCCAGCGAGACTACGCCGTGATTACTAGTGTCGCGAATCGTATATTTGTCTAGCGTCATGATGCCGGGATTGGTATCAATACGAATATTCGGATCAACACCGTTTTCCAGCGCGGCAGCAACGGTGATCGACTTGATAACTGAACCCGGTTCGACAACATCCGTCACCGCCCGGTTGCGATGCAAATAAGGTGGCGAGGATTCACGCGAATTGGGATTGTATGAAGGTTGATTCACCATCGCCAATATTTCGCCAGTCCGGATGTCGATCACTACCGCCGAACCACTGCGCGCCTGTGCATTAATCAAGGCCGATTTTAATTCGCGATACGCTAGGTACTGAATACGGCGATCAATCGAAAGCGCGAGATCTTTACCGGGCTGTGCTTCACGAATTAAATCAATTTTTTCGACGATATGACCGCTGCGATCCCGAATTATTTTTTGCGCGCCGGGCTTGCCCGTTAGCCAATCGTTGAATGCCAACTCTAAGCCTTCTTGGCCCAGATCATCAACATTGGTAAAACCCAACACATGCGACATGACTTCGCCATGCGGATAGAAACGACGAAATTCCCGGGTGGAATAAACACCGGGAATTTTCAATGCGACCACCGCTTGGGCATCATCGGGGTTGATATGTCGTCGCAAATAGACAAATTCCTTGCTGGCTCGCTGCGCAATGCGTTGCTCCAGAACATCACGCGGAATGCCGAGAGCTTTTGCTAATGTCGGCATTGAATTTTTTGGCGCTTGCAGCAGTTCTTTTGGATTTGCCCACACCGATTCCACCGGCGTTGACACCGCCAATGGTTCACCGTTTCTATCAACGATCATTCCGCGCGAAGTAGCAATCGGCAGTTCGCGTAAAAAACGTGCATTGCCTTGCTGCTGATAAAAATCCCGATGGATCAATTGCATCCATGCGGCGCGCGCCACCAGCAATGAAGCAAACACGGCAAAGCAGGCTGCCAATATTTGCAAACGAACCCTGGGGTTGTAGGCGCGGGCTTTTAATTTCATGGCCGCACCACCACAACATCCACATTTTGCGGGAAGCTCATGCCCAAACGTCCAGTCGCGATTTGTTCAATGCGATTGGTTTCCGACCAAGTCGCCTGCTCCAGTTGCAGGCGCGAGAATTCGATATTGAGTTCATCGCGTTGTTTTTCGAGACGCGATAGCTCGATATAAGCCTGACGATGTTTATGGCGTGAATAAACCACCATTACGCCGGAAATAACCGCTGCCAGAATCAATAAGCTGATGATGAAATGACGCGGGCTCATAATTTCTCCGCCACCCGCAAGACCGCGCTGCGTGAGCGCGGATTGGTTCTTGTTTCCTCATCGCTTGCGCGCATGGCGCCGCCAATGTCTTTCAAGCCGGGCGTGAATTCCACTTCAATCGGCATCCGGCGATTGCCCGCCGGTGCTTTGGCGTACTTGGCGATAAATTGTTTGACGATACGATCTTCCAGCGAATGAAAACTGATCACCGCAAGACGTCCACCGACTTTTAATGTTTTATAAGCCGCTTCCAAGCCAAGTTCCAGATCTTCAAGTTCACGATTGATAAAAATACGAATTGCCTGAAAACTGCGAGTGGCCGGATGGATTTTTCCATCGCCACGCCCCAACACCGAAGCGATTAAATCTGCCAATTGTGCGGTGCGCAGCAAAGGCGTTTCGGTACGGCGTTCAACAATGGTGCGGGCGATTTTCCGGCTCAGTTTTTCTTCGCCGTATTGCCACAACACATCGGTGATTTCTTTTTCCGAAGCATGCGCAAGCCAATCAGCGGCGCTTTGGCCTGATTGATTGTCCATGCGCATGTCCAGAGGACCATCATTACGAAAACTGAATCCACGTTCCGCCACATCCAGCTGTGGGGAAGAGACGCCGAGGTCAAACAGCACGCCATCCAGGCCCTCGGCGGTATCGCTCCAATGTGACAGTTGCGCAAACGAACCCTGATAAAAAGCGACACGGGCGTCTTCCGCTTGTAGCTCGGCGGCGCACGCAATCGCTACAGGGTCCTTGTCCATTACCAACAATTTTCCTTCCGGCCCAAGCCGGTCCAACACACCACGCGCATGGCCACCACGACCAAACGTGCCATCCAGATACTTGCCATCCTTGAGCACCCGCAAACCTTCCATCGCCTGCGTGAACATCACCGGAAGATGGCTTGGGCTCTGCGTCATCCCTGACACCCTTGCCATCTGTACTACAACCTCAGATCGAGCATGTCATCGCTCAAATCTTCGTCCGTAATGGACTGACGGATTTGTGCGATATGTGCCAGCTCGCTCCACAATTCAAATTTGTTTCCCATGCCCAACAGCACCGCTTTTTTCTCGATACCGACCGCATTGCGATGACTGCTCGGCATCAAAATTCGACCATTGCCATCGGGCTCAACGAAAGTCGCGGCACCGACCAATTTCAATTGCAGATTGCGATGCACACGTTTGGCATTAGGCAAAGCATTGACCTGGTCGCGCACGGCTTCCCAGGCTTTTTCCGGATACAGCCACAAACAACCACTTTCATACGGGTTATAGGTAATGACCAAGCGGTTGCCGGCACGCGCAACAAGGTCGCGAAAGGCGGTTGGAATCGCCAATCTTCCCTTGTCATCTAGCGTGACAGCGGTTTCACCCTGAAACATTTCCACAATTCCCCACAAAAATCATTGTTTTTCCACGTTCACCCACGTTATGCCTGTGAAGAAAGTGTGTCAAGCAAAAATTCCAATGAATTTGTCTAGCAGAATCAACATCTTGCGCCACTGTTCAGACAATGGTTTAACTACCGTTTGGTAAGCGTTGTTTTTACAGAATAAGTGTTCGGTAGTTCAGTGAAACCGTGAGCCAATAGACAAACTGTTAAGTGTTAATTTCGTCGCTGAATCCGCCCAGCAAGCGCTTGGCTTGCGCAAAAAAAATCGCAGTTTTTGGTTCTTTAGCCGGGAAATAACAAAAATCATCCAAAAAACAGGACGAAAGCCTTCCTGTGCGACAATGCGCGCGGCGGAGTCGGTCAAGACAACCGCGTCACGGCTCGACCGTGCCGAGGAAAGTCCGGGCTCCATAGAGCAAAGTGCCAGGTAACTCCTGGGCGACGTGAGTCGACGGCTAGTGCAACAGAAAATATACCGCCGAACGGCCCGCAAGGGTGCGTGGTAAGGGCGAACCGGTGGAGTAAGAGCCCACCGCCTGCGGGGCTAACGCCGCAGGGCACGGTAAACCCCACTTGGAGCAAGGCCAAATAGGTGTGCTATGAATTGGCTCGATTCGCACACGGGTGCGCTGCTTGAGCTTTGCAGTGATGCAAAGCCTAGAGGAATGGTTGTCCTAGACAGAACCCGGCTTAATGATCGACTCCGCCACTTTTATTTAAAATCAATAGGTTAGCTGCATATAATGCGGTATTTTTGCTTGTCGTGACTTTCGGCCTATTTTAGTTCTGCACTGGTGTGGTAGATTACCAGCACACCAACTCACAAGGACTTTATCTCATGGCAACCCAGTCGAACACTAGCCCAAACAAAACCAACACTAAACCAAGCCCGCAACCGCAAACCCGCAATCCCGGCACCAGTTATGGCCGCAGCAGTGGTTATGCCCGCTCAAGCAGTTATCAACGCGATTTTTCCGGCTTCAAATATCTGTAATCTGCAAACGGATTTATTTATTATCGGAAACAAATTTCAGTTCCGATTTTTCGATATCGATTAATGGACCAAGCTCGTAAACATTTTTATAGCCGTAACTATAAAGACTGATATAGGTCGAAATATTCAGCGAAGCATCAGCCCGCTTGGTCGGGAAAGGCTTTGGCGCATTGCTGAAATTATTATTGCAGTAGATAAGAATGCGTACATTCTTATCGGGAAATAATTGCGCCAGACTATCGACCGTAATATCTGGAAAACTTAAATTCACTGCATTTTTTATATGTAGTTCGGCGTATTTTTCGGTACTGCGGGCATCAAGAACAATCGTATTGGGCTCGCGGCTCATAGCGATAAATTCGGCTTCCGTCAGGCGATGGGTTTCGCGATGCACTGCCGCTTCTTGGGCCACTTCAAGATACCCAAGCATATCGATGGCCGGATTCGCTATTGGCTGGATTTGTTGTGCAGAGACTGTCACAGTGAAAGATGAAAACAGTGCAGCCAGCATGAGTGCTAGGTAATTCATGGCGCGCCCTTGGGGTTTTGTCGGAAGTGTGATTCAAGAACGCTTCAAAGGTTCCGACGGGGTTAGAGCCTCGCCCGCAAGCGGCCTCCTACGTTTCGCCGCCATACAGCGCCTTCCTCGGCGCGCCGCTTAACTCGGCCGCCAGTTTGGCGGCTTGCGATGGTTTCATGTGTTCGACTAATTTGGCGTACAGCCTTTGACCTTCGGCTAAAACCACGGAGGTATCGTCTTCGCAACCGCGCACAATAATCACGAATTCGCCTTTGCGCTGATTTTCATCGGCCTGTACTTTTTCCAGCAAGCTGCCGAGAGTATCGCCCAATACCGTTTCAAATAATTTCGTCAGTTCGCGACCAATGACGGCTTCACGCTCGGTGCCAAAAATCGCCACCAAATCGACTAAAGATTCCTCTATGCGATGCGAGCTTTCATAAAACACAAGAGTGCGTGGCTCGCGTGCCAAATTTTGCAGGCGCTCGCGGCGACCAGACGATTTCGCAGGCAGGAAACCTTCGAAACAAAATCGATCACTCGGAATGCCGGCCACCGAGAGTGCGGCAATCGCTGCGCAGGCACCAGGAATCGGGCTTACGGGAAACCCAGCGGCGCGTACTTCGCGCACCAGTCGATAACCGGGATCAGACACCAATGGCGTGCCCGCATCAGACACCAGTGCTAGGCTGTCACCGGTTTTCAAACGCTCGACCAATTTCCAGGCGATATCGGCTTCGTTGTGTTCATGCAGCGCAATCAGGGGCTTATCAATACTGAAGGCCTGCAATAAAGACTTGGTATGGCGGGTGTCTTCGGCGCAAATTGCCGAAACTTCAGACAACACTTCACGCGCACGCGCCGAGAGGTCAGACAGGTTGCCGATCGGGGTCGCCACCACGTACAAAGTGCCGGGTTTTACTGCCGCCATGCCGCCTTCTCCCTGTTCTACAGGTATCATCTTACCGTCAACCTTCGGATTTGCCTTATGCGTTTTAGATTATTAGCCCCCGCTCTTGCCATTCTCCTGATTTCTGCCTGCGCCACGGTCAGCACATCGCCGACCAATACACCGAGCAATTCGACCGCAGAAGCATTCCTGCGCGACGGAAAATTTCGTGATGCCGCACTTATCTATGAAGCCGAAGCTGCCCAATCAAAAGGCATACCACATGACGCCGCGTTAGCGCGTGCTGCCAATGCCTGGAAAAAAGCCGGTGACGAAAATAAGGCCAGAACTTTATTGACGCAAAGCCAACGACGGAAACTTACCGGAGATGCCGCGTTTTTGCATGATTTGCTGACCGCTGAATTTTTGTTGGCCGATAAACGCGGCGCAGAAGCGATCGCTTTACTCAACCAGCGTATTGAAAGTGTTCCCAATTCCGAAAGCATGCGTTGGCATAACGCGCGTTATCGCGCTTTTGATACAGCAGGCATGAAATTCGATGTCGCCGGCGAACAAGTCTGGTTGATGGAAAGCATGAAACCCAAGGAACGTGCCGCGGCGGGGCGCAATATCGAACGCTTACTCGGCCTAGTGCCAGCGGCTGAACTATCGCAAAAAAGTGCAGGCTTGTCGGCAAGTGAACCGCTTTACGCCTACGCTGCCCGCGAACTTAAAAAACGTGGCATGCCGCTACCAATGCCGGTCACTTCGCAGGGCGGCACCCGCAGCAATGCCTTCCCTCCGGCAGAAAGCGATGGTTACCGACCACCTAATCAACTCGCGGTGTTGTTGCCATTGTCAGGCAGTTCAGCCGGTGCCGGCATCGCCGTTCGCGATGGTTTTTTAAGCCAGTACTATGCGGAAAATCGTCGTCGTCCACGTGTCAATTTTTACGACACGGCCGGTAATGCCGAAGGTGCAAAAAATGCCGCAAGCAAAGCGATTGCCGAAGGCGCACAAATGATTGTCGGACCACTAACACGTGACGAAGTGAATGCCGTTTCCAATCAAGCCGACGTCACTGTGCCAGTATTGTTTTTGAATCGCGGGCAAAATCCACCGGCGCCAGGCAATTTGAGTTTTGCACTTTCGCCCGATGAAGAAGGCTGGATTTCGGCAGACCGTTTTGCCAATCGCAATCAAATGTCGGTGATTATTTTTGCCCAGCGCGACGACACCGCACAACGCACGGTCGCTGCCTTCAAGGATCAATACAAAATACGTGGCGGCCAGATAATTGCCGAGCATATGGTGGAAGGCGAAGCTATGGAACTGCCCGCAAAAATTTCCGCACTGCTTGCTGGCAACAACGCCAATGCATCAGCGATTTATATTGCATTGAAAGCGCCGCAAGCACGCGCATTGATGACACAGGTAAAAATATCGAGCTTGGCGAGTGCACCAAAATTGGCTGCATCTCTCATTCTCAATGGTGCCAGCGCTTCGCAAGACACGGTGCTCGATGGCATTGAAATGCCAGAACTACCTTGGTTGTTAAATCAATACAGTGGCCTGGCAAATGCCGATAGCGTCGCTAAAAATATGCCAAGCATTCGCGGCCCCGCGCAGCGCTTATTCGCTTTTGGTGCCGATGCCTGGCAGCTCAGCGCGTATCTTGATCGCCTGCAAAAAGATGCCGGATTTGTCCTTGCAGGCGCTACCGGCAGCATGCGCGTTGACAGCATGGGCAATGTGCAACGTGATCCGGCGTGGGCAGTGTTTTCCGGTGGACGACCACGCGTATCTGCACGCTAATGTCTGTAATAAAAATTCATGACTAAAGCGGCGCATCTTCTTGCGGGCGAAAACGCAGAGCAAGCCGCTTGTGATTTTTTATTGGCGAAGCAATTCAAGTTAATTGAACGCAATGTGCGTTATCGGTTTGGTGAAATTGACTTGCTGATGCAAGACGGAAAAGAATTGGTTTTTATCGAAGTTCGTTTTCGTCGCAATCAAAAATTTGGCGGCGCCATTGAATCAGTCACTTCGTCAAAACAAAAAAAGATGGCCAATGCGGCACAAGCCTGGCTTTCCAGCCACAAGCAATGGGCGAATGCCGCTTGCCGTTTCGACGTAGTCGCCATGGACTGGCATCAAGATGCATTGCGGATTGACTGGATAAAAGCCGCTTTCAATCTGGATGACCGTTAATGCTCCCGCTGGATAAAAATTTGCAAAAATCATTGCGGGAATTATTTTCTGCCGATGCCTGTTTTTTTGATCCTTCCGAATGCCTGGCTTATGGCTTTGATAATTCACGCCGCCACGCCATGCCGCAAGCGGTGGTTTTACCGACCACGAAAGAACAGGTACAGGTGCTGGTTCAACTTTGCCGCGAATACAAAACACCAATGGTAGCGCGTGGTCGCGGCACCAATACCACCGGCGCAACGGTTCCGGTTAATGGCGGAATCGTTGTCAGCTTCGAACGCATGAATCGCATTCTGGAAATTCGCGCCGGTGATCGCGTTGCGATTGTCGAACCCGGCGTCTTGAATGGTGATTTACAGATTGCATTGAAATCGCTCGGATTATTTTGGCCACCCGACCCCACCAGCGCGGCCTATTCAAGCATTGGCGGCAATCTTGCCTGCAATGCCGGCGGACCGCGTGCAGTGAAATACGGTGCGAGTCGCGATAATGTTTTAGCGGTAAGCGCCATTACCGGCGCCGGCGATCTTGTCCATTGCGGTGCCGCGGTAACAAAATCTTCCAGCGGCTATGATTTATCGCGCCTGTTGATCGGTT
>Ga0105046_10020231_pt1 | contig 10069 bp, 10 predicted proteins | sample MAT03_FD_78385 | JGI IMG/M metagenome (GOLD analysis project Ga0105046, IMG submission 78385) | Freshwater microbial communities from Lake Fryxell liftoff mats and glacier meltwater in Antarctica - MAT-03 (megahit assembly) | ecosystem: Environmental > Aquatic > Freshwater > Ice > Liftoff... | reverse complement strand
GTTCGGCTTGGGATTTAATTAAAAAAATGCACTATTGCTTGCTTTGAAAGTCATGGGGCATTTTTTTAATTAAATCCCAAGCCTATGCTCACTTTAAACTTTAAACTTTAAACTTTAAACTTTAAACTTCAAACTTTAAACTATTTCACTCCATTCGCATTCGAACATCTCTGAGTGGCCTGTCATTTTCGTCGTGCGGTACGGCGGCAATTTTGTCCACTACTTCTATTCCTGAAACCACTTCTCCGAACACGGTGTATTGGCCGTCGAGTTGAGGTGCGCCGCCGTGGCGCAGGTACATGGCGCGTGTTTCTTCGGAAAACTTTCGGCCAAGGCGTTTTTCCCATTCTGCCAATGTTTCTTCCGTTTGGGGTTCGCCTTGAACGATGAAAAATTGCGAGCCGTTCGACATACGTTTGGGGTTGATGGCATCGGCGAAGCGTGCTGAGGCGAGGGCCCCGCGCAGGGGGAGCGATTTGATTTCGGGAGGCAGTTCGTAGCCTGGACTGCCATTGCCCAACAGGTCGCCGGGTTTGGCGTCGCGTGAGAGTGGGTCGCCGCCCTGGATCATGAAGTCGCGGATGACGCGGTGGAAAAGCAAGCTGTCGAAAAAATTTTTGTCAACGAGCCGGAGGAAATTCTCGCGGTGTTTGGGCGTATGGTCGTAGAGGCGAATGGTAATGTCGCCCATATCGGTATGCAGAGTGACCATGTTGTCGCGGCTGGCCTGGCAACCGGTGAGCAGGATGGCTGACGCGCAAAACAGCGCGAAAAACAGCAACTTTTTCATGCCTGTGCGTCTTTTTCCTGATCGAGGTCTTTGAAATAGCGCACTGCCTGGATTTTGAGGTACCGTTCCTGCTGCTGCATGTTTTGGTCGTTCAGTTCACGTACTTGGCGGTAGTGCGGCCAGCCGTCGGCATCGCGGCCAACGAATTCAAAAAATTCCTCATGGCACAGCAGTTCACATACAGCGATGTGCATGAGGTCTTGTTTTTCTTCTTTGGAAAAATCTTTTTTCCAGCGGCCCAATTCCTGGATGCCCACGAGGAAAAGTACGGTGTTGAGGTCGGGCAAAGTTTCGCGGCGCATGGCATCGCGTACGAGGTGCTGCACACGCAGCCATTCAAAGTCTAGTTCCCAGTCTTCCATGCTGCAAAGATGCGACGAAGCGCTGGATTGGTCGATCAGTTTTTTTGCCCTTCACAGATGTCAACCATGTTTTTCTGCACCTGGTTGGGATAGTTGATGAGTTCAAAAAACGATTCAAGGTATTGCCTTACGGCGCGGCTGTCGTTTTTACTGAGTTCTGGCATGGTATCGCATTGCGAAACGACGGCGGCTTTTTTAAGTCGAAATTCCACCAAGTTTTGCTGCATGACATCGGTGTTTCGGCAGCGCCCGAGGTAGTACCTTTCGCGTACGTTTTTGATGGGAACGCGTTCGTGCGGCACGGCATAGGAGGCATCCACGGCACCTGCGTAATCGAAATCATAAGGAATGGCAACGGGCAAACCCTCTTCTGGCTTGAACATTTTGATGTTGTGTTTGCTGCGCAAACTCCAGTCGGTGTTGCCGATCATGAACTGGAAAATGGCCATACGGTCGTACGCAGCCGAGTCGATGCTGCGTGATGAAACGACCCGTGGATTGTAAGGAATCATGTTCAGGCGTTCGGCAACTTCATCGGTACTTTCGATGAAAAAAGCGGGTCGTTCGGTTGTTCTCTGGCGTTTACCGGTGTTTTTTACGCTAACTTGTGCTGTTTTGATGCGGAAGCTTTGATCGGTAAGTTGGTTGTAGAGGCGGTACATAAGTGCTTCGCGAATTACGAGATCTTTGCTTTCACCGTTTTCATTGCATGCGTAAACAAGTTTGAGATCGTCCGAATCTTTCAGCGTATCACCGGGGGTTTCGGGGTTGAAGCGCAGTTTGAGCGGTGGAAATTCGCAGTATTTGCGGCGCATATTTCCCCGGGCTTTAACACCCACATTGTAGCGGTGGGCAATGGTATCGGCCTGCATGACAAACAATATTCCCGGGTGCCAATGAGCGATGCTATCAGGCTCGTCCTGAATGGCGGAAAGGTCGGTTTCCAGGGTAATGATGAGTGGGTCGTAACGCTGCAGTTCCTGGAAAATACTTTGGTAACTGGTGGTTTGGGCTGAAAGATAAAAGGTCGTGGCGAACACAACCAACCACACCATACAGCATGGGCGCAGGAGTTTGGGAGGCGCCATAGGAGATTCAGTTCATTGAAAAAGCTGGGCTGAAGGGGTGGGCGGCGTTGTAAAAGGTAAGTTCACTGATGTGCATTTTCATAAACTTGCTCAGAGGAAGGCTTGAAACCAGTTCCATCAACTCTGCTTCGGAATGCACGGAGAAAACTGCCCAAAGTTTGGAGTCTTCAAGTGCGAGGGCATAATTGATGAGTTTACCTTCACTCAGCATGCGGTTAACAGCGTCGCGTTGCTGGGGAATACGCCCAACAAAATCTTCACTCAGGGTAGCGGGCATGGTGAAATCCACCATAAATTGAATGAGGTCGGAGTCCATGGGTGTATGATGAGGTTAAAAAGAGGTTATTGAACTTACCTTTTAAGATTAAAATCCATTGATTTTCTGTAGTGTTCCCAACAAAAACCGTGCAAATTTTAATAAAATTAAGCATACTTGCCAATATGCCAAGTTAAATCAACAATAATTTTATCTAGATGTTGATTCCCAGCGCTTTTAATGTTTCCAAATCAAGGGCACCCTGGGGCAATCCATGATCTTTTTGAAATAGCAGTAACGCCTTTTTGGTGCTTTCTCCCATGGAATTGTCGAGTGGACCCGGTTCGTAACCTTTTGCTTTGAGGGCTTCCTGAATTTGCATGATGGAATAACCCGTGAGTTTTTCACCACACACCACCTCACGCCAATCGGAGAAACCGCCGGTTTTTACCAATTTTCTTTTGGTTACGGTGGCAAATTCAGCGGGTTCGTCTTCTTCACGGTAGGTCGCCTGTGATTTTACCACTTCCACGGTAAACATTTTGGTCTCGGCAGGCACCGTTTCTTCGGTATGACTGGCTTTGTTGGTCAACGCTTTGGTGGTTACCGTAGCTGTTTCGGCGTGCAGGATATCGTCGTAGGTTTTTGCTCCCGGTTTCAGTTTAAGCAGTTGAAACTCGCGGTACTCGGCGGGGACCGTTTCTTCACGGTAAGTAGCGGGTATTTTGAGGCGTTTGCGGGTATATGTACCGTATTTGGCAGGTACTTCCACCACGCGGGTGCAACCCGAATTTTCTACGCCCGATCCGTCGCAGCCGAGGTTTACACGGCTGGTGATCGTTTGGTACTGGGCTGGTTCTTCCACAAAACACCATACAAAACAATCTTCCGGATTGGAGCCCAGGCATTCCGGACCCACCTGTTTTTTTACCCACTTGGTGCTGGGAGCTTTGATTTCTATGCGTTCACTCACGTTATCGTAACGCGGGGTGACAATTTCCACGCGAGTAGAAGCCGCCTGGATTTCATATTTTTCCGTTATTGTTTCGTGTACCGCAGGCACTTCAACGATGCGGGTATGCTCGGGACGTATCATAAAACGCACGGTGGATACCTCGTAGGCAGAAGTCGGATTCACCGGGCGTTTGCCTTCGGGCCTCAAAACCACCTGTTCGGGCACATCGGTAAACGTTGCGGGTACGGGTAAGATTTGGGTTGCAGCGTCTTTTACCGTAAGTTCGATGTCTTTGGTCTCAAACTCGGCAGCTACCGGCGCCAAACGGGTAGCGGCGGCTTTCACCATCACCTGTTCGGGATACAACTCGTATTGGTTGGGGATGTAACACTTGGCGTAACATTTACCCGGCTGGCTGTTGGGAGGGTTGCCGCCGCCTTGAGCATGAACGAACGATGCAGTAGCAAGTGCAATAAACAAAATAAAAGGCGTTTTGGCCATGATGTATCGGTTTGTTGTATCGGTGGGATGTTACCGGGACGGATTATAAAACGCAAAAATAAGTAAAGATTATCGATTACCGGTTTTTGGGTAGCATACAAAATACTTTGTTACCGGTTGCGTAAACAGTTGTACGTCGGAACACTCCGTTAGGTTCTTTACTTCGCCATTTTTAAATAAAATTCTTATCGGCGCTTTGCCTTCGTTGTAAGCCTGAATGCTTTCCCGGCCCTCATATATCAATTTTTCGGGGGGCACAGCTGGCAGATGCAGTTCCTGGAGCTGGTTTAAAAGGTCAGTACGCGCCTGATCGCTCAGCGGTTCGTTCAGCCACTGCATGCGGAACAGACGTCGTTCGAGCATTCCTTTCGACAAATAAGCCAATAACGGGTCCTCCGCTTCTGACCAGTTTTTCACACAGGCGGTTATGTCGGTATCGTCGAGGCGGGCATAATGTTCCAACAATTTTTCTTCCGGCCACACTTCTCCGGCCGGAAGGTAAAGGAAGCGCGCAAGGTCGCGCGGGGCTTCGAGTTGCTGGCCTTCAAGTGCCAGTTCGCGGGCCCGGGCAAGCAGGTGGATGAGCATTTGCTCCGCAGCCACGCCCGTTTTGTGCAGGTACACTTGCCAGTACATGAAACGGCGCGCGGTGAGGAATTTTTCAATGCTGTATATGCCTTTTTCCTCCACCACCAGTTCGCCATCGTGCACATCGAGCATAATGATGATGCGGTCGTACCCGATCACTCCTTCGCTTACGCCGGTAAAAAAGCTGTCTCGGTTGAGGTAGTCCATACGGTCCATGTCCAGTTGTCCAGAAACAAGCTGGTACAGGAATTTTTTAGGGTATCGGTTGGTAAAAATAGCGATGGCGAGATCCAGTTGTCCGCTGAATTCCTTGTTGAGAGCCTTCATAAACATGAGGGAAATCGCTTCGTGGTGCCGGTCGACGAGCGCGTGTTCCAAGGCGTGGGAAAAAGGGCCGTGGCCGATATCGTGCAGCAAAATGGCTGCACAAACGCCTTCGGATTCCTCAGCGGAAATTTCCACCCCTTTGGAGCGCAACACATTGATGGCTTCCTGCATCAAATGTAGGGCACCGAGGGCATGGTGGAAACGGGTGTGAAGGGCACCCGGATAAACGTAGGAAGAAAGCCCCAATTGCCGTATGCGCCGAAGGCGTTGAAAGTAGGGGTGATCGATGAGGCTGAGCAACAATCCGTGTGGTACGGAAACAAAACCGTATACTGGGTCGTTGAAGATTTTTCTGCGTTGATTCATCCTGCCTGTAAATGCACAAAGGTGCATGTTTGGAGTCGACGTAACAATAATGTTTTTTTAAAAGCGTAAGAATTTACGCAGCCGGGCATGAAGCTCTAACTTAGCGACTGATTAAAGGTTCACCATGGATAAGATTAAGATTCTTTGGGCCGACGACGAAATCGACCTCCTCAAACCGCATCTGCTTTTTTTACAAGCAAAAGGATACGATGTTGTAACAGCCACCAACGGTCACGATGCCGTTGAAATTTACCTGGAACAAGGCAACACCATCGATGTGGTTTTCCTCGACGAAAGCATGCCCGGCCTCACCGGCCTCGAAGCTTTGCCCAAAATCAAGGAAATCAATGCGCACGTTCCGGTGGTGATGATCACCAAAAACGAAGCGGAAGCCGTAATGGAAGAAGCCATCGGATCTCAAATTTCCGATTACCTCATCAAGCCGGTAAATCCAAACCAGATTTTGCTGACGTTGAAAAAAATCATCGACAACAAAAGACTGGTGCGCGAAAAAACCGCCCAAGACTACCAACAGGAGTTTCGCCAGCTGTTCATGCAGATAACAGGCGGCCTCTCACACGAAGAATGGGTGGATGTGTACCGCCGTATCGTGGGTTGGGAACTGCGCCTCGACGCCAACCAGGCCGAAGTGGGCGACATCCTTTCGCAGCAAAAACAACAAGCCAACGTCGAGTTCAGCAAATTTGTCGGCAAAAATTATTACGATTGGGTGGACAAAAATCAGGAAGTAGGACCCATTATGTCACATTCCCTGCTGCGCAAACGTGTTTTCCCCCACATCGGTAATGGTACGCCTACAGTGTTGCTGCTGCTCGACAACCTGCGCTACGACCAATGGAAAGTGATCGAGCCTTTCATCAATGAAATGTTCAAAACAGAGCAGGAAAGCTATTTTTACAGCATCCTGCCAACCGCAACGCAATACAGCCGCAATTCAATTTTTGCAGGCATGATGCCTGCCGACATCGCGCTGATGTTCCCGGACAAATGGAAAAACGACACCGATGAAGGCGGTAAAAACCTCGCCGAAGATTTTTTTCTGGGCAAACAAATCGAAAGGGTATTCCGCAAAGGCATCAAATGGGATTACGTAAAAGTAACCAACGTAAACCACGGCAAGGATCTCAACGACAACATGCTCAAGTACCTGAACAATGACCTTACAGTGATTGTGTACAACTTCATCGACATGCTTTCGCATGCACGTACAGAAATGGAAGTACTCAAAGAGCTGGCCGGAGATGAACGCGCTTACCGCTCGCTCACACGGTCGTGGTTCCTGCACAGTCCGCTGTGGACCGCCCTGAAACGCCTCGAAGGCCGCGACGTTCAGTTGTTCGTCACCACCGACCATGGCACGATCCGCGTTCAAAGTCCGTCGAAAGTAGTGGGCGACCGCGAAACCACCACCAACCTGCGTTACAAGGTGGGCCGCAACCTACAGTACGAGCCAAAGGATGTGTTGGTCATCAAAGATCCAAAATTGGCCGGATTGCCACGTCCCAACCTCAGTTCAACGTTTATCTTTGCCAAGGAGGATAATTTCTTCCTCTATCCCAACAACTACAACCATTTTCACAATTATTACCGCAACACGTTTCAGCATGGCGGCATCAGTTTGGAAGAAATGATCTGCCCGATGATTCGCATGCATAGCAAATGATTCCTGAAGGGATGACAAAGCTTGGGTTTGTTTTCCCCGTAGGAAACCTTGTCATCCCGTAGGGACCAAATTTAAAAGCCATGGCCATAGCAAAACCTTTCAACCTCCAAAAATGGATTGATGAAAACCGCCACCTTCTCAAACCGCCTGTAGGCAACAAGCAAGTGTGTGTGGAAAGCGGCGACTTCATCGTGATGATCGTGGGTGGCCCCAACGGCCGCAAAGACTACCACTGGGAAGAAGGTGAAGAATTTTTTTACCAGTTGGAAGGCGATATACACGTCAAAATCATCAATGAAGACGGCAAGCCCGAAAGGATTGACATCCGTGAAGGGGAAATGTTCCTGTTGCCTGCCCGCGTTCCGCACTCGCCCCAGCGCCCGGAAGGCACCATCGGAATCGTGATCGAGCGTACGCGCCACGAAGGGGAAATCGATAAACTTTTGTGGTTTTGCGAAAAATGCAATACGCCGCTCCACGAAGCAAGTATGGAATTGAAAGACATCGGTACGCAAATCAAAGCGGCCATAGGCGCTTTTAAGGAGAACGAGGAAGCGCGAACGTGCAGGAATTGCGGGACGGTGATGGAACTGTAATGGGCTTTTTGATCAGGGGTAAAAAATTTCGTAATGCGTACTTCTTCCTCCTCCTTCCGATTTGCGAAGTATGTTTTTGGTTATCAGGTCTTGAATGTCCCGAAGTGCTGTATCTGCCGAGCATTTCATCAATTTAGCCCATTTGGATGAGTTAAGGTTGCCTTCAAATCCATCCAATAATTTGTTGACCATATTGCGTTGACGTTCGTTGATGTTGGTTTGGCGGTGTGTGTCCCAGAAGGAAGCTTTTTTAAGAACTTTTAAAAGCATTGTTTCTGTCGCCAAAAGTGCTCTGTTCAGACACTCTAAAAACCACAACATCCATGCTGTGATGTCCAGATCACCCTTTTGAGTCTTTTCCAATATGTTGTAGTAATTGTTCCTCTCCAACTGTATTTGTGCCGACATGCTGTAAAAGCGTTGGCTACTTCCATCTGACCGCGCCAACAACAGGTCAGCAACAGCTCTTGCTATCCTTCCGTTGCCATCTTCAAAAGGATGTATGGTAACAAACCAGAGGTGCGCTATTGCCGCTTTCAAAACCGGGTCTAAACGGTCATCATGATTCAACCAGAATAAAAACCGTTCCATTTCATGTTCTAAAACAGCTGCTTCCGGCGCTTGAAAATGGATTTGCTCCTGTCCCATGGAACCCGATGTAACCTGCATGGGGCCTTTGGAGTCATTCCGCCATTTTCCGGTAGCTATTTTGAACATCCCAATTCGGCCAGTTGGAAAGAGTGCCGCATGCCAGTCGAAAAGACGATCTTGGGTAAGCGGAGTACCAAAATTTTGCGTGGCATCCATCATCATTTCTACAATGCCGTCGACGTGCCTGTTGGTCGGAACCATCATGGTACCCATGCCCAATCTTTTGGCTACAGACGATCGAACTTGTTCTGCATCAAGGAAAGAGCCTTCGATTTCGTTGGACTTAACCACATCAAGGGTAAGGGTTTCCAATTCTGCTTCCTTTTGCAATTCAAGTCCCATAGATGTCATCTGCCCCATCAATTTCCCCATCAAATGCCTTACTGCGCCCATGCTTGACAGCAGCTCATCCGAGCGCCACAAGAAATTCGGCCAGTTTTTATGTTGATGAATGTAAAACATTTTCCGCAGATTATGCGGTAAATATACAACTTATTTGCCGCATAATTTGCGGAAAATAGTGCCCATATTCACCTTAAGATTGCTAAATTGGACAACCTCACTCCTCCAACTCCTTTCTTTCCCAATAATTCTGATCCTCAACCTCTTGCAGGAGCCCCAGGTAACTTTGGTACCTCAACTCACTGATGTCGCCGGTTTCCAGTGCTGCACGAACAGCACAGTTTGGTTCGTTGCGGTGCAGGCATCCTCGGTATTTGCAGTTTTCAGATAAAGCAAAAAACTCGCGGTAACAATGTGCCACGTTGTTGGGGTCCTTATCCAGAAACGACAAGGTTTTGATGCCCGGCATGTCGATGATGCGGCCACCGAAATCGAGCTCGTACATTTCAGCGAACGTGGTAGTATGCTGTCCTTTGCCCGAATGGCCACTGAGGTCGCCGGTACGCAAATCGAGGTTTGGCTGGATGGCATTGATCAGACTGCTTTTGCCCACGCCCGATTGTCCGCTGATCAGTGTGGTTTTGTCTTTCAACAGGTCGCTGAAGGTATCCAGTCCCTTGTTGTCCACCACCGAGGTGGCGATCACCTTGTAGCCTATTTTTTCGTAAATTTCTTTGAGGGCAAAAAAGAGTCCGACATCCTCTTCATCGTACAAATCACCTTTGTTAAAAACAATGGTGACCGGTATTTCGTGGGGCTCGGTCATGAGCAAAAAGCGATCGATGAAGCCGGGCTTCACATTGGGAGCCACGATGGTAACGATCAAAACTGCCTGGTCGATGTTGGCTGCAATCAGGTGCATGTCGTGTTTTCGCCGCGGCGATTGCCGTACCACGAAGTTGCGCCGGGGAAATATTTTGCGGATCATGCCCTGCCCTTCCTGGCTTTCAAATTCCACCTCTACGCTATCGCCCACCGCTACCGGATTGGTGAGCGGTATGTTGTTCAGCCTGAATTTGCCGCCGATGCGGCATTGCCACACAGCCCTGGTATCGTCGATCCTGACGTTGTACCAGCTGCCGGTAGATTTTATGACGGTTCCTATCATTGACTTGGATTTTGGGGACATGTCCCGAGGTACGAGGGATCTGGATTGGGATTTTATTTCCCGCGCTTCGCTGGGAGGATAAATGGGATTGGCATGATTGGATTGGATTTTTTGGGTCCCACGCCTCGCTGGGGCTTAAACATCGTAATTGCTTTTTAGATTCCCTAATTTAGTTTTTTTGAAAAAAATAATCTAGAGCTTTTGTTCATCCCACAAAAGCGCGCGACCCAAAAAATCCAATCATCCCAATCCCACTTGTCCTCCCAGCGAAGCGCGGGACCCAAAAAAATCCAATCCAATCATCCCAATCCCACTTGTCCTCCCAGCGAAGCGCGGGACCCAAAAAAATCCAATCCAATCATCCCAATCCCACTTGTCCTCCCAGCGAAGCGCGG
>Ga0105046_10020229_pt1 | contig 10070 bp, 7 predicted proteins | sample MAT03_FD_78385 | JGI IMG/M metagenome (GOLD analysis project Ga0105046, IMG submission 78385) | Freshwater microbial communities from Lake Fryxell liftoff mats and glacier meltwater in Antarctica - MAT-03 (megahit assembly) | ecosystem: Environmental > Aquatic > Freshwater > Ice > Liftoff... | reverse complement strand
TGGGTGGTGCGCGAGCCCATCGCCCCGACGTATTCCACGTCGAGGCTGAGGGCGAGCGCGATCAGCTCGGCATCGAAGCGTTGGTCGTGACTGAGCACGCACACTGCCGTGCGTTCGTCGACGGCGGCATCCGCAAGGAAATCGACGGGCCAGTGCACAACCAGTTCGGCGGACGGGAAGCGCGCCTGGGTTGCAAACAGCGATCGCGGGTCACACACCGTGACGCGGTATCCCACGAGGTCCGCCGCGGCGGCAAGGGCAGCCGAAAACTCCATGGCACCGAAAATGATCAGGTGCGGTCGCACGACCGGCACGTCGACAAACGGTTCATCGCCATCCGTGCAGTCGAAGGCGATCGGCACGCCGTCACGCAAGCTCGCGGCCAGTGACTCGGTGACCGGCTGCACGTGAATGCGAAGGGTGCCCCCGCAGGTCAGGCCAGCCGAGAATGCCAGATCATCACTGATGCCGTACTCGACGGTGCGCGGCCGGCCGTCGGCGAGCACCAGCTCGCAGACCTCAACAACGGCACCTTCGACGCATCCGCCCGCGATGCTGCCAATCACCGTTTCGCCGTCGAAGGCCATCGACGTTCCGACGGTGCGCGGGGCACTCCCGACGATCGATACCGCCGTTGCAACGGCCAGCGCAGCACCGCGTTCGTGGGCCGCGATCAACCGGTCGGCGATCTCAAACATGCTCCAAGCGTCGCACATGTGAGCATGGGGTATGGCTGGCATTAAGAACGCGCACGCGGCGCCCTCCGGCGACTCGATCACCGGCGTCGTACTCGCGGCCGGGGCCGGGCATCGAGCAGGAGGCCCGAAGGCCCTGCGCCGCACCGAGGAGGGCGAGCCGTGGATCGCCCGCGCGGTCGAGTTTCTCGTCGAGTGCGGGTGCTCGCCCATCATCGTTGTGCTGGGCGCGTCTGCCGCCGCGGCCCGGCCACTCGTGCCCGAACACGCGACGGTCGTGGTCAACGAACTCTGGCAGCAGGGCATGTCAGGCTCGTTGCGCGTGGGTCTGGATGCCGCAACCGGGGTGGCCGCGCTCGTGACACTCGTCGACCTCCCCGACCTGCCCGCGAGCGTAGGCACGCGTGTGCTTGAGCTCCCCGTCAAGCGGGACGCCTTGAGGCAGGCTGTGTTCGATGGTCGGCCGGGGCATCCGGTGCTCATCGGTTCGGATCACTGGGCCGCCGTCGCCGCCGACCTCACGGGCGACCGGGGCGCGCGACACTACCTCGAACGCAACACCGTGGTCGAAATCGAGTGTGGCGACCTGGCCGACGGCAGCGACGTGGATCGCTAGCCGAGCGCTGCGAGCGCCGCCTGCCACGCGAGCGTCGCGCACCGCGCCCTCAGGGGAAACCGGCCGATGCCCGCGAAGGGCTCGAGATCCCCGTCGATGGGGGTGGCGCCTGGCTCGACGGAGGCAATAAATCGCGGTCCGATCGCGCGAACCTCCTCGGCAGTGCGAGCCCCGAGCGCGGATGCCGCGGCCATCGATACCGCGCAGCCGTGACCCGTCCAACTCATCGCGCCGTCGACGCCAACCCGCACGGTCACCTCGTCGCCACAGCTCACGGAGCGCTCGGATTCCTCGGCCACAAACCGCTCGGCGAGCCCAAAACCGTGCCGCGCGCGCCCCAGTTCGGCGATCAGTTGACTGCGCTCGGCATCGGTTAGTGCATCCACGACGCTCCCCTCGGCACGGTGTTAACGGTATCTCGCTTAGTCTGGGAAACATGCCGCTCACTGTGCTCATTCCGTGGCGCCCGCAGCCCTCTCGGCTCGCGGCGTTCGACTCCGTCATTGCGTGGTATCGCGAGAACCTGGGAGACGTTGACATTCGCACGGTAGACAGCGAAGACGAGATCTTCAACCTTGCCCAGTGCCGCAATCACGGTGTGTCATCGATCGACGACGACGCCCAGGTCGTGATCATCAACGACGCCGATACGATCCCCGAACTTGGTCCGCTTCGCGCGGCGATCGATGCGGCGGCGACCTCTGGGCGAGTGCACCTTCCCTACACCGCGTACCACTGGCTCGGCGCCGAGGGCACCGCGCAATCGCTCGCCGGGCGCCCCCTCGACCAGTGCGGCCACGAACTCGTGCGCGGAGCCTGCTCCGGTGTCTACGTGACCACTCCCGCCACGTGGTGGGCGCACGGCGGGCAAGACGAGCGTTTTCGCGGCTGGGGATTCGAAGACGCCGCGTGGTACCTCGCCCACGAGACACTCCTTGGCGAACAACCGGTACGACACCGCGGAACCGTCTACGCCCTCACCCACACCCCCGAGATGCGCGAAGGCCCGCACTACGAGGCCAACGCGCTGCTCATGCAGCGGTACCGCGAGGCTTCGGTCAGTGTCGAGGCGATGAGTCAGTTGGTGGCGAGCGTTGCCAGCGCAGCGCGGGCGCGAGCCCTGCCGGGTGGGTAGGCAAGACTCGTCGCCAGCGCGTCAAGCTCGGCCCGCGGCATCCGCAACACCTGCTCGATTGCGTCGGCAAGCTGCTGGGGTGTCGCAGAGTTCGGTGCGAGTGACACCCCGAAGCCGGCCTGCTCGATAGCCGCCGCGCCCGCGAACTGGTCGGTGGAAAACGGCAGCACCACGAGCGCAACCCCGCAGGTGAGCGCCTCGGTGACGCTGTTGTTGCCACCGTGGGTGACCGCCGCGGCGGCCGATTTGAGCAGCGTCACCTGCGGTAAAAAGTCGCGCACGAGCCAGCCCTCGGCGATGTCGCCGAGCTCTGCCGGGTCGGTCGACCCGGTCGCGATCGCCGCGCGCACGCCCAGCACGCGAAGGGCTTCGGCCACTCGGGCGAGTACGTCGCTGCGCACCGACAAGAAGCTGCCGAAACTCACGTACACGAACGGTTCGGTGCTCGCGGCAATCCACGATTCGACCTCGGCGTCGGCCGGTTCGTCGCGCACGGCCGAGCCGAGAAACACGTGCGGCGGCAGCTGCACAGTGCGCTCGGCGGGCGATAGTTCGGCGGGATAGTTGAACAACACGAGGTCGCCGTGCTGCTCAAATGCGCTGAGCGAAGGCGGCAGGTGGGGCGCGAGTTCGGCGAGGGCCGCGTTCCATTCTGCCGTGAAGGTGGCACTGACCTCATCGCACAGCTCCCGCAACGAGCGGAGTTCGTGCTCGGTCGGTGAGAACGCCGCGGGCCACTCGGGTGCAAACCCATAGACCTCGCTACCAACCGGCAGGGCCGTCGGATGCCCCAGCACAACATCCCCGTAGGCGACACCTCCCGCGGCCAGAGCCAGCCGGGCGCTGAACGCCAGGTGGTCGACGATCACGGCATCGGGTGTGATCTCATCGATCACGGCAAGCACCGCGCGGGCCGTTGCCACCGGCTCCCACATGAGGTCATTGAGTCGCGCTCGGGCCTGGAAGGCGAGAGTCTCGACCATCCCGAGCCTGGTCGCGTCGAAGAACCCGCGCAGGGCGTCGTCTTCTCCCGCGGGCTGCTCTTCTGCCCGGATGGTTCCGGGGTTAGAACCGCGACCCAGCTGCAGGTTGATCCGCTCGAATCCGAATGAGGCGACAATGCTGGCCGTCGCCGGACCGGTGGCAACGACAACTCGCTCTCCGGCCTCCTGCCAGGCCGTGCCGAGTGTGGCGAGCGGAAACAGGTGCGAGGCGTAGTCGGGGCTGATGATCAGCAGCGTCACGAAACGACGACCCCAAACGACTCTGCCTCGCGCAGGTGGTCACGCTCGGCGCGCACCACATCGGCGTAGAGGGTCGACAACGACCGAGCCATCGCCTGGATCGTGAAACTCTTCTCCACGGTTTCCCGTGAGCGATCGGCGCGATCGGTGCTGGTCTCGATGGCCGCGGCGCTGAGCGCGGTGGCCATCGCCTCGCGCAGTCGTGCGGTGTGCCAGGTCTGGGTGAGGAATCCCGTGACCCCCTGCTCGACGTACGTTGCGGGGCCGCCGCCGTCGGGTGCAACGACGAGAAGTCCGGATGCCATGGCCTCGAGTAGCGCGATTCCAAACTCTTCTTTCAGGCTGCCGCACACGTAGATGCCGTGCGGAGCAACGAAACCCGGAACTCCGAACCGGGCCGCCGCGACCCATCGGGCGACGGTGTCGTTGGGCTGGTGCCCCGGCAGGATGAGCCCGCGGTTCGCGCGTTCACTCGGCGGCACGAGCGCATCGATCCGGTCAAGCTGCTCGAGCTCATCGGCCGACGGAGAGTCGAGGTCGCCGCCGATGATGAGCAGGTTTGCGCGATCGCCCAGGCCCTCAGCCCACGCCTCGACGATTGTCGCCATGCCCTTGACCCGGTGCATGCGTCCAACGCTCACGATGAGCGGCAGCGCTCGGCGCTCGGGCGGCAGCAACGCGATCAGCCCCGACAACGACCGCAGTGCGGGGCTCGGAGCACCGCCCGCGGCGTAGTCCGACGCCTCGATCACGGCAGCGTCGACCACGTTGAGATCGATGCCCTCGGGCACGACCGAGTGCCGCTCGGGATGCGCCGTGATGTCGATGTTGACCAATTCGCGCATGTCGCGCTGAAGTTCGGGGCGCGGAAAGAGCACCGTGTGTGCCGCGTTGGCCGCTAGGCGCTGCACGAGACGCATGCGGAACCAGAAGTGCTCTTTCTCGTCGACATCCCCAAAGTTGGTGTGGTCGAGCTGGCCCGACGCATCGAGGGAGTTGATGACGCCGTGTGGGTCGGGCGCGACCGTGAAGACGACGGGAATGCCGAGTTCGCGGGCCACGTCGGCGGCCGCGAAACTTCCGACGTCGGCCATGCGCAGGTGAATCACGTCTACGCTGCCCGCGGCTTTGAGAATGCGCCGGATGCCGCGGCGCGCCGTCACGCGCAGCGGCCAGGCGTTGGGCGACTGAACCGGGGGGCTGAACAGCGGTATTCGGCCGAAACCGTGCCCACTGGTCATGGACGCGAGTTCTGCCGCACTGGCCAGGGCACCCTCCGCCGAACCGCGCGACAGGGTGATAACGCGGGTCACCGGTGAGATCGGATCCGCGACGAGTGCGTCACCAAGCCGCACCAGCAGGGTGGCGATGCCCCCGTTATCGCCCTTTCCGGCCTGCTCGAGGTTGGCGTCGATGTCGGCGTTGAGAAACAGTTGCGCGACGGTGAGCCCCTCCGTTTCGCGGACGACCACCGGGGCCAGATCGAGCAAGGCGAGCCGCGCCACGGCGGCGAGCTCATCGTCGCGGCGGGTGAGGGCGGTGACGGTATCAACGAGGAACGCATCGGGGGTCCGCTGTCCGAGGGCCGAGACGGCAGCGATGCGAACTCGCTCGTCTTCGCCGGAATCACTCGCGATTCGCAGCAGGGGTCGGCGGGCGACGGTGCCACGCACGAGGCTCAGAGTCTCGACCAGGCGCGAACGCGCCGCCGGTTCGTCCACTGCGAGCAGGGCGGACTCGACACCGATCGCGATGTGATCGGGCGCGGTCGACGACCACTGCTCGAGGGCTCGCTGGGCAAGCATCCCGACGAATCCCCCCTCCGCGACCATGCCGATCAGCCGCGCCACCGCGTCGAATCGCGGAAGTCGGAAACCGATCGCCCATGCGGCGTGCTCACGCAGAAAACCTCGGTCGCTCGACAGCAGTTGCGAGAGCATCGCTATGGCTTCTTCGTCGAAGATCTGGGCGAGCGCGTGGGTCGCGGCAATCGCCGCCAACTGGTCGTCGCCGTTCAGTGCCTGGCCGAGAACGCGCATCGTTCGAATGCCGCCCTCGCGGCTGGCATCGAATGCCACATCTTCCGAGAATCGCAACGAATCGATCAAACGGTCCGACTGCCGCACCGAATCGAGTGACGTCTGAATTCCCACGTCGAGCTTCCCCTCGGTCGGTGCGCCCGAAGTGCACAAGGCGGCTTCTTTATTATGGTTCACTCGACCTCATGCACGTAGTCGCGATAGGCGACATCGGGGTCATCGATGGCATGATGCACATCGGCGACGAGGCGATGTTCGAACAGTTTCTTGACCAGGCCCGAGCCCGCGGATTCTCAGAGGTGGTGGCGATCTCGTCGAACCCGCTCGAGACCGCGACCCGCTACGGGATCTCCTCGATTGCGCGGCTCGGCTTGGTGGGCGATCGTGCGGCGATGGTCGAGCGCGCTGACGCGATTCTTGAGTCGCGGCTGACCCCGGGCGACCCGGCGCTCGACGTGATTGGCAGCATTGCGGGCGCGTCACGGGTGGTGGTCACGGGAGCCGGAAACCTCGCCTCGACCTGGCCGGTCCATATCATCGAGAGGTGGGTCATCGCGCAGCTCGCGGCCCGGGCTGGCGTGCCGTTCGTGATCACCGGCCAGACACTGGGCCCGGCTCTTACCGCAACGGACGCCTTCCTGCTCAGCGAACTTCTCGAGAGCGCGGCTCTGGTGGGCGTGCGCGAAAGCTCGTCCTTCCGGCTGGCACACACGCTGGGGGTTGCCGAAGACCGCCTTCAGCAAACTGTGGATGACGCGAGCTTCCTCGCTCTCGATGGCGCGAGTTCTTCGCTCATCCCCGCCGAGCCGCCCTATTGCCTCGTGTCCCTTTCCACCCACGTCGGAGGCACCGACCGCGACGACTTCCTCGCCGCAGCCGCAACGCTCCTCGACCGGGTGGCGGCACTCGGCCTCGAGGTGCGCTTTCTCGCCCACTTTGGGGCGATCTCTGGCGAGCCGCACCGCGGCGACGTCGTGATGCATGAGGCCGTGGCATCCCGAATGACAGCTCAGTCGCGCGTTGAGGCCACCGGAACCCCCGTTGAGGCAGCCACTCTTGCCCGGCGTGCCGCGCTGGCGGTCAGCAGTCGCTACCACCCCGCCGTGTTCGCCGCCGCGGGCGGGGTGCCCACCCTGGGTATCGCCGTGGACGACTACACCACGGTGAAACTGCGCGGGGCTCTCGGCGCCTTCGCACAGCACGCGGTAATCACCGGTGACGACCTCGTCGCCGGCCTGGGTGCGGATGCCGCGGCCGCCGCCTATGCGTCGCGCGACACGATCCGCACCGCCGCCGCAGAGCACGCCCCGGAGCGGCTGCGCCAGTCCGCCCTGTGGTGGGACCGGGTGCTCGGCCTTCGCTAGCCGCTTCGCGAACCTGCGAGGTTCCCGTGCGCAACTGCGGAGATTCGGCGCGAGCACGGCGCGTCGTGGTGCACACCACGGCGTGGCGCGCAGATCTCCGCAGTTGCGCACGCGCGCCGAGTGGCAGACGCGCTGGTCACGCCAGTGCGGAAATCAGCTCGACGGGTTAGGCGGATGCCCTCCACATGATGTGCGTGGGCAGAACCGAGTCCTCGCTCGTGGGCTGGATGCCGTCGAGCAGGTCGAGCACCACCGATGCCGCACGGCGACCGAGAAGGTCAGCTGGCTGTCGCACCGTGGAGAGCATCGGCTCGCACCGGAGCGCCCAGTCGGAGTCGTCGAAGCCGACAATCCCCACGTCTTCGGGTATTTTTCTGCCCGAGTCTTTCAGCACATCCATAGCCCCCGCGGCGATTGAGTCAGAGCTCGCGAATACTCCATCGATGTCGGGCGCCCGTTCGAGAAGCATCCGCATTCCCTCAACACCGCTAGAGCGTGAGTACAGGGGGTAATCCACAACGAGGTTCGGGTCGAAACGATTACCCAGGGCATCCCGGAAGCCGGCCAGCCGGTCAGCTCCGGAGTCACGGTCGAGAGCTGCCGCGATCATCCCGACCCGGGACCGGCCCGTTGCGAGCAGTCGTCGGGTCACGTCGCGGGCGGCGGTGCGATTGTCGATGCCCACCCACGGCAGGTCCGGTTGCCCGGTTGGATGCCCAACAAAGACCGCGGGGAGACCGATCTGTGAGATTGCGAGCGCAATGGGGTCGCGTTCGCGGGCGGAAACGATGATCGCGGCATCCACGAATCCGCCGCGAAGGTAATCGGCGACGCGGGAACTGTCGCGCTCGGAACCGATGATGAGGCACACGAGCTGGAAATCTGATTCCGACAGCCGTTCATTCGTACCGAGGAGGATCTGGCCGATATTGGGGTCTTCCAGAAACACGGAGTGCGGCTCGTGCACGATAAGCGCAACGGCTTTCGTGCGCTGCGTAACGAGGTTGCGCGCGGCCATGTTGCGCACATATCCCACGCGAGCGATCGCCTGTTCGATCGCCTCGCGAGCCGAAGCAGACACGTAGGGTTCACCGTTGAGAACGCGCGACACCGTGCCCCGAGAGACCTGCGCCTCGGCCGCGACGTCGAAAATGGTCGCGCGTCGACGGCGACCAATCGGTTGTGCCATGGTCGCAATGCTACCGACCCGCAAACGCTGATGTGTGCACGTGCACGGATCCTGGCAAAATTGTCTTTCCGCTTGACAGCCTTCGCGAGCCGACCTACTCTGTGAACGTTCCCAGAGTGTTCTCTTGCTCTGAGCTCCGCGCAATGTGTGCACGTTCACAGAGAGTTGCCGGGGCAGCTAAACACATCAACGCAGATGGCCCGAGGAGGCGCGGATGACACAGCATGTGACCCGTGCCGCTGCCGAGGGCTGGCAGCGCGAGTCGATCGCTCTCGGGTGCGACTACAACCCCGAGCAGTGGCCCGAATCGGTATGGGCTGACGACATGGCTCTCATGCGAGAGGCGGGCGTCAGCCTCGTTGCCATCAACGTGTTCGGATGGGCACAGCTCGAGCCGCGCCCAGGCGAGTTCGACTTCGCATCGCTCGACCGCATCATGGACCTCCTCCACGAAAACGGCATCCGCGTCAACCTCGGCACTGGCACCGCTTCACCGCCGCCATGGCTTACGACGCGGCATCCCGAAATCCTGCCGATGATGGTGGATGGCACGATCCGCTGGCCGGGCGGCCGCCAGGCCTGGTGTCCCAGTTCACCGGTTTTTCGAGAAGCAGCTCTCACGCTTCTCGCTGCCGTCGCGGATCGGTACTCCGAACATCCAGCCCTCGCGCTGTGGCACGTGTCGAACGAGCTCGGTTGCCACAATGCCCTGTGCTATTGCGACGTGTCGGCAGCAAGCTTTCGTCGCTGGCTCGAGAACCGCTACGCCACGCTCGAACGGCTCAACGACGCATGGGGAACGTTCTCCTGGAGTCAGCGGTATGCAACCTGGGACGAGATTCTGCCGCCGCGCGCGACGATCTCGGCGGGCAATCCCGCCCAGCGTCTCGACTTTGCTCGCTTCAGCTCCGACGAATTGCTTGACTACTACCGCGCCGAGGCAGAGTTGCTTCGCGAAAAAGGGTCGACCCCCGTCACAACAAACTTCATGATTACCGCCCACATTCGCACCCAGGACTACTGGCAGTGGGCTGCCGACGTGGATATCGTCGCGAACGATCACTACCTTGACCATCGCCTTGAGCATCCCACCAGCGAGCTGGCTTTTGCTGCGGATCTCACCCGCGGCGTTGCCAGCGGACAACCGTGGATGCTCATGGAACAGTCCACCAGCGCCGTTAGTTGGCAGCCACACAACATCGCAAAGCAGCCGGGCGAGATGACGCGCAACTCTCTGACGCACGTTGCCCGCGGCGCCGACGCCGTGTGCTTTTTCCAATGGCGCGCCTCGGTGAGAGGTGCCGAGAAGTTCCACTCAGCCCTGCTCCCCCACGCCGGAACAGATTCGAAGATTTGGCGCGAGACCCTCGAGCTGGGCCGGGCCCTGTCACGGCTTGCCGAGGTCGCGGGATCGCGGGTCGAGGCATCCGTAGCACTCATCTTTAGCTGGCAGTCATGGTGGGCGACCGAAAGCGACTCGCACCCCTCGTCGGCGGTGACCTACCTCGGCCAGGTACACGCCGCGTATGAGGCCCTGCGCTCGGCGGGCGTCACGGTTGACATGGTGGAGCCCGGCGCGCGCTTGGACGACTACTCCCTCGTCGTCGTACCGTGCCTGTACCTAGTTTCCGACGCGGACTCGGCAGTGCTCTCGGGCTATGTCGAGCGGGGCGGCACTGCGCTCGTGACTTTCTTCTCGGGACTTGCTGATGAGACCGATCGTCTTCGGGTAGACCCGACCGGTTGCCGACCGCCCGGCGCGTTCGCTGACCTTCTCGGGCTGTGGAC
>Ga0105046_10020228_pt1 | contig 10070 bp, 8 predicted proteins | sample MAT03_FD_78385 | JGI IMG/M metagenome (GOLD analysis project Ga0105046, IMG submission 78385) | Freshwater microbial communities from Lake Fryxell liftoff mats and glacier meltwater in Antarctica - MAT-03 (megahit assembly) | ecosystem: Environmental > Aquatic > Freshwater > Ice > Liftoff... | reverse complement strand
TCAGCATGTTCTCGTCAGATCCACCCAGCCAATACTGCAGAGTCATGAAATAGGCGCGAACGTCTTGCGCCGTGCCGGGAACAAACCGCAGCAGGGCCGGAATGCGGCGCAGCATTTTCATTTGCGCGGCACCACCAGTGGCCTTCTTATCCTTGTTGCCGCGCAACTTCTTCAACAGCGCCATCGGCCCACTGGCGGGCTTGTCCATGTCGAAAGCACCCAGACGCGTCAGCTTCACCACCTCGGTGGCCGAGGCCATGCAGATCATCGAATCGCAATGATCGCGGCGCGCTTTCAGTTCATCCAGGATGGGAAGAAAGTGGTCTTCCAGGAACAGCATGCCGGCCACCACGATGTCGGCAGCCGCGATGTCGGCCTTGACCTTGGCAGTGAGGCGGTCGCTTCCGGCGTATTCGCTGGCGGCATGCAAGCTGAGGTGCAACCCAGGAAACTCGCGCATCAGCGTGGGCATGGCTCGCGCGGTGGCGCTGGCCAAGTGCGTGTCCATGGTGACCACGCATACTCGGATCGCCAGGGCTTTTCCCGGCGCGGCTTCAACGGCCGAAATGGGCTTTAGCGTCATAAAGAGTGTCCACGGTAATGGTGGCAAGGCCACGTTCTGCAGCGAGTCGTTCGGTGTTGCGTCGGGCCTTGCCGCGCACGAAGAACGGGATCTTTTGCAATTCCTTTTGGGCATCAGCCGCCCAGGTGGCGACAGCGATGACTTTTTCGACGGCCTGCTGCGCGGCGACTTGCTCCGCCATCGGAGCCAGCGGCGCGGCAATTGAAGCGGTGTGGCTGACAGTCAGCACTTCCACGGGATCGACTGAAGTTGCAGCCACTGCGGCTGCAGCGGGCACCGCTGGGGTGCCATGCCCGAGGTGCGAGGCGCTGGCACCGTCGTGGAACTCGAAGTCCCCGCGGAACATGGTCAGCAGGTGCTCTTCCAGCCCCATCATCAAAGGATGAACCCAGGTGTCGAAGAGCACGTTGGCACCTTCGAAACCCATTTGCGGTGAGTGGCGTGCGGGGAAGTCCTGCACATGCATCGGCGCCGAAATCACAGCGCAAGGCACGCCCAGGCGCTTGGCGATGTGGCGCTCCATCTGGGTGCCCAGCACCAGTTCCGGTTGCAGTTCGGCAACGCGGGCCTCGACGTCTAGATAGTCGTCGGTGATCAGGGCATCGCAGCCGTACAGCTTGGCCGCTTCACGCACTTCGCGAGCAAATTCCCGGCTGTAGGTGCCGATGCCCACCACTTTGAAACCCATTTCGTTCGCAGCCACGCGGGCGGCAGCGACAGCGTGTGTCGCATCACCGAAGACGAACACACGTTTGTCAGTCAGATAAGTGGAGTCGACCGAACGGGCATACCAAGCCGATCTGGCGCGTGGGTCGTTCAGCAAAGGAGCGGGGTCGGCACCGCTGAGGCCAGCGACCTGCTCGATGAATTCGCGCGTGGCACCCACCCCGATGGGCACGGTCTTCACCACCGCCTGCCCGAAACCCCGAGCCAGCCAAGCGGCAGCCTGTGCCGCGACTTCGGGGTACATCACGACGTTGAAGTCGGCGTCGCCAAGACGGGTCAGGTCTTGCGGTGTGGCGTCCAGTGGAGCCACGACATTGATGTCGACGTCCAGATTGCGCAGCATGTCCAGGACTTCGCGCAGATCGTCGCGGTGGCGGAATCCCAGCGCCGTTGGGCCCAGCACATTGCAACGCACACGCTGGCCCGGCGCGCGTTCACGCTGGGTGCCGGCTGGCGGCAGCTTCGGCGTGCACAGCGCACGCACCAATTGGTAGAAGGTTTCCGAAGCGCCCCAGTTTTCCTTGCGCTGGTAAGCCGGCAATTCCAGCGGCACCACCGGGATAGGCAGGTTCAGCGCGGCGGCCAAGCCACCCGGGTCGTCCTGTATCAACTCAGCCGTGCACGAAGCCCCAACCAGCATGGCCTGCGGCTTGAAGCGTTCGTAAGCTTCCAGGGCAGCCGTCTTGAAAAGCTCAGCCGTGTCACCGCCAAGGTCACGCGCCTGAAAGGTCGTGTAGGTGACGGGCGGACGGTGGTTGCGCCGCTCGATCATCGTGAACAGCAGGTCGGCGTAGGTGTCACCCTGGGGCGCATGCAGCACGTAGTGCAGGCTCTTCATGGCCGTGGCAATGCGCATCGCGCCGATGTGCGGCGGGCCTTCGTACGTCCAGAGGGTGAGCTGCATATTCAGGCCGCCATCAAGGGGCTTGCGGCGGACACCGACGCGACGGCAGCGGCAGCGGCCACTGTAGGAAGCGGGGAAAGCGCATGCGAAATCAGGCCGCGACGGCGCAGCGGACGCGAGAACAACTCTGCCAGGTCACCGGCTTGTTCGTACCCTTGGATCGGTGTGAACACCAACTCGATGGCCCACTTGGTGGTCATGCCCTCAGCTTCCAGCGGATTCGCCAGTCCCAGGCCGCAGACCACGATGTCCGGTTGTTGCGCGCGGCAACGGTCGAGTTGCTTTTCGACGTGCTGGCCTTCGCTGAGCATCGTGCCGCTTGGCAACAAGGCCAGCTCTTGCGCCAGATGCTCGCGGTGCAGGTAGGGCGTGCCAACTTCCAAAAGTTGCATGCCCAGCTCACGCGACAGGAAGCGCGCCAATGGCACTTCCAATTGCGAGTCGGGAAAGAAAAAGATGCGCTTGCCCGCGAGCACCGACCGCTGACGCGACAGCGCCGCTTCGGCGCGGGCACGGGGCGCAGCGGTGGCCTGCGCGACACGTTCGGCAGCAATCCCGAACGCACTGGCAGCAGCCTGCAACCACTGCGTGGTGCCTTCTGAGCCAAGCGGAAACGGCGCGGGAATGCGGGTGGCACCGCGGCCTTCCAGCGCTCTGGCCGTGTCCGCCAGAAAAGGCTGGGCCAGCAAGTAGCGGGTATTCGGACCGACCTCAGGCATGGCGTCGCTGCGGCGCGCGGGCAGAAAAGACACCTTCTGCAAACCGATGTCGGCAAACAAGCGGGCGAACTGGTCTTCCACCACATCGGCCAATGCGCCCACAATTACCAACTCGGCAGCGGCCGAAGTCGACACCGGGAGAACCGGCACGAGAGAAGCCAGGCAGGCGTCTTCACCCTGCGTGAAGGTGGTTTCGATGCCACTGCCCGAATAGTTCAGCACCCGAACCTGCGGGGTGAAACGCTGGCTGAGACGCATGGCGGCGCGCGACAAGTCCAGCTTGATCACTTCGGATGGGCACGATCCCACCAGGAACAGCGTGCGGATATCGCCGCGCCGCTCCAGCAAGCGCGTCACGACACGATCCAGTTCGTCTTGAGCGTCTGCCAAGCCCGCCAGATCGCGCTCGTCAATGATGGCCGTCGCAAAGCGCGGCTCGGCGAAGATCATCACACCGGCAGCCGACTGGATCAGGTGCGCACAGGTGCGCGAACCCACCACCAGAAAGAACGCATCCTGGATCTTGCGGTGCAACCAGACGATGCCCGTCAGGCCGCAGAAAACTTCACGCTGACCGCGCTCCTTCAATACCGGCGCGGTGGAGCAACCTGCGGAGGCCTCGACCCGCAACGGAATCACGGAATTCACGCGGCAACTCCTTGGCCCGACACCCCGCTCGATGAATTCCGTTTGCTAGCGGCTTCATCCAGGCGCGCCATGCGAAGTTTCCAGATGAACTGGGCCGCGTTGATGCCGTAGGTGAAGTAAGCCGCCAGAGCCAACCACATCTGCCCACGCGGGCCAAGGCTGTCGGTGGCCAAAGCCACCAGATACGCGGTATGCAAGGCCAGCACCAACATGCTGAACACGTCTTCCCAGAAGAAAGCTGGCGCAAACAGCCACTTATCAAAAACCACCTTCTCCCAGATGCACCCGGTGACCATGATGGTGTACAGGACCAAGGTCTTGATCACGACCGACACCGTCGCCGCAGTCAATCCCTCGCCGGTATAGAGATACCGCATCACCAGACCGATGCTCACGAGGAAGACCAGAAACTGAACCGGTGCCAGCACACCCTGCACCAGCGTCCACACGCTGGTATCCCGTTTCACGCGCTCGGAGGGCGTGTAAAGCGGGGGCCGACCTGGGCGCTGGACTGCGGCACCGGAGAGAGGAATGGTCCGCTCGGTTCGATTCATGGGGCAGAGACTAGAGGCTCGATGCCGCGGTGTCAACTCGGATAGACGTAAATCAGGGTTGACACTCTGCGGGCTTACGCGAGACAGTCCACCCATGCTCTTGACGGTGGACCCATGACCCTTTTCAAAGACTTCAGGGCAAACACTGCAAATGTTTCGTCACGCGCAGATCGAACCTGGGCAAACACCGAGGCCGAATGTTTTGACGCACTCGCGACGGGGGCTTACAACCTCGTACACCCAGAACGACCCTTTTGGCTTGGTTTGCATGCCCGTCCACTGCTTGTCTTATCAAGCGCTCGGTCGGCAGGCAAGATCAAGGTCCGGGAGAAGGGGTGCAAAGACGGCGATCTTCGTCTTTGCATGCAGGTCGAGTTGGGTATCGGGCGTCGATTCAGGAGATGGCCATGCGCAGTGATTCAAGCCAGCCGGCACGCAGACCGAGGGCCCGCCAAGAGGCGGACGCGGAATGCGGCGAACCAACATGGTCAGAGAACACGGCTTGGCAGGGCGGCCCAGAAGGCGAAGTCGACGCGGCAAAACTGCGTCTTGCGCGATTGGCTCGCGCAATCGAAGCCGACGTCATTCCTCGGTTGCTTCAAGCCCACAGATCTGTTGGTGCAGTGCCTGGAAACGGCGATGGCTCGCGCGGAACCCTGATGACACCGGGCGCGAACGACCTCAAGGTCTTCCTGCAGAGCATCATTCAGGAAGACGAGCAGTTACTCGACGAAACCCTGCGTGAGATACGCAGCCGAGGCGTGCTGGTCGAGTCGCTCTATATCGACCTGTTTGCGCCTGCCGCACGCCAATTGGGCGAGATGTGGGACAACGATCTTTGCGATTTCTCGACCGTCACGGTAGCGCTGGGTCGGCTGCAGCGCCTGCTGCGTGAACTCAGCCCCGCTTTCGGTGCCGAGGTGGATCACCCAACCCATGGTCGGCGCGCGCTCTTTGTGCAGCCACGCGACGAGCAGCACAGCTTTGGCTTGTCGATCGTGGCCGAGTTCTTCCGCCGCAGCGGCTGGGACGTGCTGGGCGGCGTGGGCGGCGCGGTGGCCGACCCGGCGCGCAAGGTCCGCGAAGAGTGGGTCGATGTGATCGGTTTTTCTATCGGAACCGACTACAGCATCGCCTGGCTGACCGATTGCATTCGTACGGCGCGCGAGACTGCGCGAAACCCTAATTTGAAGGTGCTGGTTGGCGGGCCACCTTTCATCGCGCGGCCAGAACTGGTGGCTTTGGTGGGCGCTGATGCCACGGCGAAAGACGCACGTGAAGCACCACGACTGGCTGAACTTTTGCTGTCGCAGCGAGCGTTGAGCAAACACGCGTAAGAATTTTTTGGCTCAGTGTCAGGCGCGCTTGACACTATAATGTGTCATTAGAACTTCACCGGGAACGGCCCATGCCCCGAACCGCAGGCGACAAAATCGCTCTTGGTGCACTCGACGCCCAGGCAGTGACACGCCTGGTCAGGGCGTCGAGCGACATCGCGCTCGTGCTCGACGGGGAAGGAACGATCCTGGAAGTACTTGTTCATGGCGAAGACGCGGCTGCGCTGCGTGCGCGTGAATGGCTAGGGCGGCCTTGGATTCAAACCGTTTCTCCCGAGAGCCGCCAAAAGGTCGAAGCCTTGTTGCGAGACGCGCAATTGGCGGCCGATGTGGTTACGGCGCGTTGGCGGCAGATCAACCACCCGATCAAAGACAACGACGAACTGCCGTTGCTGTATTCCGCAGTCCGTGTCGCGGGCCAGGTTGGCTCTGCCGGTAAAGATCGCATCGTGGTCTTCGGCCGCGATCTGAGGGCAACAGTGGTTTTGCAGCGGCGCCTGGTTGAAACACAGCAAGCCATGGAGCGTGACTATTGGCGCTTTCGTGAGGCCGAGACCCGGTATCGCCACCTGCTGGAAACGTCTTCAGAGGCCGTGCTGGTGGTTGATGGCATCACGCAGAAAGTAATTGAAGCGAACCCGGCTGCACAGGCGCTCTGCGGTCAGGCGCGTTCGCGCCTCCTGGGTTCAACCTTGGCCAGCCTGTTTCAGTCCGACGCAGCTGAACGGCTGCAAGACTTATTGGCTTCGGCGCGTTCCGTCGGCAAGAAGGGGTCCGTCCAGATCCGCCTGTCTGAAGGGGGCGGCGAGGTCAGCGTGGCGGCCTCGGTGTTCCGCCAGGACGATGCCGCCTATTTGCTGGTTCGCATGGCACCGGGACACGAGAGCACGTCCACGGCAAGCGCCGCAGGCAAAACCTCGACGAAACGTGGTGCGGCAAAGTCGGCAGGGCGTCAAAACAACTGGGAGTCCACCCTGGCCTCCTTTGTTCAGAATGCGCCAGATGGCTTGGTGTTCTGCGATGCGACCGGCAAGGTCATCAGTGCAAACCGCGCCTTCCTTGCGCTCGCCGAACTGAGCGCCGAAGACCAGGCGCGGGGTCAGCCACTCGACCGTTGGCTGGGCCGAACAGGTGTTGAGCTGGGCGTGCTGATCACGAACTTGCGCCAACGCGGCAACGTCGGCCGCTTCGTCACTGAAATGCGCGGCGAATACGGCACAGCTATCGAAGTCGAAATTGCGGCAACGCAATTGATGCCGGCCGAATCCACCGTGCTGGCCTTCGCCATCCGCAACATCGAACGTCGCCTGAAGCCCGAGCCGGATGGCGGCAAAGCCATGACCCGCTCGGTCAGCGAACTCACAGAACTGGTCGGCCGGACGCCGTTGAAAGACATCGTCTCGGAAACCACCGACTTGATCGAGCAGCTCTGCGTGGAAACCGCGCTCGTGATGTCCAACGACAACCGCGCGTCGGCAGCACTGCTTCTCGGGCTGTCGCGCCAGAGCCTGTACGTCAAGCTGCGCCGCTACGGCCTGGGCAGCTTGGGCACTGACGAATAGACCTCGCCGGCCTCGAGAGGGTTCGGCCGCCTCCGGCCGCCTCCGTGAATCATCCTCTGGTGTAAACATAGGTTGACAGCCCAAAGTGTCATGTGCAACATGCATGCATGCCTGCATCTTCCCCTGCAACCTCGCTTTCCTACCCTGCGCCCTCCGCTATTGCGGAGTTGCTCAAGCCGGTCACCTGGTTTCCACCGATGTGGGCTTTCGGATGCGGAGTCGTTGCTTCAGGTGCCCCCGTCGCGGGAAACTGGCCACTGATCATCATCGGCATCGTGCTCAGCGGCCCCTTGGTGTGCGCCACCAGCCAAGCCGTCAACGACTGGTTCGACCGCCATGTCGATGCCATCAACGAACCCCAGCGCCCGATCCCGTCGGGTCGCATGCCAGGCAGGTGGGGCCTTTACGTTGCGCTGATCTGGACCGTGCTTTCACTGGCCGTCTCGACGGCTCTGGGACCCTGGGGTTTTGGCGCGGCCGTGGTCGGTCTGATACTGGCCTGGGCTTACAGCGCGCCGCCCATACGGCTGAAGGAAAACGGCTGGTGGGGCAACCTCGCCTGCGGCGTCTGTTACGAGGGCTTGGCCTGGATAACCGGGTCCATCGTGATGGCTGGCGGGCAAGCGCCCAGCTTGCAGTCCTTTGCATTGGCTGGGCTCTATAGTTTGGCGGCGCACGGCATCATGACTTTGAACGACTTCAAATCCATTGAAGGCGACAAGCAGATGGGCGTGGCCTCACTGCCGGTGCAGTTGGGTGTGAAAGGCGCGGCCTGGGCTGCTTGCCTGACGATGGCGATCCCGCAACTTATCGTCATTGGTTTGCTGATGCTTTGGGGCAGCCCCCTGCACGCTGCGGGCGTGGCGGGACTGCTGGCCATTCAAGTCGCGCTGATGCGTCACTTCCTGACCGATCCCCGCAAGCTGGCCATCTGGTACAGCGCCTTGGGCATCAACTTCTTCGTGCTGGGTATGCTGGTCAGCGCTTTTGCGCTACGCGGCATGGTGGTCTCGGGCGCATGAATTCCGAAGCCAGCAACGGCAACGTGACGGGCTCGCCCCGTCCGCTGGGCTGGCTGGGCATCTTTCGGCTGGGCCTTGTACAAGCCATGTTGGGTGCTGTGGTGGTGCTGACCACTTCGACATTGAACCGGGTGATGGTGGTGGAACTGGCCTTGCCCGCTTTATTGCCCGGCCTGCTGGTGGCCCTGCATTACGCGGTGCAATTGAGCCGGCCGCGCATGGGTTTTGGCTCGGATATCGGCGGCCGCCGCACGCCTTGGATCGTCGGCGGGATCACCACGCTGGCGCTCGGCGGTGTCGGTGCTGCCGTCGGCACCACCTGGATGGCCACCGACCTCGCGGCGGGCATTGCGCTGGCCACGCTTTCGTTTGTGCTGGTGGGTCTGGGTGTCAGCGCTGGCGGCACGTCGCTGCTGGTGCTCTTGGCCAAACGGGTGGACGAACCCCGCCGCGCTTCGGCTGCCGCGCTGGTGTGGGTGATGATGATCGTCGGCTTTGCAGTCACGGCGGGGCTGGCTGGCAAGTTCCTCGATCCGTACACACCCCAGCGCCTGATCACGGTCACTTCGGTGGTCTCGCTGGTTGCGGTGTTGTGCGCAGCACTTGCGCTGTGGGGTCTGGAAGGACGTCACACCGCAACTGTCTCAGGCCCAACTAAGCGGCCGAATTTCAAGCTGGCGCTGGCTGAGGTTTGGCGTGACGGCGACGCGCGCCGTTTCACCATCTTCGTGCTCTTCTCGATGTTGGCCTACAGCACGCAGGATCTGATCCTGGAACCCTTCGCGGGTGCCGTGTTTGGCTTTACGCCCGGTGCATCCACCCAGCTGTCAGGCGTGCAGCATGGCGGCACCCTGGCGGGCATGCTGCTGGCCGCACTGGCCGGCCGACGCATCGGTGGCCTGGACCTCGGCTCGTTGCGCGCCTGGACCGTCGGCGGCTGCATCGCCTCGGGTCTGGCCTTGCTGGGCTTGGTGTTCGCAGGCGCAATGGCACCGCATTGGCCGCTGCATGCGAACGTCTTCCTGCTCGGCGTGGCCAACGGTGCGTTTTCCATCGCCGCCATCGGTTCGATGATGAGCTTGGCCAGTGCCGGCTGCGACGGCCGTGAAGGCACGCGCATGGGCTTGTGGGGCGCGGCTCAGGCTATCGGCTTCGCTTCCGGGGGCCTGTTCGGTGCCGCTGCCTGCGATGCGGCGCGCTGGCTCATCGGCAGTCAGGCCATGGGCTACGCCAGTGTGTTTTTGATGGGAGCCGGCATGTTCGTCGCCGCGGCCGTACTGGCTTCCAAGATTCGCGGCACCGACCACGCGTTGGGTCAGATGCCATCGAAACGCGCGAGCAAAGACTCGACCACGGTTACCACCACCACTACCACCACCGCCCATGACGCCGTGCAGGGCTTGCAACCAAAAGGAACGTCATGAGTACAGCTGACATATCCCACGGATACGACGTCGTCGTCATTGGCGGAGGGCCCGCCGGAGCCACAGCGGCCAACGACCTGGCGACCCAGGGCCATTCTGTATTGATGCTGGACCGCGCCGGTCGCATCAAGCCCTGCGGCGGTGCCATTCCGCCCCGAGCCATCAAAGACTTCCAGATTCCCGACCACTTGCTGGTGGCCAAGGCTCGGTCGGCACGCATGATCTCGCCGGCCGACCGCAAGGTGGACATTCCCATCGAGAACGGTTTCGTCGGCATGGTCGACCGCGAAGAGTTCGATGAATGGCTGCGCGTGCGCGCGGTCGAATCGGGCGCGGTGCGCCGCACCGGCACGTTTGAGCGCATCGAGTACACGGATGACGGCATGGCCGTGGTGCACTTCCGCGCCCGGCCGGACGACGGTGCCCTGACCTCGCGCAACGAAGGCCTGGCAGCTTCGGTGCGGGCGCGCTGCATCATCGGTGCCGATGGCGCGAAGTCGGAAGTGGCCCGGCAGTGCGTGCCCGGTGCCGAAAAGACGAAGTACGTTTTTGCATACCACGAGATCGTTCGTGCGCCTACCAACCCCGGCC
>Ga0105046_10020226_pt1 | contig 10070 bp, 8 predicted proteins | sample MAT03_FD_78385 | JGI IMG/M metagenome (GOLD analysis project Ga0105046, IMG submission 78385) | Freshwater microbial communities from Lake Fryxell liftoff mats and glacier meltwater in Antarctica - MAT-03 (megahit assembly) | ecosystem: Environmental > Aquatic > Freshwater > Ice > Liftoff... | reverse complement strand
TGGGGGCGCCGGGGCGCACGCGTGCGGCGGAGAAGTGCGCGCGGTAGCGGGCGAGGGGGAGGTAGGGCTCGGCGTCGAAGGGTTCGCTCGCGTCGGCGACGGCGTCGTGGAAGGGGAGGTGTTCGAAGGCGTGGAGGGGGTTGTGGTGGACGAAGACCCCGATGGGACCCTGCGCGGGGAGGTGGCGGGCGGCGCGGTCGAGGGCGCGGCGGAGGCGGGCGAGGTCGTCCGGGTCGCTGCGCGGCGCGTCGGGGGGCGCGGCATTCATGCGGAGTTGAGGGATACCACCGCGGGATTGCGCGCGGGCGACGAACTGCGGCGCGCCTACGACGCCGTGGTGGTGGCGCCGCCCGGGCGCACAATGGGCGCGCGGGGAGAGGCCTCGCGGCGCGACACCGCGGGCTTGCGCTTCGGGGCGGCGGCGTCGCGCATCTGGGCGCTGCGGGTCTGGTTGCGGCCGCCGTGCTTGGCGTCGTAGAGGGCGGCGTCGGCGCGCTGGAAGAGGGCGTCGCGGGTGGCGGCGTCGCGGGGGTACTCGGCCACGCCGAGCGAGCAGGTCACCTGCAGGGGCCCCTTGTCGGTGTTGAACACCTGGCGCCCGAGCTCCTCGCGGATGCGCTCGGCCACCTGGAAGGCCCCCTCGGTGTCGGTCTCCTCGCACACGAGGACAAACTCTTCGCCGCCGAAGCGCGAGACCACGTCGGTCTCGCGGCGGCAGCGGGAGAGGACGGCGCCGAGGCCCTTGATCACCACGTCGCCGACGGCGTGGCCGTAGGTGTCGTTGACGTTCTTGAACTTGTCGAGGTCGAGCACCACGACGGCGAGCGAGCGGGCGAAGCGCTCGGCGGCGCGGAGGCGCTTGTCGAACTCCGCTTCGAAGGCCCGCTTGTTCAGGTGGCCGGTCATCGGGTCGGTGGTGGCGAGCTCCTCAAGGCGGCGCACGGCGGCGGCGTTGGAGAGGGCGACGGAGGCGTGGCCGGCGAGCACGCCGAGGAGCTGCCGCGTCCCCTCGGGGAAGGCCGCGCGGCGCTGGGCGGCGAGGGTGACGGCGCCGAGCACCGCGTCGCGCACGACGAGGGGGAGCACGAGCACCGAGCTCACGTCGCCCAGCGCGACGTCCTTGGTGAAGACGTACTGGGCCCTGGCGTCGAACTGGCCCTTGTAGGGGAGCGCGTGGCGGGCCTTCACGGCGGCGCTGGCGATGCCCGTGTTGTCGGCGAAGGTGAGGCCCTCGACGCCGCGCGGGGCGGCGCCGGAGACGTGGCGGACGCGGTGCTCGCCGGCGCGCGGGTCGTAGCTCGTCACGACGAGGAGGTCGTGCTCGACGATCGAGCGGGCGGCGACGGCGACGGCCTGGAGCACCTCGTCCTCGGTGAGGGCCTCGCCGAGGGCGCGCGAGGCGTTGAAGAGGCGCGAGAGGTCGTCGCGGGCGCGCTCGAGGCGGGCGAACACGCGCTCGTTGTCGATGAGCCGCCGGGCCTGGAGCGCGACGGCCTCGAGGGAGGCCTGGTCGTCGGCGGTGAAGGGCGCGTCCTCGAGGCGGTCGGCCACGAGGACGCCGCGCGCGACGCCGTCGTCGAGCACCGGGACGCCGGCGAAGCAGCGCACTGGGGCGGCTGTGACGTAATAGGTGAGCCCCGGGTGTTCGGCGCGGAGGCCCCCCATGGTGAGGGGCCTCCCGTGGTTGAGCGCGGCGCCCATAAGACCAGAGGTGATCGGGAGAGGGCCCTCGTGGAGGTCGGCCGGGGAGGCGGCCTCGACGATGCGGAGCGAGCGTCCCTTGGCGTCCGTCCAGTAGAGCGCGCAGGTGTGGAGCTTCATGGTGCGGCGCGCGAGCTCGAGGAGGCCGACGAGCGACGCGTGGATCTCCTCCAGCGACGAGCGGACGCGGGCCTCGTCGGCGCGCTCGTTGCGCTGCGCGGGGGGCGGGGCGGCGGCGGCCGCGGGCGCGGCGAGGCGGAGCGAGCGGGCGTCCTCCTTCTGGCGCTTGCGCTCGTCGGCGAGCATCTGCTTCGCGTGGGCGCGGACGCGGGCGACCTCGACCCGCGTGAGCCCGTGGTGGAGGCCCGCGGCGGCGACGATGAGCGCCGCGCGGAGGCCCATCGCGAGGGGGTCGGCGCCGCCGTGCGACGCGCGGTGCAGGGCCACCTCAAGGCCCACGCCGTAGACCACGAGGAGCCAGGTGCGGCGCGGGTGGCCGAGCGCGACGCCGATGGCGACGACAAGGACGGGGAGCGCGGAGAGGGGCCCCGCGGTGCCGCCGGTCCACGCGACGAGCGAGCCGGAGATGGCCGCGATGGCGAGGGAGGCGTGGACGTCAAGGGGGCGCGCGAACTCGCCGTCGGGTGAGGGCTCGCGGCGCCGAGCGCGCAGGGCGCCGGCGAGGGCGCACCCGAGCACGAGGAGGAGGTCGAGCGGCTGCGCGGCGGCGCGCGAGAAGCCGCCATGCGCGATGTGCACGGCGGCGGCGAGGGCCGACGCGGGCGCAGCACCGGCATGGAGCACGCGACGCGCGCTGCGGAGGAGGGCGACGAGGTCCATCGGTGAGGAGGCAGTATCAGCCCGCGGAGGGCGCCGCCAAGAAAGCGGCGACGATGGGTCAGCGCGGCGAGAGCACCGACCCGCGGTCCGTGCGCCAGGCATCGAAAGGCGGGCGGAAGCCGCGGCAGGAGAGCCAGCGCGCGAGGGTCTCGCCGTCCTTGAGCTCGGCCCAGGCGTCGACGCCGTCGGCCCGCACGAAGCGCGACGCGCGGAGGCGGAGCGTGGCGACGCGGGCGCGGGTGTTGCGCAGCTCGATGACCCACTCGGCGGCGTCGTCGCAGGCCTCGGCGGGGCGGCGCAGGCGGAGCATCCAGCGGAGCTGGGCCACGTCGGGGCCGGAGAAGACGAGGAGGCGGGCGCGGTTGTGCGGGTCGTCGGCGGCGGTGGCCACGCGGCGCACGCGGGCCTCGCGGGCGGCCGCGAAGGCGGCGTCGAGCCAGGCGTCGTCGATGGGGGCGGCGCGCGCGGGGGAGGGGGGCTCCGTCGTCACGGACGGGAGCGTACCGGCGCCGCGCGGTGGAAGACAACGGCCGACGACGTCTCGCGCTACTCCCGATAGAAGAGGGTGATGGTCAGGCAGTGGAACTCGCTGTCCGAGCTCTGCGTGACGACCTTGTCGACGACCTGGAAGGTGGGGTTGCTCCGCAGCCATCGGGTGATGACCTCGCCGAGCTCCTCACGGTCCCTTGCCCGTGTCGCGGTGAACACCTTGACGCCCGTGAAACCGCCCACGCCGCTGCTCCTCCTTCGGGCGCGGTGATCGACCTCCGTCGCAGTCCCACGCGCCCGGGACCGTAGAATTTTCCTTCGTAGCTTTTCACACCGACGACGCGCGGCGTAAGACAATCGTCAGGAATTGTGTCGACCCAGTGGTCACCGGGGCTCTGGGGCGGCGACAGGGGGGAGGGCGAGGTCGATGCGCCAGCGCCCGCCCTCCCGGACGAGGGGGACGTCCGCGACGCCGCCGGCCCGGCCGCGGGCGGTGACGATGGCGCGCTCGCCGGACTCCCGGGCGGTGAGGGAGTCAGCGGAGACGGTCATGCGGAGGCGGAGGCGCCCAGGGGCGATCATCTCCCAGGGGTCAAGCGCGCGCCCCGACACCTGCGACGCGCGGGCGGCCCGCTCGTCGAGGGCCGCCCTCCCCCGCTGCGAGAGGAGGTCGTACACGCGGCGGCGCTGGGTGCCGTCGCGCTCCGCGGCCTCGACGGCGGAGGCGAAGGCGGCGACGGTGGCCGCGGGGGTGTTGGCCGGACGCGACGACTCGCAGGCCGCGAGCGCGGCGGCGAGGCAGAGGGCGACGGGGGGGCGCTGCACCGTGCTGGAGGGGGGTGACGGCGCGCTCAGTTGGAGGCGCCGACGATGGAGATGGTGAGGTGGTACTGGGCGATGCTCTGCGCGGCATTGAACGACCGGATGCACACCGAGTAGTCGCCCGCGGCCATCGCGTGGAGGGGGCCCGCGGCGAGCCCGTCGATGCGCGAGCAGAGGACGCTCGCGGAGATGTCGTCGTTCTCGGCGATGACGGCGCCGGCGGCGTTGAGGACGCCGACGATGGGGTCGCCCGCGTGGCAGCCTCCCATGTTGTCGTGGGACTCGATGAAGAGCGACGCTCCCATGGGGACGCGCGCCCGGTAGCAGTCGATGGTGTCTGAGCCCGCGGTGATGCTCCCGCGGAACACCGAGCTCTGCGTCACGGGCCCCTGGGGCATGGTGGGCGAGTTGTTGGGCTCCGTCTCCATCGTCGGCGGCGCGCACACGCCGCGGCTCGGGCCCGCGGGGAGACACGCGGCGCCCATCGCGCAGTACGCGCTGCCGTAGCGCCAGTCGCAGCTCGCGTCGGCGGCGACCTCGCGGCGGCAGAGGTTGCGGCCGCCCACGGCGCCGCAGGTGAGCCCCGCGTCGCACTGGGGAGCGCCCGCGCGGCACGCGGTGCCGGCCGCGCCGAGCGTCGCGCAGGCGCCGCCGGCGAAGGTGGCGTCGGGCGCGCAGCCGGAGCTCGCCTCGCAGAAGTCGGCGTTGCCCGTCGGGTCGCACGCGGCGCCGCGCATCACCTGCCCGCGGCAGGTGGCCGGCGTCCCGGTGGAGCACTCAAGCCCCGCGTCGCACTGGGGCGCGTCCGCGCGGCAGAGGCCGCCGCGCGCGCCGACGGCGAAGCAGACGTAGCGGCCGGGGTTGGTCGCGGTGGGGGCCTGGCGGCAGGCGCTCCCCCGCGGGCAGATGCCGAGCGTGAGGGTGGTGTCGCACTCGGCGCCGGGCGTGAGGGTCGTGCGGCACACCCCGGTGGCGTCGGGCGTCGGGAAGGGGTTGGTGCACGACAGCCCCACGCCGCAGGGGGCGCGGCCCACGAGGCACACGCCGCCGCTCGCGCCGTCGCCGAGGCAGGTCCGCATGGTGGTAGAGCCTGGGTTGGCGAGGCAGGTCGCGCCGCGCACGCAGAGCGAGCCGCCGGCGCAGGGCATCCCCAGCGCCACGGGGAGTCGGCACACCCCGCGGACCTCGGTGTTGGGGTAGAGGGCCGTGCAGAGGAGGCCGCTCCCGCAGGCTTCGCCCTCGGTGCGGCAGGGGCCGTCGAGCGCGGCCTCGTTGATCTCTCGGAGCGTGAGTTCGAAGCGGCCGCGCATGATGGTGGAGGCGGTGTTGCCGCGGCCTCCGACGACGACGAAGACGCGCTGCCCGGCGCCGAGCCAGGCGGTGGTGACGAGCGACTGGCGCACCGCGCCGGTGTTGTCGTTGCACGCGATGGAGCGGCCCGAGGGGATGCACGACCCGAGCACCCCGAGGAAGGTGTCGAAGGTGGTCGTGGTCCCCGGGTTGGCGGTGCTCACGCGAAGCGCGCCGGCCGCGCGCATCGTGTACGAGTACACCGTGAACGCGCCCACCATGCCGCCGGAGAAGCAGGTCGCGGGGAAGACGCCGTAGCGGGTCACCTCGCTGTCGGCCGTGGTCCCCATGACGTGGACGGCGCCGTCGGCGGCCGGGGTCATTTCGGAGAGGTCTTCGGCGTCGCAGGTGACCGGGGCGCGATCGGGCGTCGCCGGGCGGTCGGGCGTGACGGCGGTGTCCTGGGGTGTGGGCGTATCGACGCTCACGTCGGGCGTCGACGCGTCGGGCGTCGGCGTCGGGTCACCGGAGCATGCGGCGAGCGCGGCGCCCGCGAGGAGGAGGAGCGACGAGCAGCGGGGGGAGGAGCGCATGGGGGAGGGGGCCTTCGTCGGCGCCAGACGCGTGAGCGCGCCGCAGCGTAACGGGAGTGAAAACGGAGCGGCGTGCGGCGTCAACAGTGCAGTGCGGGGGCGCAGCGATTCACCGGTAGCGGACGTGGCGGGGCTCGACGAGGGGACCCGAGGCGGTGGGGCGGAGGAGCGCGAAGCAGGCGAGGGTGGGGTCGGTGCACTCGCCGACCGAGCCCACGGAGATGATCCGGGCGGCGTCGAGCTCGCGGGCGAAGGGGACGTGGCTGCCGCCGCACAAAACGAAGTCCGCGGGGTCGTCGGCGAGGAGCGACTCCATCTCGTCGTCGCTGAGGTCGGCGGTGAAGCACTCGTCGGGGTCGCGCGGGGTGCCGTGGACGACGAGCACGTCGGTCTTGTCGGGGAGCTCGATGCGGAGGGCGAGGGGGAGGCGGCGGAGGCGCGCGAGGATCACCTCGCCGAGGGCGTCGCGGGTCTCCTGGAAGCGGGCGAGGGCGGCGCGCTGGGCGTCGTCGCGGGCGGGGACGCGGGCCGGGTCGAGGACGGCGAGGGCGAGGTCGCTCGGGCCGCGGACGCAGCGGGCGTTGACCTCCTGGAGGCGCTTCCACACGCCGAGGGGGTCGTCGCCGCCGAGGAGGAGGTCGCCGGCGACGTAGATGTTTACGGCGCGGGCGTCGCGGAGCTCTTGAAGGACGGCGTCGAGGGCGGCGAGGTTGCCGTGGATGTCGGCGAGGAAGGCCAGCGGGCCGGTGACGGTCTCGGTGCGGGTGCTCATTGGGGAGGTGCTCGTGGGCTCAGCCGGTGGCGGCGAGGGCGGAGTCGCGGACGATCTCGACGCGGGTCGCCTTCCGCTTGTCGCCCTCGCGGACGATGAAGCGAAGGCCCTCCCAGATGACGACCGTGCCCACCTCGGGGACCTTGCCCGCGCGGGCCGCGAGGAAGCCCCCGAGCGACGCGTAGTCGCCCTCCTCGGGGAACTCCACGTCCAGCCGACGTCCGAGGCCCGCGATGGGCATCGCCGCGCTGGCGAGGTACTTCCCCTGGGACACCTCGACGAACTCCGTGTCGGGGCCGCGGTCGTCGTGCTCGTCCTCGATCTCGCCGACGAGCTCCTCGAGCACGTCCTCGAGCGTCACGAGGCCCACCACGGCGCCGAACTCGTCGACCACCATCGCGATGTGCATCCGGCGCGCCTGCATCTCGCGGAGCACGGACAGCACGGGCTGGGCGTCGGTGACGTAGAGCGGCGGGCGGCGCATCACGCCCTCCACCGTGCCGAGGGCCGGGGGCGCGGCGCCGGGGGGCGCCGAGCTGCGCGCGGTGGCGACGCGGAAGAGGTCCTTGGCGATGAGGACGCCGACCACCTCGTCGATCTTGCCGCGGTAGATGGGGACGCGCGAGTGGCCCTCCTCGGAGAGCTGGCGCACCGCCTCCTCGAGCTCGGTAGTGACGTCGAGCGCGACGATGCGCGTGCGCGGTACCATGATGTCGCGCGCGACCCGATCTTTGAGGCCGAAGACGTTCTGCAGCACGCGGGCGCGCACCGGGTTGATGGCGCCGACGCTCTGCGCGGCCTCCACCACGTACTCGAGCTCCTTCTCGGTGACAGGCGGCGGCTCCATGGAGTTGCGGTCGGCGAGGCGCGCCGAGACCCACTTGCCCACGCGCTCCATCGGGGCGGCGAGGGGCGCGAGGAGCAGCGCGAGGGGGCGCATCCACGCGAGCGCCCGCGGGGCGATCTTGCGCGCGCGCGACCGGCCGATGGAGACCGCCACCTCCAGCATCACCCCGTAGAGGAACGACACCGCCACCACGACGATCCCGAGCACCCACCAGGGGTCGCCCCGCACGATGAAGAGCGGCACGATCATCACGGTCGCGGCGATCGGGGCGATCACCCGCCCCGCGAGGAGGCGCGAGAGGGTGCGGGCCGGGTCGAGGAGGTAGCGCTCGAGGAGGTCGCCGGTGGGGCCGAGCTCGTCGCGGAGCGCTCGGATCCGCGCCTCGGGGAGGGCCATGAGGGAGGACTCGAGGCACGCCATCAGCGCGCCGAGGACCAGGAAGAGCCCCGCGCCCCAGAGCGCGGTCGCGAACTCGCTCATGGCGCGCGACTCCGCGTCGTCGGCCGGGGCGTTCGCTTCAACGGGGTGATCATGTCGGGTGCGGGAGCGTCGAGATTCAGAGACAGGGGGAGTACCTCTCGCGGTGCACCCCGGCGCGTCACCAGTGGGCGCCGCGACGCGAAGCACGGTAACACCCGAGCGCCCGGGGTCAAGAGGGTGGCCGCCCCCGTCCCGCGGACAGAGTACGCCCCGTGCGCGCACGGCGGCATTGACCCAGGGGGCGCGAGCGACTACCCCACGAGGCACCGAAACCCACGATGTTGCTCTCCCTCCAGGTACGCGATTTCGCGATCATCGACGCGGTCGAAGTGTCGTTCGGCGCGGGGCTCAACGTCGTCACCGGCGAGACCGGCGCGGGCAAGAGCATCCTCGTCGACGCCCTCGCCCTCGCGCTAGGCGCGCGCGCCTCGGCCGCGGAGATCGTGCGCACGGGGGCCGCCCAGGCGGAGATCGAGGCGGTGTTCTCCGCGTCGGCCAACGACCCGCGGAGGCAGCGATTCGAAGAAGCGGGCATCGCCTGGGACGACACGCTGGTGGTTCGACGCATCGTCGGCAACGAGCGGACGGGGGGGCGCTCGCGGGCCTACCTCAACGGGCGGATGGTGTCGCTCGCGCAGCTCGCGTCGCTGACGGCGGGCCTCGCGGACATCACCTCGCAGCACGACCAGCAGTCGCTCACCGACCCCGCCGCGCACCTGCTCCTCCTCGACGCGTCGGGCTCGCTGGAGGGCCGCCGCGCGGAGGTGAGCCGCGCCTACGGGGCGCTCCACGAGGCGACGGGGCGGCTCGAGTCCGCGCTCCGTGTGCTGCGCGACCGAGCCGACCGGGAAGACCTCCTGCGGTACCAGGCCAAGGAGATCGACGAGCTCGGCGCGGCCGTCGGCGACGACGAGCTGTGGGGCGCGGACCGTGAGCGCCTGCGCCACGCCTCGCGCCTCGCCGACGGGACCGCCGCCGCCGAGGACTCCCTCTACGCGCGCGACGGCGCGGTGCTCGACGAGCTCGGGAACGTCGCCGAGCAGCTCCGCAAGCTGGCCGAGGTCGACCCGTCGCTCGGCGCGCTCCACGAGCTCATCGAGCAGGCGCGGACGCTGGTGCAGGAGGCGGCCCGCGAGCTCGGGCGCTACTCCCGCACGGTGCGGGCCGACCCGGAGCGTTTGAGCGACCTTGAGGACCGCATCCAGAAGCTCGGGCGCCTCAAGCGGAAGTACGGCGCGACGGTGGAGGCGATCCTCGGCTTTCGCGAGAAGGTGCGCGACGAGCTGCAGACGCTGGAGCAGGGCGAGGCGCGGGTCACCGAGCTCGAGCGCGCGGTGGAGGAGGCGCGGGGGGCGGCGGCCGGGAAGGCCCGGGCGCTCAGCGCGTTGCGGCGCGAGGCGGCCTTGAAGCTCGGCGACGCGATCGGGCGCGAGCTGGCATCGTTGAGCATGGGCGGCGCGCGGGTGGTGGTGGACGTGGCGCACGTCACGCCGGGGTCGAGCGATCTCGCGGTGGACGGCGCGCGGCTGAGCCCTTCGGGCATCGACCGGGTGGAGTTCCTCATCGCGGCCAACCGCGGGGAGGACCCGCGGCCGCTGCGGAAGATCGCGTCGGGCGGCGAGCTGTCGCGCGCGCTGCTGGCGATCAAGCGGGTGCTCACGGACGTGGCCAACGACACGTTCTACGTCTTCGACGAGGTCGACGCGGGGGTAGGGGGCGCGGTGGCCGAGGTGATCGGGCGGAAGATCAAGGAGGTGGCCGCGCGCAACCAGGTGCTGTGCATCACGCACCTCCCGCAGATCGCGGTATACGGCGACACCCACTTCGTCGTGAGCAAGCGCGAATCGGCCGAGCGCACGACGTCCACCGTGCGCCAGCTCGACCGGCGCGAGCGGCTGGAGGAGGTGGCGCGGATGCTCGGGGGGATCCAGGTGACCGACCGCACGCGCGAGGCCGCGGCGGAGATGCTCCAGCGCGGCGCCGAGGGATAGCGGCGAGGGGTGCGCTTCCCTCCGGCCGCTCGCCGCCCACGTACGCGCCCGTGTGCGTCCAGGTCTTCGTCACCATCGGCGGCTGCGCCATCAGCTCGGGCGCGGTCGCGCCGAAGGTGCCGGTGCCGACGAAGGGCGCGAAGCTCTCCGCGTCGGTCTGCTCTGCGAGGGCGAAGCCGCGGAACTCGCGCTCCTCGCGGTCGTAGTAGCCGTGGCGGTAGCGGTAGCTCACCGTGTGATGGCTC
>Ga0105046_10020225_pt1 | contig 10071 bp, 7 predicted proteins | sample MAT03_FD_78385 | JGI IMG/M metagenome (GOLD analysis project Ga0105046, IMG submission 78385) | Freshwater microbial communities from Lake Fryxell liftoff mats and glacier meltwater in Antarctica - MAT-03 (megahit assembly) | ecosystem: Environmental > Aquatic > Freshwater > Ice > Liftoff... | reverse complement strand
ATTGATACGGATGCGGCACCTCGTCACCGCCATGCGGCTTGACCCACAGCCCGCCGTCGCCGTCGAGTCGGATCGTGCCCAAGAGCCCCTCGACCTGCAACGCGCCCATCGTCAACCGCGGATTGCGGGCAGGGAAGTCCGCCAAGCGGTTGCCGTCGAGCAACCCCGTCGCCGCGGCGAAGTCAAACACCACGTAGCCCGCGTCTTCCCCCGCGATATGCGGATTGAGGCGGCGCAGGCGGGCGAACACGCCGGTGACTTCGCCGACCAGGTAGCGGAACACGTCGACCATATGGATGCCAGTCTCGTGAATGAGGAACCGGGGCATCTTCTGAAAATAGGGCTGGCGCCCGAGGTAGGCTTGCGCCCCCTGTCCGTCGCCGGGGCGCATGCGGAACGCCACCGAGTGGACCGCACCGATGCGTCCGGCGTCGAGCAGCCGCCGGGTTTCGCGGAACCATGGCTTGAAGCGCCAATTCTCGTGCGCGACCAGCATCGAGCCGGCCGCTTCCGCGGTAGCGACGAGCGCGCGCGCCGCGTCGAGCGAGGGTGCGAGCGGCTTCTGGCAGATCGCCGGAATTCCGCGCTGCGCGGCGAGCGTCACGAACTCCTGGTGACTCTCCGGCGTGGTGATGATGTCAACCAAGTCGGGTTTGACTTCGTCCAGCATCCGCGCCGCGTCGAGGTAGGTGCGGCGGACACCGTAGCGCTGCGCGACTTCGCGCAGCTTCGCTTCGTTGCGTCGCGTGCAGACGGCTTCCAGCATCACGCCGGGAATACGGCTCCACGCGTCGTAGTGATACTGACTGAAATATCCGGTTCCAATTGCCGCGACCCTGATCGTCATGCCCGTTCCTCCGCCTGCAGCAACGATTCCATGTTGCGTCTCACAATTCCGGTGCCGAGGTCGCATTGAGCGGCTGCCAGTACCACCAGGTCCGCTCGAGCACCCAGTCCTTCACGTCTTCGCGAAAGGCAAGGTAGTGGGGGGAGATTCGATGCAGTTCGAAGGCAGCCTCGTCGGCGTAGCACTCGATCAGCAGGAACAGCGTCGGATCGCCGCGCTCCTGGTGCACATCGAACCGACTGCAGCCGGCTTCGGCTGCGAGGCTGATCTCCGCATGCCGAAGCAGGCGCGCCTTGAATGCCTCGACCACGCCCGCTTGGACGCGCAAATGCGCGGTATGAAAGAGGCTCATCCTATGTCCGACCGGTGCGACGGCCGCTCAATTGATGAGGTAGCGCAGATCGTGCTCGGCCTCGTAGCCGATCACATCGCGCGCGCGCGCCAGGTCGTACAACGGCGCGTGTGGGTTTCGTGCGTAGACGTCCGGGTTGCGCACGCCGACGCGCCGCCCGAGGAAGGCTTCGAGTCGATCGAGCGTGGGGTTGGGCGCGAGCGTCGACGCCGCCGATATGAAGAGCCCCTCGAACGCAGGCAGCGCAGGCGCGTCGAGCGCGAGGCGGAACGCGCGCGCGACGTCGCGAGGATCGACGTAATGCCACATCGGGCCGCCGCCGGCCGCACTCGGCCCCCCCGCCGCAGGACCTTTGTAGTTCGCCGGGTCGGCCGCGCGCGCCTTCACCTCGCCGTGCATTTCCTCGTACAGCACGAACACCGGACGCAACGCAATCACTTCCAGCGTGCCGCGATCGACGAAGCTGCGCCCGATGTCCTCTCCGAGAACCTTGCTCAGTGCGTAAGGATCGGTGGGGCGCAGCGGATGGCTGGCGTCGACGGGCAGAAACTCCGGCCCGCGCATCGTTCCGGACATGACCGTGAAGCCGACCACCGAGTCGCTGCTGCACAGGATCACGCGCTTGGCGCCCGACTCTTCGGCCGCCTGCAAGGCATTCCACGTTCCCATCACGTTAACGTCGAGGATCTGCTCCCCCGTGCCGCTCCAGATGTTGGGCATGGCCGCAATGTGGACGACGGCGTCCTTGCCGGCGCACGCGGCCCGCATCGCAGCAATGTCCGTCACATCGCCGACGGTCTGCGGCACGTCTTCCGGACAGCGTTTCCGGTCGAATCCGGAGACGTTGCAGCGTGAACGCAGCTCCCGCACCACGTGGCGCCCGAGCAGGCCGCCGGAGCCCGTCACCAGGACGTTCTTGAATCGCATGCTCTGTTCTCCTTGTCGTCGTCGCGGACTCACGGCCGCGGGTCATACGTCGCGGTAGCTATCCGGATGCGCACGCATCCATGCTGCGAATGCAGCGACGCCGCTCTCCAGACTGTGGGCGGGTGTAAACCCGGTGTCCTCATACAGCCGGGTACCGGCGAGCGGCCCCCGCATGCGGGTGTGGTCGGTCCATGGCGCAGTTCCGGGACCCACCTCGATCACGGCACCCGGAACGGCTGAGCGGACAGCGGCCGCAACCTCCGACGTGTCGAAGTTGCGCGCGGAGCCCAAATGATAGGTTTCGTGCTTCAGCGCTTTCGCGCCGTACGCCGCAATCAGCCCGGCGGCGACATCGACGACATAGGTGTAGCTCGCGGCGAATTCCCCGCCGGTGGCTTCGCGTACCGGAATGCCGGCGAGCGCCATCTTTAGGAAAAGAGGAATCGGACCGCGCGGGTTCTCGCGTATACGCGGCACCAGCGGAGGTCCGTAGACCCACGAAATGCGGACCGTAGACGCCGGGACCCCGAATTGGGATCGGTAGAGATTCACCATCAGCTCCCCCGCGTACTTGGTGGTGCTGTAGGTATTGGTTACCTTGGTCTGCGCATCCTCGAGGATCACGGCCTTGGAGTCGGTCGAGTTCTGGAACACCGAGCCGGTGCTCGTGTAGAGAAAGCGCCGCCACCCCTGGCGCCGAGCTGCATCGAGCAGCCGGCACACGGCGCCGACGTTGGCATCGAACGTTCCGACCGGATCAGCGCGCGCGTGCTGCTCGTTGGGTACTGCGGCAGTGTGGATACAGCCGTCGACCGAATGTTCGTCGATCAGCGCTGCAACCTCCTCGCGGCTCGCGAGGTCGCAAAGTACCCACGTCACCGGTCCGTCCAGTGCCCTGGCGTCGGTCTCGCGAAAGACACTGCGATATTGCGCCACGACTTCGTGTCCTGCCGCGAGCGCCTGGCGGACGGTCTCGAAGCCCACGTGCCCCATGCCGCCAGTGATCAGAATTGCCATGGCATTCGGTATCCGTTGAGTAGTCGAATGAACGGGGTGGATCGACGCGATCGACTACGCCGACGCGTCAGCCCTTGAGCAGCTGGTAGACGAAGCGATAACGGTCTAATTTCGCCGTTGCACCGAGCAACGGCAGCAGATGCCGCGCGACGGCATCGGTCAGCCGGTCGATGCTGCTGCCTTCGACCAGGATCGCCTGTCCGACCACGTCGTCGGCCGATCCGCGCAGCTTTTTCTCCTCGGTACGCAGCGTGGACACTGCGGTGTCCGCCGTCCAGATTTCGATCTTCAATACGCCGGGCGCCTGCGCCAGCGCCGCCATCGGTTGAGGCCCGAACGTCCGCACCGCATCCGGCGCGCCCCCCGAAATGCGCAGCGTAACGAGCTCTCCCCCGTCGGCGTCCCCGACGCCGCCGGCAAAGCGGAACACCGCCCGAGTCGTATTGCGGTAGCGCGGCATCAATTTGCGTGTCCACTCCGTCGGATGGTTCAGCGCGTGCAGATAGGCGGGCGAGGCCAGCACGTCGGCGCTCTTCACGTCATAGCGCGAAAAATAGCGCGGTCCGCCGTCGAGATTGAGGTAGCGCCTCGCCCGCTCGAAGCCGGGAATGCCGACCCGTTCCGGATGGTGCTGGCGGTCGTACCAGTCGTCGAATTCGGATTCAAACTCCATTTCAGCGCCATGCCAGATCGCAAGGAGCCCCTCCGCGCCGCGGCGCGACCGTTCGCCTTGCGGTCCCCCCTTCGGTTTCGCTCGCTCGTTCGTCGACGGTACGACCATAGCCGGTATCCTACATTGTCGGTTGACATTCGACTATGTGAAGTACTATAAAGCACAAAAACCGTCACCGTGTAACGGTCCCGCCGCAATCGGCACGCCCCACCTTCACCCATCCTTATTATTCGAAAGGTCAGCGCGACATGGCACGCATGAAAGGCGGAGAACTCATCGCCAATTTCCTCGTAGAAGAAAAGATTCCCTACGTTTTTGGCATCTGCGGCCACGGCAATGTGGGTTTGCTGGACGCGCTCTACGACGTGCGCGACGAGGTGAAGCTCGTGTCCCCGCGGCACGAGCAGACCGCCGGCCACATGGCCGATGGTTACTTCCGGGTCAAGCACAAACCCGTCGCGACGCTCACCTCCACCGGTCCGGGATCGGCCAATCTCATCATGGCGCTTGCGGTCGCCCAAACCGATTCATCGGCGCTGCTCGCGCTCACCGCCAATGTGCCGACCTCGCAGTTCAATCGTGGGCCGTTCCAGGAACTCAATCGGCACAACCAGGCCGACTTTCCCAACGTGATCCGGCCGGTCGTCAAGCACAGCTTCCAGCCGAGCCGGGTCGACATGCTGCCGCTGGCGCTGCGGCAAGCGGTGACCACGATGACCAGCGGCCGACCGGGCCCGGTCAACATTGACATACCGTATAACCTGTTTCAGGAAGAAGCGGACGTTGCGCTCGAGCCGGCATGGGAAGGATTTAATGTCCGCCGCAGCGGTGCCTCGCCCGCGGATATCGACACCGCAGTGGCGATGATCAAGAGCTCTATACGCCCGGTTCTGTTCATCGGCCATGGCATGACGCTGTCCGAGGCCGGTCCGCAACTGACCGAACTCGTCCATCGGCTGCGCATCCCGGTGATCAGCTCGCCGAACGGCATGGGTTGCCTCAACATGGACGATCCGCTTTCCCTCGGCTTCATCGGCCGCAACGGCGCGTACCCCGCCAACCAAGCGGGGCGGTACGCGGACCTCGTCATCGCCATCGGCGGGCGCTTCGACGACCGCTCGGCGTCGTCGTGGCTCCCCGGCTATTCGTGGAATTTCCCGTACTGCAAACTGATCCAGGTCGACGTCGACCATAGCGAGCTCGGGCGCAATTACGCGCCGGACCTGGGCATTCTCGCCGACGCGAGGACCTTCCTGATCCAGCTCCTCGAACGCGTCGAGCATGGCGGACTTGCCGCCAACCCCGGGGCAGCCGCGTGGCTCGCCGAGCTCGGGCAATGGCGCGCGGAATGGGAAACCTTCGTCCGGCCCGGCTTCGAAACGCACTCGTCCCCGATTCGCCCCGAGCGCATCGTCGCCGACTGTCGTGCCGTGTTGCCCGACGACGCCATCATCTCGCTCGACTCCGGTATCCACCACAACTGGTTCATGCAGTTCTGGAGGGCGCGGCGCCCGCAGACGATGCTCAACACCTGGGGCTACTCCGGAATGGGATTCGGCCCGAGCTCGATCCTCGGTGCCAAGCTCGCGGCGCCGGACAAGGTCTGCGTCTCGATCTGCGGGGACGGCGGCTTCACGATGGTCCCGCATGTGCTGTGTACCGCGGTCGAATACGACATCGCGGTGATCTGGATCGTCTGGAACAACTTCGCCTGGGCGGCGATACGTGACCTGCAGTACGGTTATTTCGACGGTCGCGAGATCGGCACCGCGTTCTACCAAGGTCCCGACCGCAAGCCGTACAATCCGGACTTCGCTGCATGGGCGCGCGCCGCAGGTGTGGAGGGCATCACCGTCACCCGATCGCAGGACTTCAAGGGCGCGCTGGAAAAGGCGGTACGGCTGAACAAGCCTTGCCTGATCGACGTACACGTCGACGCAAACGTCAGGCCTCCTTCAACCGGCGCGTGGAAATTGCCGCCGCTCGAACACAATGAGCCCGTGTTCGGCGGCAAGTACGTTCCGGGCGATTGACTCCGGCTCGTGACGCCAACGCTCATGATCTCCACCTTCCTGCCTCCGCGCTAACATTCAAGGGATCGCCATGGCAACGCTGCATGCCCGTCCGTCGACCGACTCCGGCTCCGCCGTTACGCACGTCCGAATGCTTATCGGCGGCGTGTGGCGCGAAGGCAGCAACCTGCGCGACGTGATCAACCCGTACAGCGGCGAAGTCGTCGCCCGCGCACCCGAATCTACGCTCCAGGACCTGGACGACGCGCTCTCTGCCGCGACGGCCGCGAAAGCGCAGGCTGCGGCGTCACCCGGCTTCGAGCGCGCCGCGCTGTTACGTCGGGCTGGTGCGCTGCTGCTTGAACGCGCGGACGAGATCGCGCAGATGATGACCCGCGAGACGGGCAAGGCATTGAAGGATGCCAAGGCCGAGGTGGTGCGTTCGCAGGACACGATCCTGCTCTCCGCCGAGGAAGCCATTCGCATCGCGGGGGAGCAGGTCCCGCTGGACGGTTCGCAAATGGGCGCCGGCAAATTCGCATTCATGCTGCGCTTTCCGGTCGGCGTCGTCGCCGGCATCACGCCCTTCAACGCGCCGTTCAACCTGGCTTGCCATAAGGTGGCACCGGCGATCGCGGCGGGGAATACGATCGTGCTCAAGGCGCCGCCGCAGTGCCCCGGCGTCGTCACCATGCTGGTCGAGCTGTTCGCGGACGCGGGCGCGATGCCCGGACTCGTGAACCTGCTGCACGGCAATACCGTCGGGCCGGCACTGGTGCGCGACCCTCGCGTGGATTTCATCACCTTCACCGGTTCGAGCCGCGTGGGCCTCGACATCAAGGCGGCCAGCGGCACGCGCCGCGTCACGCTCGAATTGGGCGGCAATGGCATCACGATCGTCCACGCCGACGCCGACCTCGCCGACGCCGCGCCCACGTGCGCCCGCAACTCGATGCGCCTCGCGGGTCAGAGCTGCATCTCCGTTCAGAACGTCTACGTGCACGACACCCTCTATGAGTCCTTCGTTCAGCAACTGGTCGAGCATGTACGCAAGCTGCGGCTCGGGGACCCGATGGACGCCGCCACCGACGTGGGGACGCTGATCGACGAAGCCGCCGCCAAGCGCGTCGAGCATTGGGTCGGCGAGGCGGCCAGTGCGGGGGCGCGCGTGCTGACCGGCGGCAAGCGCCTCGGCGCGCAATTCGAGCCGACGGTGATCGTCGATGTCCTGCCTTCGATGAAGGTCGTGCGCGAAGAGATCTTCGGCCCCGTCATCACCGTGCAGCGCTATACTGATCTCGCGGCGGTGCTTGCGGCTGTCAGCGCCGATCAGTATGGGCTACAGTGCGGAATCTTCACCAAGTCATTGCCGGTCGCATTCCAGGCGCTTCGCGGACTTCGCGTCGGCGGTGTCATCATCAACGGTAGTTCGACGTGGCGCACCGACCAGCTCGCCTACGGCGGCGTCAAAGCGAGCGGCATGGGCCGTGAGGGTCCGCACTATGCAATACGCGACATGACCGACGAACGCCTGGTCGTCTTCAACCTTTGAGCCATTCGATGATCGCGACAAAATTTCTGCCCCGGACCACCGCCGGCGCGTTCGCATCGCGTGCATCGCGCTTGTCATGAAGACCGCGGGCCTGGTGCGGCCGAAACAGCCGGGCGCGGCCAACAAGGGCGCTCCGCTCAAGGGGAACGCGCGTGCCGTCGTGCCCGCGACCGTCGAGCCCCTCGGTCTGGGCGTCCAGGAAAAGGGGCGCGGCGGCATCCAGTCGCTCGAGCGGGCCTTTTCAATTCTCGAACAAGTCGCTCTCCACCGGGACGGCATCACGCTCGCCGAGCTGTGCAAGGGCGTGGGCCTGCACAGCAGCACGACGTTTCATCTCGTCAGGACGATGGTGCAGCTCGGTTATGCTAGCCAGGATCCGGGAACGAAAAGGTACAAGATCGGTCGCAAGGTGTTCGCGCTCGCCGCGGGGGCCCTCGACGAAAGCGAGCTCGTCAATCGTGCTACGCCCTTGCTCGAACGCCTCTCAGGTGAAACCAACGAGAGCTCACATTTCGCGATCCGCTCCGGCTTTGACGTCGTAATTGTGGCGCGGACCGGCGGAACCGGCATGTTCCATCTCGTCGATCGCGCAGGCGCGGTCCGGCCGGCCAACGCCACGGCGCTCGGCAAGGCGCTCCTTGCGGCGCTCACGCCGGCGCAGCTCGAGCATTATTTCGACAAGACCGAACTCCAGCGATTCACCCCGAAAACGATCGTCGAACGCGACGCGTTGGTCGCCGAGCTCGATCGCGTGCGCCGCAATGGCATTGCCTTTGACGACGGAGAATTCGACCACGAAGTGCGCTGCGTCGCCGTCCCCGTTTACGACTTCCTCGGCCGGGTGGCTGGCGCCGTCGGCATCTCCGGGCCGATGTGGCGGCTCTCGCTGCAATCGCTGCACGAGAAGTCCAAGGCGGTAGGCCAGACAGCCGCGGCGTTCTCGACCGAGCTCGGGTATCGCGGCGCGCCACAAACCGACGAAACGTGAGGCGGCAATGCTCCGCCCTGATCTCGCGCTTTGTTTGGGTGGAGGCTGGACGCAGACATGCTGTGGGATGAGACCTTCGATGTCGTGGTGCTGGGGGCCGGCGCCGGAGGGATGACCGCCGCTCTGGTATCGGTGCTGGAAGGACGGCGCGCACTACTGCTCGAATCCACGCAACAGGTCGGAGGAACTACAGCGCGCTCCTCGGGAACGGTGTGGATCCCGAACAACCCGCACCAGCGGCACCTCGACTCGAGCGACGATGCCGCGGCGGCCCGTTCCTATCTCGACGCGCTGGTCAGCGATCGCGCCGAACCATCGCTGCGGCATGCCTTCGTCGATGCCGGATCCGTGATGATCGAGTACCTGGAAGCGCGTGCCGACGTGCGCTTTCAGGCCTACCCGGCGAGTCCCGACTATCGCCAGGAACTGCCGGGGGCGGCCCAAGGCGGCCGCCCGCTCGAACCGCTTCCGTTCGACGGGCGGACCCTGCGTGAGCACTTCGATCGCCTGGCCTCGCCGCTTCCCGAACTGATGCTGTTCGGCGGAATGATGGTGACCCGCGGCGAGGCGGCGCGTCTGTTGCGCGCCCCGACCTCGCTCGACGGATTCCTGCTTGGCGCGCGGCTCGTGACGCGTTATGGTGCCGATCGCCTACGATTCAAGCGCGGTACGCGTCTGGTGCTCGGCAACGCACTGGTGGGCCGGCTGTATCGCAACCTTCTCGACCGGCGAGTGCCCATCTGGTTCGGCGCGCAGACGCTGCGGCTGGCAACGGCGGACGACGGCGCCGTGATCGGCGTCATCGTGCGGACTCCCGACGGCGAACGCCAGGTACGTGCGCTGGGCGGCGTGATTCTCGCCGGCGGCGGCTTTCCCGCCAGCCCGGCCATGCGAGGGCAATACCTGCCGAATCCAGTCGCCGAGTACTCGCCGGCGTACGAAGGCTGCGTCGGCACGACCCTTGCTCTGGCGGAGGCGGTCGGTGCCGCCATGGGTCCCCCCGGTCTGGACAACGCGTTTTGGTTTCCCAGTTCGATCGCCCAGCGCGCCAACGGCACGACGGCCGTCTATCCGCATATTGCGCTCGATCGATCGAAACCTGGCCTAGTTGCCGTCAACGCGATGGGACGCCGCTTCGTCGACGAGGCTTCGTCGTACCACGAGTTCACCCGCGCGATGTATCGGTCGCACGCCACGGTGCCCACGATTCCGGCCATCCTTGTGTGCGACCGGCGATTCGTCTGGAAATACGGATTGGGGGTGATCCGGCCGCGCACGCCCTTGCTGCAATCCTACGTCGACCGGAAATACCTCTACGTCGCCGACACACTCGAGGGACTCGCCCGCAACGTTGGCGTCGATCCGGCCGGACTCGCCGCGACCGTCGCCGAGTCCAATGTGTTCGCACGCACCGGCGTGGATACTGCGTTTGGCAAAGGCAGCAACAGCTACGACCGCGGCAACGGCGATGCGTCGCACGCACCCAACCCGTGCCTCGGCCCGATCGACAAACCGCCTTACTGCGCAGTCAAGGTCGTGCCGACGCCGCTTGGCACAAGCCTGGGTGTGCGCACGGACGCGATCGGGAGGGCCCTCGCCAAAAGCGGGCGTCCCATACCGGGCCTGTATGTCTGCGGGAACGACATGCAGTCAATCATGGGCGGCGAGTACCCCGGACCCGGCGCGCAGATCGGTATCGCGAT
>Ga0105046_10020219_pt1 | contig 10072 bp, 7 predicted proteins | sample MAT03_FD_78385 | JGI IMG/M metagenome (GOLD analysis project Ga0105046, IMG submission 78385) | Freshwater microbial communities from Lake Fryxell liftoff mats and glacier meltwater in Antarctica - MAT-03 (megahit assembly) | ecosystem: Environmental > Aquatic > Freshwater > Ice > Liftoff... | reverse complement strand
CTCGCCGAACTGCGGGAACAGCTCCGGGTCCTTGCCCTTGGTCGACAGGTCGCGAATCGTCAGCAGCTCGTCGTAGAAGCGAGCGACGACGGTGCGCGCGCGGGGATCGTCGAGCAACTCCCACGCGGCGGCGCGCAGGCCCTCGGTGTCGAGCTCGCCGTCGTCGGCACGCGACAGCAGCGAAGCGGTCGGTGTGCGGCCGGCGAGGAAGAACGACAGTCGCGTCGCGATCTCGTGTTGGTTCAGCTCGCGCGGGCGACCATCGTCCGACTCGGTACCAATTTCGACGATGTAGATGAAGCGCGGCGACTGCAGCAGCGCGACCAGCATGTACTGCACGCCGGTCATGAGATTGCCGTCGTCCCACTCGCGTGTCGCGACGCCGATTCCGGCGTAGGCGTCGATCTCTTCGGTGGTGAGCGGGCGTCGCCACGCGAGCTTGCCGAAGTCGCGGGCGAGCTCCGTGAAGCAGTCGTCGGATGCATCGGTGCCGCCGATGCACGGCACCGTCTGGCCGAGCACGGTCGGGTTGCTCACGGCTGCGATCGCGATCGCATTCGCCGAGCGCTCGTACTGCTCGACGTCGGGCGGCGAGAGCGACAGCTCGGCCGCGGCGATCGTGTCGAAGCCGCCGAGCGACGGATCAATCGGCGGGATTGCGGCGGCCGCAGCCTCGGGGCCGAGCAGCAGCTCGACGCTCGCGATGTACTGGTACGAGAGCAGGCGCCGCAGACCGCCGGGTGCGGGCGTGGTGTCGTCGGGCTCGCCCGTCGTGCCCGTGTCGTCGGCTTGGGTCGTGCCGGTGACGTCGGCACCGGTCTCGGTGGCCGCATCGTCTGCACTGGAGGTCGCGGCGTCGTCGGTGCCGTCCGATCCGTCGCCGCCCCCACCGCCGTTGCATGCCGCGAGCACGAGGGCCGTGGCGATAGATCCGTAGTGTGCCGCTGCGCTGCGCATCGAAGATGCCTCCCGAGCTTGCCGTCCGATGTTCGTCTATGGCGGCCCACCACTGTACCTTCGATTCTGGCCCGGTGTCGCTCACACACTCGACTAGCTTGGGTTGCCGCTTGGGTTGCCGCTTGGGTTGCCGCTTGGGTTGCCGCTTGGGTTGCCGCTTGGGTTGCCGCCTCGGTTGCCGCCTCGGTTGCCGCCTCGGTCACCAGGACAGCTTCAGCCCGAGGGACGGCAGGATCGGCAAAGATGCAATCGGAGCGACTTGCGCGTAGTCGTAGCTGTCCTGCAAGAACTCGGTATTTTGTCGGTTATAGACGTTGAGGACATCGATGTAGGTCGCAAGCTCGACCTTCGGCCAGACGAACCGTTTGTCGATCCGGAGATCGAGCTGGTGGAACGCGGCGACGCGCGCGGAGTTGGTCGGCCCGTCGATCGGGATGTAGTCGCCGGTCGATGCGTCGAACGCGGCGGCCGAGCGCGGTGTGTACGGATTGCCGGACACGACGCGGAACCGGGCGCCGATCTGCCAGCGCCGCGGCAGTCGGTACACGGCGATCAGCGTGAGGATGTGCGTCTGATCGAGATCGAACAGCACGAAGCCCTCGCGCGGATCATAGCGACGCTCGCTGCGTGACACGGTGTAGCTGACCCAGCCGAAGATGCGTCGCGTCATCTCCTTGCGCACGAACAGCTCGCCGCCGACGATGCGACCCGCACCGCCGGTGCGGAAGACCTCGGGGCCGATCTCGCCGGTCGGTCGGCGCACGAGTGCGGTGCTCGGTGCGGCGAGATCCCAGCCGTACTTGTAGAAGCCGACGAGCTCCGCGCTCCAGCCCTGACCGAGCTCGCGACGGATGCCGAGGCTCGTGTGCACCGAGTGCTCGGGGCCGACGCGTGGGTTGCCGAAGCGCGGGTTGAACTCCGGGATGTCGGGGATCTGGCTGTAGATGCCGACGCCGCCGCGGATCGTCGTGCGATCACCCGCGCGTGCGACGAAGCGCAGACGCGGATCGGTCGCGCCGCGCTGGAACTGCAGCGCGTAGAATGTGATGCGTGCCGACGGCACGATCGTCAGCCACGGCGCGACGTCGAGGTACAGCGTCGAGTACAGCCCCGGCGCGGCGAACTGATCCTTGCTCTCGAGGGTGAAGCGGGTCGCTTGGTTGCCGGTGCCGTCCTGTGGCACCGCGACCGACTCGGCGTCGATCGTGAACTGGCCGGCGGCGACGTTGGTGCCCACGTCGAGACGCGCGCGTCGACCGAGCTTGCGGCCGATCTCCGCGCGACCGGAGAACGTGTGCACGCCGAGCGAGAAGCGGAAGATGTCGCCGGCGCCAGCGGAGATCAGATCGTAGCGATACGACGGCGTGACGAGGAATCGCCAGCCGTCCGCTTCCTTCTCGTACGCGAGGTCGGCGCGGTGGAACAGCAGCGTGCTCTCGAAGCGATCGCGTGCGTCGGTCGAGACCTCGTTCGGATCGGCGGCGACCAGGCGCGTGCGATCGTCCGAGCCGAACGCGCGCACCGTGAGCTTGCCGCCTGCGAGTGGGTACTCGAAGATGCCCTGGTAGTCGTAGTAGCGCGGTGCGACGGTCAGCGAGAGACCGGCATCGTCGGGGATCACCGCGGGCAGAACCGCATCGATGTAGCTGCGCCGCGCCGCGACGACGAACGAGCCCTTGCCGACGGGGCCCTCGACCAGACCGCCGGCGTCGAACAGATCGGCGTCGACGTAGCCATGCACACGATCGCGTCGGCCACCGCGGGTCTTCACGTCGATGATGCCGCCGGTCGCATCGCCGTAGCGCGCGTCGAAGTTGCCGGGCAGGTAGTCGATGTTGGTGATGATCTCGGCCGGGAAGACGCTGGTGAGGCCACCGAAGTGGAAGAGCTGCGGGATCTCGTGCTCGCCGAGAATGACAGCGGAGTCGGTCGGATCGGCGCCACGGATCACGAGCAGGCCGATGCCGAACGGCGAGCGCGCGACGCCGGGGAAGTTCTGGATGCTCTTGAGCGCATCGCCTTGGGTGCCGGGGAGGTTCGTGATCTCCTGCGGGGTGATCGATCGGCGCGAGACCTCTTCGCGGGCTTCGCGACCGCTGCGGACGACGGTGCGGTACGGGTTGTCGGTCGCGCGCAGCAGATACAGATCGACGGTGACGTCGGCCGCCGCGGTCGCTTCGACGATCGTCTCGTAGCGCTCGTAGCCGGGTGCGACTGCGACGATGCGGACGAGACCGGACGGCATCTGTTGCACGGTCCATTCGCCGCGATCGTTCGCGCGGGCCTCGAGCTGCCACGGCGGTGTCGTCGTCTCGGCGTAGTCCTTGCGTTTCACGACGCCGGGCGTCGCGTCGTTCGGCGCGGGGATGAGGTAGAGCGTCGCGACCTCGATCGCCGTGCGCGTGCCGGCCTCGAGCACGCGGCCGGCAATCGCGGTCGTCGGGCCGGGCGCCACCGGCTTGGGTTTGGGCGGCGTCGGATCGAGCAGTACCGGGGGCGGGCGCTGGCGCGCGGGCGGGGTGAAGACGATCGACTCGCGCAGCTCGACCTCGACGTTGTCGCCCTGGTAGGTCGCGGGGGTGTAGCGCAGCCGCTGCACGATCTCGATCGCGGCGGCGTCGAGGATCGGATCGACGCTGTGCTCGATCGCGATCTCGATCGGCACGCCGTCGATGCCGACGACGAGCTTCACGATCACGGTACCGCGCGGCGGCTCGTCGACGGCGGCTGCGGCATCGGGGTAGGCGGCCTCGATCGCCGTGACGCGTACGGGCGGTACGAGATCGGCGGGTGCTGGCTCGGCGAGCAACAACCACGCGCAGAGAAGGGCGCCGCTCACGTTGGCGGGCGGAGCTTACATCGGCAACAGCTCGTCGCAGCGCTTGTCGGCGAGACAGCCGCCGCAGATCTCGAGGTTGCCACGCAGCTCGGCCGCGGGATCGACCTCGGGATCCCAGTCATCGGGCGACTCGACCCGCGCGACCGACTCGCAGCCCTGCGAGTGCAGATCGATGCGAAACCCACCCGCCGGGGCGTCCGTCGGGCGATTCGCGATGCCTGAGCGGAGCCACGGCTTGTTCGGGTCATCGCCGGAGTCGTCGAACACGACCCCGACGAGGTCGTCGATCTGCGTGACGCAGTGCTTGCCCGGCAGCAGCGTGTTGACCCCCGAGTTCTCGCCGCGAAAGGACATCCACAGATCGGCGGGCACGTCGACGGTCAGGTCGGCCGCGGACCCCTCGTGCGACGTGATCTCGACCCCGCCGGGGAGGAACTGATCGTGTATGCACGGACACTCGGGGCGCCACGGATCGTCGCCCGGCTCCTGCGGCGAATCGGAGCTCTCGCACGCGTCGATCAGCGCGGCCGGACACGAAGGGTACGCGGTGCTCGCATCGACGGTGACGAACGCGACGCCGCTGCCGAGCTCGACCTCGAGCGTGGCCTCGTTGCCCGTCACACAGACGTTGCCGCGGTTGGGGTAGGTCACGTTGCCGACGTCGTCGGCGGTCGCGACGACGAGGTGCTCGCGGTAGTCCGCCGGGAGTCGCACGCGGATGTCCGCACCCGATCGCAGCGGCTGGTGGTCACCATCGAAGTACACGTACACGGCGCAGTCGTCCTGCCACGGTCGTGGGTTGCCGTCGGCATCGACGCCGTCGCAGCGGTCCGCGTCGTCCATCTGCGCCCGCGGGCGCGGTGAGGCGGTCGCGCCGGCGTAGGCCCACAGCTCGAGCTTCGCGAGGGTCGCATCGGCGAGCTCCGAGGTCGCCGCCGACGTGAAGCGGCGGAGCTCGATCTCGATGACGCCGGGCTCGCCATCGAGCTCGACGATCACATCGCCGCGATTGACAAAGTTGTCGCCGAAGCCGAGCGCGCTGCCGATCGTCAGCTCGGTGATCGCGGGGTTGCCGTCGGTGTCGTACGCCGTGAACTCGCCGCGGTGGACGAGGCGCCACGAATCGCGAAACGGCGACTCGTCACCCGCGAGCTCGAGCTGCGGCGGGGCGACCGGCTGCTCGCAGCCGAGGAGGCACGCCACGAGCATGGCGGTGCCGGACGAGATGAGGCTCGGGCGGCGACGTATGCGTCGAGCAAACGCTTCGGCAGCCTCCGGCTTACGGTGCTCGGGTCGCATGACGACCGAGGATCGTCAGCCACGGGTGCCGCGTTGACGCCGCGTCCTCGCCGACTCAATCCCGCAGCTCGAACACGTACTCGTACCGCAGCTCGTAGTCCGCGGTCTTGCCATCCGTGCCCATCGCCGGGGCGAACTTCGCCGCGAGCAACGCCTTCTTCGCGATCTCGTCACACCCGTAGCCGAACTTTTTCCCACTCGTCCTCGCGCTGCGCACCTTGCCGTCGCGCTGCACCTGCACCAGCAGCACGACCGTGCCCGACACCTGACGGTCGCTCACCGCAGGGCACTCGTACTCCGGCACGTTTTTCACGCGAGGTTGCTGCGCGATATACAGATCGCCCTTCGGTGACCACGGTGTCCCGACCGGCCCCGGCGTCGTGCCCGATCCGCCGCCGCCCTTGCCGGGCTTCGTCCCGACGCCGCCCTTGCTGCCATCACCGGTGCCCGACGTTCCTCCTCCGTCGCCGGTCGCGACCTTCGGCCCACTACCATCGCCCGGCACCGTCTGCGACGGCGGCAACGTGAAGCGCTGCGGCGTCGGCTTCGGATCCGGATTCGGTGTCGCCGCCGGAGGGTCGGGCTTCGGCTCCTCGAGCTTCGTCTTCTTGCGCGGCGGCTCCTTCTTGATCTCCGGCTCCGCCTTCTGCTCGGGCTCGGGCGGCTCCGGGATCTCCGGCTTCGGCGGATCCGGCGGATCCGGCGGATCCGGCGGCGGCACTTCGCGCTCCTCGGGGATCGTCGCGACCTCGAACTCGATGAGCTCGAGCTCGGGGATCTCCGGCGGATCGATCCAGTCCACCACGAAGAACAGCGCAATGTGAGCGGCGAGCGCGATGACGATCCCGGTGGCGGGGTCGAGTCCTTGTTCGCGGCGTGCGCCCAACATCGGTGCTCGTACCAGTCGAGACGCGCGAGAGGGCGCGTCGGGTTCAGCTGCCAGGCGCGACGGCCGGCTTCTTCGTCGCGATCGCGTACTTCTTGATCCCGGCTTCGCGCATCAGATCGATCAGATGGACCATCTGTCCGACCTCCGCCTTCTCGTCGCACTGCACGATGCCCTGCATGTTGCGATCGTCCACGAGCTTCGTCGTCAGCTTGTCGAGGATCGCGGCATCGTCGGCCATCACCACGCCATCGACCTCGATGGTGCCGTCGGCCGCGCACAGCAGCATCACGCTGCTGTCGTCGAGCTTCTCGCCGGTCGCAGCCTCGGGCTTCGCGATCTGCAGCCCTTCGGAATTGCTGATGACGCTCGTCGTCACCATGAAGATGATGAGCAGCACCAGCGTGACGTCCACCAGCGGCGTCACGTTGATCGCCGTGATCTCGTCGTCGTCGTCCAGATTGGCGCCGGCCAAGGTCTCAGCCCTCCGCCTTCTTGCTGACCATCAGACCCATCGCGTTCTGCGCGAACGACTCGGCCTCGCCCATGGTCCGCTTCACACGGCGCTGGAACAGGTTGTAGGCGACGACCGCGGGGATCGCGACGAGCAGACCGACCGCGGTCGCGACGAGCGCCTCGGAGATGCCCGCCATGACCTGCGGCGCCGTCTCTCCGCCCGCCTTGAGGCCCGTGTCGGCGAGGTGCTTGAACGCGCTGATGATGCCGAGCACGGTGCCGAACAGACCGATGAACGGTGCGTTCGCGCCGAGCGTGCCCAAAAACGCGAGGTTGCGCTCGAGTCGGAGCTTCTCCTCGCTGCGCGTGCCGTTGAGCGCGGCCTCGATCGCCGCGGGGCCGCGGCCGTGGTTCTCGAGCATCTCGGCGACGATGCGCGCGCCCGAGCCCGGCGATCCCGTGACGAGCTTCTTCGCCTTGGCGGTGTCGTGATCGGCGAGCGCGAGCAGCACGTTCTTGCGCAGCGCGGTGTCGGCACCGACGATCTGGCGGAAAAACAAGAACCGCTCGAGCATCACGTAGACGCTGATCACGCTGAGCACGACGAGGAGCCAGAGCACCCACTCGGCGCCGACCAGTGCGAACTGCAGGAACTTGGCTGTGAGATCCATGTTGGGCGCGCGCCCGCGAACTTAGCCCAAAGGGTGGGTACCGACCAGGGGCCAGGGGCGAGTGATGTGATTCCTGGGTGGACCGCCGACGCGCGGTCGCTGCGCCGCGCGCTACGGCGACGATTGCAGCTCGCGACACAATGTCGTCGCGAAGCATCCGGCCGGCAACGTGAACACGATGCGCAGACCTGGCGCCAGCGTGCTGCCGTCTTCGGCGGTCGCCGCGAGCGCGGGCGATGTCTGCGGATCCTCGATGCCGACCTGCAGCGGACGGCGAGTGCCCAGCGCGGCGCGGCCGAGCGATCGCAGCGCGTCATCGCGGATGCCGAGCGCGTCGAGCACGTCGTGCTCGAGCACGAACGACGGCGAGCCCTCGGGCGGCGACATCATGCGACTGCCGAACAGCGGCCCGGTGACCACCAGCTCGCCCGCCGCGAGTCGTGCGTCGTCGGCGACGGCGTCGGTGCACGCGAAGAGCCCGCCGGTGTCGGTCTTCTTGAGGATGTCGCCGACTAGCGCGCGGCGCAGCAGACCGTTGCGCACGCGCGCATCGAGATAAAGGTTGAAGAGCGCGGCCTGGCCCGCGGCGACGATCATGTTGCCGCGTGCACCACCGCGACCGGCGAACATCGCAAAGATCCCGCGATCGAGCGTGCGACCGGCCTCGCCGAAGCGCTGTGGACCGAACGCGTTCGCGAGCCCGCCAAGCGTGCGCAGCCGTGCGATCTTGGTCTCGACGCGCGCGGCCGCGAGCTCGTAGCTGCACGCGAGATCGCGGATCACCAGATCGAAGCGATTGCCGCGCAGATGTCCGGTGCGCAGCTTGTGCGAGTGCGGATGCGCCGGCCCGAGCTCGATGCCCGGCAGCTCGAGATCGGGCAAGCGATCGGCGAACCGCGCGGGCACGCTGATCCACTGCCGCGACACCGCATCGCGATCCTTGCGCCCGGCGAAGCCGATGTCGCCGAGCCCGATGTCGAGCGCGCGCGCGAGTGCTCGCACCGCATCCTCGGTCGACATGCCGCGCTTGCCGAGCTGCAGCAGCAGCCACGAGCCGAGCGCACCGTCGGGTGGATACGCGGGGATTTCCTCGACCGAGAAATCGTCCGGCTGCGCCCGCATCACGCCGCCGATCCCCGGCAGCTCGCCGGTGAGCAGCTCGGGCTCGAGCACCGCTTCGCGCAGCGCCGGATCGAGCTCGACCGGTTCGGTCATTCCATCAGCCCTTTTTAGCTGGGCGGATCGTTCGTCATGCCGAGATACACCCGGCAGCTACGATTCTTCGGATCGTGGTCGAGCACGTACTGCCACTCGATGCGCGCCTCGGGGATCCGATCGGCGCGCCACAGCGTGATGCCGAGCTGCACGCGCGCCTGCATGTAGTCCGGCGCCATCTCGCGGATCGCGATGAGCTCGTCGAGCGCGTCGGCGATGCGACCGGCGTCGCGCAGCACTGTCGCCAGCTTGGTGCGGATATCGACGAACGTCGGGCACAGCTGAAGCGCCTTGCGATACTCCTTGACCGCGTGCTCGAGCAGGCCGACGCCGACGTACGCATCGGCGATGTCGCGGTGCATGTTCGCGATCTTGCCGCGGGCGTACGCGTCGAGCTTGTTGAGATCGCCGGAATCCGACGAGCCGTACACCTGGGTGTAGACCCGCTTCGCATCGTCGTAGCGACCGAGCTCGTTGTAACAAACCGAGAGGTTCAGCGCGGCCTCGGTGTAGCGCGGGTTCAAGGCGATCGCGCGCTCGAACGCTGCGCACGCCTCGGCCGACTTGCCGAGCTCGTACAGGATCACGCCCATCATGTTGTGCACGTCGGCGTAGTCGTCGTGCACGCGCAGCACGGCCTCGAGGTGCTCCTTTGCCTTCGCGTACTCACCGGTCAGGTAGTACTCGCGGCCGACGACGAGGTGATGCTTGATGAGCGGATCCATGGCGTCTCGTTGCTATGGTGGCGTCCCCGGTTGTGGCGGCGCCCCTGGCGTCGCCTTCTCGGGTGTCGCCGACTCCGGCGGCGGTGTCGAGGGCTCGGGCGAGGTGGTGGCGGGCGGGGTCTCGGGCGGGGTCTCAGGCCCGGTCCCAGACCCGGAACCACTCGGGCTTGGCGAGGTCGGCGGCGTGTAGGTCCCGTCGGGCCGGGCCGGCGGCTTGGCGCGCTCGGGGTGCGCCGCGGTGTCGAGGTTCTTCGGCTTGGGCGGCGACTTCGGTCGCGGCGGCGTGCGATCGGGGCGCTTGCGGGTCGCGTCGGCGGGCCCGAACTCGACGCGGATGTAGCGAAGGTACACGCGCGCTTGCTTGCCGTGGTGGTGGCTCGGGTGCTGCGTCTGCAGCTCGGTGAACGTCGATCGCGCGAGCTCGATCTCGTCCATGCGCAGGTACGTGATGCCGAGCAGGAACAGCACCTCGGCGTCGAGACCGATGCCGGGATACCGCGAGTGTGCTGCCTCGAGCCGACCGATCGCGGCCTCGGGCTTCTCGCGCGACAGGTAGAAGTTCGCGACGTACAGCTCGTGCTGCAGCAGGCGCCGGCGAACCTCGTCGCGCAGCTTCAGCGCGAAGCGCTCGGTCACCGTGCCCTGGTAGTGATCGAAGTAGTACTCGAGCTCGACGAGCGCGTCTTGGAGCTGCGACTGATCGCGCTGGTAGTCGGGCGGCAGCAAGATGAACTTCTGCGGTGCGTTCATGAACGCCGAGGCCGCGGACATGAACGTCGACCAGCCGTTGCGCACGTGCTCGTGCGTGGGGTGCAGCTTCGCGAACTGCTTGAACGCGTCGACGGCCGTCGTGTAGTTGCCCTGCTCGAATTCGGCGCGCGCGATCAACAGCTCGGCCTCGACGGCGAAGCGGCTGAACGGGAACCGGATCCGTACGAAGTCGGCATACTGGATCGCCTCGTCGAAATCCTTGTCGAGGAACTCACCTTGGGCGAGCGTGTAGTTCTCGACGGCGGTCTGGGCG
>Ga0105046_10020218_pt1 | contig 10073 bp, 8 predicted proteins | sample MAT03_FD_78385 | JGI IMG/M metagenome (GOLD analysis project Ga0105046, IMG submission 78385) | Freshwater microbial communities from Lake Fryxell liftoff mats and glacier meltwater in Antarctica - MAT-03 (megahit assembly) | ecosystem: Environmental > Aquatic > Freshwater > Ice > Liftoff... | reverse complement strand
TGACACCCCGATGGCTGACCGCAGCGCAAAGTCTTCGCCCTCCACCCCGTCATTGGTCGCATCCAGCCCCCAGACCGAGCCAACGTCAAAGAACACCCCACCCTTGATGCCGTATTCCTCGGGCAGACCCAGCGGGAACTCGGCCTCCAGCCGCGCCACGGCAAAGATATTGCCGCCCAGCGCATCCTCGTTCGGCACACCCACACCCAGATCGCGCGGACCGATGCCGTTCGCCTCGAACCCGCGAATCTTGCCGTTGCCAAAAAACCGTTCGGTCACCCGCGTGCCGTATCCGTTCACCCCGTTGACCACCCCGGCCTCCAGCACCGCGCGCACCGTCACCACCTCTTTCAACACCTTGGTCTCGGCAAGCGCCAGACCGGTGGTCGAGACATATGTCGCATCCCCGCCCAGCCCGGCAAAGTCCTGATTGAACCGCAACAGGATGCGGCTGTTCGGGTTCAGCCCGGTGAAACGGCTGTCATAGATATAGCTGTACCCGACGGACGAGGTCAAAACCTTGCCCCGCGCGCTCTCGTTTATCAACAGGGTCGAAGAATTGACCGACACATTGTCAATCGTGTCCTGACCCAACCTATAGCGCAGTTCCAACCGGCCGTTCTCGCTGATCGGAAAGTCGATGGCCGGGGTGACGAAGATGTTCGAGGTGTCATAGGAAGAATTTGCCCGCTGCGTTTCTTTGTAACCGGCACCGAAGCGGAATCTCAGGTCACGCCCCAGGAAACTCGGCTCGACAAACGAGATGCTGCTGTCGGTGGTATCGGCCCCCGACTGGATGTTGATGTTGAAAATCTGACCCCGACCCAGAAAATTGGTCTCGCCAAAGCCAAGGTTCAAGCCAAATCCCGCACTGACGCCAAAGCTGGCTCCAAAGCTGATCGACCCGGTCGGCTGTTCCTCGACATCGACGTTGACCACCACACTGTCCGGCCCCGAGCCGGGCTGGGCATCGACGTTGGCGTTCGCAAAATAGCCCAGCGCCCGGATCCGCTCCGCGGCCTGCCGGATTTCGCGCGGGTTGAACGGGTCACCTTCGACCGACCGGAACTGGCGGCGTACCACCTGATCCAGCGTCGTGGTGTTGCCCTCGATGTCGATCCGCTCGACAAAAACCTTGGCGCCGCGCGTCACCACGAATTGCACATCCAGCGTCTGATCGCGGTCATTGCGGGTGATGCGGGGCACGACCTGAATGAAATTCAGCCCCTTTTTCAGCGCCAGAGTCTCCATACGGGCGATGTTGTTGTCGATGATGCCGGGCGTATAGGTCACCCCCGACCGCAACTTGCGCACCGCGTCGAACTCGGCGGCGTTCACACCCTCGACTTCCGATACCGTGCTGATCTGGCCTACTGTGAAACTCTGCCCTTCGCGCACCGAGAAGGTCAGGAACGTCGCATCCCGTTCGCGCGACAATTCGGCAGAGGCGTCGATAATCTCAAAATCCACATAGCCGCGCGAGGCATAGAAATCGCGCAGCATCTGTTTGTCCACTTCCAGCCGCTCGGCCAGAAAGGTATCGCCCTTGATGAACTGCCGCAGAAAACCTGCCTGCTTGGTCTCCAGCACCTGCCGCAGCGCGCGGTCAGAAAACGCGCGGTTGCCGACAAAGGACAAACGCTCGATTTCGACCGTCCTGCCCTCTTGGATTTCGAACACCAGATCGACGCGGTTATCCGACCGCCGAATGATGCGCGGCTCGACTGTGGCCGCGCCCCGTCCGCTGATCCTGTATTGTTCGGCAATCACCGCCGCATCGGCCTCGGCCTTGGACGGCGAATAGATCAGCCGCGATTTCGACGCGGTGACAGCGGCAAGCTGTTCGTCCTTCAGCCGCTTGTTGCCCTGAAAATCGACGGCGTTCAGCGTGGGATATTCCGCAACCCGGATCACCAGCGTGCTGCCCTGTGGATCAATCGCCACCGTCTCGAACAGGCCAGAGTTCACGATCCGCTGGTAGGCGTCGTTCAACTCACCCGCCGACACGGACTGCCCGCGCGCGATTCCCGCAAATCCCAGAATCGTTGCGGCGTCGACCCGCAGGTTGCCCTCGATCGCCACGTTGGAAAAGCTGTAGGTCTGCGCCATCGCGGGCGTGAAGAAGCCCGCAGAAAGCCCCGTACTGCCTAGGATAATCGCCACCAACGCCGGGCGCAGCAAGCCTTTGGCGGACCCCATGCGCCAATCCTTCGCGCCCACACGTCTCGCCATGACTTTCCCCGCTCAATCAAATACCTGCCCAGCCTGACTAGCCGCTTGCGCAGGTCTTGTCAAAAGGCGGCAGCAAGACACACCCTGTAGCGGCGCGTTGCTGTGAAAAAGCCTGTGGATAGTTTGCCAAGGCCCGCGCCAGGGGGCGCAAAAGCACCGCTCAGGGTTGAACGAAGGTGCTGCCAAGGAAAGCACCGGCCAACAGACCGACTACAACGGTGCCCAACGTGAAAATCCGGTCCCAGTTCAGCCAGACCAGAAGCCGCAAGCCCTTGTATCCGTCCATAACAATGTCCATCGCCACACCTGTGATCCCTTGGGTGGCTTTCGGATAAGCTGCGATTATGGCATCACTATGGCCAGCGGCCTTGCAACAGACCCCCATAACGCGGAGCCGCGCCCAAGGCGAATGCGTTTGCGGGCATACCCCTTCGCCATTTAGCCGTTATGTGCAGAAAAGATCGTTCGACACCGCAAACACCATCAGCGACAGCAGCATGGCCAGCCCCACCGACATCAGCACCCGCAACGCGCGGTCACTTGGCGGCTTGCCGGTCGCGGCTTCCCAGACGTGGAACACCAGATGCCCGCCGTCTAGAATCGGGATCGGGAACAGGTTCAGCAAGCCGATGCCCAACGACAACACCGCCAGCGTCTGAAAGAACGTCGCAAACCCGGACCGCGCTGCATCGCCCATCACTTCTGCCATGCCGATCGGGCCGGAAATGTTGCAACTGGAAATCGCTCCGGTGATGATATGCCCAATGCCTGAAAGCGAGGTTTTGGCGACATACCACGTCTGTTCCAGCGCAATTGTCACCGTCTCGAACACGCCGGGCTGCCGCGTTTCGGGGTCGAACAACAGCCCCCCCGTCAACCCGATCAACCAGCGCGTCTCGAACCCGCCCTCCGCCGTCGGCAGATCGCGGCGGCGCGGGGTCAGCGTCAGGTCGAACGTCTCACCCGCCCGCCAGACCTGCAACGCCACAGGTGCCCCGTCCAACGCCGTGACGATCGGCGGCAGTTCCGAAAACGTCGTGACCGCCTGTCCGTTGGCCGACAGAATCACATCCCCCGGCAGCAGGCCCGCGTCCATTGCCGCCGACTGGGGCTGCACAGATACCACGCGCGGCGGAAACGGGTTGGGCCCGGTGATGTCAGACGCCACCCCCGCCCGCTCGACCCGGTACACCACGCTCGCCGCAGGCCCCAGATCGCCCACCACCTGCCCATAGGTCGCAAGGTCCGGCGTGGGCGTGCCGTTGACCGCCAAAATCTTGTCGCCGTTCTGCAGGCTGGCCTGGGCAAACGGCACCTCGCGCATCTTGCCCACCACCGCCTCTTCGGTCGCGACACCGGAATAGGCGACGATCCCGCAGAACACCACAATGGTCAGGATGAAGTTGAACACCGGCCCCGCCGCCACCGTCAGCATCCGCGCCCAGATCGGCGCCCCCTGCATCGTGTGACGCGCCTCGGCTGCCGACAGCCCCTGCAAGGCTGCGCCATCGGGCCGCGAAGCCGCATCGGCATCGCCCATAAACTTCACGAACCCGCCGAACGGCAGCGCCGCGATCTGCCACCTCGTCCCCCGCCGGTCGACGCGCGACGCCAGAACCGGGCCAAAGCCCAGACTGAACACCTCGGCATGAATCCCGGTCCAGCGGCCCACGATGTAATGCCCGTATTCATGCACAGCGACGATGATCGACAAGGCGACGATGAACGCCACCACCGTCCAGACCAACCCGCCAAAGGCCGGCAGCAAACCCATTAAGTCCAATCCCACGCTCCTGCTATCGCCCCGACCACGACGCCGCGATCTCGCGCGCCCTTACCCTCGCCAGATGGTCTGCCTGCTGCACATCCTCAAGACCTTCAAGGGCTTTTCCAAGGCACATCTCCGCCGAAAGCCGGGCAAGCGTCTCCTCGACCAGCCCCGCCATCCGCGCAAACCCGATGCCGCCACCGATGAATTGGTCCAGTGCCACCTCTTTGGCCGCGTTGAACGCAGCTCCGGCAAGCCCGCCGACCGCCATCACCTCGCGGCACAACCGCAACGCCGGATAGCGCACCAGATCGGGCGCGCGAAACGTCAACTGCCCAAGTGCCGCAAAATCCAGCCGCGCCACAGGCAGCGGCAATCGCACCGGCCAGTTCAGCGCATAGCCGATCGGATGCCGCATATCTGCCGCCCCCAGATGCGCCATGATCGCGCCATCGCGGTATCCGACCATCGAATGGATCATCGATTCAGGATGGATGATCACCTCGATCATGTCGGGGTCTATGCCGAAATACTCCCGCGTTTCAATGACTTCCAGCGCCTTGTTGAACATCGACGCAGAGTCGATGGTGATGCGAGGCCCCATCGCCCAGTTGGGATGCGCCAAAGCCTCGGTCACTGTCGCAGACGCCAGACGCTCCATCGGCCAGTCACGCAACGCGCCGCCGCTCGCCGTCAGGATGATCCGCTCGACCGACCCGATATCCTCGCCCGCCAGCGCCTGAAAGATCGCTGAATGCTCGCTGTCCACCGGCAGAATCCGCGCGCCATGCAAGGCGGCGGTGCGCATCAGCAGTGGCCCCGCCGTCACCAGACTTTCCTTGTTGGCCAGCGCCAGTGTGCGCCCATGCCGCAGGGCACACAGTCCCGGCACCAGACCCGCCGCCCCTACGATTGCGCTCATCACCCAGTCGGCAGGACGGTCCGCCGCCTCGGCCAACGCCGCATCGCCCGCCGCCGCCGCAATCCCGGTCCCTGCCAAGGCCGCCCGCAACTCCGGCAACCCACCCTTGGCGCAGACCGCCACTTCGGCGCGCAAGGCAATCGCCATCTCGGCCAACCGCGCGACCTTTTGCCCGCCGCTCAGCGCGACACAGCGAAACGCCGCAGGCCCGCCCTGCCGCATCAGCAGATCGAACGTGTTTTCCCCCACCGACCCGGTGGCCCCGAACACCGAAACAGATCGCATCCCCTACCCCCTCCCAAAGGGCAATGGCAGCACAAGACCCAGCAGCATCACCGCCACCACCGCCCCCGTCAACGCATCGAACCGGTCCATCACCCCGCCATGACCGGGGATCAACCGCGAGGCATCCTTGACCCCCGCACGCCGCTTGATCCAGCTTTCGGCGATGTCGCCCATCTGACCGGAGAGCGCGATCAACGGCGACAACAGCACCAGCCCCCAGCCAGCCGTCCCCGCCAGCACGAACCCCAAACCGACCAACATTGCCCCGCCCCAGCCCGCCACCGTGCCCGACCAGGTTTTCTTGGGGCTGATCGCAGGCCAGAACTTCGGCCCGCCGATCAGACGCCCCGCGAAATAACCCAGCACATCCGACACGACCACAATGCCGACCAACCACAGAATGACCGCAGACCCCTCGTTGGCGCGCAATCCGATCAACCCGAACCCGGCCAGAACCACCGCCAACCCGTAGCCCGCCGCGATCCCGGCATCGCGGCGCGGCGTGATGGCCAGCGCCACGGCGGGCAAGGCCAGAATGTAGGGAAACCGATCCGGAAACCCCACCGCCACCGCCAGACACCCCGCCGACAAAACGGCCACCGCCAGCGCCACCCCCTTTTGCGCAGGTGCCGTCAGCGCCGCCAATTCCCAGATCATCACCGCCGACAGCAAAATGACCAAAGCCATGAACGACGGGCCGCCCAGCCAGATCTCGATGAGCCCGATTCCCAGCATCACGGCGGCGGACAACAGCCGGGTCCGCAGATCGGCCCAGCGCACCGACGCGCTCATGCAATAGCCACCCCGCCAAACCGCCGCTCACGGTTGCCAAACCGCGCCAAAATCGCGGCAAGCTCGGTCGGGGTGAAATCGGGCCACAACGTCGGGGTGAACTCGAACTCGGCATAGGCCGCCTGCCACGGCAGAAAGTTCGAGGTCCGCGTCTCGCCGCTGGTCCGGATCACCAGATCGGGATCGGGCAGATCGCCCGTGTCGAGGTGTTGCGAGATGACCGCATCCGTCACCGCATCCGCCGCCAGCCGTCCTTCCGCCACGTCCAGGGCAATCCGGCGCATGGCTCGGACCAACTCGTCACGTCCGCCATAATTGATCGCGACAGTCAGGTTCAGCCGGCTGAACCCGGCGGTCCGCACTTCGATCCCCGACATCAGACGCTGCAACTTGGGGTCCAGCCGCGCCCGGTCGCCGATGAAGCGCATCCGCACCCCTTCGGCTGCCAGCCGGTCGGCTTCGCGCTCGATATAGCGGGCAAAGATCGACATAAGCCCCAGAACTTCCTCGGTCGAACGCTTCCAGTTTTCGGTCGAAAAGGCATAGATTGTCAGCCAGCGGATGCCCAGATCGGGCGCACAGCGCACGATCTCCTTGACACGCTCGGCCCCCTTGCGATGCCCCACCAGACGCGGCCAGCCCCGGTTTGTGGCCCAGCGGCCATTGCCATCCATGATGATGGCGACATGATCCGCCGGAGGGGCGTCCTTAGGGTTGGATAAGTTGCCTTGTCCCACTGCCTGCCTCGCTGCCGCCCCACGTCCAGGAGCCAGAAAATTTTCGACGAAGATTTTTTCGTCCCGCCCTGACCGGGTTTCAAACCTGCATGATCTCGGCCTGCTTGGACTCCAGCGCCCGGTCGACCGCGATGATCGCCTTGTCGGTCAGCTCCTGCACCTCGTCCGCCCACATCTTCTGATCGTCCTCGCCCATGCCGGCGGTCTTGGCTTTCTTGATCTGGTCCATCCCGTCGCGCCGCACGTTGCGAACCGCGACCTTGGCGTTTTCAGCATAACCGGCAGCGACCTTGGTCAACTGCTTGCGGCGTTCCTCATTCAGCTCGGGGATCGGCAGACGGATCAGCGGACCGTCGGTGACCGGATTGATGCCGATGCCGGATTCGCGGATCGCCTTCTCGACCTTGCTGATCATCGCCTTGTCCCAGACGTTGATCACCACCATGCGCGGTTCCGGCACGTTGATGGTGCCCAACTGGTTCAGCGGCGTCATCTGCCCATAGGATTCGACCTGTATCGGGTCGAGGATCGAGGCCGAGGCGCGCCCGGTGCGCAAGGATGCGAACTCGGACTTCAGCGACGCCAAGGCACCGTCCATCCGCCGCTGGATTGCATCAAGGTCGATCTCTAGGTCTTCCTGAGCCATGGCACGTTCCTTCTACCGCTCCCGTTGGTCACCGGGTTTCGCAGCTTTCTATATGACAAGACCGCCATCTGGAAGTGGGCGTAGGGTGCGTGCTTGCACGCACCGCCCCCCCCACATGGCCCCGAACCCGCGGTGCGTGCAAGCACGCACCCTACCCCTGCACCCGCGTATAGGTGCCCTGCCCCGACAGGATGCCCTTGAACCCGCCCGGTTCGTCCAGCGAGAACACGATGATCGGCAGGTCGTTGTCACGCGCAAGTGCGATGGCCGAAGCATCCATCACGCCAAGATGTTTCTGCAGCACCTCGTCATAGGTGACAGTCGTGTAGCGTTTGGCATCGGCGTGTTTCTTGGGGTCTTTGTCATATACCCCGTCCACCTTGGTGCCCTTGAAGATAGCCTGACAGGCCATCTCGTTCGCTCGCAGCGTCGCGGCCGTATCGGTGGTGAAATAGGGGTTGCCGGTGCCTGCCGCAAAGATGCAGACGCGTTTCTTTTCCAGATGCCGCACCGCCCGTCTGCGGATGTAAGGCTCGCAGACCTGATCCATCGGGATTGCTGAAATCACCCGGGTGAACACCCCGATTTGTTCCAGCGCCGATTGCATCGCCAGCGCGTTCATCACCGTCGCCAGCATCCCCATATAATCCGCCGTCGTTCGCTCCATCCCCTGCGCCGACCCCGCCAGCCCACGAAAGATATTGCCACCGCCGATCACCATGCAGATCTCGACCCCCATGTCGCGCACCGACTTCACCTCTTGCGCGATGCGCTGCACGGTCGGGGGGTGCAGGCCATAGCCCTGATCGCCCATCAGCGCCTCTCCCGAGATTTTCAGCATGACACGGGTATAGGCGACACCGGGGTCGGAGCCTGCTGTGGACATCGGATTTCCCTGCCTGTTGCCATTTTGCTTTGATCAGGGCTCAAAATGTAGGAAAACGGCGCGGGGTTCAACCCGGAAGGCGGCGGGATTGCTAAGCGCTGCCGGGGGTTTCACACCCCCGGACCCCCGTGGGATATTTTTGGACAGAAAATGAACATGCACGAAATGATCCGTAGCCTATCGCGGGAGGTGCCGCTTGTGATCGCGGGGCCTACGGCCAGCGGCAAGTCGGCGCTGGCCCTGGAACTTGCCGCGCGGGACGGGCGGGTGGTGGTCAACGCCGATGCGTTGCAGGTCTATGGCTGCTGGTGCGTGCTGACGGCGCGGCCATCTCTGGCGGACATGGCTGCGTTGCCGCATGCGCTGTACGGGCATGTGATGCGGAACCACACCTATTCGGTCGGCCACTGGTTGCGCGAGGTGGCGGGCCTGTTGGCGCGGCCCGTCGTGATTGTCGGGGGCACCGGGTTGTATTTTGCCGCCCTGACCGAAGGGCTGGCCGAAGTGCCCGCCATCCCGCCGCAGGTGCGGGCCGAGGCGGATGCGTTGCGTGCCGCAGGTGGGCTTGATGCCTTGTTGGCCGGGGTCGATCCGGCGACCGTCCTGCGCATCGACCGCGCAAACCCGGCGCGGGTGCAGCGCGCCTGGGAGGTATTGCACGCCACCGGGCGGGGTCTGGCAGACTGGCAGGCCGAGACGGCCCCGCCTCTGCTGCCGCTGGACCGCTGTCAGGCGCTGGTGATCCGCCCCGACACAAACTGGCTCGACGCGCGAATCGCCCGGCGGTTTTCCGCCATGGTGGCCGGCGGCGCGCTGGAGGAGGCCAGATCCGCCCTGCCGCTCTGGGAACCCGGCCGGCCATGGACCCGTGCCATCGGGGCTGCCGAACTTGTGGCGCATCTGCGCGGAGAAATCCCGCTGGATCAGGCGGTTGCCGCCGCCACCCTCGCCAGTCGCCGCTATGCCAAACGGCAGCGCACATGGGGGAGGGCACGCGGAACGGGGTGGCGCGTCCTCGACCTGCCCTAAGCGCCCACAGACTTGTCCACATCTTTCTCGGGTCCTGCCGCGCAGCCCCGCCTTGCGGCCATCTTTTCGCTTGGGTTGAAGGGCAAGGGCTGCTTATCTGTCGCTCCGGATTGCCGCTGTCCGTTTCCTCAGATTGTGTAGCACGATGCCGCTGTCCGACCCTTTGCAGATGCGCCCGGACCCGTCGCAGATGCGCATCGTGGCCATTCCGCGGCTTGCCGCCGGGGGCCGCTGGCGGGTGGAGGCGATGCGGTCGATTTCGGAGCCGTGCCTGTTGTGGTTCACCAAAGGACAGGGCCGCATCACGATATCAGGCATCACGCGCGGTTACACCGCCCACAATGTCATCTTCATTCCGCCCGGCGTCATGCACGGCTTTGAAGTCGGCCCGCAAGTCTTTGGCACGGCGTTGTTCTTCGGCAAGAATACCTCGGTCACCCTGCCCGGATCCCCCCTGCACCTGCGGATCCGCGAAGTTCATGCGCAGCAAGAGTTGAACGTCACGCTCGATATGATTCAACGCGAAGTTGAAAGCACCAGTCCCGCCCATGACCGCGCCGCACGGCATTACCTGGGCCTGCTGGGCGTCTGGCTGGAACGTCAGGCGATCAAGGCTGCCGCCGAAGCCCCGCGCCCCGACGCCGCCCGCCGTCTTGTGGCGCGCTATACCACCCTTCTGGAGCGTGAATTCCGCAGCGGGGCGGGCGTGGGTGAACTGGCCGCCGAACTGGGGGTCACGCCAACCCATCTGACGCGCTGCTGCAAACAGACTTGCG
>Ga0105046_10020214_pt1 | contig 10074 bp, 9 predicted proteins | sample MAT03_FD_78385 | JGI IMG/M metagenome (GOLD analysis project Ga0105046, IMG submission 78385) | Freshwater microbial communities from Lake Fryxell liftoff mats and glacier meltwater in Antarctica - MAT-03 (megahit assembly) | ecosystem: Environmental > Aquatic > Freshwater > Ice > Liftoff... | reverse complement strand
TAATTCAATTCCTTTTTTTGATTACGTTTATTTATTATTTGTTACGACCTTTTGTTATATGAGTCTCCTTATCATTGGCTATATATGTGAGGCATTTTAATAAAGTAGAACTATTAAATCAACAATAGGGGTACATTGTGTTGAAACAAAATAAATAAGTCTAAATTTTCAGAGTTTGATAACTTAATTGCTGTAAAATTACGTTTATCACTATTTAGCAAATAACTATTAAATTAGCTGTATTTAATTCTGTTTATTACTATAACAATTAGCAAACTAATTCTATAAAAGGATTTATATGAAAAAATTATTGTTTTTATTAACCTTCATAATGCTCTTGAATAAACTAGATACTATAGATGCCGTATGTGGAACCTTTACTCAAATTACTGGCTCACCCTTTACCACAGGTACTCGCCCTGTATCAATAGATTATTCAACACTTATTGGAACAAATACGCTTTTTGCTGTCACTGCTAACTCAGGTAGCAATAATCTTTCAGTTTATAAAGTAGATCTCTCAAGTGGAGCATTTACCCAAGTTCCCAACTCTCCTTTTGCTGCTGGAAACACTCCTCTCTTGTCAGTTTTTTCACCACTTATTGGCACAAATACTCTTTTTGCGGCTGCGGTAAATAATAATGGCCCTAATATTTCGGTTTATAGCGTTAACACAAATAATGGTTTTTTGACACCAGTTATAGGATCACCCTTTTCGGCAGGATCAGGTGCACGTGGATTGGCATTTTCACCACTTATTGGAGGAACTACACTTTTTGCTTCAGTGGCAAATTTTAATCTTAACACCGTTTCAATTTATAGCGTGAATATTGGAACAGGAGCCTTTACACTTTTAGGTTCAATGCCGACAGGAGCTAGGCCGATATACACTGCATTTTCACCTCTTGTTGGAGGAACAAAACTCTATTTAGCCGTCGCAAATCAAGTAGGTAATAGTATTTCAGTTTATACCGTGAATATTTGAACAGGGGGACTTATCCCCGTCCCCGGGCCTGCTATTCCTACAGGGGGATTAACGGTAAACTCAGTAGACTTTTCACCGCTCACTACACCCACCACTCTTTTTGTAGCTGCGACCAATACTATTACCAATAACGTTTCAGTTTTTAGCGTAAACACTGTGACTGATGCATTAACTGCTGCTCCAGGTTCACCTTTTCCAAATGTATCAGGTTCAGCTCCGGTAGTAAATTATTCTCCGCTCGTTAATCAAAGCACGCTCTTTGCAGCAGTGTCTAACACGAATAACACCGTTAATGTTTATAGGGTTAATACAAGCACAGGAGCATTTACCCCAGTTACGGGTTCGCCATTTAGCACTTTACCTGGCACTGGTTCTTTTCAAGCAACCTTCTCACCTCTCATAGGAACGAGCACTCTTTACGCTGCCACAGCAAATGGCACAAGCAATAATTCGACCGTTTATAGAGTTGAATTATTAAATGTAATCATCTCTCCTAGTATACAGGTAGTTTGTTTGGGCGATATTATTCAATTTAGTGCAACAGTTACCAATGGCCAAGCTCCTTATAATTACGTTTGGACAGACCCAAATGGTTTTTCTCAAAGTACAGGCACTACCCCAACTCTCACTATACCAAACTCAACTTTATTAAATGCAGGGAATTATTTTGTAACGGTAACAGATGCGTTAGGCTGTGTGGGAAACTCTCCCTTATCAACAGTTATAGTCAAAAGCTTGATCTGTTAATGCAGTTGATAACTTTTAAATAGCTCTGTGGTGTTGGTATGTTTAGAAAAATTCTACCTAAACATACCAAACATTAATAACAAAAAACATCTGGTGCTTACCTCCATTTTCATAAAAATCAAGAGAATCTATACGCTCTACTATAAGTTCTTAATTTTTGGTTAAACTAATGCTTTATACGACTTTAACGCTCAAATGGATTCGACTTCGCTTACTATGAGCGCATCTTGGAAGAATTTGGATCTTTTTTAGGTTCTATTTATGATTCAAAATTTTTTTTCAAAAACTAAACAATACCTAGTTTGATCTTTACCCATTTTGTTATTATAATTATTTTAAAATCAAATAAAAAAATTAATTCTATTGATAACAAAAAATGTCTAAGAATTTAGAGTATCGATACTAATTTGGAGAAACTGATGCTTATATTAAAAAGGTATGCAATTATATTACTTGCTGCAATAACAATCACTACCATAGCTATGGAGCAAGAAAAGCCTAACCATAGAGATCATTCTAAAATTCACAGTTTAAAATTAATATGTGCTAAAAATATATTAAAAAACGTGAACAAATTTGAATCTTACAAAAATATAAATTCCGAGTGCTTAGATTATTTAGGAGCCATTGAATCCGTTGAAAGACATATTAAAAAATTGGAAGAGATTATAGACGATATGTTAGGTAAGAATGGGAATAGCAACACAATCATTAGTTCTCAAACGGATAATAACGCAAATCTATTAATAAAAGACAACTCTTTAATTGAGAATCATAGATCGCTGCTTTATGCATTAATTAACTCTGATAGTTTTACCAATAATTCTAAGAGCATAATTGCGGCATTAGATAATTTCAGCATTATTAAAGTTTGTTATGATTCTTCCGGTACCTTAGACATTGAAAAGATGAACTTATTAGTGAGCCTATTAACTTCACCCGAACAGTGCGACTATAGTGATCAAGATACTACCTTAGCTCTGGAAAAAATAGCAATTAATGCTATTAAAGAAGACCTAGATTTATGCAGGTTGCTTGCATTTAACCGTTTACTTCCCCAACTAGAAGATGAAATAAATGGTACCTCAGCAACATTCTTTAGCCATGTGATACGTAACTGTATAAATCCAGATATAACAAAAATGCTATTCCATTTAAGACTATCAGAACCGGATTCTTTTTGGAGTGATTTGCTCAACAAAAAAACTAACAATGATAGAACTATAATTCACTATGCTGCAATCAATAATATGCTAGAAATCATTTTTAATTTAGCAGAACAACATAAATTTGATCTCTCTCATTTAATCGATGCTCCAGATAATATTGGCCAAACTCCTTTGCTATTAGCGATTAGATTTTCACAGAATAAATCTGTTAAGCACTTAATACACAATGGTACGGATATCAATTTAAAATGGTATACCTTTACTCCTTTATATTATGCACAACTATTAATGGCACAAGGGCGCTCTAGGAATTCATCTGAAATCGATGAATTTAAATTGAGGAACGCTACCAAAATAATTCAATTATTGAAGGACGAGCTTTATGAATCATGTGCCCCATTTAATAACTTTGTTACTCATAGATGTAATATTATGTAACACTAAACTAGCTATTATGCATCAAATTCTAATCATTTAGTAGATACTTGGTCTATCCGTATATTGATTTTGAAAATATTTTATTTTAGGCTATGCTTATGTTATATATCATTAAAACTATGCCCAAGGGCACCTTATGAACATTAATTTTATAGAATTAAATAAACATCTAAGTCTAAATAATGTTAGATTTTCACAAACAAGTGCCACTAGCCCCAGCTACTGGTATACCAAAATTTTATCTTATGCGGTCAATAGCAAAACCTGTTGTTGCACCGGCACCTGCACCACTACTGGGGCCTAAGCCCTATCCTTATTTCAGTATTTTTGATATTTATATAAAAATTTACAAACATAGCACTCAATAACGCTAGATGCGCATTCAATATTGCGCTATTAGTTTTAAGAATTTATTTAACAAGGGTTCTCATGGAACAAAAAGATTTAAAAGTGTTACGGCATTCTGCTGCCCATTTGGCTGCGCATGCAATTTTAGAACTGTATCCAGATACACAATTAACAATAGGACCAGCAACCGAAGAAGGCTTTTTTTATGATATTTTGCCATCCAAAAATCTAAAAGAGGAAGATCTTCCAAAAGTAGAAGCTAAGATGCATGAAATTGCTCAACGAAATTTGGCGATTGAACACAAGCAGATTGCCAAAGAAGAAGCGCGAAACATATTTAAAAATAATCCGTTTAAGCTCGAACTGATCGATTTAATAGCAGACGATACAGTAGGTCTATCAATTCAAGGCGAATTCAGAGATTTATGCAAGGGTGGCCATCTTCAATCAACCGGCGACATTCAACATTTTAAGTTAACGGGACTTTCAGGCGCTTATTGGCGAGCAAATAGGGACGGCCAAGCGTTACAAAGAATTCATGGTACCGCTTTTTACTCTCAACTAGAGATGGAACAATCTGAAAAGGCACGAGAAGAGCTCATAAAATTCGATCATCGAAGATTAGGCAAACAGTTAGACCTTTTTTCATTTCATGATGAAGGTGTCGGATTCCCCTTTTATCATCCTAAAGGAAAAAGAGTTCTCAATATATTAATCGATTATATGAGAAAACTTCATCGTGAGAACAATTACCAAGAAATAGGAACTCCTATTCTTTTGAGTGATCAATTATGGCATCGATCAGGTCATTATGCTTTCTATAAAGAAAACATGTATTTTACCTGCGTTGATGAGCAATCTTACGCAGTGAAGCCGATGAACTGTCCTGGCGCTTTTATAGTTTTTAACACTAAGCCACGTTCTTATCGAGAACTACCCTTAAAGTTGGCAGAGTTCGGGTTAGTTCACCGCCATGAACTATCTGGCGCTCTTCATGGACTTTTTAGGGTACGAGCATTCACTCAAGATGACGCTCATATCTTTTGTACACTTAACCAGTTAGAAGAAGAAATTTCGGTTATCTTGAAGATCCTCTTCCAAGTAGCTAAAAAGTTTGATTTTAGAGAAATAGAACTGGGTTTATCAACCAAACCAGCTAAGGCTATGGGCTCAGATGAGATGTGGGAAAAAGCAATACAATCATTAAAAAACGCATTAGATAAATTTGATATGCCCTATTCTATTCAAGAAGGCGAAGGAGCATTTTATGGTCCCAAAATAGATATAAAGATTCAAGATTCGATGAAAAGAAAATGGCAATGCGGTACCGTTCAAGTTGATTTTTTTCAACCAGAGAACTTCGATTTAAATTATGTTTCACCCCAAGGGACCTTTGAACGCCCGGTGGTAATACATCAGGCTATTTATGGATCATTAGAGCGATTTTTTGCAATAGTGCTTGAACATTATAAAGGGGATTTACCCTTTTGGCTTGCGCCAGTTCAGGCAAAAATTTTAACTATAACGGACGATCAAAAAACGTATGCTGAAAAATTAAGCAAAGAGTTCTTTGATGCTGGCATTCGGGTACAGATAAACGAGACATCTGATCCGATAAATGCCAAAATTAAGTCTGCGCAAGGTGAAAGAGTAACGTGGATGTTAGTGGTTGGCAAAAAAGAGGTTGAAAATAATACCGTAAGCTTAAGAACTCTTGATGGCGTTCAGCAAAATGGTATACAAGTTCACGAATTAATAGAAAAAGCAAAAGAACTAAATAAATTTTAAGCCAAATAAACTTAAGAAGGAAATGCATGGAAGACAATCTAAGTTATTATATCAAATACCTCAATGATGTTCTGTGGAGCTGGCCCCTTATCATCTTTTTTGTATTTGTCGCACTAGTTGCAACAGTATCACTCAACTTTATACAAGTACGTTATTTCATAAAATCTTGGAAATTGGTTTTAGCTCCTGCTGAAAAAAACACAAGCGCTTCAGCTGATATGAGTCCATTTCAAGCATTTATCAATGCTTTAAGTACAAGCATAGGAAATGGAAGCTTAGCGGGTATGGCAACAGCGGTTCATGAAGGTGGCCCGGGCGCAGCATTTTGGATATTCGTCTTAGGATTCTTTGAACTTCCGATAAGATTTTGTGAAGTGTATTTAAGTAATGCATTCGATAAAGGCGGCTCATCTATAACAACTGGTGGACCAATGGCTTACTTGAAAAGAGTACCTGGTGGCGCAGTGTTACCAGCATTTTATGCGTTCTTCTGTTTATTATTAAGCTTTTCAAGCGGTAATGCGATGCAGGCTAACTCAGTAACCACCGGTATCAGAAATTTAATGGATATTAATCCATACCTTATTGCTGGTGTGTTAACTGCTTTTGTAGTGTATATCTTATCTGGCGGCGCAAAAAGAATTGTTAAATTTTCTGAAGCAATTGTACCGGTAAAAGTTGGTCTTTTTTTCGTTTCAGCACTGTTATTACTTATTTATCATAGCCCGAACCTACTTAACGCTCTAAAAATAATAGTTATTAGTGCATTTGATCCACAGGCTGTAAAAGGTGCCATTATAGGTACAACAATTCAATCTGCTATAAGATTTGGTATGTCTAGACCAGTAAATGCAACGGAAATCGGTCTTGGAACTGCTGCTGTATTTTTTGGATCAACAGGCAGTAAAAATCCGGTAGAAAATGGGATATTATCAATGGTATCTGCTTTTATAAGTAACTATTTAGTTTGTTTTGTGCTCGCGCTCTTGATAGTGGTAACAGGTGTATGGAGTAGCGATTTGACAAGTATCAGCTTAACAACTGCAGCATATCAAACGTTATACGGCAAATTTGCGAGTCAGATTATTGCTACATTGTCGGTGGCATTTGGGATAGGGGTACTCGTTTCTTATACCTATATTGGACAAGAATGCTGGAACTATTTAACGGGCAACCGTTGGAAATGGCTTTTTGCCGTTTTATATGCTGCAGCAGCTTTCTTTGGATCATTAGCAAAAGTTCAAATTGTTTTTGATTCGATAGACATTGTCAACGCTGGACTATTAACGCTCAACCTTTATGCAATACTATGGTTAATGCCTAAGGTAAGCGAAGCGGTTCGAAATTATACCAAACAACAACAACAATTAAGCTAAAATAATTTGGGGCTATAGAACTATAGCCCCTCTAAATTCATAGATCAGTATTAGATCACTTTTTATTAAATTCAAAAAATTTTTCAATATATTGTTGTAAGCTCAACAGGTAAATCTTTATTGTTAGTCGCTTATATCGTTTGTGGGAACTATTTTATGATTACACTAAAAAACAACAAGCCTAATTTAATTATTTTCTGAAGATTGCTCATGATTACGAGCTTCAAATAAAGATACAATTTCAGCGGCTGCTCTATTTTCCGGATCTATACGACTATAATAAAGAGCTATTCGATAACCCTGTTCCCTGAAATTATGGCGATCCTCTTGAACATGGTGATTTAAAAGCATTTTAACCGTATTAACTCGACCATCTACTATCGCAACATGCAAAGGGACCCACCCTCTTTTATCTTGATTATAGATGAGAACTCCATTCTTTAGCAGCAACTTTAATGCAGCTTCGCTTTTCCAATAGTATTTGAATATAAATACCAATTCTCCAGCATCCAACGATTCCATCCTAAATCCAAAACGCAACAATCTATTCATCATATCATCATCAAGATAGGGAACTAAATGGGCAAAAACTGTCATCTCATGAGGATTCCTTGCATTAACATTAGCACCAAAAGTCATAAGAATTGTTGCTATCTCGTGGGCCTTATCACTAGTCCAAGGAGTCGACATTAATGCCGAATATCCGCATAAATCAGAATCAGGATCAGCTCCAAATATAAGCAATAGCGGTATCAATTCGGTATTCATGTTAAATCGGATTATATAACTCAAAAGGGATGCGGCATAGTTTTTCTCTTCGTAACTATATTTAACCACTGAATTAGGATCTAGCCCGATAAGAATGAGCTTTGCAATCTGTTCGGAACAATTCCTGTTTGTATCTGCCGCTTGTTTTAAAATTTCACTCAATGATTTTTTAAGCATTTTTTGATCATACAGCAGAGTTGTTCGAAATTTTTCTTTCGAAAGAAATTTAATATATTCTACCAAATCTATTCTAAAAGATTTATCAAGAAACCCACCAGAATCTTGGCAAATAAGTACTTTTACCACATTATTATACAAATCGCACAAGCTATCCTTGTTTAAATCATACGAATCAAATAAATTGTATATTTCTATTTTCACATTAAGGCTAGATAGATCATATTCAAGATCACACATAGCTTCAGGAAGAGGCTCGTTCATACTAAATAGAGTGCCAGTGAACATTAGCAAAAGAAATAAGACTGTTAAAATTTTATTTTCCATTTTTCTCCATTAATTTAAATTAAAACCATGCAATAAGAATACTTTTATTCCATAAAATGCCAAAAAGACCATTCCTCAAAACATAATTGCCATGAATCCTAGTTTATTCAAATTTCAATTAAAAGCCTTCCATTTGTTATCTATTGGCTTAACCGAGATTAAGTGTTTTTTGGTTTATTTCGTTTTCCTGCCTCATAACTCAGCTTTAATCCTAAAGCAACGCAAACCGCAAGAGCCACAGATTGGCTCTTGGTACAACCACAAGGACATTCTCTCTTAATTAGCTTAGCAAGTTCGGACCCTAGTTTTTCAGATGGATTTCGCGGATTATTATTTTTTTTAGGCTTACGCGGTCGGCGGTTCATAGTTACAGATGCTGGATCAGCAGGAAAATCTTAAGTAGAGGCATCTCTAGGATCTTCAGATATAATTGATTGATTAAGTTTTTGCTTGGCCTGCTCGAGTAACGCCCTCTTATTAGCCAGTCGTGCTTTTCTTTCCTCACATGCATTTAAATCTGCATTTTTTTTATTTACTTCCATGCCTAACGATAGATTAAAAATTACTATTGTTTGTAAAAAAAGCATAAAATTGAATTTTTTCATAGCGCATCCTTTGCAATTTGTTTTGATGCAAATAGGATATAAAAATTTTAAAACATTGTCATCTAAATATATGTTTTAAAAATAGGAATTTTTAACTAACGACATTTTCTTCTTCATCGCTCTTGGCATAAAAGTTGAATACTTTTTTCAGTATCAATAGTACTCCAATTAATGTCCCCAAGACAGCTTCGAAGCGATAGTTATAAAAGAATGTAGTGAGCTTATTGCCTGCAATTGGACTTGCTTCAATATTGTTAGATAAATTATTAGCCCATCTTTGTTCCCATCTTTGTGCACCCATCTTCTGACTTGCTGTACGTTCAGCTAATTGATTTGTAACTTCAGCAATTTCTCTATCTAATTCAGCTTCCTCTTCATCAGCATCATCAATTTGTTCTTGAGGCCTTGATGTGAGCCGTTCCGAGGGCATTTGTGACCCATCTGATAGATGCGTAAAATTTGAATTTTGATCTTCCATACCCCAGCAATTAAGCTCCGAAATGACGACTAAAAGTAGCAAAAACTTGCAAAATTTAAACATATATTTCCCCTTGGTTTGTTTAGCTTACTGTATAATAATTTAAAACTTGAAATTTAAAATTGCAAGAGCTTAAACCAGATTTTTTATAATCATAAATTAATCAGTGAGTGTTTATGATGATTTATAATTTCGATTAATTAATGTCGCAAAAGAGAGTAAGAAAAATCTTAGATCTGATATTATGTAAAATCAAAAAAGCAGGGTATTAGCAACACCCTGCTTTTTTGATTTTGAAAAATGGATTTAGAAATTATCTTCGATTTTAAGCTTAACTAATTCAAATTTTCTTTTGAGTTCTTTAAAATCTTTTTCAGCTTTTTCTTGTTCATAATAAAAGAGCTTTTTCAAACGCTCCCAATGAGTGGGCTCGGATATTGTTAACGTACGATTTTTATCTACATGATAACATACGGGCTCTGTACCTTTTTTCTTTTGACATACAATTTCAGTTCCATCATCTGAAGGGGAAGAAAGCTCCATCGTTTCTCGGCCAGAATGAATAGAATAATGGTAATCAACGCCCTCTTTTTTAGCTAAAGCAAAAAAAGATTGGGTTAGACATGCCATAGCAAATATAAGACCAAGAAATAATTTATTTTGTAAAGTATACATAATTTCTCCTTTTTTATTTTCATTATACTTATTTTTAAATTTGCCAAGCAATAGTTTAAACAACTAAAACTAAATAACAACCATCAGCTTAAATAGATTTGATGGTCTAAGTTACGCTGTCTTGAAAAACGGTACTAGCCACCAGACAACCAGTCTGGATTTTGAGGTGACAATTGACGTTTCTACAGCCTGT
>Ga0105046_10020213_pt1 | contig 10075 bp, 5 predicted proteins | sample MAT03_FD_78385 | JGI IMG/M metagenome (GOLD analysis project Ga0105046, IMG submission 78385) | Freshwater microbial communities from Lake Fryxell liftoff mats and glacier meltwater in Antarctica - MAT-03 (megahit assembly) | ecosystem: Environmental > Aquatic > Freshwater > Ice > Liftoff... | reverse complement strand
TCCATCCGTGAGAATAAACACCACATCGGCTCCCATCTCGATGGCCCCTGCTATTGCCACATCCATGCGAGTCGTCCCGCCATAGCCGACGAGGCGATTGGAGTTGAAGTTCCTTTTCAAAACCCCGTGACGCGTCTCCATGTAAGGCTGCAGCCACCTGGCGAATTCGGTTTTGATATCCGGCGTCGCAGGGACCGCTCCCTTTTGAAACTGGTCCACATGTTCATCGAAAATGAACACATTGAATTCCGTTGTGGGATCCAGTTTATCAATCATGCCGACCAACTGCGCTTTGAGATTGTCGTAGCCTGCTTTTCCGCCCTTGGCAGGATCCAGCATGCTTCCCGATGCATCGAGGAGGAACGCAAAGCGCCGGCCCTGCTTTTTAATTCCAAAAAAGCTGACATTGGAAGATCCCCCACCCAGTGGCGCGATGCGCCCGGCTTTCGCGGCGACTTTTCCGATGTTCTGCGCACTTGCGGCCACGTTGCTGATGCTTGTGCCGCCGGTGGACGGTGCGGAAACGACCGAGAAACTGGACGTGGTCGCACTCGTGGTGATGAGGCTGTCCAACGCGCTGGAAATATTGTTGCTGGCCGTTTCCGTGGTCGGCAGATTGGAAATAGCGGGTGTCGTGTCTGCTACTTGATCCAACCTGGGCGGCGGTGCGACTTCATTCTCCGGAGGCGCTTCCACCTGGCCGGTGCCTTGCGTCAGGAACTCCATATCGCCAGAAACGCCCATGGCTTCCGGTTCCTTCACCGCTTTGAAAATGATGAAGCTCCCGGACGCAATCACGAGCATGACGTGAAAAAGAAGGGAGACTGTGAAAAACCGGGAAGCGGAAAGTCTGTTCAGCAGACGGTCGAGCGCGGAGTTCTTCTGGGGTTCACTCATGTTTGGGTTATTGTAGGTTTATACGTTAATATAGATTCCACAACCAGCCTGTCACGTCAAATATGTGATGCGCGGCATGATTGAATTTAACCGAAAACCCGGCTTAGCTCCATAGATGAAAAGCCCGCTCCCCATCCATGCGCACGAGGGCAGTATCGTCGCAGCCGTGCGCGGCCATCGGCAAATCATCATCCAAGCGCCACCGGGAGCAGGCAAAAGCACCCAGGTCCCCGGATTTTTGATTGATGCCGGATTTACAAAAAGGATTTTTGTCCTCCAACCCCGGCGGCTCGCGGCCCGCATGCTGGCGCGGCGGGTGGCTTTTGAACGCCATGGCCGGGTGGGCGGAGAAATCGGTCACCAGGTTCGTTTTGATTCCGCGTTTGGAGATTCCACCCGAGTCTTGTTTGTGACTGAAGGAATTCTATTGCGGCGTTTAATTGGCGATCCTTTGCTGAACGAAGCGAGTGTCGTGATTTTTGATGAATTTCACGAACGGCATCTGGACGCTGATCTCGCCTTGGCGAGCCTTCTGACCATCCAGGAAAAGCGGCCGGATTTAAAACTCGTCGTCATGTCGGCCACTTTGGATACCGGACTCTTGGAAAAGCGCATGCCGGAAGCGGCGCTCATCCAGGTAGAAGGTCGCATGTTCCCTGTGGAGCACCAGTTTTTGCCGCCTAAACCCAAGGATTTACCAATCTGGGAAGCAGCCAGTTCCGCGCTCGTATCCGTCTGGAACACCACGGAAGGTGACGCCCTCGTATTCATGCCGGGCGGTTATGAAATTCGGCGCACGATTCAAGAAATGAGCCGCAACCCTCGCCTGCGTGACGCACGGATTCTTCCGCTGCATGGTGAACTCCCTCCGGCGGCACAGGATGCGGCTCTGGAAAAAACCGATGGACGCAAAATCGTCGTGGCCACCAATGTGGCGGAGACCTCGCTCACCATTGATGGCATCCGAATTGTAGTCGATTCCGGGCAGGTGCGTGTGGCTCGTTATGACACGCGTCGCCGTCTCGATACGCTTTACATTGAAAAGACGAGCCGTTCCTCGGCGGAACAACGCGCGGGTCGCGCCGGCCGGACCGCATCTGGATTATGTCTGCGCCTTTGGTCCGCGCTGGATCACGAACAACGCGCTGCGCACGACGAACCGGAGATTCATCGCGTCGATCTTGCCGAACCCGCACTTTTGCTCGCCGGACTCGGCGTTCGACGTCTTCAGGAATTCCCTTGGATCGAGGCACCGGCTGCGCATCGCCTATTGCAGGCTGAACGACTTTTGGAGCGGCTCGAAGCCACCGAGGACGGCGTGCTCACGGCGACCGGCAGGGCCATGTTAAAAGTGCCGGCGCACCCGCGCGATGCGAGGTTGCTGGTGGAAGCGGCGCGTCTGGGCATTGCTCCGCTTGGAAATGCGGCGGTGGCCGTGTTGCATGGACGCGGCATATGGTCTCGGGAAAAATCGCGCGAGGTGCTCGAACGCCGCCAGCATACGTTTCTGGACGGCACGGATTCAGATTTGATCGCGGCAAGCCGCGCCTGGCAATTTGCCGCAAGAGAGCGGTATGACGACTCGATTTGTCGCCAGTATGGCATCGACAACCGCTCGGCCTCGGAAATCGGACGCGTCTTTCAGCAATTGCAACGCGGTGGACCGGAGGCAATGGAGATCACTCACCCGGATCCAGACTTGGCGCTAATGCGTGCATTGTTTTCCGCTTACCCTGATCAAGTGGCAAGACGACTGGATAAAGGCACGTTTCGATGTGAGCTATCCGACGGACGCCGGGCGATCCTGGACAAAAAGAGCGCCGCGCGGGATGCCGAATGGATGTTGGCCCTGGAAATTGCGGAAATCGAAGGCGCTGGAGATTTGAAAGCCGAGATCAAAATGGCGAGCGCCCTCCCGCTGGAGCTGGTCGAAGAAGCGGCATCGAAGGCGGAAACTGTGATCGAGGATTATTATGACTCCACAAAAAAAGCCGTGCTGCGCCGTGAGAGCCTGCGTTTTGAGGGGCTGGAATTGCGTGGAAAAATTACCGAGCGCCCTGATCCGGTCCGCGCTGCGGAGCTGCTCGCCGCGCGAGTCACTGCCGGTGATTTGCGTTTGGAAAAATGGGATGAATCCGTCGAGCAATGGATTGCGCGGGTAAACACCGTGGCAGCGGCCATGCCCGAAATAGGGTTTCCGGCCATTGGCACTGAAGAAAAGCAATTGCTCCTGGAACAACTCTGCGAAGGCTGCACCACCTGGGCGCAACTGCGGGAAAAACCCGTGCTGCCAGCGGTGGAAAGCTGGCTAAATGCCTCTCAGCGCGCGCAACTTGACCGGCTCGCTCCGGCTGGCATTTCAGTCCCGGGACGGGCAAAAGCCAAAGTCCGTTATCGTCCGCCCACATCGCCGGTTTTGGCCACCCGAATTCAGGATTTATTTGGTTTAAAAGAACTACCGCGAATTTGTAACGGGCGTGTGCCAATTGTTGCCGAGCTGCTTGCTCCTAACATGCGTCCGGTCCAAACAACCGAGGATCTCGCTTCTTTTTGGCGGGAGATTTATCCGGTGCTTCGGCTCGAAATGAAGCGTCGTTATCCCAAACACGCTTGGCCGGAAGATCCATTCGGAGCAATGGCAATTACCCGGAAATAACGTCCTCGCCACTCAGCGTGGCACGCGAAAATAATCGTCTGGATTATACAGATAATACGCATCCACCGGGTCCAAACGCGGGAGCGGAACAAAGCGGCGTCCATCGTCGCCCATCTGCTCATCCAATGGAACACGGGGATTCAACGTGCCGGTTTTGGCGAGATCAGGATCTTTGATGATTGATTCCTCTCGAATGGTCTCCACAATGTGATCCACCCATTTCAATTTTTGTGCGCTATCGGCGAACTCCATCCAGTCCCCCGTGCTTCTAGCTTCGTACATCTGCTTGATAAATTCATCCAGCGAGATGCCCATCTTGGCGGCGATCGGCGTTGCGACACGTTCCCACCACTGTTGCAAATCACTTAGCTGTTCACGTTGCTGTGTAAGATTACCGAACTGAAGCGTGAGCACCTGATGATGCAAAATAATCGCGTTCGGATAGGCGAAAGATTTTTCCGCCATCGTGGTGATCCCTGCGGCCATGCTGGCGGCGAAAGACTTTACCACCACATAAACGGGCGAAGGACTTCCCTCCATGGCTTTCAAAATTTTGTAGCCAGCCATGACCGAGCCGCCGGGCGAACGGTCCACCACGATGAAAATGGGAAACTCCTGGTTCTGATTATTGAAAAAATCGATGCGCTCGGTCACGAAATCGGCGGTGTCCATGGTGATTACGCCGTTGAGTGGAATACGGCGATCGCTGATGGTTAGCACGCCATCCTGGAAAGGCTCCTTGGTGTAAGCGATATCGCGATTCACGCGACTGCGCCATTCGTCTTGTTTGTCACGGACTTGAATCTCGGAGCTGAGTTTTGCGAGCGTCATCTCGAGTTCCGCTTTTTCGACCAGCAATTCTTTTTGTCTCAACTGCACCTCAGCGTCCTGAATCAGGATTTCGCGTTGTTTAGCGGCGATTTGTGCAGCGCCCAGTTCGTTTTCGAGCTTCAATTTTTCAACCTCACCGCGAAGTTCGGAAAGCGCATTTTCATTTTCCACTTTACGTTCAGTTTCGGCGAGTTGGAGCTGGCGCGCCAGCAACTCGGTCTGGCGGATAAGTTTATCAATTTCAGTTTGTTGGCCAGCCTGCTCGGTTTCCCATTTGTTTCGGGCAAGTGATAGCTCCAAAACCAGACGATCCCGCTCTTCCTCTAATGCGCGCTGGCGTGCTTTGAAAGTCTCAGCAGCCACAGCATTTTCCAATTCCAAGCGTTCTTTTTCTGCCCGAAGTGCCTTGAATAGGTCGGGGGTTTTGGCTGGCGCAGCTTCAGCAGAGGACGCTGGAGTATCGCTCTTGGGCTCGGTGGGCGATTCCGCGTGCAGCGAAATGTTCGCGGCAGCGATGAGGAGACCAAGAAAAAAACAACTCCTCAGCAGGAAGCCGGGCCGGTGTTTCATTTTTCGGGAAGCAATCAGGCCCGTTTCATCTTCACGCCATGCTTTTTGCAAGCCTTCTTCAGCGCTTCGCCAAATCGATCCAATTGCTCTTTGGTGTGCAAGGAAGATGCTGCGGTGCGGATCAGATCTTTGCCGGCTGGAACGCCAGGCGTCACCGCCATCACCGTGAAAAAGCCCATTTCCTGAAGACTTTTCCAGACGAAATAACATTTTTCCTTGTTGCCGATCACAATCGGGATGGCCGGGCTCGGGCTTTCCCAATAATCCAACCCGAGCGTATCGAGAATATCCTGCATGTAACGGGTATTTTCCCAAAGTCGCTCGCGATGTTCGGGTTCTTCCCGTGAAACCCGCAGGGCTGCGAGCGCAGTGGCGGCACAAGAAGGCGTGATCGCCGCACTAAAAATGATCTGCCGACTGGAGCTACGCAGATATTCCACGGTCATCCGATCCGCAGCGATGAAGCCGCCGCTACTGGCCAGTGCTTTGGAAAAACTGCCGCAAATCATGTCGACGTCGTCCCCGAGACCGTAATGATCAGAGACCCCGCGGCCTTCGCTACCCATTACTCCAAGGCCATGCGCGTCGTCCACCACCACAAAAGCGGAGTATTCCTTCGCCAGTTCCACGATTTTCGGAAGGTAAGCCACGTGGCCTTCCATCGAATAAACGCCATCGACCACGATAATTTTCGGCTGACCCGGTTCCAACTGACGTAAAATGGCTTCCAGAGAAGCGACGTCATTGTGGCTAAAACGTTCAATGGCCGCCGTGCTGAGGCGAGCCCCATCCACGAGAGAAGCGTGGATACTTTTATCGACGATAAGCGCGTCTTCGCGTTGCGCCAGCGAAGAAAGGCTGGCCATGCAGGAAAGGTAGCCGGCTGCAGTCACGTGGCAGGCTTGTTTACCGAGAAAATCCGCAAGCTCTTCCTCAAGCTCCACATGATAAGCCCGTGATCCATTGGAAAGACGGGAACCGCAAGGGCTGGTGCCCCATTCGTCGAGCGCCTTCTTGGCGGCCTCCACCACCTTGGGATGTTGACTCAAGCCAAGATATTCATTGCTCGACATCATCACCATCTGGCGGCCATTGACCACGATATCGACTCCGCGGCAGGACTCCACCACTTGATAATAAGGCGAGAATTTAAGTCGCAACTTGGTGTTCGTATCAGTCACACACCGTTCCCCGACGGGCTTGGCTTTCTCTGTGAAAAGTGGAATTTTAAACATGATGCACGCGGTCTGTTAACCTACAGCCTGCCGGGGGTCAAGCTGTTGAAATAAAAATAAGTCGTCTTGATGAAGGCAACTTCTTAGAGACATCTCGCTGCGGAAGTCAATCTTCGATTTTTTTGTTGGCGCAGACTGCCATTTCCTTCTTCACTTCGCGGCGAAGTATGGTGACATTGATTAAATTCCGAAAAATGTTCCGATGGGCATTGATTTGCCTTTGCCTCATTCCCGGAGCTGGTTATGCCGAAAAGCCAACGCTTTCCATGGAAGAATGCGTCCTGATTGCAATCCGGCAAAACCCGCGTGCCCAGGCGGTGCTTGCCGGTTTGGAGGAGGCCGTGGGGCTAAGCACCGCCGCCAAGAGCGGATTCATCCCGAAACTCGACGTAAATGCGTATTATCAATACCGCGAAAATGATTTCGGCGATTCCACCGACCTTCCCACGGTGCAACGGGAAATCGCCTACGTCGAGCAACTCGGCGCCGCCCTCGCCACGCCGGGCACTCCCCTGCCCGCACCGATTGGCCGGGACGTCAATATTCGGCGCGAAGATTACAATCTCACCGTACGCATCAGCCAAAATATTTTTTCGAGTGGCAGAGTGCGCAGTCAGGTCGCCATCGCCAAAATGGCGGAAGAACGGCTGATGTATGTCTATCAGGCGACGCTCAACGAGTTGGTTCTCGAAACACGACTCGCATTTCTTTCCGCCCTGCTGGCACGCGATTCCATCGGCGTGCAACAAGAAGCGATTTCGAGACAACGCACGGAACTCGCATTGCAGGAGGGACAATTCGAAGCGGGAATAGTCGGAGAACTCAATGTCATGCGCGCTTCGGTTTCGCTCGCCACTTTCCAACCAGCTCTGCTCGATGCAGAAGCCGCGTATGAACAGGCCCTGCTCGAATTGGCAAGTCTCATGGCCATCCCCCTTGATCCCGAGAGCGGAGCGCTTCCCTTCCGAATTGTCGGCACGCTCGAGCCGGTCGCACCATCCATCGACCTTCCGAATGCACTCGGGCGGGCAACAGCCATGCGTCCGGAAATCCAGGCTCAAATGAAGGCCATCGAAATGCTGAAACGGCAGATCGTGGTAGAACGCAGCCAGATTCTTCCGCAGGTGGATGTTTTTGCCTCTTATGAATTCTACAGTGAACTCGACAAAAACCAGCCTAACGCCAATGTCAGCACTTACACCGTCGGGGTCACCGGAAACTGGCAGATTTTCGACGGCCTGGAAGCAGCCGGACGAATCAAAGCCACGCGTGCACGAATAACAGCGGCCGAACATGTTTTGGAGGAAATCCGCATATTGGTGCAGAAGCAGGTGCGCTCCGCATTCCTATCCTATGACGGGGCTTTGCGTGCTTATAATGCGACACTCAAGGTCAAGGGCCTGACAAATGAAACCCTGAACTCGGTGCAGGCCAGTTATCAAGCCGGGCTCAGTTCCCAAATTGAAGTACTCCAAGCCCAGATCCAAGCAGCGAGCTCTGCGGAGAGCACCTTGCGAGCGCGCTTTTCCCTGAATGCAAGTATCGCGCAGCTCAATTCCGCGATTGGCGTGGAAATGGTGCTGAATGGAAATGCAGAACAGGTGAAAATCCCGGTGGCCGCGCCATGATATTGCGCGGATTACTCAGCTTGCTATTGGTATGCCAGGCTGCAAACGGTCTGGCGGCAGATCCACCCGCCTCGCTGGCATACCTTGATGCATGCCGCATCGCGCTTGAGAAGAACCCGACCATTCGATCTGCCCTTGCGGAAATACAGGTCGCCGCCGGAAATCGCACGGCCTTACGCAGTGTCGCTTTCCCCGATCTCTTCCTGAGTCTTCCTGGCGGTTATCAAGGTCCGAGAAGTTCAGCTGATGGACGTTTTTTCGGCATTATACTCGCCGATTTTTCGCAGCCGCTTTTTGATTTGCGTATTCCTTTTTCTTTTAAAGCTGGAGACCTGGGTGTGCTCGTGGCGGTCCACAATTATTGGGCAACGGTGAACACCGTCCTTTATTCGATTCGTAATGCCTACCTGGCGGCCCGATTTGAAGAGGACTTTCTGGTGATCAATGGCCGCAATGTCTCCGCAAATGAGGCGGTTTTCAGCGAGCTTAGCCTCCGCGAAGCAAGCGGTATAGGACGCGACACCGAACGGCAGCGCGCCGGTCTTTTATTGGAAAAATCGCGCTCTGAAAACCTGACCCCTCCCTTTCTACGAAAAGTGGCGCTGCTTGAAATAGCCGCTCTGATGGGCTGGGAACTGGCCCCCAATTCGCAATGGCTGGATCAGGTGAGGCTGAGTGACGACCTCACGCTCTCAGCTGCCAATGTCGATTTTGCCAGTGCCGTTGCCGAAGCTAAAACCAATCGCTCGGACATTGCCCTTCTGCGCACCTTGGCGAAACAAAATGACGCGCTTGCCGTGGTAACACTTTCCGCCATGCTTCCAATCATCAGCTTCGATATTAATCTTCAATCCATCCCATCGGAATCCGCAGCGAATGACAGCACGCTCATCAATACCAGCACGGGCACCACGGGTTTGGACAGCGTGCCCACGACTTCGGATATCCGCAATGATGAGTTCCAGACATCCGTGCGTTTCGGACCGGTGGCCACCTGGCGTGCATTCGACGGCTTTGCGGCACTGGGCGGATATCGCGCGACAAGTGCCAGGGCCAAGGCCGACAACATCCGGGCCGAAGCACTGGCACAGCGCGTCGAAATCGAAGTAAGGATCGTGCAGAGCCAACTCCGATCCGCCGATCGCCTCCTGAAACTCTCAGGCAGCTCCGTTGCAACCGCTCAGAATACCGTGGATGCCTCCCGGGAAACACTGGCCGCCCCGGAGTTAGATCGCACACTCTCGCAGTTCGCGTTTGCTCAAGATGACAAAAACGCGCTCGATTTACGTCTGATAGAACTGCGCGCCCGATATGAACGGGGAAGAGCACTGGCCACGTTGGATTTTGTGACCGGACGAAATTTTCGCTTACGCTTCGTCGAGCCACCCGCGAGCAAACTGCCTCCCAACCAGGAATCATATTTACCGTGACTGCCGAAAGTCTGATTGCCAAAACCGAATTCACGTGTTGCATTCCAATTCCCGGTGATCGGATTCGCATTCTCATCCCGTGATTTGCTATCGTGAATAAAGCCGCTTCTCCCACTAAACCGAGACGTCCGCGCTCGAAAAAACCGCTCTACCTCGTCATTCTTGCCGTGGCAGCAGCAGTCGGCTGGATTGTTTATAACGGTGTGACAGCCCCGACTGTTGAAGTCTTCTCCGCCCGCCAGGGCAAGGTGGTCTCAGCTGTTTACGGAACCGTGATCGTCGAATATGATTACACCCGTTCGCTTCGTGCGGAAAATCAAGGCTACATCGAGTTCCGCGAAGGAATCGCCTCGGGACGTATCTCGGAAGGGATGCCAGTGACAAAAGGCATGCTCCTGGCCAAGGTCATTGATGAGATCACGGAAAGCCGCCTCCGGCAAAACAGGATTAACCTCGAAGCGGCTCGCGAAACAGAAAAACTCGGTCCGCCCAGCCAGCAATTATTGGTCACCACCAAAGACACTCTCGACCGTCTTGAACGCCTTTCTGAACGCACCAGGACGGTCCCGGCTGCCGATCTGGAACGGGCTCGGAACGAATACAAGCGTCTTCAGGAAGCTGTGCGCATTGAACAAATCGAACTCGATCGCTCGATTCAGACTTTGGAACAGGATCTGCAATTGCTCGAACGCGACGCCACCAAAAACTCTATCCTCAGCCCCATCGATGGCATTCTTAATAAGGTCAACGTCTCCGACGGCGATTTGGTCAGCGCGAATTCGGATATTTTTCAGGTCGCAAGAAGCGGCATGCATATTGTCGGCGAAG
>Ga0105046_10020207_pt1 | contig 10077 bp, 9 predicted proteins | sample MAT03_FD_78385 | JGI IMG/M metagenome (GOLD analysis project Ga0105046, IMG submission 78385) | Freshwater microbial communities from Lake Fryxell liftoff mats and glacier meltwater in Antarctica - MAT-03 (megahit assembly) | ecosystem: Environmental > Aquatic > Freshwater > Ice > Liftoff... | reverse complement strand
TCTTGGCGACGAAGACCGCGACACGCGTGCTCTGAATCGTGTCCTCATATCCCTGCGTGCCGCGCGCGCCCTCGATCGCCGACGCGTCGAGCACCTTGCGCAGCACCAGCGAGTCGAGCTCGGCGAGGGTGACGCCGTAGGCGGTGCGCAGCGCCTCGTGCAGATCGGTGAGCGCGCCGCTCTGCGCCAGCGCGCGCTCTTCGATCACCGCCTGCGTGGTGGCGCGCGCATAGATGGGCAGCCGGTCGAGCACCGGCGCCGCCCGCTCACCGCACAAGCTCACCCAAGAAGGCGATGAGCGGCAAGCGCAGCGGCTGGACGCGGCCGACCGCCGCCTCCACCACCGCGACCGCTACCCGCGCGCTCACCCGCACCTCGCGCAGGATGTCCCCGCCGCTCAGCGCCCACAGCTCCTCGCGGACCTGATCGAGCGCATCCTCGTTCGAGGGCGTGTTGATGATCGAACCATTTCCATTCCGTGCAGTCATTGTCGATGCTCCGTTTCTGTCGCGGTCCGCGACAGCGACCGAGAAGGGGGATTGGCGTGAGCGCGATGGGTCTACACTCGCGCTGTGCGCGACCTAGTTGCTGGCCGATACCGATTGGGCGCTCTCCTCGGACGGGGACGTCATGGCGAAGTGTTCGCGGCTTCGGACGAGGTTGCTGGTGCTACCGTGGCAGTGAAGCTCCTCGAGCACCGAAGCTACATGTCATCCGCGGAGGCGATGCTCGAGGAAGCCGTGACGCTCCGTATGCTTCGTCTTCCGCGGCTCGCCACCGTGTTGGATCAGGGAGTCCACGACGGTCGGGCTTTCGTGGTTCTGCCACTCGTCGACGGGACACCGTTCCCTGGCGATGGGGATAGAGCATGGACTCGTGTGGCGCCCGCCGTGCTCTCGCTTCTCGAGGTCGTGGACGCGGTGCATTGTGCGGGGCTTGTGCACGGTGATCTGAAGCCCGCCAACGTGCTCGTCCGAGCGGAGGGGCGGTGCACCGTGCTCGACTTCGGTCTCGCGCGTCGCTACCGCGCGTTCGAGCGCGACGCGAGCAACCGGACAGGAGGGACCCCCGCGTACGCGGCGCCGGAGCTGATACGCGGAGCACCGATGAGCCCGGCCAGCGATCTGTACTCGGTCGGCGTGATGATCTTCGAGGCGCTCACGGGCGAGCTGCCCCACCCGGGTTCGACGGCGCCGGAGTTGTTCTTCGCCCGGTTGACGACACCCGCGCGTCGGCTGGGTGACTTCGTCGCCGGAGCTTCGGCGCAGCTCGAGGTAGTCCTCGGGCACATGCTCGATAGCGACCCCGCGTGTCGGCCGAGCTCCAGTCGGGGAGCGCTCGAGGAACTCGCGGGCCGGAGCGTCGGCCCCGCGGCGCCCGACGAATTGGACGTGGCGGACGCCGCCAGTCTCGCGGGGCTCTTTGTCGGAGAAGACCGAATCTTTCACGAACGGAGCGACGCCGCTCTGGCGCTCATCACCGTCCCCGGTGTCGCGAACCGCACACGTCGTCTCTCGTCGGTCCTAGACGACTGGGTCGGGCGCGATCTCGCGCGTCGCACCGGCGACCGATACCACGTCTCGAGAGAGTGTCTCGGGCAACTCGCGCTCGCGCGACGGGCGCGTCCAGTCGGAATGTCCATCGGAGAGCACGCCCATCGGGCAGGGAGAGTGGCACTCGCCGAGGGGGACACGCAGCTCGCCGCTACCTGTTTCGAGGAGGCAGCACGCGCATCGCGCGACATGGTTGGGGAGGCTAGCGTACCGTTGTTCGTCGACTGGCTTGACGCGATCGTCGCAGAGCAGTCCCCGACAGGCGCTGACAGGCTTCGCTACGAGCTCGCTCGTACGAACGACGGTGGGCCCGCAGCGCGTACCATCGACGCGCTCGCCACCGCGGTAGTCACACTCTCGATGGACCCACTGAAGGCGCTGGCCGCCCTCGATGACTGGGGGCCAATGCCAATTGCGGATCTCGAGCGCCTCCGCTCCGCCATCCACATGATCGCGGCGCGCAGCGGTACCGAAGACGATGAGGCGCGTGTGCTCGAGGGGGTCGAATCGCGCATCGCGCGATTCGACGATGCGCATCTCTCAGCGCGCGTGACGGGATGGCGAGGAAGGCTCGCCTACCGTCGCGGTCTCTTCGAGGAGGCCGCGAGACTCCACCTCGAGGCGGCGAAGACTCTCGACCGACCCGCTGATGTCGCGGCCGCGCTTCTCAACGCGGCGGCGGCGACCCTCGAGGTCTTCCGTCCCGAGGAGGTGCTCGGACTGGTGGGCCGCGCGCGAACGTCCCTCGGGTCCGTTCGTCATCCGCTGCTCGAGGCCCGTGCAGAGTGGCTGACGCGGAGTGCTCGCTACCGCTGCTGCCACCCGCTGGCGCCGGATCTCGAGCTGATCGACGCCGTGGGCCTCCTCGGAGTGAGTCACCTCGAGGCCCAGGTGGCGTTTACGGAGGCAGCTTTCGCATGGCGTGGTGAGCAGATGCAAACCGCGATTCAGCTCGCTCGTCGGGCCGAAGAGCTCTGGCGGCGCACGCGCACACTGGTCGATTTTGCGTGGCTCGCCCGCGCGCTTCGCGTCGCCGCCGGCGACCGCGACGCGGCCGCGAGCGCAGCGGAAATCGCGCACCACGCCATCGTTGCGACGGCACCTGGCGCAGGGATTCAGGCGCTCGCGCTGCTCGGAGAGCGCGGCGGCGCGATACCCGAGGTGGCGCTGGCCCAGGTCGCTCGGCTCGCGGCGAGCGTGCCGGCCGGCCACCACGGAATGCGGATTGACGTCCTCTCGGTCGACGAGTCGCTGCACGCGCTGCGACGATAGCTCGCGGAACTCAGCGTTCCAGAATCGCACCCTTCCCGGTGGCGGCAGGCAGCCCCGAGAGAGGTGCCCACGCTGTTGGGTCGGCGAGGATCTCGTCCATGCGCGAGGCGTCCAAGTCGGGGTCGGATTCCATCCATGCGGCGACGATGCCAGCGGCGCGGCCCACGGCAACCGAGCTGCCGCTCCCAACGGCGTAGTTGTCCGAAGCGTGGATGCTGGCTGCGCGCAGCGGACCCCACGGGGCGAGGAAGGTCGGCTTCCCGACCGCCTCTGAGTCGACGGTTGACTGAGGATGCGGCCGATCGAGGGCGGTCGGGCCGTCCTGCCCATCGGCCTCCTCCCAACCCCCGACAGCACACACCTGCGGGTGCGCTGCCGGCATTCGCACCCTTCCGGTAGGCCCCTCGTTCCCTGCCGCTGCAAGCAATACGATGCCCCGCTCACGGACTGCGGCGATCGTGTCGGGAAGCTCCTCGTCCGTATCGAATCGAGAGTACAGAGAATCGTCGGCGACCCACATCGCTGTGAATACTAGGCGCGGGCCCGCGGAGCCGAGCGCCATGGCGTGCCGGAGCGCTTTCACGATCTCGCTCGCAGTGCTCGCGCGATAGGAAAGAAGCGTGGCCTCCCTGGCGGGGCTCGCACACTTTCCCGCCCCGACCGCGACGCTGGCGACGACGGTGCCCTCACTGGCCTGGACGAGCCGGTGGTCGGGCACGGGATCGCCGTCACCGGTGGTGCAGTCGAGGCGGCTCACACGGGTACCGAACGCCTCGTGCTCGGCGACCCCGTCGGCGTCGATGATCGCTACGCGGACGCCCCTACCTGTGCGCGTCGCGTTCGCGGACCGAGTCAGCCGCGATGCGTCGCCTGTCTCGACGAACCGGTGACGCATCAGCTGCCGGTCGACGACGACGCGGAGGCCCACGTCGTGCAGGGCGCGGCGCAATCGCAGGAGGTCCCCGCCGAGGTGACTCGGCGCGACCGTCCAGGCGACATTGGTCCCGGAACCCTCTCGCATAGGCCCTCGTAGTGGATCAATGCCTGCCCGTCGGAGCACGTCGGCGACGTGGCGGGCGAGTAGAGCGGCGCCTGGGAGCGACCGGGACGGATCGCTCGAGAACCGAAGGCGACGAAGTGGCTCTGGCATCGCTCACCCCGGGTCCGGGAATTTGTTTTCGTAGTAGCCCACGTTGCACACAGCAAGGGTGGACGTGGTGTCCCAGAGCTTCTGGTCGAACAGACTGGCGAACTCGTGGGGATGTTTGATTTGGTCGACCAGCGCCCCCGCGCCGTCCACCGCAGGCACGGCGACGTACCCCTTCAGCAGCACCCAGTACTCCTCGAACCGGCGTGTGGAGATCTGGAATGCCGACACATACCCGATGGGGAAGTCCCCGAGCACCAGGGGCCAGGGTCGAATCTGACTCGTCCCCACGTCGATCTGCGACGAGCCGCCGGGGGGCGGCAGCAGTTCTCCAGGAACCGGGATGGGCTTGGGAATCGTGGGCACGCCGGTGATGAGACGGCAGTTGGCCTTCGCATACACATGGTCCCCACTAGCGAACATACTCTTGGCCGCAGCGATGAAGTCCGCCTCCTTGTCGATGGTGTCCCAGGGTGGAGTCTTCGCCGCGCGAAACGCCAGCGCCGCGTCCCCGCCGGCCCACCGCTTACGGGCGTGCTCCACGCTTGCGCCCGCGAGCAGCCACCGCTGGACCTGGTCGGCCTCTCCCTTGGCCGGGTCGCCGACCGACCCGAAGCCCCACCCGATCACTTCCGGCTGCTGCGGCGTGGCCAGGATCTCGACTACGACATCATTCCGAATGACAGACACCATCGTTCGCCTCCTATCGTTACCAATCCAACTCGGACTCTTCCGCAGCGTTGCTCGCAACGGTGCCCGCGCGCTGCGCAGGGCTTGCTGACAGCAGCGTTCCATAGGGGCTCGGACGCCCCGTGACCGCTTCATAGACTTGGTCGATCTTGACCAGCTCCTTGCGGAACGCCTTCATGTGATTTCGGTGCTCGACCAACGAACCGCGCCCGAGGAGTCGAAAGGCCTCGTCGAGCCCGCCGTGACGCTCCGCTGCGACCGCCAGCACCAGGCCCCGCAGCGCCTCACTGCAGTCGAGTTCCACCGTCTGTCCAGCGTCACGGCGCTGCTCCGCGTCTCGCACGATGGCCTGCGCCGCCGCGTGTAGGGCATCGATCAACGGCACGGTGCGGGGAGCCGCCTCGAAGGACAGCGCGCGCCGCAGGTGCGCGTCGCTCAGCTCGAGCACGCGCTCACTCGTGCTGTCAGCGCGTGCGAGCGCGTGGGCTCGCCTCATCACGTTGTCGAGCTGACGCAGGTTGCCCGGCCAGTCGCGCGCCTCGAGCATCGCCGCAGCCGCGTCCGACAGTCGGCAGTGACCCGCGCCGCCGCTCGACTCATGCCTGCGTGTGAGCATGTACCGCGCCCAGGCCCCGATCTCGTCCCGACGTTCGGCGAGTGGAGGAACGCGAACCGGCAGCACGTGGATTCGGTAGTAGAGGTCTTCTCGAAACGAGCCCGCTCGGACGCACTCCACGAGATCGGCGTTGGTGCCGAACAGGAACCGAACGTTGGCCAGCTGCTCCGCACCTCCATCGCCCAGGGCGCGGTAGGCACCGTCCTCGAGCACGCGCAGCAACCCTGCCTGATCGTCGAGCGAGAGCTTGTCGATCTCGTCGAGGAACAGGGTCCCGCGACGGGCGCGAACCAATGCGCCTCCATAGTCCGCGGTAGCGCCCGAGAACGCGCCGCGTCGCCACCCGAAGAGCTCACCCATCCGGAGGCCCTCGGGACGCGTAGCCAAGTGCACGACCTCGAACGCCGCCGCGGAGCGGGGCGACCGCTGATGAACCCACCGCGCAAGCTGCGACTTCCCGGCGCCCGTGGGCCCGCAGAGGACGATCGTTTCGTCCTGTGATGCGAACACCCGGAGTGTGTCCACGACCGCGCGCATGCCGATGCCGACCACGGGGAGGAACTCGTCCACCGCCTCGGTGCAGACGTCGGGGTCTCCTGCCTCGAGCAGACTCGGCCCCGCGTTCGAGACCCATCGAGCGAGGTCCGTGGTGAGCCCCCGCGACCAAAGCGGCAGCCCCACTGCCGGAGGCGCCGAGACCTCGACGGTCACCATCCCGACCAGCTCCGATGCTCGGCCATGCAATGGCAGGGCGATTACGTGGGTCGCGTCGCGTCCGAGGAGCGACTGCCGTGTGTCCCACGGCGATCCCCCTGCAGTGGGCGAGATCTCGATGGCGCCACGACCGTCGAGCCGTTCGACTCGCCCCACATGGACGTCGATCGCGATTGGGGCATCATGGGCGGACACCCAGCGCCAGGTGGTGGCCGATGGCGAGTAGGGCATCGCGGCTGACGCGCCGTCGATGTGATGGACCGCGATGCGCTGATAGTCGCCCGCTGTTCGGAGGTGCACGACGACCCGGAGCGCGCGCACGTCGCCCTCGACCAGTCGCTCCCCCGCAGCCAGTGCCTCCAGCACGCGCGCCGCAATGCGCGCGGAGAGCTCGGCCGCTACCGCGTCGAAGAATGGCGCGACCACGCCGCTCCGTCCCGACGGCGCTGATGAACGACGGCTCCCGAGGCGCATCGTGGCCAGATATACCACGCGTGCGTCTCGGGAGGCCGTGGAACGCACCGTCAGAGCTCGTCGGCGGTGAGGGCGCGCGGTCCTACCGACTTCGTCACCACCGAGCGACGCCCTTCCGCATCGCGGATCATCATCCGCAGCTCGACGGCGCCCCCTTGAAGGGAGGCGACCCCGACGTGCAGCCGGAAGTGGCCCACCGTGGGATCGTCGGACAACCAGTGGTTGAAGTAGATGTTGCCGAAGTTTGGCGGGTTCTTGTGAACGATGACGCTCTCGCGCACGGTGCCGTCGGGCAGGTTCCAGTAGATGTCCTCCTCGAGCCGGAGGCCGAAGAGACCTCCGCCGTAGCTGCGACGCCACGGCTCGCCGGCCTGCTCATAGGGCTCGCCGCTGCTGCGGGAGAGTGACGCGCTCCGCCCACCGGGGACCGTCGTCGGGATGAACACCCCTGGCGCAAACCAGCTCATCGAGATGTAGACGCCCTTGCCTCGGTCGATGCTGCGCAGCAGACCCAGCGCGGCCGCGATGAAGGCTGCCGCAGCGAGCACGAAGGGGGCTGCGGGCCCGGTGACCGGACCTATCGCCGCCGCGATCTCGTTGATGGGCTTGGCGGCGTTGAGGAAGTCGTTCAAGCCCTGGCTGCTGCACTCGATGTGAAAGCCCCACCAGAATGCACGGACGATGGGCACGCCGGTCGCAGCGCGCGACGACACGATACTCGAGTCCGTCGAGTTCGGCATCGCTCCGACGTAGCCGCTATTTGCATCGATGGCCGGAGCGCCCCGCCACCCCATCCGTTCCAGCTCCGTGCGCACCTCGGACCAGTTCGCATCACCCTGTGTATCTCTGCTCATGTCGTCCGCTCCGTCGTATTGCTGTGGTGTCACCGGCGCCCTCACCGTGAATGGACGCTGGTGTTCGAACGCGGCGGTCGACTGTCCGGCCGTCGTGTAGTTGGGTCGCTGCGTCGTCGGCATGCGAGCCTCGATCGCGCGAAGGAACGTAGGGTGGTCGCCCTGATAGGCGCCCGAGTCCCAGACCTCCTTCAGGTGGCCGGTGAACATCCCGTTGAACTCCCCGTCGCCCGCCAGTTCGTGGTCCTGGCAGCCGCCGATCGCGATGACCGCTGCGCGCACCTCCGCCCGCGCGGCCCGCAGTGCCGTTCGATCGAGGCGTCCGTACGTCGAGGGATTCTGCTCGAGCACGCGGCGACCGAAGTCAGGCTCGGTGGGGGACCGATAGCGCAGGGGCGCGTCCGCAACGCCGCGGGTACGTGCGAGCTGGTCGATCCGTAGCTGTTCGAGACGCCGCGCCATGGTGCCGCTGTGGCAGCTGTCCGAGATCAAACACACCCGTACGCCCGGCGCGAAGCCCGCGAACGCGGCGTGTACTTCGTCGTCGAGGAACATCCGATCGAAGAGCACCCACGCCTCGTCGAGGCGGTCGCTCTCGTCGCCCTCAACATCGGGCACACGGGTTCCGTGACCCGCGTAGGTGAGCAGAAAGATGTCCCCCGCCACGAGCAGGCGCGCGGCCGCATCGAGCTCTGCCGAGAGCGCGTTGGACGTCGCCTCTCCGTCCAGCAGCGTCTTGGCTCGGAATCCCGCGGCCCGAGCGATGCTCGACATGTCGCGTGCGTCCGCGTGGCATCCACTGAGGGGAAGGGCGCTCCCGTAGTGGGACGGGTCGACGGCGTTGATTCCGATGTGCAGCGCGATGGCGTTGGTCATGTGAAGGCAGGATTGCGAGCGACGTGCCAGGTGAGCGGAACCCTGATTCGCGCCAAACCTGATGAACGCACGCCGCCGCTGCGTCCGATCCGAACGCGCCGTGCGTCACCCGAGAACGCGCACCTGCGCGGCGCGAGCGGCCGAGCTTCCTTCGGGCTGAGCAGCTTCGACACGGCGCGGTGGAATCGGCGCTTCAGCTGTTGCCGGCATGACGTGTGCTCCTCTACCGTCTCGACGCGGAGGTCTGCATGACGGGTGTGATCGTGGTCCACGGAGTGGCCGACCAGAAGCCGGGAGAGACGGTGCGCGCGGTGTCAGGGCTCGTCGCCTCCAAGGCGGGCTGGACCGAGCGGACGGTGTGGCGAAGCGCGGGTCAGAGCAGCGCCGCGCACGTGTTCCCGGTGACCACGCTCGACGGGCAGACCGCTGCGGGGAACGAGACGAAGTTCTACGAGCTGTACTGGGCCGATCTGTCGCGCCCCGGCGGGGATGGCTCCCAGCCATCGAGCGTCGTTTGACCTAACCGGTGGGCGTGACCCCAGTTCGCATCACTTGATCGACCACCCCACGGGTCAGTATTCTCGCCAGCGAAAGACGGGGTGCCATGGCGGACGAGTCGAAGGAAGAGAAGCCTACCGAGGCGGGCAAGACAGCCGACACGGAAGGGCGTCAGCACGAGCTGGCGAAGTGGGGCATCTACGTCTCCATCATCACGGCGGTACTTGGCACAGTGACTTCGATTGGCGTGGCCATCATCCAGAACGGCGATGATGACGACGAAGTCGCGATTGTTTCTGAGCCGGGCGAGCTCGAGGGTCCGACCGGAGTAGGTACGTCCACGGAACCCCCAGGAGACCCAGCGCTGTCGAGCATCTTCAACCGGCAGGTAGAGTGGGGGATGAGCGAGGACACAGTCTCTCGCCGGGGGTTTGTCGTCGGAGCACCCGTACGTGGCTGCGCTTGCCCATCGGGGCGCACCTACGCGGTTCGACCCATCAGCGGATCGATGGGCGTGATCCGTGGGCAGACGGGGACCGCCACGTTCTACTCGGGCCGTGGCCTCGTGGAGATCGTGGTCACGCTCGACAGCAGTCTCGACACCGCGCGCACCGCGCTGAGAGGAGCGCTCGGGTTGGGCGGCGACACGTTGATGAGCGGCTCCACCCCCATCGGGCCAGGACGTATCCGCGTGGCAGCCAACACACTAGGGGCGAACGTCGTCAGGATCTGGCATCCAGCCGAGTGGGATGGGATGTCAGCCGACTGCGGAGCACGTCTCGCCACCTGTCCCTGACAGCCAGCATCCACTCGCAACGCGATGGTAGGTTGCTGCGCATGACCGACCTGCGAGCCGCACGAGCCGCTGCCGTCATCCGCCTATTCGCGCACGCGCCGCGGCATGAGCTCGCGGCCAAGCCTGGCGCCGCACAGCCCGAGTTCGACCTCGGCGACGACCTCGACGAGGTCCTCATCGGCTCGTGGTTCCATCCTCCGAGCTGCAGCCCGGCCGGGACCGACCGAGCGCTCCTTGCCCGGCGTGGGGAGTGCGTGACCTGCGGGCTGCTCGTCGAGGGCGAGAGCATGCCGCCGGGGGAGGTGCGTCGCTGCGACAGCCATGCGGACTGCTCGTTCAATCGCACCTGCGACGATCGCGGATGCACCTGGCAGGAGACGGACGCGTACTGCACCCACCGAGGCTCGACCTTCATGGGGCTGCCGCCGGGGACGGGTTTCTGCGCGGTCCCCGACACCTCGTGTGGCGTAGCGCGCTCTATTGCGCATTTCGCCGATGGTGATCATGCCGATCGGGCATCGTGATCACGTCGGAGCGTAGCGACGCTGTTCGTCAGGTTGAGGTGTTGAGGTTGCTCTCCATCTTGC
>Ga0105046_10020202_pt1 | contig 10079 bp, 6 predicted proteins | sample MAT03_FD_78385 | JGI IMG/M metagenome (GOLD analysis project Ga0105046, IMG submission 78385) | Freshwater microbial communities from Lake Fryxell liftoff mats and glacier meltwater in Antarctica - MAT-03 (megahit assembly) | ecosystem: Environmental > Aquatic > Freshwater > Ice > Liftoff... | reverse complement strand
TGGACTGAGCCGTGCGAACTGCGGTAGCGGTCGTCTAAGTCTTGAGCGCCAGCGGTTTGGCTCGCGACGAATAACCCAGCTACGGCGGCGGTCGAGATCCAAAGTGTATTGTTAAACATGAGTGACTCCTTGCAAGGTTGTGCTCGTCGCTAAGCAATCATAAACGTCTGCTCCATCAAACCGCGACTTGCCCTCCTGTGCTCTGCTCTTTGAAATTGCAATGGGCGTACCAAATTCCGTGAGTCGCGTGGAATCTGAATAGAATACTCAAAACACTACAAAACTTGGTTCTTTTTCGTCGACATGCGGAAATCGAAGCGCCTCTCCATTGGATATCCTGCCGGAAGCGGTCAAGTTGGCTTCACGTGAATCAATTTGATTTCCGCGATTGAGAACTGTTGTCACATGCGAAACGTGAGCCGCGCCTACCGCTCGGTGCTAGGAACAGTCCCGAAATAGATTCCCTCTTTAGCGGCCCGCAAGCCGTCCAGTTTCAAAGAATCGGAGGGCTCGCGCCATACCGCTACAATTGAAGTGAGGAACTGAATTCAGGACTGCTCCTTAGTGCGCTTTAGTCGGGAGTTCTGGACTTCTCGCTCAACCATACATTCGATTGGCTTCCTTGTGGTCGATTTTCTTGGCTTTGATTCGACCGCCTGCTAATTTCTCGCCATTGGGATCGATGTAGACGCGGCCCGTTCGACCTGGCTTGACGCTCATGACGTGGATATTGAAGATAAACGCGGCATCAGTTTTGGCTTTAAACCAGTGAACATTGTCTTTCATATCTGTGACGGTCGAACAACCCCCCGGGCCAAAGTCGCGATCGATCGTTGGCGTGATAATCATGTGATCGCGCGAATCCTCGATGCGATCATAGTGCCGACCATGGAAGTCGCCTTTCAAAATCAAGAACGCAGTCGCCATGTTGTCGTGACCGTGAGGCACTACTGAGCGATCTTTATTCAGCACGAAAATCTGATGTCCGAATACCAACTCGGTTGGCAACCCTTCGACTTCTGGTAACGTAGCCTTCAAACTGGTTTCACCGAGATTATTCGGTTTGGCTGCTTTGGCAAGTTTTTCGAAATCGAGAAATTTGAGTAAATCCGGTAAGTCGACCGTCGCATAAAGCTGTTCGACTTTCTTCTGCCACTCGAGCTGTTCGAGCTTTTTCCCTTTGAGATCTAAGCTCCAGGTGTTCAACTCCGCCAACCACTTGGCAGCCAGCGGCTTGACCTCTTCCGCGAAGGCATCGCGCGCGAAAAGGGTGTCAAGTAACGACCAAGTTAAGAGAGCACCAATTCCGTGACGTTGAAAATCGCGGCGTGTCAGATCATTCATCGCAGACTCCTGGAATGGATTGTCTTGGGGGGGGAACATTGGGCGCGACGAAGACCAGCGCGGCTCCAATTACTGTGAGTATTGTAAACGATCTGCGAAGCTGTTTGCTTGATTTTTCCTGGCTCTTTAGATCACTATCTGTTCGCCGGGTCACAAAAACCAATCTCAACCCAGCCAGACACTCTGAACAACGCGCCACGCCTTCGGCGAATGTTTACGTATTGATCTCGCGCAGCGTTCTTGGGAGCAGAGGTTGCTTGGACCTTGCCGAGACCCGTTAAAGAAACCCTTGCTTATTAGCGCAGTAGGCGAGGCATCATCTTGAGTCCGACAAATGACAACGCGGATCCCGGACAGCATTCCGTTGAGCACTGACATTTGCTTTGAAGAAGCGTCCCACAAACGGTAGTAACGCGGGTAAACCTTTTTCCAAAAATCCACGAGCCCAAAAACACCAGCGGAACAGGAATCAACGTGTACATCGCCAGCTTGGGATTGATCCAGATCAACATCGCGCCGACGCCGAATAGCTGGACAGTTTGCAATAAGAAACCGCCGGTGATTTGATGCAACATGCCATGAAGCACTTCGCTATCATGCGCCACGCGACTGAGCGTCGAACCGACTTGGTGGCGATCGTAGTAAACCACGGCAAGTTGCTGAAGCTTCTGCACCATTTGTGAACGCAGCGTGCTGGTCAAGCCGGTACCAATGACCGTCGCCAGCCGTCCCTTGATCACTCCGACGAACGACAGGACCACACGCGAAGCCGCTAGCGACAGCACGACAACGAGGAGAGCGGTCGCAAAGTTCAAGTTCGGATTCGCGACGGCGTCAGCGGATAGAATGTTGTCGACCAAATATTGTTGCAGCTTCGGAGGGATCAGTTCCGCAGCAACGCCGATCACGGTCAGCACCGTCAACATCGCCGCGCCGCGCATGTGCGGTCGCAGCAATTCAGTAACGCGTCGCAGAATCTGACCTTTCTGCAAACAGCGCGGACAGGCCTCATGCGCGTGCGCGAGTCGCAGTTGGCGCGATGGACAACGCGGTGGATCCAGCGGCTCGACGCCGACCGGATCTGCACTGACCAACATATCGGGCGAGCGATGCGATTCTCGCAGTTGTTCCAAACGTCGTGAAACATTGTGGAAGCGGCCCGCCAAACCGTTCGAGTAGCGAAGCACATCGACCCAGCCCTCATCGTGCAGCTTGGCTTGTAGCAATCCGCAGCCGGTGCCCGAATTCGTTCGAAACTTCTCGACGTGATCCCAATCGATAACTCTTTCAACCTGAGTCGATTGCATGTCGCGGACGACGGACAAGTGGTCGTTGGTGACCACTAACCATTCGGATGTGGGCTGGCCGCCGAGTCCAACGTCGGTGTCGATTGTGAAAAGAATTGGCCGGTGGTTAAGTCCGGCATGGTCCATACAACTACGTACCGAAGCAGGTACCAGGGTCGCATTGAACAACGGTCGAGTTCGCTTTGCCTAATGAGTATTCAAAGAAACGGAAAGGGTTTGTCACGCTATGGCTAAAGCGCTAAACGGGAAAGGTAAGCGCAGACCCTATGAATGAATTCGGTGATTTTTTCGCGATTCTATCGTTGAGGTGAAGTTGAGAGTTGAGAGATGCTTTTGAAGCTAGCTTTGCATTGTTCAGGTGGCACGCTTACGAGCCGCGAAAGCGACGAGGCTCCAGCAAGCATAGAACAAGATGCCAACACCGAAGGTGATCAGCATCGCAACGAACTTGTCCGTTTGCGCCTGGGATGCGGCTGCGAGAATGGCTACGGTGATGCACATATAAACAGTGAGCGCAATATTCTCCCACCACTGCAAGGGCTTGGCGGCGGGCAAGCGCCTACGCACCCACCACAGCGACATGACTGCTAAACCGCCGCAAGCCGACAAAGTTAAGCCGAGGTAGGTCATCAACTCCAGTAGATCCGCCGCAAACAACGCCACGATGCTCAACAGCGCTTGAAACAGCGTTGCCATATAAGGTGAACGACCCGCCGAATCGAACAACTTGGGCATCACGCCATCTTCAGCCATTTTTTGGTAGACGCGCGGGCCGGTCAGCAGCATTGAAAAAACGCTCGTCACCATCGCCAACGTAATCGTGACTCGTACCAAACTTTCGAAAGCGTTGCCACCAATCAGCTTGGCAACAATCGCTGCCACAACTTCTTGGTTCGCGATCAGTTCTGGTGCGGGGGCGTAAACAAAGACTGAATTGAGCAGCAAGTAGATTACAGTGACGACAATTGTCGCTCGCAACATCGCGCGCGGTACCGTCTTGGCTGCATCGCGCGCTTCGCCTGCCACATACACGGCTGCGTTGAAGCCTGTGTAGCTAAGCGCGACCCACGACATCGAACCGAGCAGAACGATCCAGGCTTGAAGACTAGTCGGCAACCAACTCGGATCTTGATCTGGAAGTGGACCGCCGCGCCAACCGTTTGTACTGGTGACAGAAAAAGCGATCGCAATAATGACCGCTAGCAGCACCAGTTTGATTGCAACAATCGAGTTCTGGATGCGAGCGCCAATGGTGACTCCGGCGAGATAGCAGCAAGTGGCGGCAACAATAACGCCGGCGGCGATCAATTGTTGGTTGAATGGCGATTGATTGCCGGCACCATAGATAGCGGCTCCCTTGGCGGCTAGTGCGATGGGAGCGGTGAAGCCTGCGATCAACGAAATCCATCCGGCTAGAAAACCGACCGAAGGATGCACGAAGCGACTGAGGAATAGATACTCGCCGCCGGACATTGGCAAACGCGAGACCAAAGCCCCATAAGCAAGGGCTCCTGAGATCGCCCACACACCGCACAACCACCATGCCAACATCACGCGGCCAGGGTTTCCTAACGAGCCCAACGAAAAACCGCTGGACGTGAACACACCGACTCCGATCATGTTCGCCACGACCAAAGCGGCCAGCGTCCAGATGCCAAACTGCGGTTGCGTTTGCGGCTGGGGGTGCGAAACAGAAGGCGAAGCAAGTTGCTGGCTGCTCAATGAAAACCTCGACCGCTTCAGTTAACTCTAATGGACCATCGATCAGGAACTTTGGATCTAGAATTTCACTACTGTAACTGAAAAGTAAACACAATTGAGGTTCGAGCACCGATCGTCGGCGCGGTGCGAGCATAGAATAAGGTATGTCGAAGCGCACCTGTCACCCATAGTACCTGCAACCCATAGTAGTAGAAAGCTTCCTCTGTGATCAGTCTTTTCGATATGTTCAAGATTGGTATCGGTCCGAGCAGTTCGCACACAGTGGGGCCGATGATCGCCACCTTCAGGTTCGCTCAGTTGCTTGAGCAAGCGGTCGAGCCGCAGAGGGTCGCGAGAATTACCGTTGAGCTGTTCGGATCGCTTTCGCTAACGGGGCTTGGGCATCGCACGGACCGCGCGGTCGTGATGGGTTTGTGCGGCGAGCTTCCTCGAACCATCGATCCGCTGACGATTGATGATCGATTTCACGCGATTGAGTCTGGCGAACCGCTGAAGTGGCTCGGTAAATTCCCGATTCGTTTTGACATGCAACGTGACTTGATATTCAATCGAACCACTTTTCTGCCGCAGCATCCGAACGGGTTGCGATGCTCGGCCTTCGATGCGGAAGGACAGTCGCTATTGGTCAAAGAGTATTTTTCGGTCGGTGGTGGATTTGTCGTGGAGCCGCATGAGTTGGAGGCTTCGACTGAGTTGTCGCCCGCTCCGGATGCCGAAGTTCCGTATCCATTCACCTCCGGCGAGACTCTATTGGCACAGTGCATAGAGCACCGCCTGTCGATCAGTCAAGTCATTTTGCAAAATGAGTTGCCGCATCGCTCACAACTGGAAATCGAAGCCGGGATCGACGAGCTTTGGAACGCAATGAAGGCGAGTATCGAAGCAGGCTGTCACACGCCAGGTATCTTGCCGGGTGGTTTGGGGATTCGACGGCGGGCTCCGGAGATCTATCGGAAACTCACCGCCAACCCGCTTTTGGACTCAACCGCTGATCCGCTGGAACGAATGGATTGGGTGACTTTATTCGCGCTCGCTGTCAATGAGCAAAACGCAGCCGGCGGTCGAGTCGTCACGGCGCCGACGAATGGAGCGTCTGGGGTGATTCCTGCGGTCATTGGGTATTATGAAAAGTTTTACCCCGGAGCGGATCGTGCTGGCATCCGCGACTTTCTGTTAACTGCGTCAGCGATCGGGATGCTTTACAAACGCAACGCGTCGCTCTCGGCTGCGGAGATGGGATGTCAGGGCGAAGTGGGCGTTGCGTGTTCGATGGCTGCGGCCGGCCTCGCTGCGGTGATGGGTGGATCGCCGAACCAGATTGAGAATGCGGCGGAGATCGGAATGGAACACAATCTGGGACTTACCTGCGATCCGATCGCTGGCTTGGTTCAAGTGCCTTGCATTGAACGCAATACGATGGGCGCGGTGAAAGCCATCAACGCCGCGCGGCTGGCTGTATTGTATGGCGATGGAACTCATCGCGTTCCGCTGGACCGTGTCATTGAAACGATGCGACAGACCGGCGTCGACATGCAATCGAAGTATAAGGAAACGAGCTTGGGTGGGTTGGCTGTAAATGTCATCAACTGCTGAGCAATGCAATCAACAAGTTGCTCCGATTAAGTTCCGAGTTTACAAAATATTTTTGCACTGTTCTTGGGTATTCTACGCAAAGCGTTTATTCGCAGCCACTTATGCGTTCTGAATCAATATTGACCCAGTCTGCCCATCCGTTATAATCCGCCTGTCCAGTTAAGTTGAGCAAGCTTGGTGGACGTGGGGATTGCTGAAGGATACAGAATCGGAGGGATTTGGCATCGTAAGCCGCTCCCCCGTTGTTCGTCAGGGAAACACAGCTAGGCTAGCCACACCCCATGGCAATGCGCGACCAAACCTACCAGGTGCTTGACACCTTGCTGGAGCGGAAGACTAGCTAGGCCATCGTAGAGGAAGGATGGTTGATATCTATGTCTACTACAAAGACAGTTTTTACCACAGGCGAAGCCGCCAAAATTTGTAAGGTCAGTCAGCAAACGATTATTCGCTGCTTTGACAACGGCTCGCTTAAAGGTTTTCGCGTTCCGGGCAGCCGGTTTCGTCGGATTCCTCGCGACCAATTGTTCTCGTTCATGCGCGACAACGGGATTCCGACCGACGCGCTCGAGAATGGCAAGAAGAAACTGCTGATCGTCGACGACGAGCAGGACTTAGTTGAGCTGATGTCTGACGCGTTTTCGCGCGACGGTCGGTTTGAAATTCGGACCGCCAACAATGGCTTCGATTCGGGTATGCAGGTCAAAGAGTTTCGCCCCGACCTGGTGGTGCTCGACGTCATGCTGCCAGATATCAATGGCAAAGAAGTTTGCCAACGAGTTCGCAGCGACAAGACGTTGGACTCAGTCAAGATCATTTGTATTTCAGGTATGATCGAGGCTGAAAAGGTCGATGATTTGCGTCTCTCGGGCGCTGATGATTTCATGCAAAAGCCGTTTACCGTGGATCGATTGGTCGAACGCGTTTGCGATTTGCTAGAGATTGATCGGCCGGTTGTGCACTAGCGATTTTTAGCAGCTTAGTTTTGCCTGTCCCAGATGTGACTCAGCGGAAGTTGCCGAACATGCAGCGATTTCGTTTTCAAGCTTCAACAATTGAAGCTTTGGCGCAGTCGGTGCTGAACGAGTGTTCGCGCCCTGGCGGCTGCGCGAGCTCGGTAGTTGAACAGACGTTGCCGGACCTGGGTTTCCCTGAGTTGGCGGCGGCGGATGAGGCGCTTGCCAGTTGGTTGATCATTGCGGCGGCGGCAAAGTCGTCGAATGATTGCCGACTATCGGAATCGCTGGTTCAAAGCTCTGAGTGGCTGGATGCAAGCGAACCAGCGCAGCGGCTGTGGCAAGTTGCGAACTTGGCCGTTCGTCTGCAGACGCTCGAGCAACGCTTTACCGAGGAACTCGAGCGACAGAAGCGCGAAGCGATCTATCACTTCGCTTACGGACTCAGTCATGAATTAAACAATCCGTTGGCAAACATCGCGACCCGCGCCGGCGTTTTGGTTCGCCACGAATCGGCTGTGGATCGTCGACAAATGCTTGAGACGATCATCGACAATGCCATGCGCGGCAGCGAAATGTTGGGCGATCTTATGTTGATTGCTCGACCGCCAAAGATACAAGTTCAATCAGTTGATGTCGGCCAATGGTTTGCGTCTTTCGTCGAACGTGCCCGCCTGTGGAGTTCCAAACGCGGCGTCACGATCGAATCTTCAGTTGTGATTTCAGGGTCAGTGGTTTCAGAGCCAGTGGTTACAGAGCCGTTGATTATAGAGTCAGGTGGTAGACAGCCGGCAGGCAGCATTGCTCGCTTTGATCCGGTCGCGATGAACGAAGCGCTCTGGTGTGTCACTCGAAATGCGATCGAAGTGAGCCGCGAGAGTGATTCGATCGAGATCCGGACTGAGATTCACAATCGGATCCAGCCGAGTTCAATTTGCTGGTCGGTCCGCGACACCGGGCCAGGTTTGTCCGAAGTCGCTCTCCGCCACTGCTTCGATCCATACTTCAGCGGACGTGAAGCCGGGCGGGGGCTGGGGCTGGGGCTTTCGAAGGCACTTCTGATCGCAACGGCTCACGGCGGCACTTTGACGATTGCTAATAGGTTATCTGGCGGCTGCGAAGCTCTGCTGACTGTGCCGTTTTCTCCCGATTTTGAGCCTGATCCCGGACTCTAACGAACAGTCCCGAATATAAGTTCCGCATTTCAATTGTAGCGGTAGGGCGCGAGCCCTCCGGTTCTTCGACACCTCCGTACTCCAAATCTGTTTACCCCAACTTTTAGTGTTGACGCTCGACCAGTGCGCTCAACGGCCCCGCATGCTAAAATCGCTGCAGCGGCAGTTGCCTGGACCTAGCGAGGAACTGCACCCGAGTTTTAAATCCTCTCCTGAATTTCCGAAGCGAACTTCTCATGCCTTCCATTCTTCGCCACCAAGCGGCGCGCGCGCCGTCGTCGCGTTCCTTAGCACTTGTTTGTCTAATTCTGGCCGCAGCCACTTTATTCACCCTCGGCTCGCTCACCAGTCCGCTGCCAGCTCAAACCACAACTCAAACCACAACTTGGGCAGACAAAAACCTATCCGCCCGCGAAGGACTTGTGCTGTGGCTCGACGCAAATTCCATCCAAGCTGAACGCAAATCGAAGAAGCAGCCGCAATTAAAGGATGGCGATTCTCTCGGAGCATGGCGCGACGCCTCTGGCAACGAACGCGATTTCGTCCCGCCACAATCGGACAACCAACCCCGCCTCGTCCAAGTCGGCAACGCCTGGAGCGTCCGGTTCGATGGCGAAAATGATCACTTTCGATGCATCAACGGTTCGGGTGAAGTCAACTCGGCGACAATATTCATCGTCGCCGCTCCCCACGAAAACCGCGGCGAATTCTGCGGCTTCTTCGCCACCAACGCAACAAAAAAACGCGACTACGAATCAGGCTTGACGGTCGACCTCGGACCTGGACCGACGCCGAACTTGCAGTTTATCAATGTTGAAGGAGTCGGCTTTGGCGGCGCGAAAAATCTGCTCGATGGAAACTCTCCGTTTGGATCGCTGCACACGCTCGAGTCGATCGTCGATTCGGCCAATCGCAAAGTCACTTTGCTAGTCGATGGAAAAACGAGCGGCTCGCGCGCGCTGAATCCCAAGCCCATTTCGATCGCTGAAATGACGCTCGCGGGCCGGTTCCTTACGCAAGGTAAAGGCGAGCACATCGTCCGCCGTCCGCTGAAATGCGATATCGCTGAAGTATTGTTTTATGATCGAGTGTTAAGCAATGATGAAACTAACGCGGTAAGAGATTACTTAGCCAACAAGCACAAGCAGCTCGCCGCTCAACTCCCTCAGCAACTGAAACTGAACCAGAATCCCGGTGTGCCGCTGGTCAAAGCCGCGAATCCACCGCCGATTCAAATGTTGGTCCCCGGGTTCTCCGTCGAAGAGTTGCCAGTCGATCTCACGAACGTCAACAACTTGCGTTTTCGCGAAGACGGGCGATTGATGACGCTGGGTTACAACGGCGATCTGCATTTGCTGAGTGACACCGACGGCGATGGCCTCGAAGACCACGCCGATCTGTTTTGGAAGAACGAAGGAAGCGTTCGCGGACCGCTCGGATTGCTTCTCACGCCGCCCGGTTATGCGAAGGGTCGTGGAGCCTTTGTGCCCAGTAAAGGAAAGGTGTCTCTGATCGTCGATCAGAATGGCGACGACCAAGCCGACGAAGAAATGGTGATCGCGAAGGGCTGGGAAGAGATCCCACAGAACGTCGACGCAGTCGGCATCGCGATGGACAAAGAAGGTGCGATCTACTTCGGATTAGGAACCGCCAATTACGCGAATGCCTACATGGTCGACGAATCCGGCAAGGCTGCGTTTGATCTGAAAAGTGATCGCGGGACCGTACAACGCATTGCACCGGATTTTAGCAAACGAGAGACGATCTGCACCGGAGTGCGTTTTCCGATTGCGTTCGCGTTCAATGATGCTGGGGATCTGTTTTGCTCTGAGCAAGAAGGCGCTACATGGTTACCCAATGGCAATCCGCTCGATGAACTGCTCCACATTCAAACTGGCCGCCACTATGGTTTTCCACCGCGGCACCCACGTCACAATCCAAGTGTCATCGATGAGCCTTCGACGTTCGATTACGGACCGCAG
>Ga0105046_10020201_pt1 | contig 10079 bp, 12 predicted proteins | sample MAT03_FD_78385 | JGI IMG/M metagenome (GOLD analysis project Ga0105046, IMG submission 78385) | Freshwater microbial communities from Lake Fryxell liftoff mats and glacier meltwater in Antarctica - MAT-03 (megahit assembly) | ecosystem: Environmental > Aquatic > Freshwater > Ice > Liftoff... | reverse complement strand
TAAAATAAATTAAAATATTTTAATACATCATCAAAAACAGCCTAAAAACCCTTGAAACAGGACTTTTACTTACCGCATACGATCGTATATAAGTCTATATAATTAATATTCTTAACAGAACAGCACACTTTTTGCAGGCAGCTTTCATAGTCTGTAAGGGGCCTGTAAGTCACTGACTCCATTCAGACCGTTACACCCACTTGGTTGTTCGCCATCCGTTGAGTCATGAGAAACCGTACTGTATTGATCGTTGAGAAAGACGAATCGTCTGTTCTTGCTATCGTATCCTTTTTAGAACGCTTACCCTTTTTCAGTGCCCCCACAATCTGTCAGTCAGCGGCATCGGCCTTCAATTATCTGAGTCAGCAGGATTTTGATCTGGTTATTTTGGATATGCATTTGTCCGACCTAACTAGCATGGATGTACTCCATAGTTTACCGCCCGAATACAATTCTCCACTAGTTGTTACGTCGTCGTGTACTACCTATGCCGCCGATTGCTTCGACCTGAGTGTAGTGGATTACCTGGTAAAACCGTTTACGTTTCAGCGATTTGTGCGGGGTGTTAACCGGGCGTTGAAGGTGCAGTTTACCCCCAATAGTTTCACCGACAATCAGGCCATTTTCCTCAAAATAGGCCGCTCCATCCAGCGGTTTCAGTACGACGAAATCGACTATATCGAAGCTTTTGGGGTTTACTCCAAGATTTGGCAGCATCAAAAAGTGACGGTTGTCAATGAACCCATCTCAACGCTCGAAACGCACCTGCCGGTGCAGCGTTTCCTCCGGGTTCATAAATCATACATCGTCTGCCTGGCCAGTTTAACCAGCTACAGTTATTCGAGCCTAACGGCCGGAGGAACCAAAATTCCATTGGGAGCCTCGTACCGCCCTAAGTTCGACGGTTTTCTGCGCTTGTTATCCTCCACCGGCAACGAAAAAGAGGAATAAACAAAGCGGTAGAACAAACTTCTTACCACAGTCTGACGCGGGTAGCCGGGCAAATCTCATTGGGCCCGTGAGTTGCGTTCATGGCGTTCAGTCCTGGTTTAGCCCGGCCATCGCCGGGTGTTTGGTATTGGTTTGTGTGGGTTGGCTCACGCCTTTATTCGGTATCCGATGGGGCTGCGTTGGCCAAGTCGAGTGGCAAGCGGTCGTAGCGCAGTCGGCTCACAATGGGTATCTTTGGGGTAAAATCAAGAAATCACAAGTATGGAATTGAAAGCCTTCACCGACTGTACGCTGGACTATCTGGAACAAACCTTCGGGCTGATTCCAACCCTTGACAATTCCCTTCTGGACGACTGGCTGGTTAGGCCCGCCGACATTAGTGATTTTGAGCGGCAGGAACTGCTCAGTTTTCAGGAACCCTTGATCCTGAACGTGCTGCACTGGAATGAGCAGGAACTGAGCCTGGGTTTTATTGGCCCCATGCTCACCCTGGCGCGGTTTACGGGACCTCATTTCAACCTCTTTGCCAACCGGCTCATCAAGGCGGTTGTGGATGGCATTGAGTTGTTTGGCAAGCCCGACGCATTCATTGCCAGTGGTTTCCGCGCACCCAGAATTCCGTTCTTCGCCTTCACCGAGTTCAAAAAAGATATTGACCCCTCGGGAGATCCGGCCGGTCAGGCACTGGCTGCCATGCTGGTTGGGCAGACACTCAACCGCAACGAGGGTGATGCTGCAAGTCGACCAATCGACCCCAACCTGCCCATCTACGGGTGTTACGTGAATGGTCGCGACTGGAACTTTATGATCCTCACGGGCCGCACCTACTGCATCAGTGCCGACTACTCGGCCCGAACTGACGACATTTTCGATATTTTCCGCATCCTGAAAGCGCTGAAGCAACTCGTCACCGAACGCACTGCCGCCCGAACAGAGTCCGGGTAGGACACCATTCGGGCGGTAGGCCGTTGGCCAGTGTGTTGCGGTCATGGCGTTCGATCCTGGTTTATGCCCGGCCACTGCCGGGGGTTTGGTATTGGTTTATGTGGGTTGGCTTGCGCCGGTATTCGGTATTAAGTGGGGCTGCGTTGGGGGCAACGGTGTATTTTTGAGTCAAAATCACGCAATCTCATGGAAAAGCCCAGAAAAAACCTTAGTCATCACCTCGGCGAGTTAGCCAATGCCTTTCATATCAAGCGGCAACCCACCGACCCGCACCTCCAGCAATGGCTCAACGTGTCGGGAACGCTGAACGAGTTTGAGACCGAAACACTCGACTACCTCTACGCCCAGGCCGCTTTCGACGGCAACTACTGGAACGAGGAAGAACTTAAAATGCGACTCGTTTCGCAACTCCTGTTCATGGCCCGCCTTGACGTACCCGACCGCCTTCGGGTTTTCTACGAGCGGATGCTGTCGGGAACCGTCGATACCATTTTCCTACAGGTCAAGGCCGATTGCCTGGTGGCCACTCCCGGTGCTTTCAATACCCACCAGACTCCGTATTTCTTTTTGCAGGAATACAAGCGGGGACGTGGAGACACCAAAGACCCGGAAGCCCAAATGCTGGCTGCCATGCTGATTTCGCAGACCCTGAATGCCGATAACCAACCTCTTTACGGCAGCTACATCATCGGCACAGATTGGTACTTTACTACGCTGTTGGGTCGTGATTACTGCACCAGCCGCGAATACGACATCCGGCAGCATGACGACCTGACACAGATTGTTTTTATCCTTCGTAAACTCAAAGAGCTTATTCTGAATCGGCAGCCCGTCACCGAGCGCACGGCCTAAACGGAGCCTTGACGGGACACCATTCGGGCGGTAGGCCGTTGGCCAGTCTGTTACCCTATGGCGTTCGATCCTGGTTTATGCCCGGCCATCGCCGGGGGCTTGGTTCGTTTGTGTTGGGTTGGCTTGCGCCGGTATTCGGTATTAAGTGGGGCTGCGTTGGGGGCAACAGTGTACTTTTGTTGTAAAATCACGCAACCTCATGGCAACCTCAGAAAAATCCTTGGTCAACACCTCGGCGAGTTAGCCAATGCCTTTCATATCAAGCGGTAACCCACCAACCCGCACCTCCAGCAATGGCTCAACGTGTCGGGAACGCTGAACGAGTTTGAGACCGAATCGCTCGACTACCTCTACAGGCTCTTCATAACGGCCAGCAGAGTCTGACACTTCATTTCGGTTTCCTGCCACTCCTTTTGTGGGTCCGAATCTTCAGTTAAGCCCGCTCCGGCGTAAAGCGTTGCCGTGTTGGCTTCGATTTTCATGCAGCGGATATGCACAAACAAATGGCTTTCTGAACCGCTTCCCACCAGGCCTGGGTTCATGTTCACCGGCCCCAAAAATCCACTATAGAACTCCCGGTCGTAGCCTTCGTGTTCGTTGATAAACGTAAATGCATCGGCGCGGGGCATCCCACACACCGCCGACGTTGGGTGCAACAACCGAATCATGACGGTACCCAGCTGCGGATACCGAACAGCCTGGGTATCCACTGTAAACTGACTGCCCAGGTGCATCAGGTTACCCGCCAGAATCGTTTTGGGTCCTTCTTCGAGGTATTCCCGCAAGCGGATTTTCTTGAAGCATTCAATAATGTATCGGCTCACCATGGCTTGTTCTTCAATCTCTTTTTGCGACCAGAGGGCTTCTGCTGTTCGTTTGAGTTGCCCGCCTGCCTCATAGGCCGATTGAGTTCCGGCCAGCGAAATAGTACGAAACATCCCGGCAGTATCCACGCTCACCAGTCGTTCGGGCGTAGCACTAACCCAGATCTGTTTCTGGTCGGGGAGCCAGACCGCCGAAACAAAAGCCGTTGGATAGGCCACGCACAATTGTTCGAACAGAGCTACGGCGTCTAGTTCGCCGTCAAACGCAACCGTCTTTGTCCGCGATAGCACTACTTTCCGAAACGCACCTCGTTGCATCGTTTCTACGGCTTCCTCAACGCTATGCTCAAACCGTTGGCGAGCCTGGGTATTGGTTATTTCAGCCGTGGAATCCTCCACCATTCGCGCTGGTGGCTGACTCGCTGGGTGGCACTGGCCTACTACAGTCAAGAAAGCCTCTATTTCCTCAGATACATCATTTTCAGCCAGTTGCCAACCGGCACCAGTTTGTGCCACATGCACATCGGCCCGAAGAAAAGGCGCACAAAAAGGTTCGCTGGTTCCGAAATCGAAATTGGCAAACGGACTCATGACAAAACCTGCCGGGAGTTCTTCCAAGTCCACGGGCATTTCGGTGAGCGTTGTATCTACCTGAACAATCAGGTGTTTATCGTTCTGATTGGGGAGTCGCCAGAGCGCGGCCGGATAACCAACCTGCCGGGCGGCATGCCACCAGGGCGCGGCAGTGGGTTGGGCCACGTCTGTTTGTATATCGGTTACCTCTGCTTGCATAATCCTATCGTCAGCGGCCAACAGGCCGAGCTGTCAAGTAAGTAACAATTTGTGCAAAAAAAAAGTCACCTGTTTACCCATTAATAATGGCTACTGTCAACCGACTCACACATACAGCGCGGCCCTGCTCGTCGCGGATGCGGATGTCCCAGACGTGGGTAGAACGACCGATGTGGATGGGTGTGCAGCGGCCATATACCCAACCTTCGCGCACCGCCCGGAGGTGGTTGGCATTGATTTCGAGCCCTACCGCCTTTTGTTTGGTCGGATCGTCGAGCATCATAAACGAGGCTGTGCTGCCCAGCGACTCGGCCAGCACTACCGACGCCCCGCCGTGCAGAATCCCAAAAGGTTGGTGCGTCCGGGCATCCACAGGCATCCGGCCTTCGAGGTAGCCATCACCGGCTTCGGTAAATTCGATACCCAGCAGTTTTACAATTGAATCGGCGTGGGCGAAGTACAGGTTTTCAAGGCTGAATCCGGCTTTCATTATGCAGTTGGTTTTGTGTATTTTTGCACCAAAATTGGCAAAAACCGTGATAAAACAATCCACTTGGGACACAAACGTATTTATATAATTCGGCACGGCGAAACCGACTATAACCGCCGGGGAGTGGTACAAGGTAGTGGTGTCGATGCTGACCTCAACGATATGGGCCGCGCACAGGCCGACGCTTTTTTTCAGGCATATCAACACGTTTCTTTCGACAAAATTTATTTCTCGATGCTGAAACGTACCCTCCAAACAATACAATCGTTTATCGACCAGGGTCTTCCCTACGAGCGCCACGCAGGTCTGAACGAAATTAGCTGGGGGGTTATGGAAGGGAAACTCCCCGGTAATGTCGATAATCAATTTTATCGTGACCTCACCGAAAGCTGGGCGGCTGGCAACACCGACCGCACCGCCGAAGAAGGCGAAAGCCCCGAGCAGGTGCGCGATCGTCAAAAACCCGTTTTCGACCTGATTGTATCGCGGTCCGAGGAAACAACAGTGCTGGTTGCTATGCACGGGCGAGCCATGCGTATTCTGCTAACCTGGCTCCTCAATGAGCCACTCGCCGACATGGATCAGTACGAACACAGCAATCTGTGTCTGTATCAACTCGATTACAATTACGACACGCAACAGTACACCGTAGAGCTAGCCAACGATACCGCACACCTGATTTTCAGTGAGCAGTGATCAACGAGCAGTGAACAGTGATCAACCAGCATTATCACTCTTGTCAACACGGCTCACTGTTAACTGCTCACTGAACTGCCACTGTTCACTGATAGCTGCTCACTGCTCACTGTTAATCTCCATTCTTCCCTTTCCTCCCCTTATTTCCATGTTTGGCCTTATCTTCGCTTATTGGCCTGAAAAAGGACGTGGTTACAATGGGTTATTCAAAACATAAAATATACTGGTTTTGTCAGATTACTGGCTGGTCACTCGTCATTATGGTCGAGTGGTTTGCCTTTTGGCTCGACGATGGCTACGACCCTGACTCAGTCTATCTGGCAATGGCCAACATCTTACTGGGAATCTCACTAACGCATAGTTACCGCCATATAATCCGTCGCTGGAACTGGGTACGTCTGCCATTTGTGCAACTAGCACCCCGTGTGTTGCTTTCAGTTGTTGTGCTGGCCGCTATCATGACCTTTGTGAATCTACCTTTCGACCGGGCTCTGTATCCAGAACTATTTGTAGATGAGCCAATTGTGTTGTTTGGCTATATAATGAGTTGGGGTAAAACAATGCTGGCTTGGGTCCTCAGTTATACGGTTTATCATTACGTAGAGCGCACGCGCGATGCCGAGATCGAGAAGTTACTCTTGCGATCGTCGGTGCGGGAAACGGAGGCTAAAGTATTGCGGTCACAACTGAACCCGCATTTTGTGTTTAATGCCCTCAATAGCATTCGGGCACTGGTTCACGAAGACCCAACCAAAGCGCAACAGGGTATCACCCAACTGTCGAATATTCTCCGTAACTCGCTCTTGGCCGACCGGCGGAAAACCGTTGAACTGCGCGAAGAAATTAAAACGGTAGAGGATTATCTGGCGCTCGAAAAAGTCCGGTACGAAGAGCGGCTAACCTCCCGTATCGACCTTGATATGCGTAGTCTTTACTGGCAGGTGCCGCCGATGATGTTGCAGACACTAGTCGAAAATGCCATTAAACATGGTGTTCAAAAGGCGATGGGCGGGGGCTTCGTAGAGGTTACGTCCTGGCTCGAAACCCACGAAAGAGATCAGGATCGGTTGCATATTCGTATCCGCAATACGGGTGTACTCGGCGACAAAAAAGCATCCGGTGGGTTTGGTCTGGAAAATACCGCTCAGCGTTTAGACTTACTGTATGGGTCGCCCGCCAGTTTTAATATTGTGCAGGAGCAGGCCAACATTGTTTGCGCTGAAATTGTTATCCCGAATCAATCGGAGGGCCTTTTCCGCAAATCCGACAAAGAACAGTTGCTTCGCGTCATTAAGTAGTCATTTGCTTCGCATCAATGAATATCAACCAATGACTAATGACTAATGACTAATGACCAATGACTATCAACTAATGACCAATTTATATGCAAATGCGTACGCTGATTATTGACGATGAACGGTTGGCCCGAAATGAACTTCGTCGGTTGCTCGAAAACTTCCCCAAAATCGACATCATAGGCGAAGCTGCCAACGCCGATGAAGCCCTGCCGATGATTGACGAGTTGCAACCCGATTTGCTGTTTTTGGATATTCAGATGCCCGGCAAAAATGGGTTTGAGCTCCTCCAGGCCATTGAGGGCAAGGCGCCCGATGTAGTCTTTACAACGGCATACGACGAATATGCCATTAAAGCTTTTGAATTCAACGCGCTCGACTACCTGCTGAAACCCATTGAACTGAACCGGCTGTCGGAAGCCATTCACCGGGTCGAAGAAGAGTTACAGCACCATTCCACCGAATCGGCTCGCCCAACTACCACCGAACCAGGTAACCGAATTTTGGGCGAAAACGACCAGGTATTTGTGAAAGATGGTGAAAAATGCTGGTTTGTAAAGTTGGGTAAAGTGCGGCTGTTCGAGTCGATGGGCAACTATGTCAGACTCTACTTCGACGATCAGAAGCCACTGGTACTAAAATCGTTGAATGCGCTGGAAGACAGGCTCGATGCGGCCACATTTTTCCGGGCCAACCGCAAGCACATCATTAACCTGGCCTGGATTGAGAAAATCGAACCGTGGTTTAGCGGGGGGTTGTTGGTGACGTTGCGGGGGGGCGATAAAATTGAAATCAGCCGCCGACAGGCAATTCGATTCAAGGATTTGTTAAGTTTGTAGGCCCAAAGGCGCAGCGTGTTACGCCCTGTACCTTGCTTCTTTCCATGCACATTCTCTACACTCTTGTTTTTAGTACGCTGCTGACGGGATTTTTTTCCTGTCAAAAATCGACGGATCAGGCACCGCCAACGCTTAAAAAAATAGCTTACCAGTACACTGGCGAGGGGCAATGCGACACTACCAAACGTAGGGGAGTATCGGTATCTGCCCAGTATTTCGAACTGGTGGGTGAGTCGTCGGCCGCAAAAAGCATTAATGGCTCGTTGCGGGCAATGGTGGCGTCGGGTATCACCGACTGGATCGACAGCGTAGCCTTGGCCCAAACGCCAGCCGCCCGCACCGACCTGGCTACGGGCGCGCGGTTATTTTCGGTCAGTTACCAGCAGATGGGCGAAGAGGGGCGGATGTTTGGCGGATGCTGGGATTTGCAGGTTCAGTGCGACACTGCCTACAGCAGCCCCACTATCCTGACCGTTCGCCAGGAAACGTACACCTATTCCGGCGGGGCACACCCAAACACACAAATCAGTTTACAGAGTTTCAGTCGCCGAACCGGTCACGCTCTGCAACTCACCGAAGTAGTGTCGGATACCACCGCCCTACTCAGTTTGGTAGAACGAGCCTTCCGAAAACAGCAGGAAATTCAACCCGGTCAGGATCTGGAAGAGGCAGGTTATTTTCTGCGCGATGGACGTTTTTTTCTGCCCGGCACCTTCGGTATTAGTCGAGAAGGGCTACTTTTTCTGTACAATCCGTACGAAATTGCCGCCTATGCGGTAGGGCCTATTCAACTCCTGGTGCCGTATCGCGAGTTGAAAGATGTTTTGCGCGAAGAGCTGCTGTGATCTAGTATATTTGCTACAAAAACCACGGTAAAGCATGAAAACGATTGTTCTCTTCTTTGGTCTGCTGACCGCTTTGTCGGCACAGGCCCAGTTTGGACAGCAGGGAGGAGGCTTCGGACGGCAAGGTATGGGGGGCAGGAGCAACATGAACCAACCCATGGATACCTACCGCCCGTCGGCCTTTAATAGCATTCCCTCTATTCTGGCCGAACGCGAAACCAAATGGCTCCGGGACAGTCTAGCGCTGTCGAAAGAGCAAACGAAATCAGTCAAAAAGCTAAATTTTGACTATGCCAAACAGCAACAGGATGCTGTTCGCGACATTGTAGGCACCAAAGGCGGTCAGCCTTCGCCTGAAACTATCAAGCAGGTTCGGGAGGCCATGACCATGCTCAACGACGAAAAGCAGGACGTTCTTCGCCCGCTCCTGACCCCCGAACAGTGGACAGCCTATCAGGCCAAGAAACTGGAAATGTGGAAGCAGACGGGTGGCTTCTACGAAAAAGGATATATAAAAGCGAATTAAGGTACAATGACTCAGCCCAACAACCCTTTGCATGGCAAAACACTGGAAGCTGTTCTGAACGAGCTGGTAGCCCGGTACGGCTGGAACGAATTGGGTGAACGTATTCCGATTAACTGTTTTCGAATCAATCCAAGCATCAAATCGAGTCTGACGTTTTTGCGCAAAACGCCCTGGGCACGCGACAAAGTCGAGGAACTGTATATAAACCACCCCCTAAACTCATGAACCGATCCATATTGATTGTTACCGGCGACGGTGGTGAAAGCTACGAAACGCTGTATGCAGTCCATCGCTTTCAGGAAGAAGGTGATACTGCTGTCATTGCCGCCCCCAGCAAACGTAGGTTAAATCTGGTGATGCACGATTTTGAACCGGGCTGGGACACCTACATCGAACGGCCCGGCTATTGCCTTCCCGCAGACCTTACTTTTCAGGAAGTTGTGGTTGAGGATTACGATGCGATTCTGCTTCTGGGCGGGCGAGCCCCCGAATATTTGCGCAATAATGCGGCCCTGCTGGATATTGTGCGGGAGTTTGATCGGCAGGGGAAATGGGTGTTTGCTATTTGCCACGGCATCCAGATTCTGGTGACAGCAGGTTTAGCCGCTAACCGGTGCCTGACGGCCTACGAACACGTACGGACCGAAATCGAAATGGGCGGTGGCACCTACTCAACAAAAGAGGCAATTCGGGATAAAAATATGGTTACTGCCCAAACCTGGCAATCGCACCCCGATTTCTACCGTGAAGTATTTGTCTGTCTGAAAGAAACGGCGCCAGTTGTTTCAGGTGACTGACGCGAGGTGCCTCTCCTATCTATTTTGCATGTCTTTTTTTCATTCATTTCTTTTTCAGCCAACCCGGAGCTGGTGGGTCTACCTTGGCATTTTTCTGGGCTTGATTTCTCTCGGTTTAGGCTTATACGAGCTACTCAACGGCCATTATTCGATTATTGGCAGCGTAGCTTCGTTTCTGGCTTTTTTCGTGGCCTTTCAAAGCTGGAAATCAGCCGATGATACGTCCC
>Ga0105046_10020198_pt1 | contig 10080 bp, 4 predicted proteins | sample MAT03_FD_78385 | JGI IMG/M metagenome (GOLD analysis project Ga0105046, IMG submission 78385) | Freshwater microbial communities from Lake Fryxell liftoff mats and glacier meltwater in Antarctica - MAT-03 (megahit assembly) | ecosystem: Environmental > Aquatic > Freshwater > Ice > Liftoff... | reverse complement strand
GAGAGCGCCGCAGAACCGAACTCGTTGAACTCTTCCTGCTGGTTCTTGAATTCCCGCGTGCGGTATGTCTGCGCGAACGTGAGCTGCCACTTTCCCGCGACCAGTCCGAAGCCGTAGCTGAGGTCGGCGACGAGCGGCTCTTTGTCCACGCTGGGGCTGTCCTCCCACGTGTTGCCATCGAGAAAAATATCGCGGGCCACGGCGCGTCCATCCGCGCTGGCGAAGAGGAAAAAACTCCAGTCGCGATCTGCGGACACGCGCGGATCACTATCGTCGATCGGCGAAGGCGCGTTCCCGCCCGGGCGGATCAACCTCACGCCGAAATCACTGGGAAGGTTGAACCCGATGCGGGCGGTGCCGCCGGTGCTCAAGTAAGTCTGCACATTGCCCACGCTCGCGCCGAGATGGGGAATGATATCGATGCCGATAACATCCGCCAGTGCGCGCGCATAGAGCCGCCAGCTGCGTTCGAGGAGGATGTTAACGCCAACCTCGTCCTCGAGCTGGTATTCCCAGCCGTTCGGCCGCGAATCGTTGATCCATTCGTGCACGTGGCGCTGCGTCGTTTGCGCGTACGCGTGCGGGCCGACCATGCCGACTTGGAAGGACAACGTGTCCATCAGCGTGGCGGTTTTGCTTACGAAACTCATCTCCAAATAACTCCAGCCCGCGTACGGCCGGTCGGTGGGGTCCGGCACGAAAGCGCCCGTTTCGAGCGGCGTGTACATGTTTTGGCCGACGGCCAGGCCGAAATTTTTCTGCGCACCCTCGCGGTTTACGAACGGTAGACACTCGACGAGCGAGCGTCGCCACCCGCGCTCGCCCCACGTCGCCAGATCGGCAGAGAGCCAGGAAAGCTTGGTGCCATTCGTATAATGGCGGTCCGTGCCACCGAAGTAATCATTCTCGAAATACAGGCTGAGAACGCCTGCGCTCCGGGCGAGACGCTGACCATCAATTGTCGTCACCTCCTGCGCGAGCAGCGAGGTGGCTGCGCCGGGTCCAAATAAAAACGCAGTCAGGAGTATCTTCGCGGGACTCACGGGCGGAGAGTGCCGTTCGCCCCCGAAGAGTTCCCCCGCGGATTCCCCGGTACCTCCTTAGGGAATTCTCAGCTCCATCCCGATTTTGAGATCAGTGGTGGATTTCATCTTGTCGCGATTAGCTCGGAAAATTTCCTCAACCTTCGCGTTGGAGCCCGTGCCGTAATACTGGCGCGCGATGCTGTAGAGACTCTCCTTCGGCTTTACCACGTGGCGGCGTCCGCTAGGTGGAGTCGCCGGGCGCGCGCTCGGTGCAGGTGCTGGCGGAGTTTGCGCGATCGGTTGCTGCGGGCGCAGCGGGGGCGCGGCGAGCGGCTCAGTCGCCGGCGTATCTTCGGGAGCAAGGATGACCGGGCTAGGCTCGTTTCTCGGTGCGGAAATCGGGCTGGGTTGCGCAGGCGTTTCCTCGGGAGCGATGCCGACGATTCTGCCCTCTGCATCGACTGGCGGGCGTGGCGAAAGACCGACAGACGCGCGGGCGTTAGCGAGGGCGGAGCGGAGCTGGTCGTTCTCGCGTTTCAGCTGCTGCAAAACTTCGGGATAGTCACTCGGCGCAAGCGGGCTATCGAGCGGCTTGCCTGGCAGCGTGCTCGCAAACTCGCGCATGGCTGCGTCGATACGCAGCCTCACCAGCTCCGCCTGCTGCGTGCTCGGCTTGAGTTCGCGGTACTTGCGGAAGTGGTAGATCGCCTGGATCGGATCGCGGATGTGCTGCTGATAAAGCAGGCCGAGTTCAAGGTGCGCTTCCGGCGCGTTCAACAGCCCACGCTTCTCGATCACCTTTTGAAAATCGCTGAGCGCTTCCTGGTTGCGCCCCTGCTTGATCATCTCCTTGCCCCGGCGGTATTCAGGCTCATCGACCTCTGCGGTAAAAGGCAGGGTGTCCACGCGGTCACACCCCGCGGCGATAAAAAGCGCCGCGCATGCCAGCAAACCGATTGAAAACAAGCGTAGCCTCATCTTGGGCGGAAAGGATTTGAACAGGGAAAAGCTGCACTTAACTTCCGGAAGCCGACCGGCTACTCAAACCCTAAATGGCCCTCAAAAACAAAACCGCGCTCGCGCGAGCCCGCACGTGTATTCGCATCGAGATGGAGGCGCTCGCGGCCACCGCGAAAGGGCTTGGGGACGAATTCATTTCCGTCGTCAACGCCGTCGAAGCCACGCTCGCTGCAGGCGGGAAACTCATTTTCTCCGGCATAGGTAAATCCGCCCACATCGCCCAAAAGCTCACGGGCACCTTTAACAGCACAGGCGTTTCGTCCTGCTTTCTCGATGCAACCCAGGCGCTGCACGGTGATCTCGGCTTGTGCGCGGAAGGCGATCTCGCGGTCCTGCTCAGTAACAGCGGCCAGTCGGAGGAGATCGTGCGTCTCGTCCCGGTCTTGAGACGCTTCAGTGTGCGCGTGGTCGCGTTCACGGCTTTCCCCGATTCCGACCTCGCCCGCCACGCTGACCACCGGCTCCTCTACCGCGTCCCCCGGGAAGCCTGTCCACTGGAACTCGCGCCCACTGCGAGCACGACAGCGGCGCTCGCACTCGGCGACGCGCTCGCGATGGTTCTGCTCGAAAGCCGCGGACTCACCCGAGACGACTTTGCTCGTTATCATCCCTCGGGAAACCTCGGGCGTCTGCTGCTCCTGCGCGTGAAAGACATCATGCGCACCGGCGAGCGGCTGCCCATCATGCCCGCCAGCGGCTCACTTCAGGAAGCGATTCTGGCAATGACGCGCGCCAAATCCGGCAGCATCGCGCTCATCGATCCGCGCACGAAAAAACTGGCCGGAATTCTTACGGATGGCGACTTCCGCCGGAGCGCACTGACCGGGCCGAACTTTCTGGCGAAGCCCGTATCCGAGTTCATGACGCGATCGCCTAAAGTCATCGTCGAGGATGCGCTCGGGGTGGAGGCGTTGCGGATGTTCACTGCGCACAAAATTGACGACCTCATCGTCGTAGACCGGCGCGGGCGTCCCGTGGGATTGGTGGATGGTCAGGATCTGCCGAAGCTAAAGATCGTCTGAACGCAATTGCCGCGACGGCTTGTAACATCGCCGTGACGGTGAATATTTGAATGGTTTCGACCGCGGTGCGGCCTACGCTGCCCGCCTTTTCCGCAGTTCTCATGGCCAAGCGCACATCACGTAAAGCACCACCCCCTCCCGCCGATCCCGAGGAACGGGTAATCGTGCCCCGGGGGACCACGCAGCCCGTTCCGATCGAAACCAAGTCATCCAAAGCGGCGTATTTTAACCGCGAGCTCAGCTGGCTCGCTTTCAACCGACGTGTACTTGAACAGGCGCAGAACGAACGCTGTCCGCTGCTCGAGCGCGTGAAGTTTCTCGCGATCGTCTCGTCGAACCTCGACGAGTTTTTCGAGATTCGCGTGGCCGGTATTATTCAACAAGCCGAGTCCGGTGTGACCGAGTCGAGCGTCGACGGCCTGCATCCTCGCGAGCAGTTGCGGCGCATCCACTCGGTCGTGGCCTCGCTGGTCGAGGATCAATACGCGTGCTGGCGCGACAGTCTCCTGCCCGCCCTAGCGCGCGCCAATATTGTTTTCAAAACCGCTGCGGATCTCTCGCCCAAGGAACTCGCTTGGGTGCGCGCCTATTTTCAGGAGCAGGTTCATCCGGTGCTCACGCCGCTCGCACTCGATCAATCGCATCCCTTTCCCCAGCTGGGCAACAAGACGCTCAATGTCGTCGTGTCTCTCGACAATCCCGAGACGCCCGAGATCGAGAATCTCGTCGCGATTCTCCCCGTGCCGCGAATCCTGCCGCGACTGGTCAACATCGCGCCGACGGGGAATTCTCAAAAATTCATTTTCCTGAGCGAGGTCATCAAACTGTGCGCAGGCGAATTTTTCCAAGGCTACCACGTCCGGCAGGCGTACGCGTTTCGCGTCACCCGCAACAGCGATCTCTACATCGACGAGGAAGAAGCGGAAAACCTGCTCAAGAAAATCGAGGACGAACTGCGCAATCAACGCCGCGGGGCCGCCGTGCGCCTCGAGATCGAGGATGGTGTGGACGACAGGATTTTCGAAACCCTCTGCGAGCATCTTTCACTTTCGCGCGAGTACGTGTTTCGCCTGAATGGCCCGCTCAATCTCTTGCGCTTGATGGCGCTCGCCGAGATCGATCGGCCCGAGTTAAAGTTTCTGCCCTTCACACCAGTCGCCTGTTCACCGCTGCGCCACGTGGAGCAAATCTTCGACACCCTGCGCGTGCAGGATGTCATGCTGCACCACCCGTACGACGCGTTTACTCCGGTGGTCGATTTCGTCGAGCAAGCCGCCCGCGATCCGCGGGTTTTTGCGATGAAGCAGACGCTCTATCGTACGAGCGGCGACTCACCCATTGTCCGCGCGCTCATTGAGGCCTCGCGCAACGGTAAACAAGTCACCGCGCTGGTCGAATTGAAGGCGCGCTTCGACGAGGCCAACAACATCCAGTGGGCGCGCCAGCTGGAGGACGCGGGCGTACATGTCGTGTACGGACTTATCGGGCACAAAACACACTGTAAATGCAGCCTCGTCGTCCGCCGCGAGGGCACGGGGCTGCGCCGCTACGCGCACCTCGGCACGGGAAATTACAACCCACGCACCGCCCGGCTTTACACAGACCTGAGTTATTTCACGGCCCGCGAGAGCATCACCGAAGACGTCGCCAATTTGTTCAACTCGCTCACCGGCTTTAGTCGTTCGCCGGACTTCCAGCACCTGCTGGTGGCGCCTTTTAACCTCCACCGTCGGCTGCAGGAGCTCATCCAGCGAGAGGCTGAAAACGCCGCCGCCGGTCGCCCTGCGCGGATCATGGCCAAGATGAACTCACTCGTGGACAAAGCCACGATCGACAATCTTTACGCGGCTTCCCAAGCCGGCGTGAAGATCGATCTCATCGTTCGCGGTGTTTGCTGCCTCGTGCCGGGCGTGAAAGGGCTCAGCGAGAATATCAACGTGCGAAGTCTCGTCGGGCGTTATCTTGAGCATGTCCGAGCGTTTTATTTTCAGAACGACGGTGCTGAGCCACTCATCTACGCCGGCAGCGCGGATTGGATGTCGCGCAATTTTTTCCGCCGCATCGAAGTCGTCTTCCCGATCGCAGATCCGCAGCTACGCCACTGGATCGCCGACGAACTTTTCCCGATCGAGTTGCAGGACACCGAAAGCGCGCGCGAGCTGCACGCCAACGGTGCGTACCTCCCGGTTTCAGCGGAGAAAGGAGTCCCTTCCTTTTCGGCCCAGAGCTATTTCATCGCTTCGAGCGCTCAACGCGCGAGGAACGACGCCTAGCTCCCGCTGCCCGCCTTTTGAGGAAGCCCGCCGTGGACTTCCCAAAGCGTCGCTCCCGGATCGTCAATCCCCTCTCGTACGGCAAAACCCTCTGCCGTCGTCCAGAGTCTTATCCCTGTTTTTTGGAAACGCTCGTTGGAGTTGAGATCTGGCGTCTCGTTTCGTGCCACTAGGATCGTCGATGCCGACGGCGAGTACGCGGTGATCGTGAAATGGGGAGCCCACCCACGCCCACGCTCGCTTTGGAAGAGCACCGTTCCTTCCCTACAAACGCGCCAGTGAGACGCCTCCGTTCAGCTGCCTTTACGCGAGGCGTTCGCGCGCAAAAGCCGAGATCACGCGACAACTTGGGGATGGCTCTTAACCTGAGCTGCAATGAAGAGATCTCGTTCAGCCGATCAGCGGGCGCTCGACTCCAGCGCGAAGACCGCGATACAGCTCCGCCCCAACAAACCACCCCTTTCGGCCCTGCCCGATCAGCGCGGCGATTGCGGTGTGATGCCGGTGCGACCCCCGGCCAGATTCGTCAACGGCTGTGCGCAGCCTCGTCTGCGGGGCAGAATCGCTGGAGCACCGACTGCAGCTCTACGGGACGCAATGGCTTTGTCAGATATCCATCCATTCCCGCATTCAGGCACTGCTCCTTATAGCCCTTCACCGCATGCGCTGTGAGTGCGACGATCGGCACGCGTCGGCCACTTGATTGCTCGTGTTTTCGAATAACTGAAGTCGCCTCCATGCCGTCCATGCCGGGCATCTGGACGTCCATGAGCACGAGGTCGTACTCGTTTTCCAGGTACTTCTTCACGGCTTCCTCGCCATTCTCGGCCAGCACCGGGAAGTGTCCGGCCTTTTTCAAAATCGTCACGGCCACCACTTGGTTCACCGCGTTATCTTCCGCCACGAGAATGCGGAGCGCGCGTCGTTCGCGTCGCGGTTCAATCGCCGGCAAAGCGACCGGTGCCACCTGCTCGCGCAGTACATCGCGCAGACACTCGTCGAGGCGTGCGCTCGTCACCGGCTTGCGCAGGCAAAAAGCCGCCCCGAGTTCTTGCAGCCGTTGCGCGCTCACCGCGTGATCAGTGGCGCTGAGCAACACCACCGGGACGTTTGCCAAAGCAGGCACACGGCGCAACCGTCCCATCTCCGCATCCAGATCCTGCCCCGATTTAGAACAGTCGACGAGCACCAGATCGAAGCGACTGCCTGAGGGTTCAGTTTGCACCGTGACACGAAGACCGCGCTGCGAGAGCTGACCAGCGAGCGCTTGCTGAGCCGTGCTGCTCCCGCCGACTAGGAGCACTGATTGCCCGCTACTCAGCGGCGCAGCGGCGTTTGCGGCCACCGGTGTAGGCGCGATGCCCATGCGCACCGTAAACTGAAACGCGCTGCCGCGTCCCAGTTCGCTTTCCACCTCGATCATCCCGCCCATCAACACGACCAAGCGTTTGCAGATCGTAAGGCCTAGACCGGTCCCACCGAAGCGCCGGTTCATGGAGCCATCCCCCTGTACAAAGGGTTCGAAAATCGTCTCACGGCGGTTCGCGGGAACACCGATTCCAGTATCAGAGACAATGACGCGGATTATGCAGTCGTTCGCCTCTTTTGAAACGAGTGTCGCGCGCATAGAGACTTCGCCTTGTTCGGTAAATTTTAGCGCGTTTCCGAGCAGATTAAGAATCACCTGCCGGAATCGCGCAGAGTCGCCCACCAGCCGCTGCGGCAGCTGTGAATCGATGACGCAGACAAGCTCCAGTTTTTTCTGCGCCGCGCGGATCGCCACCGTGTCCACCGCACTCTCGATGCAGCTGACGAGTTCGAACTCCACGGGATCGAGCGTGAGCTTGCCCGACTCGATCTTCGAGAAATCCAAGATGTCATTGATCACCGTCATCAGCCCTTCGCTCGAAGCGAGCACCGTGCGGAGGTAGTCGCCCTGATCTTTGTCCGAGGCTAGGCCGAGCGCGAGCTCGGTCATGCCGATGACACCGTTCATCGGCGTGCGGATCTCGTGGCTCATGTTGGCGACGAAATCGCTCTTCGCTCGACTCGCAGCTTCCGCAGCGTCTTTCGCCTGCTCGGCCGCGTCTTTCGCGGATTTCAAATCCCGCGTGCGCTCGTCGACGAGTTGCATCAAGCGACGATGTCCCGCGCGCAACAACCGCGTACGCCAGACGTAGACGGCAGCGAAAGCCGCGCCAACCGCACCGCCACTCAGCACCCAAAACAGCCACGTCTCATAGAAATGGTGATCGATGTAAAAGTCGCACCCGGCAGCCTCTGCGCTCCAGACACCGTCGTTGTTGGCCGCGGCCACTTCGAACCGATAGCGCCCGGGTTTTAGTCCGCCGTAGTGCGCCTCGCGCCGGTGGCCAGCATCCACCCAACCGTCGTCCACCCCGGAGAGCCGGTACTTGAAACGGTTCGCTTTCGAGTGGGTGAGACCGAGCGCCGTGTATTGAAAAGCCAGCTCTCCACGACCGGGGGACACGAGGTCGAGTTCTTTTCCGCGCAGTTCCACTTTGTCCGCAACGACCCGCTCGATGATCACCTTGGGCGCGACCGTGTTGTTGCGCACGCGCTCCGGATGGATGATCGCGATGCCTTTGCTCGTCGCGAAAAGTAAACCGCCGTCTCGCGTACGCGTCGTCGCATGGGAGGTGACGGAGTTGGGTGCCGGGCTGCGCATGCCCTCCGCTTCGGTATAAAACTCAAAGTCGCGGATCACGAAGTCGCGCTCTGCCGCCGTGTCGAACATCGACACCGGTGCGCTAAAGATGCCGTTGCGAAAACCCGCCCAGACGATCCCGTTTTCCACGAAGCCCGAGTAGGCGAGCGTGCCCACACTCGCCGGCATCAGAAACGTTTCGACCTTCTCGCCACGAATGCGCTGCACGCGCAGGCCATCGCGAAAAATCCAGATATCACCGCGAGCGTCTTCAGCAATGCGCGCGACGTTGTCCTTCGAAATCACGGCCTCCCGCGCGATGTCTTTCCACGTTTTTGTGACGGGGTTCCACCAGCCAACACCTCCCGTCCAGCCGACCCAGATGCGCTGCAGTGAATCGATCGCAATCGCTCCCACATTCTCCACGTCGCCAAGCTGGATCTTGTGCAAGGCCCCGTCCCGCAGTTGTTGCAGACCGTTCTTCGTACTGGCCACCCAGATTCCGCCTTGTGCATCCGTAACGATGGAGCGAAGACGCGCGTCAGCGCCTTTTTCCTTCCCGTAAAAGTGGGTATAAACGCCGTCCTTCAAGCGGCTCAAACCCTGCGTGTAATAACCAATCCAGAACGCACCCTCGAGATCTTCGTGGAGACTGACAACCGCATCTTCGAGCAAGCCATCTGCCCGGCGCAGCGTGGTCACGCCTTTCGAGTCGAAGCGCGTCAACCCGCCGCCCCAAGTGCCTGCCCAGACCGTCCCGTCACGCGCCTCCAAAACCGAGAGCACTGAGTTCGCCTGCAAGCCGTCGCGACGGGTCAGGTTCACCGCTTTCACATCACTCAACCTCACGAGGCCGGCATCGCTGCCCGCCCACAAATTTCCTTCGCGATCCTCCTTGATGTCGAGGATGTGGCTCAACGTCTCCACCCCGCGCACGATCACTTGCTCCAGCTTGCCGTGACTATAGCGGGACAACCCGTTGGGCGTGCCGATCCACAGGCTTTTGTCGCGGTCGATATGCAGACTCCGCACAGCGTTGATGCGCTCACCATCAAGCTTCGGCACCCGTGTGAGCACGCCGCCCTTCAAACGAAACAGCCCCGAAGGCGCGCCCAGCCACAGGCCACCCTCGCCGTCCGACACGAAAGCCCTCATTTCGTTAATGCCCGCGTCCTCATAACGCAGCGGAGTGACCTTATCGCCATCGATCAAAACGGAGGGTGCCCCCAACGCAACAATACGCCCCTCGCCCATCGGGATCAGGATGTTGATGGAATCAAATTTCGGACGTGCCGCGTAGACGACCTGCTCCAGTTTACCGCCGCGATAGCGAAAGATCTTGTCGGACGTCGACAGCAGCATGCCGTCGCCCTCGGGGACGATCCAAGTCACCCGCTGCCCCTCGAGCTCATTCAACGCTGCGGGACGCTCCCATTTCCCCTGAAAATACCAGATCACGCCGGTGGGTGTTCCAACCCAAAGCACCCCTCGATCATCTTCCGTGAGGGAAAAAATCTCGTCCTCGACCAGCTCCGGCACATTGGCCGACGTAAACGGGCTGAACGTGATACCATCGAAGCGCGCCAAACCGGAACGCGTGCCGATCCAGAGATAACCATCCCGAGATTGATAGATTGCTCGGACGGCTGAATACGGGATCCCATCACTCGTACCCCACTCGTCATGCCGGTACTGAGAAGGACTACGCGCAGGGTCGAGTGCGCGTAACGGCGAGCAGGTCAGCATCAAGCCAATGCAGCCAAACACGCGGCACGCCCACCTGACCGGGATGGGAAAGGAGCGAATCACAGAGTTGGATCGGCATAACCAAAGCACGGTTTAACGTTTACCTACGCAGCACGAGACACGCCTCGCGTGCGTACGTCAAAACATGCGAGCACTTCGCCTGCCGCCATCGGACCGACTGGCCAACGGCGTGAAAGAGGGCGCGTCCTTTAAGCCGGAAGATTTTTCATCGGTGGAATCGAAAATCAAAGCGATCGCCCCGTCGCTCTATACGATCACGTCCAATAATCAGGTCGTTCCCCTCCGCACCGCCCACGTCCAGCTTT
>Ga0105046_10020197_pt1 | contig 10080 bp, 8 predicted proteins | sample MAT03_FD_78385 | JGI IMG/M metagenome (GOLD analysis project Ga0105046, IMG submission 78385) | Freshwater microbial communities from Lake Fryxell liftoff mats and glacier meltwater in Antarctica - MAT-03 (megahit assembly) | ecosystem: Environmental > Aquatic > Freshwater > Ice > Liftoff... | reverse complement strand
GAGAACCCGGTCAGTCCGCCACCAAGCGGCTTGACCTTGGCGTCACCGGCCAAGCCGATGAACGACGAGAAGACACCGAGGGTGTTCTTGAGCGGGTCGGGGTCACTGGTCGTTGCCACCAGGGCGCCACCGAGGGTATTCACTGAATCACCGCTGACGAAGAAGCCGACGTCCTGGAGCGATTCGATGATGCTCGGGACATCAAGTCCCTGGCTGGCCTGCTCGATGGTCTTGTCCAGCTCGCCCGGCTTGAGGATGCCTTCGATGCCTTCTTTGTTGATCGCATCGAGGATCTTGGTCAGGTTCGCGCCGACGTCACCGGAACCGATGGCGAAAACCGAATTGGCCGGGAACGATTCGATCAGGTCGCTGGCGTCACCACTCTGGATGGTGGAGTCGGCGTTGGTCGCCCCGACGACTGAAATCTCGTTGTCCTTGGGAACCAGGCTGACCAGGGTTCCGGTGTCGGTGAGGTCCATGCCGAGGGCGGTGTAGATCGAGTTGAGGTCGACTCCGCCGGAACCCTGCTGGGTCGCCGAAAGGATCGGCTCGTTGGCAACGTACATGTTCATCATGCTGCCGTCGGCGGCATCACCGGAGACGGCGGAAAAAGCAGACGTGCCTTCGAGCGAGTCGCCCTTGGAAGCATCAACCATTGCCTTGAACACATCTTCGGATGTGGCGAATACGACGTTGTCGTCCACGATCCCGAGGACAGAAGAGTCATCGGGGCTGACCTTGTAGTCGAAACCTTCGTACTCGCCGTCCGTGGCCTTGTTCTCTTCAGAAGCCTTCTGGATGAAAGCCTGCGAGGCGTCGACATCGCTCGATTCAGCGACCAGGCCGACGTCTTCGGAAGATGCGTCCTCCATCATGCTGCTGGTGTCGCTCAGACTCGCGGGGTCGGCGATGACGCCACCGGCCACGTACATCGCGGCGTTGTCACCAAGCCACGGCTTGACGTCGTCTTCGTAAGTGATGCCCGAACTGGCATCCTGGCTGGCGAGGGCTTCGTCGAGCGTGTCGCTCAATGAGGTGCCGGTCAGCTTGGTGGCGATGTCATTCGCGTTGTCGGCGACGTCCTGTTCGGGCTTGACGCTTCCTTCCATGTAGACCATGGCGTCAGCCGGCATGTACTTGGCCAGGTTGGACTCGGCATCACCACTGCTGCTGCCTCCACAGGCGGCGAGGGTGAATGCGGCAACTGCGGCCAAAAGGATGGTCGGGACGGTGTAACGCTTCAAATTAGTGGGCATAGGACGGCATCTTATCGCCATCCTTTGCGAAGACATTGCGTCTCAGCAAAACCGAGGATCTCTCTTATTCGACCGTTACTGTTTTAGCCAGATTTCGCGGCTGGTCGACATTCTGTCCGTTAAGCCGGGCCACGTGGTACGCCAGAAGCTGGAGCGGCAGGATCGCCAGCAGCGGCTGGGTTACCCAGTCTGACTCCGGGATCAGGATCGTTTCTTCGGCAACCTTCGTGACCCGGTCCGACCCTTCGGTAGCCACCGCGATGGTCTGGGCGCCACGGGCCCTGGTCTCCTCGATGTTGGAAAGCATCTTGTCGAGGATCGGTGAATTCGTCGCAACACAGACCACCGGCGTGTTCTCATCGAGCAGCGCGATCGGCCCGTGTTTCATCTCACCGGCCGCGTATGCGTCCGACGGGATGTAGGAGACCTCTTTCAGCTTGAGTGCCCCTTCGAGGCAAACCGGCAGACCGATGTGGCGACCGAGGAAAAGGAAGAAAGTCTGGTCAGCGTGGCGCTTCGCGATTTCGAGCACCTGGTCGGAGACCTGGTCGATCGTGTTTTCCATCTTCTTCGGGATGGCTTTGAGGTCAGCGACCAGCTCGACGATGCGCTCCGGCGGCAGCGTTCCGCGCAGTTCGGCCAGGCGCAGGGCGAGCAGGTACATGGCTGCCACCTGGGCGACAAAAGTCTTGGTTGCGGCAACGCCGATCTCCAGTCCGGCCCGGGTGTAGAGCACGGCGTCGGCGTCACGGGTCGCCTGGCTGCCCATGATGTTGGTCACCGCGAGCACTTTCGCCCCGGCTTCCTTGGCCAGTCGCATTGCGGCCAGGGTGTCGGCAGTTTCGCCCGACTGGGTGATGCCAATGACCAGGTCACCTTTGCCGATCACCGGGTTGCTGTACCTGAACTCGGAAGCTATGTCCATGCCGACCGGGACCCTCGCCCACTCGCCGATTGCGTACCGGCCGACCAGGCCGGCGTGGTAGGAGGTTCCGCAGGCAACGATCATGATGCGCTCGACGTTGGTCAGGTATTCGTCGCTGAGGCCAACATCGGAAAGGTCGACCCCGTCGTCATGTGGCATGCGGTCGAGAATCGTCTCTGAGATCGCTTCCGGCTGCTCGTGGATCTCTTTCATCATGAAAGTGTCGTAGCCGGCTTTCTCGGCCTGCTCTTCATCCCATTCGACCTGCTCGGACTCGCGCGATACCGGCTCGCCCGCGGCGGTGGTGATGGTTACCCCGGAACGGGTCACGGTCACGATCTCGCCGTTCTCGATGGTCATGACCTCGCGCGTCTCGGCCATGAAAGCAGGGATCGCCGAAGCGATGAAGTTTTCGGTGCCGTTGTTGCCGATGCCGATGATCAGCGGCACTTCCTTGCGGGCGCCAACCAGCACGCCCGGGGTTTCCATGTGCATGGCGACAAAGGCATAGTGGCCACGAAGGTCGTGGTAGGCGGCACGAACGGCAGCGGTCAGGTCGCCGTCGAAGTGCCTGGCGATCAGGTGGGCAACCACTTCGGCGTCGGTCTCGGAGCTGAAGACACGGCCTTCCGCTTCGAGCTCGGTCCGCAGGTCCGCGTGGTTCTCGACGATGCCGTTGAGTGCGATCTGGACTTCACCGGTCTCATCCGAATGAGGGTGGGCGTTGGCCTCGGTTACACGGCCGTGGGTGGCCCAGCGGGTGTGGCCGATGCCGGTCCAGGCACCGTCGGCGGTGGGGGAATCGGACAGTCCGGCAAGTTCAGTCGCAGCGAGTGCGTCCCTCAGATTGGCCAGGTTGCCAACCGCGCGGACTTTCTCCACCCCGTCCGGGATCAGCATGGCTACGCCGGCCGAGTCATAGCCCCGGTATTCGAGCTTTTCGAGACCGGCAACGAGAATTTCTTCGCAGGGCCGTTCGCCTACGTATCCAATGATTCCGCACATAAGGGTCCAGTAAGGCTAGTGGTTGTTCAGGAAAGGTCTGTCTTGACCAGATCGACGAGTTCGGAGCAGATGCTTTCCGCTTCGTCCTGGGTCGGGGCTTCGACCATTACCCGGACCAGCGGCTCGGTTCCGGAAGCCCGCACCAGAACCCGCCCTTTGCCTTCCAGCTCGGCATTGACCCGGTCGACCTCATCCCAAACAGCGGTGGCACCGGCGATTGCTTCACGGTCGGCGACCGTCACGTTGACCAGGGTCTGGGGAAGTTTCTTCATGATCGCGGAACTTTCGAGAGAGCGTCCATCCAGCGCTTCGAGCACCATAAGGGAAGCGGCGATTCCGTCACCGGTCGGTGCGTAGTCGGTGGAGATGATGTGTCCCGACTGCTCGCCACCAAGCGTCCAGCCGGTGTCGCGCAGGGCTTCGAGCACATAGCGGTCGCCCACGTTGGTGATCTCAACGTCAACGCCGGCGGCTTTCATCGCATTGTGAAATCCATAGTTGGTCATGACGGTCACGACGACACCACCGTCGAGCGTTCCTGCGGCTTTGCGATGGGCAGCGATCAGGCTGATCAGTTCGTCACCGTCGTGGACCTCGCCGTTGCCGTCAACCGCCAGCATGCGATCACCGTCGCCGTCAAAGGCGAAGCCGATCGAAGCATCTGATTCGGCCACCCGGCGTCCCAGCGGCCCGAGGTCGGTTGAGCCGCAGTCAAGATTGATGTTCTGCCCGTCGGGCTGGTCGGCCATCACTTCGACTTCAGCGCCGAGCTGGGTGTAGATCTCTTTCGCCACCCTGTAGGTCGCGCCGTTCGCGCAATCGAGCACTACCTTCAGGCCGCTCAGGTCCAGCCGGAAGGCCTCCCGCAGTCCCCGCAGGTAGTCCTGCTCGGCCGCCCGGAGTTCGGTGATGCGGCCCTGGTGTTCGGCCGGCGGCAGTGGTTCGGCGATCAGGGTCTCGATCCCCGCCTCTGTCTGGTCGTCCAGCTTGCCGCCATCGCCCCCGAAGAGCTTGATGCCGTTATCCCAGAAAGGGTTGTGTGACGCCGAAACGACGGCCGCCAAATCGAGGCCGTACTTGCGGCAGATCAGCGCCGCAGCCGGGGTCGGCAGCACACCACCCAGCAGTACGTCACCGCCAGCCTCGGCAATTCCCGCAGCCAGAGCGGCTTCCAGCATCGGACCCGACTCCCGGGTGTCGCGGATGATCAGGACCTGCGGGCGCTCTTTGCCGAGCGCAGCAGTACCCGCCCGGCCGATGGCCAGGGCGAGTTCTGCAGTCAGTTGTTCGCCGACCCGTCCGCGGACGCCGTCGGTGCCGAAGAGGGTTCGAGCCGAGGTAGCCAGGGCCCTAGCGCTTGGAGAACTGTGGCTTCTTACGAGCCTTCTTGAAGCCTGCCTTGCGGCGTTCCTTGGCTCGTGCGTCACGAGTCAGGAAGCCGCGGCGCTTCAATTCACCGCGAAGTTCAGGATCAACCTCGAGCAGGGCCCGGGCGATTCCGTGACGGAGAGCGCCAGCCTGGCCGCTGATTCCGCCGCCGTGAACCCGAACACGGATTTCGAGCATCGACTCGTAGCCGGTGGCAACCAGCGGCGAATTGATGATCGTGCGGTGACGGGCACGCGGAAAGTATTCCTCGAGATCACGGTCGTTGACCGTGATCTTGCCTTCGCCGCCGAGCACGATCACGCGGGCTACCGAGCGCTTGCGCTTGCCGGTTGCGATGAATCGTGCGTCCTTGGCAATCTTGGCGGGAGCCGGGGGGGCAACCGGGGCGTCGTCCTCGTCCTGGCCTTCAGCGGCTTCGCGCTCGAGGCGCTCTTCCTCTTCGGCTTCCAGACGGGCACGCTCTTCGATGCTGAGCTCGGCGACCGGCTCGACCGAGATCGGTTCGAGGTCGGCACCGGGCGGAAGGTCTGACTTCACAACAGTGATTTCCTCTTCAACAACTTCACCGTCTTCGATGAGCGCTTCTTCGACGATCACTGTCTCTTCGACCACTTCGCCATCTACGGTGACGGTTTCGGTCTCTACTGCCTCTACATCAACGGAGCCGTCCTCGTTGACCTCTTCGGTCACATCCAGCTCGACGTCAACTTCGACAACTTCAGGTTTGGCTTCAGGTTCAGCTTCCGGAGCTTCAGCTTCTACGGAAACTTCTTCCTCGTTCGTCTCTTCTTCGCTCACTTCTTGATCTCCATCGGCTTCGGCTGCTGGGCGTGGTTGTTGTGCTCAGGTCCGGCGTAAACCTTCAACTTGAGCAGCTGAGCCCGGCCAAGCTTGTTGCGCGGCATCATTCCCCTGACGGCCTTGCGGATGACTTCCTCCGGCTGCTTCTCCAGCATCTCGGCCAGGGTCCGGGACTTGATTCCGCCCGGGTAGCCACTGTGGCGCCAGTAGATCTTGGAGTTCATTTTGTCTCCAGTGACCTTGATCTTCTCGGCATTGACCACGACGATGAAATCACCGGTGTCGATGTGAGGGGTGTAATCCGGCTTGCGCTTGCCGCGCAAAGCATCGGCGAGCTGGGTAGCGAGACGGCCCAGGGTCTGACCCTCGGCGTCAACGACATACCAGTCTCTCTGGCGTTTGGTGGGAGTGGCTACGTAAGTCTTCATTGGTTTAGGGGCGCGCGGCAGCATGGTGCTGCGGAACGCGGCTTGGGGATAATAGGGGAATCCAAAGAAAAAGGGGTGTCCGGCATTGGTTTTGTCTCTGTGGAGACAAAACCGGCACCGGACACCGTTAAACGCGGTGGATCGAGTCCGCAGCAGTCAACCGCGTTTAACGTCGATCGGAGGAGAGTTTCATCTCTTCCGAGATGAAACCGATGCCGGTCGACCCCTGGTGCAATGTGATGGTTCCCTCACATTCCACCGATTGGATCCCTATACTCGCCCGAGTGCATACTGCCGAACCGGCTGCGCAATACGCAGCTGGGCGGAGGAACCATTGGGTCCGAAGTCGAAGTTAATGACTGAAACTTCTTTCCCTGGGGCGAATCGAGGGCAATTTCTGCCTTGTAGCGCAACTCTTTCAGCGCGAGCCCGCCAGCTAACTCCGCAGGCACAACCGAAAGAGAATTTGATTCCCAGACGAGCGAAGTCTTCAGGTCTTATCGCCATTGCGGTTTTTCTGGCAGTCGTAGTTCCCGTTTCATCAAACGCAGCAGTCTCCAATGGCGGCGGCGGTTTCGTGCTGCCCGATCCGCCCTCAATCTCAGACGTGATCTGCCTTTCCGGCTGCACCGAGATGCGAACCTCCTCCCCCGGCGGCAGTGTCCAGATCACCGGCGACAACCTGAACTCGACCGCGGCGATCAGCTTCGCAGGCGCCAACAAGCGCGTTGAAGTCAAGCCGTCCGTCGTTTCTGCGGACCGCGTCGAAGCCGTGGTTCCTGATTCCGCAAAAACCGGCAAGGTCAAGGTCATTGGCACTGACGGAACCGCTTCCGGCTTTTCGCCCGAAGAGCTCAAGATCGGACCCGCCCAGGAGCTTTCCCGTGGCGCGGCGCTCAGGATCACCGACGCTTCGACCAGTCCCACCGTCGCCTACCAGTACGGCAAGAAGAAGCCGGAACTGACTTTTGTCCTGACCGGCGGCAAGGACTCGAATGACCTCCGTATCGACATCACCAGCGATTCCGGCGAGATCGTCTACAGCCGGTTCGTCAAAGGTGTGCCGGCCGGATCGACCCAGTCGGTCAAGTGGAATGGAAAGACCACCGCCGGCAGGCTCGCGCCGAACGGTGCCTATGACTTCGTCGTCCGCGGCAGTGATGGCACTGAAGCGAAGATCTCTTCCAGCCTGGCAAAGATCCAGCGCAAGGCCAAGCGAGGCAAAGCGGACGATCCGTTTGCTTTCAGCCTCTACGGATACGTCTTCCCGATCCCCCGCGGTGCACACAGTTACGGCGACGGACTTGGAGCCGGACGTGGCCACCAGGGCCAGGACGTGCTCGCCGATTGCGGCCTGCCGCTGATCGCCGCCCGGGCCGGCACCGTTTATTACAACGACTACCAGGCCGGTGGCGCAGGCAATTACCTGGTGATCGACATCAAGGGTTCGGGCAAGAGCCACGCGTACATGCATTTGGCCGAGCCTTCGCCGCTCAAGGTCGGGACCAAAGTCAAGACCGGGGAGCGCGTCGGAACCCTCGGTTCAACCGGCCGCAGCAGTGCCTGCCACCTCCACTTCGAAGTCTGGTCAGCACCGGGCTGGTACCAGGGGGGCACCGTGATGGATCCGACAACCCCGCTCCAGCGCTGGGACAAGTACAGCTGATGTGCATGCAGTGTGTCGCCGGAGCTTCCGTCGCAGCCGCTGCCTCTGCAACCGGTATCCGGGCGTGGATCAAGGTCCACCAGCCAGACTGGCTGACCCCGAAAATGATGAAGCTGACTACTGCCGCTTTGCTCACCCTCGGTGTGCTCGCCGCGGGCATCCAGCCCTGAACGACCGCCCTAGCGGAAGGACAGGTAAGGATCGTCCGGCTCGTCGATCCTGTCGATCACGGCCGCCTGGACGGTAAACCCTTCTTCGGTACGAACAAGGGGGCCCTGAACATTCAGCCACTGGTCCTCCGGGTAAGGCCCGCCACCGATCAGGCCGGGATCGATCGGGACCGAGATCGGGACCGCGTCGGCTACGCAGCAGGTGATGTAGAAACGGCCCAGATGGAAATGGTCTTTCGCCGTTGTCGACCCTTTCATCACGAAACCGGTCAGGGAGACGCTGGTGCCTTCACCAAGGTCGAGCTGGCCGCTGAGTGCGGCGTCGGTCCCGGCACCGCGTATCTGGAGAAAGCCGACTTCAGTCGAACCTTTCGCCAGGGTCCGGGCGAGCTCGGCCATGTCCACCCCACGGCTCGAGAGCTTGTTCGAAGCTGCCAGGGCACCGAGTGATGCGTTGGCCATCGTGATCGCCACCGCGATCGGGAGCAGGAGAGCGGCCATGCCGGCCGCGCGGGGCCAGCTGACCCCGATCCGCGATTCGCTGGATTCCCGGCTGGTCCAGGCATAGGCGACGGTCGCGATGCTCAGCGCAACTGCACCAAAGCTGACCACCCAGACGGTGTGCGGGCCGAGGTAGCGGACTACGCTGCCGGACTGCCAGAGCCAGAGCAGGAAAAGGCTCCAGCAACCCATCACCAGAAGCCGCAGGTTTCTCAGGCTGAGGGTCAATTGAACAGTGCTCCAAAGATCAGAGTGCCGACCAGGATCAGCGGAACCACCACGATCAGCAGGCGGTGGATGAAGTTGCCACGGAAAGTCGCCCCGTAAAGGGCCGCCAGCTTGGTGTCGAGGACCGGGCCGAAAAGCAGGAAAGCCAGCTGCGAGCTGCGAGGGAATGCCGTGAAGGACACCGCGACGAAAGCGTCAGCCTCAGAGCAGAGCGAAAGCATGAACGCCATCAGCATCAGGGTGATCGTGCCGAGGATGAAAGTGTCGGCGATGCCGCCGATGAACTCCTGGGGCACGACGGTCTGCATCAAGGCGGACACCGCCGCACCCAGGACCAGAAAACGGCCCATGAAAAGCAGGTCCGAGGTCATGTGGCCCAGGTAGTCGCCGACCCGCTCTCCCCTGGTCCCTGACCTGGCCGAACCGGGCTCGTGGTTGCAGACGCCATCCGTGTGGTCGTGATCGTGCCCGTGGTCCTCAGTCAGCCCGCCGTCGTCGTTCAGGCCGTGCCGGTCGCGCAGGACTTTCTGGCCGCCTTTGGCGATCATCAGGCCCGCCGCCATGGCGATCACGAACCCGAGGGCCGCGCGTCCCCCGACCATCTCCAGGCCAACCACCCCACCGCCATAGGCAACCCAGGTGGAACCAAGCACCACCGGGTTCAGGATCGGCGCGGCGAACATGAAGCCAAGGGCCGCGGCCGGGTTGATGCCGTTGGTAATCAGGCGGCGCCCGATCGGCACCGAACCACATTCACAGACCGGAAAGGTGAACCCGGCAAGGGTCGCCCCGGGTACCTGGAGGGCCCGCGGCAGGCGGGCAACTCGGGAAAAGAAGCGATCCGGCACATAGACCGCCATCGCCGCTGAAACGAGTGAGCCGATCAGGATGAAAGGCAGGGCCTCGATCACGATCGAAGCGAAAATCACCCCGAATGTCGCGACCCGGTCAAAGCCGGCCAGGTCAACCTGGCCGATCACCCTGGTCACGACATACAGCGCCCAGCAGATCACCGCGATCACCCAGATGGGCAGTCGCCGTGGCGCCGGGGCCGTCAGCGTTTGAGGGGCAAGATCAATGCTCATCTGTATAAGAAGGTTATGCCTTCAACCCCCGCACTTTCCCTCCCCGCCGCGAACGCTCCGTTTGACCAGACCACAATCGAACGCCGGGACCTCCGCCCTGATGACGTTCGCATCGCCATCGATTTCGCCGGCATCTGCCACACCGATCTCCATTACGGCCGCGATGATTTCGGCGGTTCGTTTTTCCCGATGACCCCCGGCCACGAGATCGCCGGCACCATCGCCGAGGTCGGCAGTGAAGTCACGGACTTCAGCATCGGCGACCGGGTGGGCCAGGGCTGCATCGCCAACTCCTGTGGTGAGTGCCGCTTCTGCGTCGACGGACGGGAGCAGTTCTGCGAGAAGGGCATGGTCATGACCTACAGCACCAAGGACTACGACGGGACGATCACCCAGGGCGGATACAGCCGCTCGATTGTCGTTCCCGCACGTCTCGTGGTGCGCATCCCGGAAGCGCTCGGACTCGACCATGCCGCACCGCTGCTCTGCGCCGGCATCACGATGTACTCCCCGCTTCGCCACTGGAATGCCGGACCCGGCACAAAAGTCGCGATCATCGGCATGGGCGGGCTCGGCCACGTCGGCGTGAAGCTGGCGGCAGCGATGGGCGCCGAAGTGACGATGCT
>Ga0105046_10020194_pt1 | contig 10081 bp, 9 predicted proteins | sample MAT03_FD_78385 | JGI IMG/M metagenome (GOLD analysis project Ga0105046, IMG submission 78385) | Freshwater microbial communities from Lake Fryxell liftoff mats and glacier meltwater in Antarctica - MAT-03 (megahit assembly) | ecosystem: Environmental > Aquatic > Freshwater > Ice > Liftoff... | reverse complement strand
GACGAATATTGTAAAAGAGTACCTCGCTGGATACCCCACATAAAAGGTGAAATAAATGGATAACAATTCCTTTTCAGAAAATGAAGATAAGTCAGCCAACTCTCCGATCTCGGCAGGTGAGGTTCGTTTTTTTAGCGGAAGTTCAAATCCACAGTTGGCGGGAAAGATCGCATCGCTTTTGGGCGTGCCTCTGGATGGCACCCACATTGCGCGATTTAGCAATGACAATTTATATATTCAACTGGATTCCAGTGTGCGTTATCGCCGCGTATATATTGTGCAATCGCTGTCGCAGCCGGTCAACGATCATTTGATGGAGCTGCTGATGATGATCGATATTGCGCGAGGGGCGGCTGCATCCGAGGTTCATGCCATCATTCCCTACTATTCCTTTGGTCGTTCAGATAAAAAGGATGCGCCGCGCATATCCATCACCGCCCGCTTGGTCGCGGATCTGTTGAAGACTGCAGGCGCTACACACGTGATGAGCATGATGTTCCATTCGCCCCAGGTGCATGGTTTCTTCGGCATCCCTACCGACCCGCTAAGCAGCCGACTTGTCTTTAAAGAATATTTTTCGAACCTTGACCTAAGCGGTGCAATTATCGTCGCGCCGGATATGGGGCAGGCAAAATCTGCGGCGCGCTTTGCAAAAGCATTGAGTTTGCCGGTAGCAGCTGGAAATAAGGAGCGTGTCTCAGATTCAGAAGTTATTATTAGCGGTCTCGTCGGCAATCAAGTCCGCGGACACAAGCGTGCCTTGATCTATGATGATGAAATCGCCACAGGCGGGTCCATTCTGGAGTTGAGCCGCGTATTGGTTGAGGAGGGAGTGGAGGATATTCGAGTGGTTTGCACACACGGCGTATTCAGCCGCGGCGGACTCGAACGACTGGCTGTTGTGCCTGAAATCAGCGAGATCATCACGACGGATACGGTCCATATTCCACCGGAAAAAATACATCCGAAACTGACGGTGCTTTCCGTTGCGCCGGTGTTTGCGGATGCCATCCGCCATAACATAAATCGCGAGTCGCTCAGCGACTTGTTTGTGTTTGGCGAGTGATTCTGCTTGTTAGTAAATTCGTAAATGAATGTATAATCTTAACTATCACGGAGGTACGCATGATAAACAAAGCGATGCAAGATGCAATGAGTGAACAGGTCAATAAGGAATTTTTTTCGTCCTATCTGTATCTGTCCATGGCCGCGTATTTTGAGGAGAAAAACCTGGGAGGTTTTGCACACTGGATGCGAATCCAGGAGGCCGAAGAACGCGAACATGCGATGAAGTTCTATAACTTTATCCTGGAACGCGGCGGCAAAGTAATCCTAAAGGCGCTGGAAGCCCCAAAGACCGAATGGAAATCATCCCTTGAGTTGTTTGAGGAAGCCGCTGCGCATGAGGCTATGATCACCGCATCCATTAACAGCTTATACGAGCTGGCGATGAAGGAAAAAGATTACCCAGCCTTGACCATGCTGCAGTGGTTCATCACAGAACAGGTTGAAGAAGAGAAGAATGCTGCCGATATTGTTGCCAACCTCAAACTTATCGAAGATCGCGGCACTGCTGTGCTGATGCTTGACCATCGCCTCGCCAAACGCGGCGGCGGCGAATAGGCTTCATATTAAGACTCTGAAGGCCAAAGCCTTCAGAGTCTTTTTTATTTTACTGCTCTCGCATAAATTTCTAGATATTGAATTGCAAAAATACAGGAAAAATTGTTGTTTTGATTTAGCAAATTATCCAGTGGAGAACCATGGAAATTACAATTCGCAATGTTACGCAGGAAGACAAAACCGAGTGGCTCCACATGCGGAAAGGCATCTGGCCCGAAGCGCCACAAGAGTATTTGGATTTTGATATGGATGAAATCCTTGCCAGCGATATTGATCTGGTCATCTTCGTATGTGATCGAGACAGGCCCATTGGATTAACGGAAGCGAGGATAAGAGATTATGGCGAGGGGTGTGAAACCAGTCCTGTGGGGTACCTTGAAGGATGGTTCGTTCAGGAAGAATATCGTGGAAAAGGCATCGTGGGAATTATGACTCAAGCCGCCGAAAATTGGGCGCGCGGGAAAGGCTGTACTGAGATGGCCTCGGACACCTGGTTGGACAATGAACCCAGCATACGGGCGCATATCAAGCTGGGATATGACGAAGTGGAGCGACTTGTCCATTTTGTGAAAAAGTTGTAGTTATCTGGGGAAATCATGAGGGGAGAGCTGGTTCAGGTAGAAAAGAATCAGGCTAAGGGTCCGTATTGAAGCGGCTGGATGGGCTGGAAATGTCAAGGGCAGAAGGAGATATTTTCCTTTCAAAAATGACCACAATTAACCCTTAAAGATGAAGTTTGTAATCAATCTGTATTTTTTTAAGGGTGGCTGATTACCGATTAAGTTCGTATAATGGTCTTATTAGCCTTTGTGCCTTGTTGCACAGGCGAGTTTTCTATGAGTATTCGACTTAAAGTAATTCTGCCATATTTGCTATTGACGGTGGTCGTGGCCGTGATTGGGGTTTATGTGGTCACGCGCCTGGTGTCAAATACCATGCGTGAACGTCTGACAAATCAGTTATTGGAAGCGGGACGTGTGGTTTCTGATAACTTTGTAAGGCAGGAAGTTCAACATATTGATACTGCGCGCAGTGTGGCTTTTACTGCTGGCCTGGCAAATGCGCTTGTTGATGAAGATGGCGATACCGCGGCATCCTTGGTGAAACCGCTTTTTGCCGGACTTGGCGGTGAAAATCTAATTCTGATTTCACCGCAAGGAAATGAGCTGGTTCATTTTATCTTGAATGAAGATGGTGAACTGCAGCGAGTGGAGCAAAGTACCGGCGCTGCTAATTCGTCGATTGTTGTTCCTTTTTTAACCAATAGAAATGCAGATGAACCGCCGCATCGCGCGCTGGGTGTCAATTTGGTGAACGATGAAACCTATTACTACACGTCCATTCCAGTATCTTTGAATGGCAGGTTCTCCGGCGTGGTGGTGATCGGTACTTCCATTCGAAATATCCTGCCGTATTTGAAGAGTACATCGCTTGCAGATATTATTTTTTATGGAAATAACGGTCAAGCCATTGGCACCACCTTAACTGTCGATAAGAACACATTGCAAGCCATATCAATTTCAGAGAATGAGTTCAAAAAGATCATCGTTTCAGAAAATCTTGTAACAGGTAATAACTTCTCTGTGGATAACCGCTGGTACAGCCTGGCGCGAGGACCCTTGCAGGTGGGTAATGATCGCATTGGCGTTTTTGCTGTGGTATTGCCTTTGGATTTTGTGATTCAATCCGGGCTGGATAGCCGGGCGACTTATGTAATCCTGTTTACGGTTGTTTTCTTGTTTGTAATCGGAATCGGTTTTATGGTTTCACGGTTGATCATTAATCCTTTGTATTCTCTTGTGAATACTTCACAGGCGATTGCGGGCGGAAACCTCGATCAAAGGACGGGGATACGTTCGAATGATGAGATCGGTACGCTTGCCAACACCTTTGATGAGATGACCACCCATTTGCAGGAGCGTACGCTTGAGTTGGAGCGGATGAACGAGACCTTGAAAAGAATCGATAAAACAAAGACTAATTTCATCCAGATCTCGGCACACGAATTACGCACACCCTTGACGCTTATCATGGGGTATTCACAAATGCTTGAGCAGGATACGAGGACCGACCCTGAATTATTAAAGCTGGCCCAGGGTATTTTGGAAGGTTCAGAACGAATGACCGATATTGTTGATAGCATGCTGGACGTTTCACGTATTGACAGCAATTCATTGTTCTTAAAGAAAACCAGTTTGCAGATCGACCTGCTTATTAAGAAAGTGCAAAAAGGGTTTGCGCAGGCACTTAATGAGCGCGATATTAAACTTAATACCGATGGTCTTTATGAATTGCCCCTTATTCCCGCTGATCCGGATTTACTTAAAAAGGTGTTTTATCATCTTATTATGAATGCGATTAAATTTACACCAAACGGCGGCTCAATAACCGTAAGTGGAAAATACGTAAACGGCGTTGAACCGCCGCAAGTTGAAATAGCGGTTCGCGATTCAGGCATTGGCATTGCCCCTGAGTCAAAAAATACGATCTTTGAGAAATTTAATCAAACCGGCGAAGTGCTTTTGCATTCATCGGGTAAAACGAAATTTAAGGGCGGCGGGCCGGGGCTTGGGCTTGCCATTGCGCGTGGTATAGTAGAGGCTCATGGCGGACGCATTTGGGTGGAAAGCATGGGCCATAACGAAGAGACCAATCCGGGCAGTACATTTTTCGTTTCCCTGCCGGTGGAAAAGATAACGGAGTAAGACCATGAGAATAACAAACCGTGAGCGACGTGATTGGACATTGATCATTTTCATCATACCGATTGGCATCTTATTAATGATGATTGCCGGAAAGATCGCAGTTCGCATTGTGCCTCAGTGGAGTGTGAATGCAGGCATGGAGTCCCTGCTTGACCCGCAAACCGCGCCTAAGCAGCAGGTTGGTTTTGTGCAGCCTATTTTACCGGAGATACTCACCCCGCTTGGATGGTTTGATACCTTCCTTACCCCTGGAGCCGATTCGGGGGATGATGTTGTCTTTCCTCCTTTTGTTGTCTTCGAGCCGACAGCCACACCATCACCAACCGCCGCCTCGCCTGAACCTTCGCCAACTGTTACAGAGACTCCAACTGCTTCTGCTTCTCCATCTGCCTCTCCAACGACAGTTACAACAGTTCCATCCGTTACTCCGACAAAAAAGCCGCCGGATGATAAAACACCCACGCCGCCTGTAACAACATGCACAGACCCATTGGCTAGTAACTTCAATGGGCCTTTACCTTGTGTTTATCCGCCGCCCCCGGTTACTTCCACGCTTGACCCTTCTTTAGTTTTAGATCCCCCTCCAGCAGAAATAGGGACTGGCCCAGCAGATGGAACCATAGGTAATATACCGCCGGGGCGCTATGTTGTTCTAGACAGAAGGGTCAATCCCGTTTGGGTGGTAGGTACTTCAGAAACGAACTATGATCTGGTTTATTACGAAAGCGATATTGGCGGTAATATAATGTTGGACCATGTCATTCTTGGCATTTCGCAGTTGATGGATGGGAGCGTATATTACGAAGTTTTCAATTGGGGAGATAACATTCGCGATACGAACACGAATGTTGATACCAATACTTTGCCGCCAGATCCAGCTTGTGTTGCTTCTCCACCGGAATGTGACAACCGAGTTATTCCTACTACAGCGTTGCATCCGAATCCCGGCGGGACAGGCATCTTGATTGATGTAGATAACGCGCCGAGCGCACCGCCTGTGGGAAGTTATGACTATATTGTCATTATTTCTCCAAATTCTGGAGACATGGATACAGCGCAAGTGGATGCCATTGAAGTAATAGAAATACCGCCAACACCGTAAGCATAAAAGGAGACCGAGCAATCGGTCTCTTTTTATAGTTGGATTATGCTTATTGCTGTAAAATTGCTAAAATCGAAGCGAGGCATAATCCATGAGCGAATCCAACTCAAAACCCATCTATCGTATTGCAGACTTGCATGAATCGGAACGACCGCGCGAGCGGTTGGCAGCTCTTGGCCCGCAGGCATTGACCAATGCCGAGCTAATCGCCATTTTATTGCGTGTGGGTGTGGTGGGCGAGAATGCCGTGGAAGTGGGACAACGTTTATTGCAGAAATTCGGCGGGTTGATGGGCCTGCATCGCGCGCCCATCAAAGAATTAATAGAACAACACGGAATAGGCGAGGCCAAAGCCGCACAACTCAAAGCCGCGATAGAGTTGGGGAGAAGATTAACTCTTGAGGCACCGGAAGAGAAACTGGCCATCAACAGTCCCGCGGATGCCGCCGCGCTTGTCCAATATGAAATGTCGGCGCTGGAACAGGAACATCTGCGCGTCATTCTGCTTGATAGAAGGAATCGGGTTTTGGAAATTGTGGAAGTTTACAAGGGGTCGGTTAATTCTTCGCAGGTGCGGGTGGGGGAGTTATTCAAAGAGGCAATTCGCACCAATGCTTCCGCATTAATTGTTATCCATAACCACCCAAGCGGCGACCCAACTCCCAGTCCTGATGATGTGGCCGTTACGCGTGCAATCGCCCAGGCGGGTAAACTACTGGATGTGGATGTACTCGATCACCTGGTGATCGGGCAGGGCAAATGGGTTTCATTGAAAGAACGCGGATTGGGATTTACTTAACTCATCTTATGCTGAACATCCCGAAGGTTCCTTAAGATCAAGCTTGCATTTTGCCCAAACCTTCGGGAAGGTGTTACATACTTCTCTTAACATCAAACCCTGTTAATTGCCCGGTAGTGGCTTCATATTCCACGCGCGCCTGTTCAACACGAGAGGCGCGCGGACCTTGTCTTACCATCTCGATAAATTGATCGATCTGCAGACGCGTGCCTTCGGCCACCGTTTCGACGATATCTGAACCGATGTTGCGCACCCAGCCCAGCACGCCTATCTCAAGCGCATGATATTCAACATGCGCTCGAAAGCCAACGTTTTGCACGCGCCCCCTTACCCATATATGCACACGGAACACTTCATTGGGTTTGGTTTCCACGTTTCCTCCTTTGACGCAGCATATCGATGGCGCCCCAGATGGGCACCACCAGCACCAGGGCCATGAGTAAAATAAATGGTGCAAGATTGCGAGCGGCTACGCCCGTAATATTTTGTCCCAATACACTTTCTCGCCAGCGCGCATCCAGTTGACTAAGCGGGGTGCCCAGCGCGTTCGTTGCGCCAAGCTCGCAATTGAATCCATCACCATATGCGCTTGTTAATCTCGTCAGACCAGCTGTTCCATATGTATCGCGGATGTAGGTGGCAAATGATTGGGACTGGGCATAGGCCAGAAAGGCGTTGCCGGCGTCGGCGGGGAAGGAAGCGCATAAATCCTCAAACGCAAGCAGGGAATCATTTCCACTGGCAATATCCAATGCGCGCGCGTATTCTGGATTCGGATAACGCTCCACCATGGAAGCAATGCCCTCCAGCAGCCATGCGGGCTGGTTTACATATTTATCGCCAAGGGCGCGATACATCATTACGTGGGTAAGTTCGTGCGGGATCTTGGTTTCCATTTCAATGGATTGACCAGCGCCGGGCGCAATGGCGACCAGCACAACGCCAAGCTCAGGGTTGGCGTGCCCGCCTGCCCATTCTTCACCGCCAAGCAATAACGTATTTTGCAGGTCAGGCTCATTCGAATAGATATAAATATTAATTGGATCAGTGAGCGAGATGGGGATGAATTCCCTCATGGCAAGCATACCCGCCCCGGCGGCATCCAATGCGGCTGCGCCGAAGGCATCATCCCCGGCATACCAGTGGATGGTTACAATCGTCCGGGTTATTTCACGCCACGGGAAACGAGTATCGTTATAGGAAAAATTGATCGGTTCGCTGGTGTATGTTTTGTCATCCGTAAGCGTGGCTTGAAACCAATACACGATCGAACTGAACGGCGGAAACACATTCAGCGAAGCATCATAAATAAAATTCACTGCACCATCCTCTGCCACCTGCAAAGTTTCTACACGAGTAACTTCTTCGTTCACGCCGCGAAAGAGAATGGAAGCTTGTTTGATGGGGATCGAAGATTTGATCTTTGCTGTGAATGTGATTGACCTGCCAAAGTCAACCGTTACCTCAGGATTTTCCACCACGATTCCCTCCTGGCCCTGAACCTGTTGGGTGTTCAATGAAATTAATACGACCATCAAGAGGATCGTAACTACTTTAAAAACAAACCTGCTTAGATGTGACATTTCATTACCTCGCTAAATAAACGATCAATGGCGTAAGTGTAAGCGGACTCAATGCGGTGCCAAGGAAAACAATGGCGGTGACAAGCGCAGGTTCCAGTTTATACTCGGTGGCCACAACGGTGGTTGCCACCGCGGCGGGCATGGCGGCTTCCAGTACATTTCCCTGCTGTACTGTGTGCTGCAAACCAAACAGGCTCGCCAGCAATAATCCGACCAGTGGGCCGAGCAAAAGCTTTGCAAACACTCCCAGCCCCAGCGCGCGGAAGTTATGTGACCATTGGATGCGGGTTAACTCCAGCCCCAGCAAAATGAGCATTACCGGGATCGCACCATTTGCGGCAATCTCAATTGTACGAGAAATAGGCAAAGGAAGTTGGAATCCCAACGTTTTGATAATGACGGCCAATGCTACTCCATAAATACTCGGCAGTTTGAACAGCCCAAGCACCGCAGATTTTAAATCCATGTGGCCGATGGATGCGATTACCACACCAACCGTGTTAAAGAGAATGGTGGTTGTCACATAGAATATGGATGCAACTGCCAACGCATCATCGCCAAATGCAAACTTGACCAGCGGCAATCCATAGTTGCCTGTGTTGCCGAATGCCACGGTAAGAATGACTGCAAGCAAGTGCGGCCTTTCCAGTCGAAATAATTTAGCGAGCATGAAAGCCAGTAATCCCATCGTTGCGATGACAGAAGCCGTATATGCTACAGTGGTAAACGCTTGACCCAGGTTTAATTCGCTTTTTATCATCAAGTCAAAAACAAGCAACGGGCTGAACACATAAAAGACCACACGCCCAATCGAGCGTGAATCCACAGTGAGGAGTTTGCCAAGAATGAATCCTGCGCCGCTGACAAGAAGTATGGGAAGGATATTGTCGGCAAAGGTTGTTAAGAGTTCATTGAGGGACATGTGAGAGGAATTATAAACCCCAAAAACTGCAGGGACACGGCGTCGCCGTGTCCCTGCATATATTTATATTGAAATTAAAGCAGGTTGCTTTAACAATACTGCCTGCATGGACCATGGCCCCGTCCATGTGACGGTGACGGGGATGACTTTACCGCGCAGATCGTCCTCAGATTCAACGAAGACGATCTTGTTGGTGGGGGTGCGTCCACGCCAGCGGTCTTTGACCTTATCTTCGAACAAGACTTCCACAGTTTCGCCGAGATATTTTTTATTGATCTCAGCAACGATCTGCTCCTGTAAATCGTCAAGCATGTGCAGGCGGCGGAGTTTGTCTTCTTCGGGGACGTTATCGTCCATGCGGCGGGTGGCGACGGTGCCCTCTCGAAGGGAGTAGCGTGCCAGATGCGCCACATCCAGTTTCAGGTCCGATAAGACGCGGTATGTCTCCATGAACTGTTCCTCGGTCTCGCCGGGGAATCCAACGATAATATCTGTCGCAATGGAACAATCAGGAATTTGCGAGCGGATCTTTGCAACGAGGTCACGATATTCTTGTTGTGTGTATCCGCGTTTCATATTGAAAAGCACTTCATCATCACCAGCCTGAATGGGCAGTTCAATATGAGGCATCACGCGTGGAAGTTCGGCGATAGCCTGGATGAGATCATCGTCAAAATAATTGGGGTGTGAGGTTAAGAAACGGATGCGTTCAATACCCTCCACTTTGTGTAGAACGCGCAAAAGCGCTGCGAGATTAGGACCGTCGGGGATATCCTTGCCGTAGCGATCCACGATCTGACCGAGCAGGGTCACTTCTTTAACGCCTTGCCGAGCCAACGAGCGGACTTCACCAACAATATCGCCCACAGGACGAGAACGCTCGCCGCCGCGCTTGGTCGGGATGATGCAAAACGTGCAGGCGTGTGAACAACCGTAGACAATCGGAACATGCGCGCTAACCAGTTTGCCCTGCTCAGCGATGGGGAGAATGAGTTCTTCATCCATCATCAGGAAGCGGCGCGTGGTCTCAGAATTTTCGAGAGATTGAACTTCGCCCTGGGTGAGATGTGAGATCAAGGGGCCGGGGTCAGAGGGCGGGGAGAAGACATCTACAAAGGGAAGTTTCGCGCGCAATTTCTCCGCGCCGCGCACGCCGACCATACAGCCCATCAGGTTGATGACAAGATTCGGGTTCTTCTTCTTAAGAGGGGCAAGCGAGGTAACGCGCCCCATGGCTTTATCCTCGGCAGACTGGCGCACGACACAGGTATTTAAAACGATAACATCGGCTTCTTCGATGGTTTCAGTAAGCGTATAGCCAAGATGCTCTAGTGAAGAGCCAACCCG
>Ga0105046_10020193_pt1 | contig 10081 bp, 12 predicted proteins | sample MAT03_FD_78385 | JGI IMG/M metagenome (GOLD analysis project Ga0105046, IMG submission 78385) | Freshwater microbial communities from Lake Fryxell liftoff mats and glacier meltwater in Antarctica - MAT-03 (megahit assembly) | ecosystem: Environmental > Aquatic > Freshwater > Ice > Liftoff... | reverse complement strand
TTCAGGGCGAGGCAGCCAGACCGGATCGCCATCGCGCGGCCTATCTTGCGCGGCTCGGGCCTTCTGGCGCAAGGGGCGACCCGATGGCGTCATCTCCAACAGCACGCAAGCGACCAGCCCGTCGATCGAATAGCGCAGATCAGGCCGCCACTCGGCAAGCCGGCAAGGGAAGGGCGGCGTGTGCTTGCCGTTCACCGCCACCGGCAGACGGGCCAGCCGCGCGCGCGGGCCATTCGCGCCGGGGTCGCACAACCTGGCGGCGACGATCGCGTTCATCAGGCGGTCGGCAGCGTTGCCGTTCGCAAGCGGCTCGCGCAGCAGATACCCGGCCTGGTGGTTGCCGGGCGATGTCTCGATCAGCCAGGACGGTGGCAGCGTCAGCCGATCCATGGCCACCTTGGTGCCATTGAAGCTGACCACCACCGGGCGCGCGTCATCAGGCGGGGCGCCGTCGCCTTCGAGCTTTCTGGGCTGGCTCACATTGAGGCGCGTGGTGGCCCCAACGGGCCCCAGGGGAGGGGACGGGGAGTGTAGACGCGTAGCTGCGGATGAACGGTAGCTTCCGCGCATCGAAATCCGCGGCGTCGATTTCAGCGCAGGGTCAAGTCGAGTAGCCGACGCCCAGCAGGAGCAGCCGAAGTCTGCCGCGTCCACGATCTCCGAGCCCAGCCGTTTCAAGTCCGCGATCGCCTGCTCGAACAACCTGTCGGTGCGCGTGTTGTAGGCCGCGGCGCCCGTCACCTTGTTGCGCGCGACGCCGATGCGCGCGCCCTTGAGCGCGTCGGTCTTCAGGCAGCTTGTCCTTCAACAGTACCGGGATGCCATGCAGCGGTCCGCGCACGCGCCCCACTTTGCGTTCGGCGTCGAGCGCACGCCCGACTTTCCGCATCAGGATTGATCTCCAGCACGGAGCGAATCGAGGGCCCTGAACGATCCAGGTGGCGGATACGGTCGAGGCTGGATTGCGTGATCGACCCCGCAGCGCCCGACTGTGGCACTGTCTGTCTGTGGCACACCGGTAGAGGTTCATGGCGGCACCTCAGTGCGCCCGTCGCAAAGCCCGCATACGCCTGAAGCCGAAAAAAACCAGTAAAGCAACTGCTGCCATCACGCTGGGAATCCAAAGCAAAAAATACGGCGGTGGATCGCGCTCAGGCGTGAACCGGGCGCGCACGGATGCGTTGGGGCTTTTGTCTCCAGTCCATACCGTCGCGGGCGCTTTCAACTCGAGCACGTCTGGCAGCGCGGCCTCGCACTGCTGCAATGTTTCGTAAAACACTCTTCTATATTCGATGTCGAGCTGCTGCGGTGGTGTTTTTTCCGGCTCACATTGATCCAGCAAACACTGCATGCCTGAGTCGCGCGGGCGGGTTGATTGGCTGGGGAATTCATACCCAATCGACATGTGCGGCCCAACGCTGACTATTCTTCTAACTCTAGTGGTACGGGCAACGCATGTGGCGCTGACGAATTTGCCCGCGACCGCCACCGGATTGGGTATCTCATGGTTGATGTGGTCATGCCAGAACGCGGCTGCCCCACCAGCGACGAAGGTGAGCGCCATGAATATGGCGAGATAGTCATTTGGGCGGCTGGCGGGACTCACGGTGCTTGCAGCATCCACCGCACGGCGCGCGCGACGACGGGCCAATAGGTGGCTGATAAACAGACAAGCCACGATGGTCGCCACCGTGGCGTGCATTCGGTAGCGAAAAACTTCGTGCTCGTCGAGAAGGACGTATTCCACGCCCGACAGCGCGGTCACGACGATCGAGATGCCCATCACCACCACACTGACTTTCACCACGGTTATCGCGTAGGCAAAGACTGCAAACGCTTTTTCGCCAGGTGCTTTGTCATTCATTTCGGACTCACAAGCCGTGATGCTGTTTCGGATGGCCATCGCTACGATGGTCGACCCCCCTCGCGACCCACATCGTGATGTTGCCACTTGAGCTCAAACAGCGGCTGGCGACGCCGGTTAAGCAGCTGCGCCTACGGGTGCCCGCTACCTGACCATCACCCTCGTAGATCGGATGACTGCTTCGGGTCGCCGTAAGGGTGGGGTCCGGTCTTCGCTTGAACCCGACGAAAGTCGCCTGCAGATCAATGAACCGACACTCATTGTCCATCGAAGGTCTCGCTCACATTGACGCTTCTCCCAAATGGGAGATGCTGCGCTTTCTGCCGGTCATCACCAAGAGTAGCCTGAAGCGGTTCTGGGAGCGTCCCGGTTGCGCTGATGCTGGAGGCCCTTTGCACAGCTGGTGCGAGGAGGCACTCAAGGCGAGCTGAGGTACACCGCAGGACATCAAGAGTCAGTTCGGCAGCGCAAGCATCTGGCCACTTCGCACAGCAGCCGCGCGGCCGAGGAGGCAAGGCGGAAGACGCCAGCGAGCCTGTGGACTCAGGAATGGTCGGCTGGCTGCGTCAGCCCAAGCGACGGCAATTCCCAGGAACGGGCACGCCCAGCCTGCGCCGAGCGCGCCAGCCTCGCTAGCCCCGTTTGCGCCGGGATTTGCCGGCGAGCCTGGCGTCGATCTCCGCCACGATCGCCCGTGCCTCATCGCCTTCCGGAATCGCCTCCCCCGAATCTCGCCAGCGCACGGCATCCTTGAAGCCGTGCAACTGCGCGTGCCGGCGGAACCACATCCCTTCCGGGTTGTGGCGCGTGATGCCGTCGAACAGCGTTGCGATCATCTGTGTGTTGGCGAGCCCCATGTTCTCGAAGGCCTGGTTGATCATCAGCTTCTGCATCATCAGCTGCGCTTTCGGCACGCTCGCCATACGCCCGGCAAGCGCGTCGACAGTGCTGTCGAGGTCGGCCAGCGGCACGGCGGCGCTGACCAGCCCCCAGGCTTCCGCCGTGCGCGCATCAATCAGATCGCCGGTCAGCAGCATGCGCTTCGCGCGTTCGATGCCGAGGCGGTAGACCCACCAGGCGGTCGTTGGGCAGCCCCACACGCGGGTCGGCATGTAACCGATGCGCGCCGTGTCATCCATCACAATCTGATCGCAGCACAGAGCGATATCAGAGCCCCCGGCAATCGCGTACTTCTGCACCCGCGCGATGACGGGCTTGTACGAGCGCCACAGGCTCATGAAGTCGTCCGTATAGCCCTTCATTGCGGCGTAGTCGCGCATCGGATCCCACGGCGTCTTCTCCTGTTTGCACGGATGCTCGCCGTCGGCTTCGCCGAACAGGCCAATGTCGTAGCCTGCGCAGAACGCGTCGCCCTTGCCCTGCAGCACGATCACATGCACCGCGTCGTCGGCGTTTGCGAGTTCAACGGCCCGCCTGATCTCGCCGGGTGTCTGATCCGTGATGGCGTTGTATTTTTCGGGGCGATTGAAAGTGATGCGGGCGATGCGCGGGTTCTGCCGGTCTTTCGCATACAGCAGAGTCTTGAAGCGGGCCATGGTGTCCTCCTCGCAGCGCCGGCAGGTTGCCGACGATCGCAGCTTACACTCCACGAGGTTCCGGCTCGCCGAAAGGCTCAGGATTTTCGCGGCCCGCGCCGCCATAGAAAGCCAGCAACCGCCGGTGTGGCGGCGACGCCGAAGGCCGTGGCCTCCCGCAGTTTGTCCTTCCTGCTCTTGCGCCTGTCCTTGATGCCGCCGGTGCCGTCACTGACGAGCGGCGCCAAGGCTGTTTTCTGGCGTTCGAAGCCGTCGACGATCTCACGCGGCAGCGCCAGCGCTTGGCGCGTTTCAACTAGCGCAAAATGGGCGACGCTCTCAGCCGTGATGAAACTGACGACCATGCCCGTCTCGCCTGCCCGCCCGGTACGACCGATGCGATGCAGGTAGTCATCGGACGAGCGCGGCAGACCTAATTTACGATGCCCGTGCCGGCGAACCAGCACGCGGGGCGACGCGTGGGTGGTGATCAGCTGCCGCAGCAGCTGCATCCGGCGCGGCCTGTCGACCAGGATCGCGCGTTGCTCGATGCGCGGTGTGGTGGTCGCACTGGCGGGCACGTCCGCCCGCACGGAATCGTGCAGCAGCGCATTCGCGAGCGCATGGACCTCCGCGGGAAACGTCGCCGAGAACAGCAGGTTCTGCCGCTGCGGCGGCACCAAGGCGAGAATGCGCGCGAGTTCATCGGCAAAGCCAAGATCGAACAAGCGATCTGCCCCGTCGAGAGCGAATTTCCTATTCTCTGACGTTCGCGGTGCTCGGACTGTCGACGGTTGGCCAGCGCGCGGCGGCCGCGCTCGCTTATGTGCTGCCGACGCCGCTTTGTGGTCAGGACGTCTGGGCCTGTGCGCAGACAGGCTCCGGAAAGACGGCTGCCCTTGCGCTGCCGCCCGTCGAGCGCTGCGTGGCGGCCGACCCCGAGGCTGCGCTCAAAGTCCTTGTCCTCGTCCTCGTGCCGACGCGCGAACTTGCGGCCCAGATCGGCGCTGCCTGTGTGGCCTACGCGCAGTTCGCGCCGCAACTGATGAAAATCGTCACGGCGTTCGGCGGCGTCTCGATGAATCCGCAGATGATGGCGCTGCGCGGCGGCGCGGACATCCTCGTCGCGACGTCAGGGCGACTGCTTGACCTTGTTGAACACCACGCCGTGCAGCTGGGCCGTGTGTCGACGCTGGTTCCGTACGCTTTTCTCAGTGTGACTTTGGCTTTGTTGTTGAGACTCTCGATAACGCCGCTGGAGAACTGCTTCTTGGCCCCGGAGTAGTTGAGCAACAGCTCCCGGTGCGCGCGCACCGTGCGGGCAAACTTCTTCACCGGATCGATGCGCGAACGCATTGCGCGTTTGCACCAGGCATCGAGGAACTTGGCGGCTCAGGCCGGTGAGTCGTATTCCCAGAACAGCTGGAACTCAACCTTTCAGCAAGTACGCCCGAACGCTTTTCAAGTGGTAGGCCAGCAACTCTCGCAGACTGACGTTTTGCTTGTCCGTCAGGTCCTCCGGTCGCTTGAGCAGGCACCAGCGCTTGTTCTTCAACACGGGCTCATAGCCTTCGCGAACCCTGCCTTGCGCAGGTGCTTGAACCACTCTTCAACCGCAGCCTTCGCGGCGTCATGCCGTTGAGACGGCGGCAGGTGGTCGAAGTCGCCCAGGCCGCGCTTCTCGCGACGGTCCTCGTCGGCGTCGCGGAACTCGGCGATCCACGTCCCGGTGGTTGTGGAGGTCATCTTCCGCAAGCCGATCCGGCACCCGGCATTGACGCGTGTTCGGTAAGGCTCGGCACGCGGCTTGAGCCAGGTGCGCGCATCCACGGTGTCGATCCTGGTGGCCGTGCTCATGCATTCGGCGCGCGGGCATACTGGCAGTCGATCACAGGCTTGTCGATGAACCCCCATTCCAATTCGCCCCTCGCCAGTCTGGTTGGCATGGCAGCCCGCACGGCGATGCGGGTCGTTCAGTGGATGGCAGCCCTCGCGCTGGGGGCGCAACTGACAGGATGCGCGCTGGTCGACTTTGAACAGCGGCGCTGGATATTTCAGCCCACAGACAGCACCTGGGCACCGGGCCTGGCGGCGGCCCGGGGCATGGAAGATGTCTGGATCGACTATGTGTCGAAGCATCCAGAACATCCTGGCACTGCGGTCCGGCTGCATGGGCTGTGGTTGGCGCGCCCCGAAGCTTCCGCACCGGTGGTGTTGTTCTTGCACGGTGTGCGTTGGGACGTGCGCGCCAGCGCGCCGCGCATGCGCCAATTGCATGCGCTGGGTTTTTCGGTGCTGGGCGTCGACTACCGCGGTTTTGGTCGCAGCAGTTCTGCGCTGCCGTCAGAGAGCTTGGTGGCCGAGGATGCGCGAGCTGCCTGGGATTGGCTGGAGCGTCAGCATCGGCCTGCTGCCAGATACATATTCGGTCACTCTCTGGGCGCCGCGGTGGCCGTGCGTCTGGCACAGGAAATCGACAACGAGACGGGTGTCATCGTCGAAGGCGCCTTCACGTCGATCCCGGACGTGCTGCGCAGCACAAGTTGGGGCTGGCTGCCGGTGGGCTGGATGATCACCCAACGATTCGACGCGGCTTCGCGCGTGGCGCAAATCGGCTCACCGTTGTTGGTCGTGCATGGCAGCGATGACACGATGATCTCGCCATTGCTTGGCAGAGCGCTGTACGCCAGGGCCCAGCCTCCGAAACGCTTTGTGCTGGTAGAGGGTGCCGTGCATGAGAACGCAGATGTGGTGGGGCAACGCCAGTACCAACAGGCCTTGTGGCAGCTGTATGGTCTCGGTGCGCCTCCATAAGGGCACTCCTTGATGGCACGGTGCAACGGACGAAGCCGCTGGAGCCGCTGAAACCGCTGGATTGGCCTGGTTTGGCTTGCGGCCGGGACTGCAATATTCAGGGGCCGGGCTTGAACATCGGCCAACCGCGCCGCGCCCATTCGCTCATGCCGCCGTCGACGTAGCGCACGCGGCCATAGCCGCTGGCGCGCAGTGACTTCAACGTTGCGCTGGGACGGTTTTGCGTGCGACAGATCAGCAGCACCGGCATCCGGGGATGGGTGGGGTCTCGGCCAGGCGTGCAGCGAGCTGGCGCATCGGCAGCAGGCGAGCGCCAGCGGCCACGCCTGCAGCGTGCTCTGAGAGGCTGAGAGTCTTTCGATCATGCCCACTCATCACGCCAAAAGACGCCCGCTCGTCGTTGCAAATGCGCGCCATAGCCCGAGGGCTCGCGGATATCGATGAGCATGGTGCGGCCGGCTTGGAACTCGGCGCGTGCGAAGTCGAGATTGACGACGTCGGATTGGATGCTGGCGTAGGTACTGGCATCGGTGCTGGCATCCGTGCCGGCGCGGCAGTAGCCGGCCGCTGTCAGGCAGCTGCCGGTCAGCGCAAAGGCGAGCGCGCTGGCCAGGGTACGTCTCGGCAGCAGCTGTGCAGACTGGGGCCGGTGGAGGGCGTTTTTCATCGCAACATCAATTCTCGGACGCTCTGGCTGACGCACAACTGACGCCGAATCCGTGCCACAAAGCGCCGGCTCGCCCCTTCAGGTGCGAGCCGGTGCCACCAGCAGCAAGTCGCGGTCCAGTTCTTCCAGCACCCGCAGCGTCACACTGCCCAGCAAAAACTCATCCAGCTCCAGCTTGCCGCGTTTGCCCATCACCACCAGGTCGGCTTGCCTGGCTTGCGCCTGGGTCACGATGGCGTGCGAGGGTGGGCCACTCAGCACGCTGCGCGACATCGATTCGGTGCCGGCGATCTCACCCAGAAAGGTCTCCAAGTTGCGCCTTGACTCTTGTTCGGCGTTGCGCCTGTACTGTGTGATCTCGTCGTCGGGCACGCCTGCAAAACGCATCTTGCCTTCAAAGGGCAGTTCGCTGATGTGCAGCACGTGCACATGCGCTTGCGGCGCAATGCGCGCTGCCCACTGCAGCGCCAGTCTGGAGGCGGGCGAAAAATCCACCGCCACCAGCACCTGCTGGTAGGGGTGTGGCGCATCACTGCGCACCACCAGCGTGGGTTGTCGGCCCCGGCGCAGGTACTTGCCGGCGGTGCTGCCAACAAAAACATCCCGCACAAAGTTCTCGCCGTGGGCGCCAAACAGCGACAACGCCACCGCGTGCGCCTGCGCGTACTCTGCGGCGCATTCGTGGATGCGGCCAATCAACAGTTCGTGCCTGACTGCAATGCCGAAGTCTTTGGCCACCTGCGCAGCCAGCTCGCCCAGTTGGCTGCGCGTGGCGACGAGCAGCTGCTGTTCTGTGGCCAATGGGTGCTCGTCCAGCGTGCGTGCAAACACCCGCAGCAGCAGCCTGTCCATCACATGCACCAGGTGCAGCCTGGCCTGATGTTCCTGGGCCAGGCGCGCGGCGCGGTGGACGGCCTTCTCTGCGCAGGTCGAGAAGTCGGTCGCTGCCAGGATCTCTGCGATGGGGTTCATGGTGTTTGCTTTCGTGGGCTGGCAGGCGTTGCTTCGGCGCTTCTCTGTGGGTTCAGCGATTCGCTGATTTGGTGCGCTGCAAAGTCAGCAGCGTTGTCATAGGGCCTGAAGATGAGGTCGACGCCGCGCCCTTCAAAGAGCTGGGCGTCGGCGTCGTTGCGCAGGGCGATCGCTATCTTGCCGACGAAGCCTTGTTCACGCAGCGCCTGCGGCAGCGCTGCGTTGATGTGGGTCTCGGGCAGCGTGCTGACCACCCATTGGGCCCCGGCCAGCGGCAAGCTGGTGGCGAACTCGGCGTCTTCGGCATCCCCAAAGCGGATTGGCCAGCCTTTGTCGCGCAGCCGATCCACCACTTCCGGGTCAAAGTCGACGGTCAGGGTGGCGATGCCTTGAGCGCGCAACTGATCGTTCAGGCGGCAGCCGAAGCGGCCGGCGCCGAAGATGATGACCTCGGCGGCCTCGGTCTGCGGCTTGACGCGCTCCATGGCCATTTCGCGCAAGGGATGTTGCCGCTCAAAGCGGCCCAGCCACGGCGCCAGCCGGGCATACAGCGGCTGCGAATACAAGATCATGTAGGTCGACAGCGTGATCGTCACCAGGCCGACCAGCGTCACCAGGCCCAGCGAGGCCGCGTCGGTGTGGCCCAGTGTGACGCCCATGGCGATGAAGACGATCGAGAACTCGCTGATCTGGGCCACCGTCAAGCCGGCCATGAAGCCGGTGCGTTTGCGGTAGCCCATGAAGCCCATGATGATCATCACGATCAACGGGTTGCCGACCAGCACAAACAGCGACAGGATCATGGCGTCGCCGACCTGCGCGCCCAACAGCCCCAGGTCGAGCTTGGCGCCCAGGTCGATGAAGAAAAACAGCAGCAGGAAGTCGCGCAAACCCGTCAAGCGAGCGGCGATGGCCTCGCGGTAAGTGGTGGATGCCAGCGAGAACCCTGCCAGAAAGGCGCCGACCTCTTTGCTGAAACCCATCAGGTCCCCGCCAGCGGCCAAGGCCGTGCCCCAGGCCACCGCAAACAGCAGCAGCAGCTCTTGCGAGCGCGCCAGCATTTTGACCAGCCGCGGCAACACCCAGCGCATGGCCACCAGCACAACGCCCAAGACCAGCAGCAGCTTCAGGCCCAACTCGAGTGCCAGGCCGCCCAGGTCGGTCACCCCTGCGTCGGATTGCCAGGAGCCCAGCAGCAGCAAGGCCACCACCACCGCAATGTCCTGCACCACCAGAAAACCCACCGCAATGCGCCCGTGCAGCGAATCCAGCTCGCGTTTGTCGGACAACAATTTGACGATGATGATGGTGCTGGAAAAAGTCAGCGCTACGGCCACGTAGATGGCGGTCAGCGGCGTCATGCCCAAGGCCAGGGCCAGGCCGAAACCGATGGCCGCAGTGAACACGATTTGCCCGATGCCGGTGGCCAGTGCCACCGGGCCGACACTCTTGACCACGTGCATGTCCAGCTTCAGGCCAACCAGAAACAGCAGCACCGTGATGCCGATTTGCGCCAGCAGATCGACCTGATCGTGGGCCGTCACCCAGCCCAGCACAGAAGGCCCGAGCAGGATGCCGACCACGATGTAGCCCACCAGCAGCGGCTGGCGCAAACGCAGCGCGACCGCGCCCACAACAGCCGCGACGGCGAGCAACAGCGCAAACTGCTGATAAACGGATTGCACGGTCCGGGCTCCTGTAGTTGACGGGTTCAACAGCAGCCCGGGCGCAGCGATGGACTGGCTGTCAAGCCGATCTTCAGTGGGGTCGGGGCCTGATATTTTTTTTGGGGTCAAATCCGGTTTGACCTTGATCAAGAAGCTTGCAATTGGCGCCTCATCGACCTGCGTTTGAGGTGGGTTTGAACCGGATCCTGAGGCACAGTGCATAGGCTCGACGGCGGCAGGCTCAAGAGTGCTTGCGCGCGGTGCATGCCCAAGCCCAAGCCCGACGTAGAGAGCGCCACAACCCAGGTCGAAGATGCGAAACCCCTTGATACCGTTTGACGGCTCTGCTGCTGCGCTGCGCGCCTTGGACCACGCTTTGCAAGAGATGCGGGGTCAAGCCGATGGGCAGGTGCACGTGTTGCATGTGCAGCCGCCCATGCGACAGCTCGGGCCCAGCAGGCTGGTGACGCCCGACATGATCGCGGCTGAGCTGCGCAGCGATGGTCTGCAGCTGTTGACGCAGGCCCAGAACAAGGTGCAAGCCGCAGGGCTGACCTGCGTG
>Ga0105046_10020192_pt1 | contig 10081 bp, 5 predicted proteins | sample MAT03_FD_78385 | JGI IMG/M metagenome (GOLD analysis project Ga0105046, IMG submission 78385) | Freshwater microbial communities from Lake Fryxell liftoff mats and glacier meltwater in Antarctica - MAT-03 (megahit assembly) | ecosystem: Environmental > Aquatic > Freshwater > Ice > Liftoff... | reverse complement strand
CGGCAGCACCCAGGCGCTGACGTCGAGGTGGCTGACCACCGCCCCGCCGCCCGGGTGCACCACCGGCGCGACATGCATCAAAAACCAGCGCCGCGACTCGGCGACTTGGCAGGGATACTGCATCGTGAACTCCGTCTGTTCGCCCTTGAGCACTGCGCTCAGGCCGGCATGGGCCTGGCGCGCATGGTCGTCCATCGGCGCCGCGCGGGCGCAGATATCGAGATAGTTGCAGCCCGGCCCGCTGTGCTTCAGCGTGTCGTCGCCGTTGTTGCTGGCAAAGCGCCGCCAGGCCATGTTGACCAGCGTGATCACGCCGTCGGGGTCGATCACGGCCACATGTTCGGTCAGCGAATCGATCACCGCCTGCAGGCGCTGCGAGTCCTTCAGCGAGGTGACGTTGACGAAAGTCAGCACCGCGCGCGCCGTGCCCGGGCCCAGGCCGCGGTACGGTTGCATGCGCGCCAGCCACCACTGGCCGTCGCGGCTCTGCACCTCGCGCTCCAGCGCCACCCCGGCGGCCAGCGTGCGCCGCAGGTCGGTGAACAGCTCGGGGTAGTCCAGCGTGTGCGCGAAGTCTTCGATCGAACGCCCGCGGTCGCCCGGCCGCACCTTGAACAGCAGCGCCGCCTCGGGCGTGAAGCGCGTCAGGCTCAGCGTCTCGTCGACGAACAGCGTCGGAATGGCGGCGGCCTTGCTCACGCTCTCGAGGTCGGCGTTGACCGAGTTCAGGATGTCGACCTTCTCCTGGTACTCGGCATTGACGGTGTACAGCTCCTCGTTGACCGACTGCAGTTCTTCGTTGGTGCTCTGCAGCTCTTCGTTGCTGGCCATCAGCTCTTCGTTGGTGGCCTGCAGTTCTTCGTTGGCGGTTTCCAGCGCCTCGATGCTGGCCTGCAGGCTGTCGTGCGTGAGGTCGAGCTCACGCTCCAGCGCCTCGACACGCCGCTGCTGCGCCACGTCCAGCGCCGCCACCTCGGTCAGCGACGAGGTCAGGGCCGGGTCGTCCAGCGGCTCCACGCTGAGCAGGGCCATGCCCCGGGGCGGCTCTCGCGACTCCGCGGACTCGCGCCCGCCGCCGTCGGCGCTGTCGTTCGGCGCCGCCTTCAGCGGCCGCGCCACCAGGCGCACCAGCCGGGTCGGGGGCGCGGCAGCGGCGTCGTCCGTGGTCCCTTCGCCGACCGCATTGGCCACAGAAGGCAGGCGCAGCGCGGCCGAAGTCTGCGGCCGGCCCTCGGCCAGCGCGGTCTGCAGCAACAGGGCCGCCGGCCAGCCCAGTTCTCGCGGCAGCAGCTTCAAAACGTCCAGCGACGCCTGGCCGGCACTGAACTGCAAGAGCCCGGCGCCGTCGCCGAAGACATGCATCAGTTGGCGGTCGGGGCCCACCAGCAGGGTCAGCGGGCCATAGGTCTGTGCCAGCTGGCGCAGGCCCAGCGCCACCCAGTCGGGCGCGGCCGGCGGCTCGGCCGGGGCCACTGCGGCGGGGCCGCGCAGGCTGTGGCGACGCGCCACCGTGGCGCGGTGCCGGCCGCCCGGGTCCAGCGACACCGACAGCCTCTCGCGCCGCAGCAGGCGGTAGATCTTGTGCCGACCCGGCAGCGGCACGAAGTCGCTCTGCAGCACGCCCAGGCTCTCGCTGGGGCCCATGAACAGGTGCCCGCCGGGCAGCAGCGCGAACTGCAGACGCTGCAGCGCCCTTTCCTGGGCCACAGCCTGGAAGTAGATCAGCCCATTGCGACAGGTGACCATGTGCATGCGCGTGAACGGCGGGTCGGCCACCAGGTTGTGGCGCGCGAAGATCACCATCTGCCGGATCTCCGGGCGGATGACGCAACTGCTGCCCCGTTCGGTGAAGAACTGAGACAGACGCTGCGGCGACACCTCGGCCGCGATGGTGTCCGGGTAAGCGCCAGCGGCGGCATGTTCGAGGTACAGCGGCTCGACGTCGGTGGCGAAGATTTTCACCGGCCGGCTGCGACCGGTGCGGCGGAAGGCCTCGGCGAACAGGATGGCGACCGAATACGCCTCTTCACCCGTGGCGCAGCAAGGCACCCAGACGCGGATCGGGTCCAGCGTCGGTTCGCCCAGCAGCAGCGGCGCGATCACGCTTTCGGCCAGCTGCTCGAAGGCCTCGGCGTCGCGGAAGAAGCGCGTCACCGGGATCAGCAGTTCACGCCGCAGCAGCGTCAGTTCTTCGGGCGATGCGGCCAGGCGGCGCTGGTAGTCGTCCAACGAGCCCGCGTGCAGCACCTGCATGCGGCGCTCGATGCGGCGCAGCACGGTGGTCGGCTTGTATTCGCGGAAGTCGATGCCGCTGGACGCCAGCAGGCGTTCGAGGATGCCGTCCAGCGGCTGCGACAGCACCGGCGGACCGCTCTCGCCCGCCCGGCGCAGCGCCATGCCGCGGGGCGCGCGCATGTGGGCCAGCAGGCGCGGCGCCAGTTCTTCGGCCGCGGCTACCACGTCGACCTGCCCGGTGGCAATGGCGCTGCGCGGCATGCCGTCGAAACGCGCCGTGGCCGGGTCCTGCACAAACACGAAGCCACCGGCGGCATTGACCGCCGCGATGCCGCGTGAACCGTCGCTGCCGGTGCCCGACAGCACCACGGCCAGGGCGCGGTCGCCGCACTGCTCGGCCAGGCTGTTGAAGAAGATGTCGATCGGCAGCGACAGCCCGTGCTCGGGCTTGGGCGCCAGCAGCAGGTGATCGCCGGCGATGCGCATGGTCTTGCCGGGCGGGATCAGGAACACCGCGTTGGCGCGCAAGGGCATCTCGTGTTCTGCCACCACCACCGGCATGTCGGTGTAGCGCGCCAGCAGGTTGTCCATCATCGACTTGTGGTCGGGCGACAGGTGCTGCACCACCACCCAGGCCGCGCCGCTGTCGGCGGGCAGGGCCGTGAACAGCCGCTCCAGCGCGTCCAGGCCACCGGCAGAGGCACCGACGCCGACGATCCAGCCTTCGAACATGGCTGCGCCGGCAGGCAGGGGCGGCACGGCAGGGCTGGCGCGCAGTTGCGGTGGGTCTGAGAGGTCTGATGGGGCCGTGGTATCCGACAAGGGCGCGGCTCCTCGTGCTGGCGGCGGCGGACTGGCAGAAGACGCTCTGCGTCAGGGGCCTGCCCGCAATGCGGTGTGTAGGAATGTTGTACGAGCGGAAGTATCCCCGAGGCGCAGCCTCAGCGACGGGCGCGCTAACCCGTGGCGCTGACGCGTGGATATCGGCTCAGCGGGTCAGCGGGTCAGCGGGTCAGCCTCAATCCGGAGAGGGCCTGACGCCCGCCGCCACGCCGCGCAGCACACGCAGGATCTCGGCGCCATAGGCCTGCAGCTTCTTGCTGCCGACGCCGCCGATGCCCGCCAGCGCCGCCAGGTCGGCCGGACATTCCCGCGCCATCTCGGCCAGCGTGGCGTCATGAAAGACGATGTAGGCAGGCAGGTTGTGTTCTCGCGCGACCTCGGCGCGCCAGGCCTTCAGGGCCTCGAAGCGCGCGGTGGCGGCGCTGTCCAGAGGCAGCGGCGGTGGCTTGCCCGCGCGGGTCGGGCCCGCGCCCGCGCCCGAACCCGCACCCGCACCCCCGGCGCTGCGGCTGCGCGCCGTGCGCCCGCGCGCCGGGGCCTCGGCGGCCACGCGCAGGCGCACGGGCACGGTGCCGCGCAGCACCTCGCGCGCACTGGGCGCCAGCCCCAGCGTGTTCCATTCGCCTTCGGTGCGCAGATGGCCCAGCGCGATCAACTGGCGCAGCACACCGCGCCACTGCGCCTCGGACACATCGGCGCCGATGCCCCAGGTGGACAGCGCCGTGTGTCCGAACTGCGTCACCTTGTCGGTGGTCTTGCCGCGCAACACGTCGATCAGGTGCCCGGCGCCGAAGCTGGACGGCCCGCGCCCCTGCTCGTGCGCCTGCACGAAGCGCCAGATGCACGACAGCGCCTTGCGCGCGGCCTCGGTCGCGTCCCAGGTGTCGGGCTGGTTGACGCAGTTGTCGCAGTTGCCGCAGGGACGGCTGTCTTCGCCGAAGTAGCCCAGCAGCCGCACCCGCCGACAGTCATGTGCCTCGGCCAGCGCCAGCAGGGCGTCGAGCTTGCTGCGCTGCAGGCGCTTGAAGTCCTCGCCGGCCTCGCCTTCGTCGATCATGCGCCGTTGGTTGACCACATCCGCCAGGCCATAGGTCATCCAGGCGTCGGCGGGCAGCCCGTCGCGGCCGGCGCGGCCGGTCTCCTGGTAATAGCTCTCGATGTTCTTGGGCAGGTCGAGGTGGGCCACGAAGCGCACATCGGGCTTGTCGATGCCCATGCCGAAAGCGATCGTGGCCACCATCACGATGCCTTCTTCGCGCAGGAAGCGGTCCTGGTGGCGGCGCCGCACCTCGGCGTCGAGACCGGCGTGGTACGGCAGCGCCGTGAAGCCTTCGCCGGCCAGCCAGGCCGCCGTGTCCTCGACCTTCTTGCGGCTTTGGCAATAGACGATGCCGCTGTCATGGCCATGTGCGTCTTCGTGCTCGTCGCGCAAGAAGCGCAGCAACTGCCGCTTCGGCTCGTCCTTCTCGACGATGGTGTAGCGGATGTTGGGCCGGTCGAAACTGGCGACGAACAGGCGTGCGTCCTGCAACTGCAGGCGCTCGATGATGTCGGCGCGGGTGTGGTCGTCGGCGGTGGCCGTCAGCGCCATGCGCGGCACGCCCGGAAACTGTTCGTGCAGCGCCGACAGGCCCAGGTATTCCTCGCGGAAATCGTGCCCCCACTGGCTGACGCAATGCGCCTCGTCGATCGCGAACAGCGCCAGCAGCCCGCGTTCGTGCAGCGAATGCAGCATGGCCAGGAAACGCGGCGTCAGGATGCGTTCGGGCGCTGCGTACAGCAGCACCAGCCGGCCGGCGAGCAGGTCGCGCTCGACCCGCCGCGCCTCGTCGCCATCGAGCGTGCTGTTCAGGAAGGCGGCGGGCACACCGAGTTCGTCCAGCGCGCCGACCTGGTCGTGCATCAGCGCGATCAGCGGGCTCACCACCACCGTCACGCCCTGGCCGCGGCGGTGGCGCACGAGGGCCGGCACCTGGTAGCACACGCTCTTGCCGCCGCCGGTGGGCATCAGCACCAAGGCGTCGCCGCCGGCGCTGACCTGCTGCACGATCTGCGCCTGCTCGCCGCGGAAGGCCTTGTGGCCGAAGACCTCGCGCAGCACCTGCTGTGCGGCGGCGGCGGTGTCGCCTGCGACCGCAGGCGGGGCTGGGGTATCGACGGGAAGGGAGGGGGACAGCACGGCAGACATGGCGCGACGGGATGCTAAGCGACGCGCTTTGCCCCTGCCCCGGTGCCACCCCCCACGAGCGGGGGCGACCATCAGGGTGATGGTGGCGCGGGCCCGGGTCGGGTCGATAATCGAGCCCTGTCGTCATCTTCGTCCCACCCCGCCCCAGGAGCCCCACCCATGGCCTCGGTCAACAAAGTCATCGTCCTCGGCAACCTCGGCCGCGACCCCGAGGTGCGCTACACCGCCAACGGCGCGGCCATCTGCAACGTCGGCATCGCCACCAGCCGCCAGTGGAAGGACAAGACCAGCGGCGAGAAGCAGGAAGAGACCGAATGGCACCGCGTCGTCTTCTACGACCGCCTGGCCGAAATCGCCGGTGAGTACCTGAAGAAGGGCAGCTCGGTCTATGTCGAGGGCCGACTGAAGACGCGCAAGTGGACCGACAAGGACGGGGTCGAAAAGTACACGACCGAGATCGTCGCCAGCGAGATGCAACTGCTGGGCAGCCGCACCGGCGGAGCGGGCGGCATGGACGCAGGTGGCAGCGACATGGGCGGGGCTGAATCGCGCCCGCAGCGCAGCACTCCGGCCGCCCGGCCGGCAACGGCGCCCGCGGCTCGGCCGGCACCGGCAGCCGGCAAGTCGTCGAGCGGCTTCGACGACATGGATGACGACATCCCTTTTTGACGTCGAGACGTCTTGACGTCCAGCCGGGACCGACGCCCCAGACCCCGCGGGTGAGCGCAGCGAGCCCCCAAAACCAGCCTCCACTCCGCGGCCACTTTCTGGGGCCGGACGGCTGGCAGCGCGGTGCGCTGCACCTGCAAGGCGGGCGCATCGCCGCCGCCGAAGGCACGCCGGTGAGCGAAGCCGCCGTGCGCGACAGTGCCCTGCCGCTGTGGCTGCCCGGCTTCATCGACACCCATGTGCATGGCGGCGCCGGTGCCGACACCATGCAGGCCGGCGACGCCGTGACCACATTGGCCCGGCTGCACGCACGCCACGGCACCACGGCCCTGCTGGCGACGACGATGACGGCGCCGCTGGCTGAAGTGCAGGCCGCCCTGCAGGCGCTGGCGCCGGTGCTGACGCAGCGCCCGGCCGGCGCGGCGCGGGTGCTGGGCGTGCACCTCGAAGGCCCCTACATCAGCCCCGACCGCCTGGGCGCGCAACCCGCCTTCACCCGCGCCACGCAGGGCGCCGCGCTGGCCGAGATCCTGGCCCTGCACGCCATCGCGCCGATCCGGCTGGTGACGCTGGCGCCCGAGGCTGAAGGCGCACTGGCCCTGATCCCCGCCCTGGTGGCGGCCGGCATGCGCGTGCAGATCGGCCACAGCGCCGCCAGCTACGAGCAGACCTGTGCCGCGCTGGACGCCGGTGCCGGCGGCTTCACGCACCTGTTCAATGCCATGAGCCCCCTGCACCAGCGCGCCCCGGGCGCCGTCGGCGCGGCACTGGCGCATGCCCAGCATGCCGAGATCATTCCCGACCTGCTGCACGTGCACCCGGGCGCCATCCGCGCCGCGCTGCGTGCCATCCCGGGGCTGTTCTGCGTCACCGACGCGACGGCGGCCACCGGCATGCCCGACGGCGACTACAGGCTGGGCAGACACACCGTGCACAAGACCACGCTGCACACGGCGCATGGCTGCCTGGGCGGCGTGCGCCTGGCCGACGGCACGCTGGCCGGCAGCACATTGACGCTGGACCAGGCGCTGCGCAACCTGGTGGCACTGGGCCTGAGCGTGGCCGAGGCCGCCGCGCGCTGCAGCACTTTCGCCGCACGCTACCTGGGGCTGGCCGACCGCGGCGTGCTGCAGCCGGGGGCCTGGGCCGATGTCGTCGGCCTGGACGCACAGAGCCTGGCACTGCGCGCGGTGTGGATCGAAGGAGAAGCCATTGACGCGCTCTGAACCATCCACCAATGCGCCTTCGCGCATGGCGCAGGAAGCGGCCGAGGCGCCGCACACCGTGGCCCGCCTGCTGGCCGCCGACGGCGCGGCCTGGGCCGCGCTCGGGGCCGAGCTGGCAGCGACGCCGCCCAGCGCCCTGCTGACGGTGGCGCGCGGCAGTTCAGACCATGCCGCGCACTACATGGCCTATCTGGTGATGGCGCGGCTGGGGCGGCTGGTGACCTCATTGCCGATGTCGCTGGTGACGCTGTACGGATCGCAGTTGCGCGCCCAGGGCCTGCTGGCGGTGGCCTTCTCGCAATCGGGCCAGAGCCCCGACCTGGTGCTGCCGCTGCAGCACATCGCCGCGCGCGGCGGGCGCACGCTGGCCTTCGTCAACGACGCGGCATCGCCGCTGGCCGCGGCGGCGCAACGCGTGTTGCCGCTGCATGCGGGGGTCGAAACCAGCGTGGCCGCGACCAAGAGCTGCATCGCGCAACTGGTGTGCGGCGCGCGACTGGTCGCGCAGTGGCAGCAGGCCCTGACAGGCGCCGATGCCGCACCGGACGACGGCTTCGCCAGCGCGCTGCAAGACCTGCCGGCCGCCCTGGCACGCGCCGCCGACCCGGCCCATGCCGACTGGTCGGGCGCCGTCGGCACGCTGGCGGGTGGGCAGGCGGGCGGGCAGGCGGGTGGGCTGGCAGGAACTCGGCAGCTGTACGTGCTGGCGCGCGGCACCGGCCTGGCGGTGGCGATGGAGGCGGCGCTGAAGTTCAAGGAGGTCTGCGGCATCCACGCCGAGGCCTATTCGGGCGCGGAGGTGCAGCACGGCCCGATGGCGCTGGTCGAAGAAGGTTTTGCGGTGATGGTGCTGGCCCCGCGCGGCCCGGCGCAGGCGGGGCTGCTGGCGCTGGCGACGCAGTTGCAGGAACGTGGCGCGCGGGTGCTGCTGGCGGCGCCGGCGGGCACGCCCGGGGCCACGTTGCCGGTGGTCGAAACCGGCCATGCCGATCTCGACCCCATCGCGCTGCTGCAGAGCTTCTACCTCATGGTCGAGGCCCTGGCGCGCGCCCGCGGCCTGGACCCCGACCGGCCGCGGCACCTGAGCAAGGTCACCCGCACCCGATGACGCGGTGCCGCTGCGGGCCCCGGCGGGCCCTTCAGCCGCCGGCCAGCCAGCTCGCAAATCCGTAGTACAGCGGGATGCCGAGGATCAGGTTGAACGGCAGCGTGACGCCCAGCGACGAGGTCAGGTAGATGCCCGGGTTGGCCTCGGGCAGCGACGCGCGGCAGGCAGCCGGCGCATCGATGAAGCTGGCACTGGCGCAGATGGCGCCGAAGACAAAACTGGAGCCCACGCCCAGCCCCACGGCATGGGCCAGCGCGACACCGATCAGTCCGTTGACGACCGGCATCGCGATGCCGAAGCCCAGCATGAAGGCACCGACTTCGCGGAAGGCGCGCGCCTGCCGCGCCGCCGTGATGCCCATCTCCAGCAGAAAGAGCATCAGCATGCCGCGGAACAGGCCCTCGTAGAACGGCGAGATCTGCGCCCATTGCCGGTCGGTGGACAGGTAGCCGATGACCATGCCGCCCATCAGCAACAGGATGCCGCGGCCCCGGATCACGCTCATGAACAGCTCGCCGGCCAGTCCGCCGCTGGCGCTGGCGTCGCGCCGGCCCATGGCCAGCCGGGCCAGCGCCAGTGAGTAGATGACGCCGAACTCCATCAGCGCGACCATCGCCGCCATGTAGCCCTCGGCCGGCGTGCCCATCGCGACTGCGAAGGCCATCGAGGCGAAGAAGGTGGCCGACGAAACCGAACCGTAGTGGGCCGCAATCGCAGCAGAGTTGCTGATGTCGAAACGGCCAAGACGCCGCATCACGAGGTAGACCACGGTCGGTATGGCGAAGGTCATCAGCAGCGTCACCGCCACCAGTGGCGCCACCTCGCCCATCTCGGCCTTGGCCAGTTCTCGCCCGCCCGTCAGGCCGAGCGAGAACAGCAGGTAGATCGACAACAGCTTGATGACCGCTTCGGGCAGTTCGAGCTCGCTTTTGACGAAGCCAGCGATGGCACCGAGCACGAAGGCCAGCACGATCGGCTGGATGAGGTTGGACAGAACAAGGTCGATGGGTGCCATGGCGCAATTCTTTTTGAGCCCATCCCTTGCGTCCAACTCATTGAATGAGATGAATCGATATTGAAAAGAGAACGACGGGTCCTGGCCGGCCTGGGGTCCAGGACCAACCCATGCCCGCCCTGCGCCGGGTGACATTCGTCATGCGCCCTGCCTGACAACGTGCACTGGCAAAGCCGGCCGCGCCCCCGCACAGTGGCGGCATGCCGACAGTCAGGGTCTCATCGATGCCAGCGAACACTGTGCCTCCGGTCCAGGCCCGTGGCCTCGTGCGCCGCTACGGCGCGGTGACGGCGCTGGCGGGCGTGAACCTGGACATCCAGGCCGGCCGCGTGAGCACGCTGCTGGGCCCCAACGGTGCCGGCAAGAGCACGCTGGTGGGGCTGGTGCTGGGCCGGCTGCGCGCCGACGCCGGCACGCTGCAGGTGGCCGGGCACGCGCCGGGCAGCCTGGCGGCGCGGCGCCTCACCGGCGCCATGCTGCAGACGGCCGCACTCGCGCCGGAGCTCACGGTGCACGAGCATGTGGCGCTGCAAAGCGGCTATTACACCGACACCGACCCCGGCGCCCGCCCGCTGGCCGACACCCTGGCGCTGGCCGGCCTGCAGGACCTGGGCGCGCGGCGCTACGAGGCGCTGTCGGGCGGCCAGCAGCGGCGCGTGCAGTTCGCGCTGGCGCTGTGCGGGCGGCCGCGCCTGCTGGTGCTGGACGAGCCCACCGCGGGGCTGGACGCCGATTCACGCCGGGCGCTGTGGCAGGCGGTGCGCACCCTGGCCGACGAGGGCGCCGCGGTGCTGCTG
>Ga0105046_10020191_pt1 | contig 10081 bp, 9 predicted proteins | sample MAT03_FD_78385 | JGI IMG/M metagenome (GOLD analysis project Ga0105046, IMG submission 78385) | Freshwater microbial communities from Lake Fryxell liftoff mats and glacier meltwater in Antarctica - MAT-03 (megahit assembly) | ecosystem: Environmental > Aquatic > Freshwater > Ice > Liftoff... | reverse complement strand
AATAGTTCGGGACAGCAAAAAATGATTTTGAACCACTCCAGACCTTCAGAAGCCGGATAGTCACACATCAAACTCATTAAAGGACAATATAAGAGTGGTAAGCTTTGAGTTTACCTTCCTGTATTTCACCGCAGCTTTGTCCAGCATAATCTTAGAGGCTTTAAAAATATCATTGCCTTCATATTTATCAGAGAGATAGATTACTTCCCTTATGCCGGATTGAATAATGGCTTTTGTACATTCATTGCAAGGGAAGAGAGCCGTATAGATTTTACAGTCCTTCAGGTCCATGCCGATATTGTTTAAAATAGCATTCAGCTCCGCATGGCAGATGTATGGATATTTTGTATCAAGAAATTCCCCTTGTTTCTCCCACGGAAATTCATCATCATCACAACCCATAGGTAGTCCATTGTACCCTGCCCCTACAATCTTGTTTTTGTTACTCACAATACAGGCACCTACCTGTGTGCTGGGGTCTTTACTTCGTTTAGCTGATAATAAAGCTACCCCCATAAAATATTCATCCCAGGAAATATAGTCTTCTCTTTTTTTCACTGTTGAGTGTATTAAGGATACAGTAAATACTTTTTCCGCATCACTTTATATTCACTTAATCCCGGTTCCCAACTGTCACGGATTTCTTTTTCTGATTTACCCTCCATAATCTGTTTTCTGAATAAGCCAGAGCCAACCCGGAATTCAACAAGTCCCATTTCTTTGCTGAGTTTGGAATCAAAGAATTGCTCTTTATTGGGAGATGCTTTATATAATTCCATTACCCATTGCAGGTTGATCTGTTTACTTTTTACCAGGAAATTAATATCATAATTCCGTAAATCTAGGCCATAGCAAACCTGGTTCATAAACAAAGGCGTTTCGGACATCCCTTTAATACCGGTAGGGGTGAAGGAGAAATCATATTTACCTTTTAAAGAAGGACTGCCTATTACGGTAAAAGGGAAGTAGGTACCACGGCCATGATTCAGATAAATTCCTTCAAACAGGCAAGTGGAAGGATACAGCATAATGGATTGCTGTGTATTCAGGTTGGGCGATGGCTTTACCGGAAGGGTGTAAAGCATATCATGATTGTAATCAGCTACAGGAATTATTTTAATAGTGCATTTTACTTTATCCTTCAACCAGCCTTCACCATTCGCCATCTGTGCAAATTCTCCAACCGTTAATCCATGCGACATAGGTATTGGAAACATACCGATACCCGATTTGTATTTCATATCAAGCACAGGCCCATCTATTAAATAACCATTCGGATTGGGCCTGTCGAGAATAAGCATTTCCTTTCCATTTTCATAACAAGCTTCCATAAGCCTGGCGAGTGCATTGATATTTGTATAAAAGCGGCAGCCTACATCCTGCAAGTCGTAAATCAATACATCTACATTGGCAAGATCTTCTTTGCTGGGTTTATTTTTGGCACCATATAATGAAATGATAGGGATACCAGTAGCAAGGTCTTTCTCATCATCAACATGCACACCGGCACTGGCATTGCCCCTAAAACCATGTTCGGGGCCAAATACTTTTACAATATTTATTCCGAGCTTTTTCAAGCTGTCAACCAAATGCGTTTTACCAATGATGGTAGTGAGGTTAGCCATTATAGCAACCCTTTTTCCTTTCAGGTAGGGCAGGTACTTTTCTGTTTGGTCTGCACCGGTTTTAATTTCTGTTGTGGTATCAACCTTACTCTGCGGTTGATGTTTTGATGTGGAGCAAAAGGCAAGACTGGCAGCAATAACAATGGGTAGTAAAAATTTCATTATAAAAATTATAATTGGTTAAATAAATATACGGGATAATTTTTCAGATAACTGTGCAGCCTTCGGATGTCTGTATTGTCTTTCCAATGATTTAGTAACGAATGCCGGATTATTACCGGTTTACCAAATCCGTTACAATGCAGAGCAGACGCATTAAAATTTAAGGCAAAGAATAACACACAGCCTGCCCCGCCCTATGCGGGGGATGACACGGACCTGCCTGTCGGCAGACAAGTTGAACGGATCCGATAGCTATCGGATTACACTGTTTTCTTACTTTATTCATACTTGTAAAGTACCTATCCGCCTGCGGCGGATAAAAAATCCGTTATTATCCGTCCTTTCCGTGTCATCCCCCGAAATAATCGGGCAGGCTGTGTTCCCTTTTTATATTCTTAGATAAGTTTTAATGCATCTGCCCTGAGAAGACGATGTATTTCTTTAAGCGGTACATTTATTATCTGTACATTTAATAACAGAAAACACCTGGAAAATTTAATATGAATCAGTGGTACAATTGATTTTTGTCATGAAGGTTTCGGGGTAGTAGCTGCAATTTCTACGTATTAATAATTAGCATGATGAAAAAAATTCTTGTTCCAACCGATTTCTCTCCTAATGCAGCCAGAGCCATTGACTACGCCGTCCGGATAGCCAAATTAAACAATGCAATTCTTTATATCATCCATGCCTGTGATAATTTAGACACATTGGAGTTAGAAAATATTCTTCCCAAAGCAGAGTACAATAAAAAAATAACAGACAAAGCGTTTGATAACCTTGCAATCATACAAAAAAGTATAGAGGAGACAGAACAGTTGGAAGTGAATACACAACTTTATGCCGGGAGAGTAAAAGATACTATAGTCGTTGCTGCCGAAGAACACCAGGCAGACCTTCTCATAATGGGTACAATGGGAGTAACAAGTATCAGAGATGAAATATTCGGCAGCATAACTGCAGGTTTGATAGGGGATTGTACAGTACCGGTATTAGCCATTCCGTTGGAGTATGACTGGAGTCCTCCGGCTAAATTTCTTCTTGCTATTAATCATTTTGATGAAGTGTCTGATATTTTACAACCTGTTTTCGACCTGGCTAAAGTATTTAATGCAGAAGTAAGAATAGTGGTTTTTACCGATGAGGATAAAGCTGCTGCTGAATTTGTTGCAGATGTAAATGCAATAATATTTGCAGAAGAGAAATTGAGAGAGAAATATGGTGACCTCGTCATTAATGCCGAACATTTATCGGGCCACCATTTTGATGAAACCATAAACGATTATATAGACAAAAACAATATTGACCTACTTGCAATGACTACTCATAAAAGGAGTTTTATAGGGAGTATTTTTAACAGGAGCCTTACCCGGAAGATGAGCTATCATTCAAAAGTGCCAGTACTGGCAATACCCGTAAAATAGATTTTTTTCAACCCGGTATTACCGCCCATCTGTTTATTTCTGAAACGAGGTAATGCTATAAAGAAATGCAGGGTATTATTTTGCAACTGCAATCTTAATTTTTTTATTCTTTATTTTTTGTTCCTTAATAAGTTGCAGGGTGTGGCTAACCTTTATTTTCTTTACTGCTACAAAGGAGAAAAAATCTTTTACTTCTATCAGGCCAATATCTTCCTTTTTTAACTCGCCTTTATTTGACAGGAAGCCTACTATATCAATTTTATTCACCTTGTCTTTTTTGCCGGCGGCAATAAACAACGTTGACCACTGTGGTTTATCAGGCAGGGTAAAGGTTTCAGGTAGTTCTATTTTTTCTGTTGCAGTAATATATGCAGGTAAACTTTCTTCAGGAGATAAAATAATGATGGCCGTGCCGCTGGCATCCATCCGGGCTGTTCTCCCGTTGCGATGTGTAAAAATATCTTCACTTCCGGGCAAATGGTAGTGAATGATGTAACGGATATTAGCAATATCAAGCCCTCTTGATGCAAGGTCGGTTGTTACTAATACATTGGCTGTTCCGTTCCTGAATTTACACAGGGCCACATCTCTTTCCTGTTGTTCCATGGCACCGTGATAAAAAACATTTAATATGTCTTTTTCTTTCAACCAATTACTGGTTCTTTCTACCGATTCACGGTGATTACAAAAAATAATAGTTGATCGGTTGCCCAGCATACAGATTAACCGGAACAGTGTTTCTAATTTATCTTTTCCATCGCTTAATAATGTTTTGATGGTAAGACCGGTCTCTTCACTTTTATCTTGTAAAAAATCCAGTTTGACTGTATCTGTCATGCCGATAAAATCCGGAATTTCTAAAGCTTCTGTAGCTGAAGTCAGTATTCTTTTATTGATTGATTTTAACGAACCGATAATAAATGACATTTCATCCTGGAATCCTAACTCTAATGATTTGTCAAACTCATCCAGCACTAATGTTTCAATGCTGTCGGTAGTAATATTTCCTCTTCTTATATGATCTGCCAGCCGCCCTGGTGTACCAACTAATAATGCAGGAGGTTGTTTCAAATTATTTTCTTCTGTTTCTCTTAAATGACCGCCGTAACAGCAGGTTACTTTCAAATCAGTACCCATGCTTTTAAATACAGACTCGATTTGCAAAGCCAGTTCACGGGAGGGTACAATGATAATAGCTTGTGTTTTATTATTTGCAGGGCCTAATAATTTAATCAGTGGTAATAGATAAGCCAATGTTTTACCAGTGCCAGTAGCAGATAGCAGCAGTACATTATTATGCTCGTTGATAGCCGCTATCGAAGACTCCTGCATTTCATTAAGCGACTTGATCTTTAGCTTTGCTAATATGCTGTCGGTGGAAATTTTTGTTACTGGCATGAAGGCAAAAGTAAGGTAGTTCTGTTTTCTAACAGTTCCATAACTGACTTATGGTAGATATTAACAGGCAAAATCTTTAACCACCATAGGTCTTATCTGACCGCTTCTTATTACTCCCAGCTAATTTCTTATCTATTTTAGACAAGGGATTAATGCTTTTTTTATCGGCAGGCAAATGGGGAAAACCTGTGAAATCCTCATCAATACGCTGATCGGGGTTTTGTTGTACTTCTTCTTCCTTTTTTATGGGGGTTGTTTTTTGGGGCATATCAGTTTATTTAATCAATCGGTTCAAAACATCGTGCCAGATAGTATATTATAGCACAGGCTGCTTTATCTTTTAATTATTGATCTGCAGGATTCTTTGGCATGTATTTTTCATTTCAATAATAAACTAAAATTATTTTTATGATTAAATCAGAAGAAAAGCCTGTAAAAACAGTGAATAATGAAAACCAAAAGGGAGTTATTGCTGAAAAACCAATTTCAAGCAGAAAAACAACCCAACAAATGATGAGTAAACACATACATGACAAAAACGATATAATAACTGACGAAGATTTTAAGAACTTGGATGTAACCAGTGATTTACCAAAACAGGAGACTCATAAACCTTTAGAAATTTCCAATGATCCTGATCGTCCAAAAGATGAAGACAAAGACCCTAAAGTCATTACTCCGTGGGATGTTATCAAATAATAGCAGGGTAAAATTCATTAAAAGGCCAACTTTTTTTTTCGTACAGTCAAAGGGTTAGTAATTTTTTCAAAAAAGTATTTAACTGACTAATAACCGACATTTTAAAAAATCATTTTATGAACAAGAAGATTAATTTTTCGTTTTCAAAACTTGTAATAGTCTTAGCTGCTTTTGTTATCACAGGCACAGCGGCAGCCCAATCAACCAGCAAAGAAAAAAGATTAGTGAGGGATTGTAAACAAGCAAAAGCTGATTTTATTAATACTGATGGTTTGATGAAAAATTTATTCAGCAGTGCTTATGGGTACGTTATTTTCCCCAATGTGGGGAAAGGAGGCATCGGAATTGGAGGTGCAGCAGGCAATGGTATTGTGTATGAAGGCGGAAATATTATTGGTAAAGCAAAATTAACACAGCTAAGTATCGGATTTCAGTTTGGTGGCCAGTCGTACCGGGAAGTGATTTTCTTTGAATCAAGCTCAGACCTTGACAGGTTCAAACAAAACAAGATTGAATTCGCTGCACAGGCATCAGCCGTGGCGGTTACTGCCGGTGTTTCAGCAAATGTGAAATATAAAGAAGGTGTAATGATATTTACCCAGCAAAAAGGAGGGTTGATGTATGAAGCATCTATTGGTGGGCAGAAATTTAATTTTACAACGTTTTAGTTGATATTGATTTAATGTGATTCCAAAATTAAAAGTGACCCATTGGGAAGCAGCAAAGCCTGCTTTCGCAGGCTTCATGCTCAAATCAGCTTTGAATTCAATAATTGTTAGCAGTTGCAAAATAGTATTCATTACTGTGAAATCAAATGAAATGAATATTATTTTTCAATAATTAGTCTTTACACTTACTAAAAAATATAGATTGATGACATTTTGATTGACTCTGCTAAATTTTTTATGAATAAAAAAACAGGGCCTTCTTTTGAAAGCCCTGTTAGTTTCAATCATGAAACTGATAAAAAAGCGAATTAATGTGTGTTACAAAGTCCCGGTTCATCACCGGGACAAAGTAGCGGGACACTTATTGGACAACAATCTTATTGGTCACATTTACTTTATTCACTTCACTGCTAACCCTTATTAAATAATTTCCTTTTACAGATAGCTCGGGGAACCTGAATTCTTCTATCTGTGCTGCGCTGTTGATATTTACTTCTTTTGCTGTTACAAGTCTGCCTGAAAGGTGTAACAATTGCACCTGGTAACGGCCTGCTGGTTGCTCAGAGAAGGATAACCGAACCACAGCATTGGAAACAGGGTTTGGATAAACGGATATACCATTCTTTAATGTTACTTCTTCCTGCTGTGTCTTTTTTGCAATAGCATTTGAAACTTCAGTTACCGGCTCTGTTTTGGTTTCTTCTTCTTTTTTATATTTCTTCTTATTAAAAGCAAGATTACCATTGGCAAGATCGGAGGCATTGAATACATCGCCGCTTGAAGAAATTTTTTCTGCCTGCAGTGTGTTAAGGTCAAAACGATAATAACCAACCGTAGATTCTGAACTGGCAATAATTACCTTGCTTCCTTCTTCCACCATTGCTCCATTGGTACTGAAGCCTTGTGGCAATCCTTTAATAGAACCCAGATGTGCGGCTACCTTACTTTCAATATTAATTTTAAAAACATTTCTGTTTGCGGTTACGAGTAATAAATTACCTGCGGCATCGGCCACCATATCACCACCATAGCCACCGCGGCTGTGAATGGAGTATTTTGCATTAGCTGCATCATCTGTCAACGCACCGAGGTCAGTAATGGTTGGTTTTTTATCAGTAGTAAAACGGATAAGATTATTACCATCATTCGTTAATGCATAACCATCACCGTCCGAAGCTATCACCATCCGGGTAATTTGGCTGGCTCCATCACCAGAATATTTAGCAGAACCAAATTCTTCATCCTCGAAATAATATATTTTTCCAGACTTCAAATCAATATACCGGAGCTGGTTAATGCTCATGGGTGTGTAATACAATCTTTCATGTTTTTTATCATAGGCCATAGCGGCAGAGTTCGTAGCAAAAGGCTTGTCTGTCTGTATATTTTGCCTGATAACAACAACCCTCACATGGTTATTAACGTTGGTATTAATGTTGTTTGCCTTTTCAAGTGCCTGGTCAAGGTTTACCACTTTTCTATGAGTAGAATGAGAAGGGGCTACGGTAAAAACATTACCATTTGTGGTAAAAGTAGTAGTAGATGTTTTGTTGTTGTTCTGATCTTTTTTTACAATAGCCTTACCTGTTCTTGCATTAAGTATTTCTGTTTCCTGCTTGCTGTCGTAAATAGTTTTTACAGTTTCACCAGTGGTTACATCCACCATTCTTACTTCCCGCCAGTTTCTACCGCCTTTTTCAGTAGCGGTGATGGCATAGCCGGTTGTTGTTTTTGAAGCTTTGGAGGCCTTTTGTGCTTGTAAAGTTGTAATGAACGCAGTCATTACGAAAAGGAGTAGAATTTTTTGTTTCATCTGTTAAGTTTTTAGTTTTATTAAATTTGGTCAGATGTTTTGCCTGAAAATTTTAGCGGCAGTTATTAGTAAACTGCCAGAAGCTTCCAGGGTTAAATTCATGGCATTAATTAATTTGCTCCCATTAAACTACGATAATTTTCGTTGTCACAAAAAAATATTGATGAAAACCTCTTTTTTGGGTTTGAATGGAGAAATCGGGAGACTTCGCCGTCAGAAATCGCTATATGTAAAGAAAATATTTTAAATTTAGGGTTGTTCTTATCCTTACCTATTAACCATCACTCATGAAAATGCTCATCAGGCCCTTACTTTTTATTGCCGTTCTTTTTTTCAGTAGTAAGAGCTACTCGCTGACTATTTATGAGATTACTTATGAGTTTAAGAACCTGACAGAGTTTCCAAAATATACAGCCATGTTGGTAAGGTATGGTAATGGAACCGGGTTTATGCGGATCAGGTATTCTAATAAAGCCAATACTGAAAAATTTGTGGTGGATATGCAGTTTAATGAAGTAGAAGGCCGGTCTAAGATTGATGGCTTACCACATCTTACGATGCAATTCAAAGGAGAAAACCCCAAATACATTGTAAACAGTTCAAAGGAAAAACAGGAGATTTATAACCCGGATGTTTTATGGTTCAAAAAAGAAAGCACCGATAAGAATTTTAAACCATGGGGAGTTACATCTCTGAATTCGGACGGGACATTTGAATATGGTAAAATCCTTTTTGTAAAAGTGATAAATACCGAAGACCTGACTAAGGCATTTGTACAGAATTATTTTTTGCCGACCGAATCTTTCTACACCAATCTTTTCAGTTCAACCAGCACTAATGTGGCAAGTACAAAACCGCCAGTGACTATTAACACCGGCAGTACACCATCACCACCAACTACCGTTGCAACAACACCCACAAAACTTCATTTTGTTTTGGTTGCCAATACAAACGACCCCCGTATTGGCTACAGTGTACAAAAAGATGTTATTAATATTACCAGCCAAATTAAGGATGTTGCTATTTTTCTTAACCTTCCGTTGAATTTGGTAGAGATCAGCGGAACAAAATTTGGTAAAGCTGGTGTAGAAACGGCGTTGAATAACCTGAAACCCGGGACGAATGACATTGTTATTTTTTATTACTCTGGTCACGGATATAGTAATGATAGAAATGCTAACGAGCAGTATCCTCAGTTTGACCTTCGTCAGAGCCGCTTCGATGATGTACTTGTTGCTACGCTGAACGCCTCTGAAGTGCTTACTAAAATTAAAAGTAAGAATGCCCGCCTCAATCTTGTTATTACGGACTGTTGTAATTCGAGTCTTGGGCTTTTAAAACCCGAAGGAAAGAATTTTGCTTTAACCACAAAATCGCTGATGAGCTGGGAGAAATCTTATTGCTATGACTTGTTTATGAAATCGAAGGGTACTGTTATTGCCACCGCCGCAAAAAAAGGTCAGTATGCTTATGGCAATACAGATGTGGGCGGATATTTTACTTCCAACCTCATAATTTCAATGGAAAAATACCTGAGTAAGTTCCAAACTTCTACACCTACCTGGCAGGAAATTATTGCGGAAGCACAAACAACTACCGTAAGCCTGAGTCTTACTAATATATGCACAGCAAATACCAGTTGCCGCCAGGATCCTGTATATGTTGTAAGTGTAAATAAATAAAAAAATGGTCTCGCCATAGGCGAGACCGGCTTTTAACTAATCAGTGTTGCGGTTACTTACTTGTAGAGTCTTTTGCTGGCTCTGTCTTAGTGCCTGTTGCAGGAGGCTGCGCACCACTCATCATTTGCATCATTTCATTTGCATCCATATAAGTCCAGTGTTCTACAACTTTACCATCTTTAAACTTTGATACTTCAACTGAAGTACCTGTGTGTGATTGCCCGGCTTTCATACCCCATTCCGGCAGATCTACTTTTGCAGTACCGCTGCCTTTCACCCAGCACATAACATACTCATCATCTGCCAACGTTCTTTGAATATCATTTTTCATATTAGACATCATGTTCGACATTTCGTTAAAATATGCCTTGAGACTGTCCAGACCAACTATGTCACCCTTAGGACCTGCATGATCAACAGCATCCGCTGCAATGTAATCACCGACTTTGCTCCAATCGCCGGTTTCAAACATTTTCATGATGGCATCATTAGTCGCCATGTTTTTTTTAGCTGTTTCAGACATTCCGCCGCTTCCTTCTTTCTTGTCGCTACAAGAGGAGAAAAACAGGAAACTTCCTGCGGAGAAGATAAATAATAACTTTTTCATGTT
>Ga0105046_10020190_pt1 | contig 10081 bp, 12 predicted proteins | sample MAT03_FD_78385 | JGI IMG/M metagenome (GOLD analysis project Ga0105046, IMG submission 78385) | Freshwater microbial communities from Lake Fryxell liftoff mats and glacier meltwater in Antarctica - MAT-03 (megahit assembly) | ecosystem: Environmental > Aquatic > Freshwater > Ice > Liftoff... | reverse complement strand
GCAAAAAGAAACCGGACATCGGTACACACCGACGTCCGGTCAGGAGGCGTGCAAATTGTACAGTCCACTTTCCGATTCAAAAGCCGCGTGGGCTGTTTTTTGCGAGACAAGACTACGGATAAAGGCATCCTCGGAAGTTAGGGGCGAATCATGCTTAGGCGAGCGGAAGATTAGGAACTACCAAACCGCACAACCGGACGCTAGCGCGTGGCGGCTGATTTTATTAGCCGCAGGGCGCTAGCCCCCGGTTTTCGACGGGAACCAGAAATCTGCCGATCGCCTTAGGGGTGGTGTGCGAAGCACGTCTCATGCATGAATGTGCCACCAATACTGAACATTTGTATCAGTTCGGCGTCTTTTGTGATGGCAATTTGTGAATTCTGAGTCTGGCAAAATCCCACTCTGGATCGAAATCACCTTCGACATTTGTGTCAAGCGTGCAATTGCGTTAAACTCCTGCGTTTTCCAAATCCGACGCCGGCACGGAAAGCTCTGCTTATGCGCAGGGGATGCGGTTTGCTTGTGCATTTGTTGGATTGAGCCGTTATGGCATCACAGGCTCGCAGGTTGAGATAAAAAGTATATTACGACTGTGGCAGTTTGCTCCAGCGTGTTTTTGGGACTTGTCAGGAAACGAACGAAGTGAATTCAGCGACTTTGGTCAATGTCAAAGATCTTCTTGAGGCCGATGGTTTGTTAACGGCGGACCAGCTTAATCAACTTGAACGTGCCGTCTGCAGTTCTCAACTGACCGAAGTACGGCAGATTGTCGGCGAGATGGCTCGCCGATTTGAAACTGGCGAGAGAACTGAAAGTCTGATGGCCCGAGGCGGCGTGGGTGCATATCTGTTAGCGCGCCAGACAACGGCAGATAAATTGCTGGCCGGAGTCACTCGTGACGGCGTCGCGATGTTTATTCATGGTCAGAGCCTGACGTCATTGAATCGCGCGGCGGAAGCAGCGGATCGTTTCGAACAGGCTGGCAAAGCAGGGTTCGATCCTGTCGGATGTGCCTTGCGTCGTGCGGGCGCGATCCGTGCTTCGGGCAAGATCGATGATGCCGAAAAATTGCTTCGCAGTGTGGCTGCTTCGGCAGCAAGCCGGGCTGAGTATTCATTCCAGATGGGCTGTATCTGGGCCGACCGCGGTGATGCGTTGACGGCAGTGGAATACTTCGAACGCGCGGTTGATATGGATCCGCATCATTCACGTGCGCTCTTCTGGCTGGCGGCTGAGAATTCTCTGCGAGGAAATGACGATGAAGCGATTCGATTGTACGAACGCTCATTGTCGCGCCCACCATTCTTTACGGGTGCGCTGCTGAATCTGGGTCTGCTCTACGAAGACCGCGAGAACTACAAAGCGGCTGCCTTCTGCTTTCGCCGGGTGCGTGAGTATGATCCGACAAATGAATTTGCTCATTTGTACCTGCGCGATATTGATGCGGCTCAGGACCAGATTATCGACGAAGATCAGGTTCGTACCGAAGCCCGCATGAAGCAATTGCTGGGCAGACCGGTCACCGACTTCGAATTGTCCGTCCGCAGTCGTAACTGTCTGCAGGCGATGGACATCAACTCACTGGGCGATCTGACTGAAGTGAGCGAGCAGGAACTGCTGTCCGGCAAGAACTTCGGTGAAACGTCACTGATGGAGATTCGTGAACTGCTCACTGCGCATGGACTGCGAATCGGTCAGAACCTGCACAAGATCCATTCTCGCGAGCACATTATCGATCAGAGTATGACGCCGGAAGAACAGGCGATGATGAATAAACTCGTCGGCGATCTGAATCTTTCCGTGCGATCCCGCAAGTGCATGTCGCGCCTGAACATCCAGACCATCGGACAACTGGTATCACGCACCCCCGACGAACTGCTCTCCAGTCGCAATTTCGGTGTCACGTCACTGAATGAGATTCGCCTGAAACTCGGCGAAGTCGGCATCCGCCTTCGCAACGACTGATTCAGCGCTGGTCAATGTAACCCGATGGTGTAATGGTAACACAACAGATTTTGGTTCTGTCGTTCCAGGTTCGAGCCCTGGTCGGGTTATTTTCCTTGCATGAACCGTCGCGAACATCGACGAATGACGTGGAAAAACACTGCGTTTCTTTAATGCTGGCATCATAGACGATCGTCTCTATTCTCTCAGGTTCGCCGAAAGTTGAGCTGTTTGATGCTCGTCGTGGCCCAGAAGTCGTCGCGGTTGATGGTCAGAGATTCTTTGGACGACTCACCGGCTTCGTTCACGATCGTGACGCTGCTCTTCTTGCCGAACGGCGGATTGGCGAGCACGATTTCATACGCGCCGTGCTTTCCGGCGAGAGCGTCTTTGGTGACGACCGGCAGGTCTTCTTCCGATTCTCCGCCGATGCCGTGCAGCAGCAGATTCATCGCACACAGGCGAGTCACGCTGTCGACCAGTTCGATGCCGAAGAATGTGCCGCTTTTGAGTTTCTTCTTTTGGGCTCGGTCGAGCTGGTAATGTTTGGCCAGAAAGTCATGAGCCGCCAGCAGAAAGCCGCCCGTGCCGCAGGCCGGATCGCAGAGGGCCTGTCCCGGCTGCGGAGCCACCACGTCGACCATCGCTGCAATCAGCGGACGCGGAGTAAAGTACTGCCCCGCACCGCCTTTGACGTTTTCGGCGTTCTTCTGCAGAAGACCTTCGTAAGCATCGCCTTTCACGTCAGCGGAGAGACTGGACCATTGTTCCTTGTCGATCAGATCGACAATCAGTCGCCGCAGTTTGGCCGGGTCCTGAATCTTGTTCTGAGCCTTCCGGAAGATCACGCCCAGCGTGCCAGTCCGATTACCGAGTTCCTCCAGCGTGTGCCGGTAATGGACTTCCAGCTCGTCGCCATCCAGTTTCAGCAAAGCATCCCAGCCATAGCCTTTGGGAATAGGCGACGTCTTATTGAACGGCGACTTCGCCTGTTCATCCGCCATCTTTAAGAACAGCAGAAACGTGAACTGCTCGACGTAATCGCCATACGATAACCCGTCATTGCGCAGGATGTTGCAGTAGTTCAGTGTTTTTGAACGAGGGCGTTGGGGTTCGACCTGGTTGGTGCTCCGGGCGGTCCTGGAGAGCAGTGAGGAAATCGAAGCGATCGGCTGAAACGGTCAGGTATCCCGGTCTTCGATTTTCAAACCGACGATCCTGGAGAATTCTCGCGTGTTGTTGGTCACCAGAGTGCAGCCGTGCAGCATTGCGATCGATGCAATTTGCAGATCGAGCAAGCCAATCGGCGTTACCTGAATTGCGAGATCGGCACGAATTTTTCCGAAGACACGACCAGCTTCGCCGTCAAATGTCAGGCTTTCAAAAGCACCAAACAAAGCTGCGGGTGCTTTGAGATTGTCAACGGGATGTTTGCTCTTGAAGGCCCCATAGTAGAGTTCCGCCTTCACGACATCGCACATCAGAATATCTTCCTGGCGACATGCACGGAATCTGGACTGTACCGCCGATGGCTTCGGATTCAGTTCACGAATCCACACATTCGTATCCGGAAGATAGAACACTATTCCAACTCCAGGCGGACCGGGTAGTCGCCCTGATCTTCACGAACGAGCGGTTCGCCTTGCCATGACCCCTGGATCTGATCCCAAATACTTTGGGTGCCTGCGACTTGTCGTGACTCGGCCCGGTCAACCTCATTCCTAAGGATCAACACACGCACGCCTTGCCCATTTTGAAGTCCGCAATCGGCGGGGACAGAAATCTTTCCGTTCTCGAGTTGTGACAGAAATTCAATAGCTTTCATGGCTGTCTTGTTCCTTTAGAAGAGTGCTGCTTCTCATGCCGCAGCATTCTATCACGACCTGTCCCGATCGTCTGCAATGGTGAAAAACCTTGCCCATCAACGCTCGGCATTGCGATTGATTTTAAGCCGCCGGAGTTTACGTTTTCTTAAGAACGGCCGTTTTCCCACGTTGGAAAAGCGATGTTTTTAAGAAAATCGAGACGCTGAAGCATGCCAACCACAGCCCATGAGAATCGGCGACGTCTTATTGAACGGCACCTTCGCCTGTTCATCGGCCATCTTCAGGAACAGCAGAAACGAAAGCTGCTCGACGTGATCGCCATAAGGCAATCCGTCATCCCGTAGGATGTTGCAGTAGTTCCAGAGCTTTTGAACAAGGATCGCGCCCGCAGAAGTGCCTGCGCCCGCAGCGAATCGCACCTCAGCGAATCGCACCCCGCTATTGAACGCTACACTCAACCGCCGCTCAAGTCCCGCCACAATTCGCTTCTGTTCAACAAGGGGAGGGATGGGCACGATCAATTCTCCAAATCGCTTTTGTGTAAGGTTCCGGATCGAGCCGGTTTGTGAAGAATGTTTCAGCACCATTGCTTTCATAGGAAAACGGAAGCGGAATCTTCCACGCTTGCAGACCTGGCGGCACACCAGAGACATACTTGCTGGATTGCTCTTCGACACCGGTCAGTGTGTGGCCGACCGGCTTGGCTTCCAGGATGCCGATGGCTTTGCCGTCGACGAAGAGGGTATAGTCCGGCTCACCAGTTCCAAAAGACAATTCGTGGATTGCCACGCCGCGCTGCGCAGACAAATTGATCTGGTCTTTGAGCTGAACATCCCAGCCGCAGGCGCTAAGCTGCTGATCAATCTGCTGACGGGCAAGTTGCTCTGGGTTCGTGTCGGGCATGCGGTTGCACTGGTTGAAGGGCCGGAGAGTGGTTCAGGTCCATTGCCAGTGTTCGCCGTCAAGTTTGCGAGCCGACAATGGCCATCGTAGGGCTTCCGACTCTATCCCGCAGTCTGGCAGACGCTACGCAACGACGAGCATGAATGCGAAATGGTAACAAAGGCACGGAGTTCGTCGGCGCAATGGCCGAATTCTTTTGGACCGCGCACTAAGGCGAGCGGACGATCAGGAACGACCAGGCCGAACAACCGGACGCTAGCGCGTGGCGGCTGATTTTATTAGCCGCAGGGCGCTAGCCCCCGGTTTTCGACGGTCACCAGACATCTGCCGCTCGCCTAAGCGCCTGAAGTTGCCGCGCGCCTGCATTCCGCGTTGCTGTGCTGTCAGCTTATCCGGTGTTCGGTCGCTCATGGTTGCCCCATGCCGCAGAATTGTTCCCCCGCTTCCACAAGAACCGCCAGTTTGCTTCGCATCTGTTCCACGGCCGTGCGGTTCTCAGGGGTCTCTGCCGCCGCCAGCCATTGCATTCCACCAGACCACGTTCCGTGTATCCTGAATCCGCCGCCTCAACTGGCCACTGAAGATCCCGAAGACGAATACGTATTTCTTAGACGTTGCTATGACGAATGATCAAGCACTCGTGCGAGCACCGCGACGGTGCAGGATCTGGCTCCGGCGGCTTTCAGGACTTTGGCGGCTTCGGAGCATGTTGCGCCGGTGGTGAGGACATCATCGACGATCAGGATGCGCTGGCCCTGGACAGTTGGCGGATGAGAGACGGCAAGAGTACCGCTCTGGTTTTCGAATCGCTGCTTGACGGATATGCGTTTTTGGGGTCGTGTCCGCGATGTTCGCCTCAACAAATGAACGTCGCAGTCGATGTTCAGTCGCGATGCCAGTTCATGTGCAATGATCCATGTCGGATTAAAATTGCGAACGAGTCGCTGCCGCCAATGTTGCGGGATCGGCACAATTCGGTCGAATGCCCCAGCGTTCAGCTCCGCCGATCGTCTGGTCGCCAGGAGCGCGCCGAGCGAACTCATCCGCACGGCAGAGAATGACCACTTTGCAGCCAGTAGCGCCTTTCGCAGTGATCCATCATACATTCCAAGGCACACGACGCTGTTAAAACGCAGCCTGCGGTTTCTACAATGAGCACAACCCTTGTTCGATGATGCATAAGGCCCGATTTCTGCTGCACACCGCTGGCAGCGATTGAGGGGCTCAGGCGTGAGCTTTTCGATGCATTCCGGACAGTAGGCATTCCCGCCGTCCGAAGCTGCATGATCTACCGTGCCGCACAACGCACATCGCGGCGGAAACAACAAATCGACCAGTTGCCACAATGTTGACTTCATCGTCGATATCCGCTGCCGACTGAATCAGTCTCAGAATTCGTATTCCTTTTCGCTGTCAAGTTTGCCGCCAAAGGAAGCTCGAACGGCATCCAGTTGAGCAGCAACGGCGGCATCCGGGCCGGTGAGTTTCAGAAAATACACGGCATTGCCTTCCAGATTCAGGAAGACGTTAATGACTCGCTGGCCGGGCGTGGGAGTGGTCTTTCCGCCAACCGGTCCGCCTGCAGACTTCATGTAGGTGCCCGAGACATTGGCGATGAAGTAATCATTTTCTCCGGCCTTTCCCTGGACCACGACCGCCTTGCGTCCTTCTGGTGCAAACTGGCCGACCCAGCGACTGATATTGGCATCGACCCCGCCACCACCACCCGCAAACGAGGACACCACAAACTCTGAATTCTCCTTGTCGCCTTCGGCGGCCGGAACTTCAAAGGTGGCCAGTCGCATCGGTCGAGTCGCGTCCGACTGCTTCCATGACTTCGGAAGCTTCAGGTCCAGCTCGCTGATTTTGACGTCCACAGTTTCTTCCGCCTTTTTTTCTTCTTTCTTGTTGGCCTGATCAGTTTTTTTTGCGGCATTATCACTCTTTGGTTTTTCATCTTCTGCGGAAGAGGCAGCGATCATCGCGGTGCTGCCGGTCGTGAGAAGTGCCGCGAGGGCAATGTGAGTCCAGCTTGGAAACTTCATGATCAGGTGTCCCGAATAAAAGGTAAACAACGGAAGTGCAGTTCTTGTAGTGTATTGTTTGCCACTCCGGCAGGATTTTCAAACGGTTCGGCCAATATCGCTCAGAAACGGAGGCGATTGGAGGGAGAATCCTGGCGAGGGACCTGTTACACTCTTTTTGCGAGTAAACAGATGCACCGCCTTTTTCCGGGGATTGTCCTTGAAATGCCCGCCGATTCAGAATTTCAGATCCGCGTTCGTCACATCGATCATGTGACGCTTGTGGTGCGTGATGTGGAGGCCAGTCGCCGATTTTATGTAGGATTGCTGGGGATGACCGAGGTTCCGCGTCCGGCATTCAGTTTTGGCGGAGCGTGGTTCCGGGCGGGAGCGACTTTGATTCATCTGATCGCCGAACATGATCGCAGCGGCCCGGCGGGATATCCAGTGGAAGTGCTGGTCAAGTCCAGTCGCAATCATCACTTCGCATTTGAAGTTGATGATGCGTATGCGGCAGCCGAGGCACTCAAGGCGAAGGGGATCCCTTTGATTGATGACGCAAAACTCAGACCCGACGGAGCCGTGCAGGTCTTTGTGGCAGACCCCGACCATCATGTCGTTGAACTTTGTACGTCCCCGCGACGCTGAAAAGAGCAGGCCAATGTCTAAAGAGTATATCATCACGATGACGGCCGGTAATCGTACGGGCATTCTGTCTGCCGTGACAAAGGCGATGGCCGAACTTGGAGCGGATCTGCGTGAAGCCAGTCAGACGGTCGTTCGTGGATATTTCACGATGATCTTTTCTGCTGAATTTCCGGATACGATGGATGAGAAGGTCATCCGCGATCATCTGCAGGATGCAGGTCGTCCGTTCAACATCGAAATCAGCCTTCGTGATCCGTCGATTCACCTCCCCGCTTACAACGCTGCGACCGCAGAAACGAAGCCATACCGATTGAGACTGGGTGGCCGGAATCAGCCAGGCGCGCTGCGGAAACTCAGTCAGGTCATGTCACTCCACAGCATCGACATCACAGGCATGCACGCGCTGCGAATCGCCGACGGCACGGGTTTCGAGATGGTGCTGCGACTGGCAGTGCCAGCCACGTGCAGCGTGGATGGTCTGCTGCATGACCTGGACGTGGCCGGACAGGCCTTCGAAATGACGGCCGACATTTCGGAATTCATTCAGTAGATGATCAACCCGGAACCGCCGATCGCTGAAATGATTATCATGGGTACCGGCACAAGTGTCGGAGTTCCTGTCGCCGGTTGCCAGTGCGCTGTGTGTCGTTCGCAGAATCCCAAAAACCAAAGAACGCGCACGGGCGTATTGATTCGTGGACCGCAGGGAGAATTCATCATTGATGCCGGTCCTGAATTGCGTCTGCAACTTGTTCGTGAAGACGCACGACTCATTCAGGCTGCCGTGTTCACGCATGCGCACGCTGACCATATTCTGGGACTGGATGATTTGAGGATCTTTGGCTACCAGATGAATGCCGCCGTGCCGTTGTACTGCGAAGAGCCGGTCGAAGCACAGATTCGACAGACTTTTTCCTATGCTTTTACGGACTGCGCCACACATGCGCATCAGTTTGCCGCACCAAAACTGCGATTTGAACGCATCGTTCCCGGAAAAGTTTTCACGGTGCTTGGTATAGAAATCCTGCCAATTCGCCTGAAACATGGCGACTTGCCAGTGCTTGGATTTCGTATCGGTAGCGCCGCATTTCTGACAGATATGTCCACGATCCCTGCCGATTCAAAAGAACTCCTGCATGGCCTCGACACTCTGGTCATCGACGCGCTGCGAAAGGAACCGCACCCAACCCATCTGCACGTCAATGCTGCCGTGCGACTCATCCATCAGCTTCAGCCGCGGCAGGCGTATCTGACTCATATGTCGCACGATCTGGAATACGACGCACTGCGAGATGAACTTCCGGACGGCATTGAACCCGCCTATGACGGCTTGAAGATCGCACTGAGATAACTGGCCATCCGTGCCAAAATCCCCGCATCGCTGGATTCCCGACCGCGACGATGGTAAACGTAACGATCTGTTGACGAGTTTTTGAATTCGATTCCAATCCCCGCCGCAAGACCTTTCTCATCAGGATCCTCCTATGACCACGCATCAGATACCGACACCTCCGTCGTCCAGACGCCAATTCCTCGCAGCGTCTGCTGCCGGGGCCGCAGCCATCATGGCGTCTCCGGCAGTCGCAACGGCCTCCCGCACATCGCGTGAGACCATCATCGGCGAAGGCGCGCACCAGTTCCGTGTGAATCATGCGTTTGCTCAGTTGCCCGACAGGTATTCGTGGCAGACAACACACAACGTGGCGCTCGACAAAGCCGGCAATCTGTACGTCATTCACGAAGGACGTCGTGAGCTGAAAGACCATCCATCGATTTTTGTGTTCGATCCGACCGGCAGGTTTATGCGTGCCTTTGGATGTCAGTATCAGGGCGGTGGTCACGGGATTGAAGTGCGTCAGGAAGGCAGCGAGGAGTTTCTTTACGTCGCGGCGTATCAGCAGGTGAAAGCGTTTGCGAAGATGACGCTGAGCGGAGAAACCGTCTGGTTTCAAAAGGCGCCGATGGAGTCTGGCGTCTATGCGCCAGGTGAAAACATTTCGACAGAAGCGACCTGGACCCGGCAGGGATTTCTTCCGACCAATTTTGCTTTCCTTGACGACGGTGGTTTTCTGCTCGCCGACGGATATGGCACGTTCCAGATTCATCGCTTCGACAAGGATGCGAAATGGGTGAGCAGTTTTGGAGGAGCGGGAGACGGCGAAGGAAAGTTTAACACCGCACATGGTCTGTGGGTTGACCAGCGTGCCGGTCGCGAACCATCGATCGTCGTCACGGATCGGGCGCATGACACGCTGCAGATTTTCACGATGGACGGCGTCTACAAAGAAACGCTCGGGGGGTTTGGGCTGCCGGCAAACATCGATACGTGGCAAAACCTGATGCTGGTCCCTGAACTCAAAGCCTGTGTCACGCTTCCGGACGAAAAGAATCAAGTCGTCGCGCGACTGGGCCTGGCCGTGGACCGTCTGAACGAAATCAAGGATCTGCGAGGCCAGCCGGACAAATGGGTGGATGGCCAGTTCGTGCATCCCCACGATGCCTGCTTCGCGCCGAACGGGGACATCTACGTCGCGGAATGGGTCGGCACCGGACGTGTCACAAAACTAGAACGTGTGTGAATGGGCCGTCCGTCACATGGCCACGAAACACTGTCGACGTGAAGGTAAGCTCGCCACGGCAGCCGTTGGACAATGCGCTGTTGCCGGGACGATAACTCGGATACAAATGTCCAAGCTACAGGAGTCGCTATGTCTCGCTCGAATCTTCGATCGCGTC
>Ga0105046_10020189_pt1 | contig 10081 bp, 9 predicted proteins | sample MAT03_FD_78385 | JGI IMG/M metagenome (GOLD analysis project Ga0105046, IMG submission 78385) | Freshwater microbial communities from Lake Fryxell liftoff mats and glacier meltwater in Antarctica - MAT-03 (megahit assembly) | ecosystem: Environmental > Aquatic > Freshwater > Ice > Liftoff... | reverse complement strand
GCAGATACTCCCGTTTGTATCTGTCCTGACTAGAATCATGACGAGAGTTGCCTCTCGTTGACCATCACCATTTCAGGAGGTTGATTATGCGTCAGTTGTTTGCCGCCATCGCGGCTGTCGTGTTTTTTCTGCCCGCAGTCGCAGAGAGCAAAGTCGCTCTAACCGGCGAAAACACCAAGATCACGTTTGTCGGCACCAAGCCGGGCGGCAAGCACGAAGGGGGCTTCAAGAAATTGACCGGTGCGGCTGTGGTCGATGGCGATACCGTCACGAAAATCGAGGTTGTCATCGAAACCGATTCACTCTACTCCGATGATCCGAAGCTGACGGCCCATCTCAAGGCACCCGATTTCTTCGGGGTGAAGGACAATCCGAAAGCCAAGTTCGCCAGCACCAAGATTGAGAAAGCAGACACAGGCGTGACCATTACCGGTGACCTGACGATCAACGGCAAAACCAAGAGCATCTCGTTCCCCGCGACAATCGTTGCCAAGGAAGGTTCGGTGAAGATCACCAGCGCCTTCTCCATCGACAAACGCGATTACGGCATGACCTACGGCGGCGGCAAGATCGACGATAAGGTTGCCCTCACTGTGGCTGTGGAAACGAAGTAGATCCGGTAGGGTGGGTGGAGGCTTTGCGGAACCCACCATGTCCCTCGCGGCGTCTTTCGATGTAGGGTGGGTGGTGGCTTTGTGGAACCCGCCAAGCCCCTCGCGGCGGCTGGTGGGTTTCGCAAAGCCTACAAGCATCTCACCTGACTTCGACCACATTCCTAATCTATCTTCATGTTGCTTCTAAGTTGTTCCCGTTTGACACGCGCCTTCGATCGTGGGCCGTTGTTCGATGACGTCTCCTTCGAATTATTCCACGGCGAACGCGTGGGCTTCGTTGGGCCGAACGGCTCCGGCAAGACAACCCTCATGCGCATCTTGGCCGGGCAGGACACGCCGGATTCGGGCGATATGCGTTTACATGCGGGGGCTCGCGCCCTGCTCTTGGAGCAACATCAGGAATTTCCGCGCGGCCGCACGCTGTTTGAAGAGGCCAAGTCCGCCTTCGGCGAATTGCTACATGCCCAAGACGAAATGATCCAGGTTGCGGATCAACTTTCGCACACGACTGAAGAGAGCCAGCAAAAGGCATTGTCCATCCGTTACGATCGCCTGTCGGAACTGCTGCGAAACAACGATGCTTTTACTCTCGATCACAAAGTGGAAACGGTTCTGGGCGGGCTCGGCTTTCGTCCGGAGGACAACTCGCGTGAGGTACACACATTCAGCGGCGGGCAACAGCGTCGCCTGTTGCTGGCGAAGCTTTTGCTCGCTTCGCCCGATGTCATGCTGCTCGACGAACCGAGCAATCACCTCGACATCGACACAGTACGCTGGTTGGAAAACTACCTCGTCCAGCAATCGCAAGCAATGTTGATCGTCAGCCACGATCGCTACTTCCTGAACAAGGTCGTGACCAAAATTTTCGAGTTGCACGAGGGGCGGATCACCAGTTATCCCGGCAACTACAAGCAATATGTGCGGCTGCGCGACGAGCGGTTCGAACATCGCATAAAAGAGTATGAGGCCCAGAAGAATTACATCGAGAAGCAGGAAGAGTACATTCGCCGGGTGCATTACGGGCAAATGGCGAAGCAGGCACAATCGCGGCAGAAGACACTCGACAAGATTGAACGGCACGAAGCACCGACGCGGGTCGAATCGCCTCGAATGCATTTCGGCTCGGTGATGCGTTCAGGCGATGTAGTCTTCCAGGTCGAGAATCTCGGCAAAGCCTTTGGGACCAAACGGCTCTTCGAGGAATTAAGCTTTCAGGTCCAACGCGGCAAACGCCTGGGCATCATGGGGCCGAATGGCTGCGGCAAGACCACGCTACTTCGCATTCTCCTGGGCGACGAGGAGCCGACTGAAGGCACCGTGAAACGTGGGGCATTGATCCAGGTTGGCTATCTGGACCAGCACCTCAAGATGCTCGACGAGGACAAGACGATTATCCGGGCCGTCTGGCCGGAACCCGATCCGGAGTTGACTGAACAACGGATGCGCGACTTGCTCGGCCGCTTCGGACTGGCCGGCAAGATCATCGATCAGCCGGTTCGCGAATGCAGCGGCGGCGAGCGCAGCCGGGCGGCCCTGGCTCGTCTCGTCGTCGAAGGGGCCAACGTTCTGATTTTGGACGAGCCGACGAATCATCTCGACTTGTGGGCATGCGACGCGCTGGAGGAAGCGATCAAAGAGTTCGACGGCACAGTGATTGTCGTCAGCCACGACCGCTACTTCGTCAACGCCGTCAGCGATTTGCTCATCGTCATGGAGCCTGACAAAGTCGAGGTCGTGTACGGCAACTACGACATGTACGAATCACTGCGAGCCACGCGCGAGGCCGAGGAAGCGGCAGAACGAAAAAAGAAATCCGCACCCTCAACGAACGAAAACAAGACCAGTACCAGTTCGGCTGGCGTGAAGCCGGCGAAACGCAAACGCAAGTTCCCCTATCGCAAGGTCGAAGAACTGGAGTTGGAGGTGATGGAGCAGGAAGAACTCGTCGCGGAACTGGAAGCGAAGCTCGCGTCGCCTGAAATCTATCGCGACGCGAACCTCGTGAAGGACACAATGCAAGACTTCGAGGACGCCAAGGAACACCTGAAAACGCTGTATGAGCACTGGGAAGAGACGATGGAGTTGAATGGGTGAAATACCTTTTCTCTTGAATTCCCAGAGGTAGTCGAAGATAATTTCGCAAAGGGAGAATGATCCGATGATTCTCAATGACGAACAAATTCGCGCAGCAGAGACCGGCCAAGGCGTCCGATTCACACAGAACGGTGTCGACTTCGTTGTAATCCGCTCCGAGGTTTTCGACAAAGTGAACGCACTCATCGACCCAGACCATCAAGAGCTTCGGATGCTCCTCGCCCAATCCTTCGAAGGCAACGGATGGGACGATCCGGGGATGGAAGCGTATGACTCTTACCCCACCACTTCATGAAGCGCGGCAATATCGTTCTCGTTCAAGTTCCATTTGTAGGGACCGCGGGCGCGAAAGTTCGACCCGCGTTGGTCGTCCAGTGCGATCGATTGCACGGCATGATCCGTGAGACCATCATCGCGGCAATCACGTCGAACTTGTCGAAAGTCCATCTGCCCCACCAGCTATTAATTGACTTATCAACTGCCGACGGATCCTTGTCGGGACTGCTCACGGACTCCGCAGTCCGATGCGAGCGACTCCACACCGTGCCGCAAGCTGATGTGCAGCGTACCATCGGCCATTTGCCCGCAACGCTGATGGCGCAAATTGACGAATGCTTGAGGTCGGCACTAGGGATTGCCTGAAGTGCGAATTCAAAATGCAGAAGCACTCGCCCATCGACTCATTCGAGTAAGGTGTATTTTATTAGCTCGTTACTCTTTCCTATTCATCGTCATCCTCATCATACCTCCGCCGCCGCCGCGGCGGATCATCCTCTTCCTCACGTCGGCGTCTTCGTCGTGCTTCGGGATCGTCGTCTAAGAAGTCATCGGCTCGTTCCATGCGTCGTCGTCGTCGTCGTTTGCCGGTCTGCTTCTTCTTCTCAATCGGTTCCGTGACTGAAACGATGATCGTGAAGATAATGGCAGGCACCAGAGCCACGAGGAAGCAGCCCATGCCGAGGAAGACGCTGAAGCCGAAACCGGTCGATGCCAGCGTCCGATGGCCTCGAACGAGGCCGATGACCAGAGGAAACGCCCCGCAGACGGCCCCAACGAGAGCACCGATTATCGATCGAAGTCAGAAGGGAGGGCCCTCGTCCAGATCGCCAAGCCACATGGCATTCCTCCTCAATAAATTTCATATCGAAGCAGGCGACATGAGATTCGTCCGTTCCAGAACGGCGTGACCGACTTTCGCTTCAGGTAGATCTCACGCCAGGGAGCATCATCGGAAGTGAAGACGAAGCAGGACCAGCCGCGACAGTGGGCCGCAAACATTTCCCCCATCGCTCGATACAAGGGCTGCAGTTCCTGATCCTCGCCGATGCGTTCGCCGTAGGGCGGATTGCAGATCAAGACGCCGGGCGGTCCCTCGGGCGGGCGGAATTCGCGCAGATCCTTTCGCTCGAAATGCACCAGATGACCGATGCCTGCGGCCCGTGCGTTCCCATGGGCATGTTCAATGGCATCGGCACGAATGTCACTGCCGCCGATGGGGGCGGGAAGTTTCTTCAGGACACCCATACGGGCCTCGTCGCGAATCGCGGCCCACAGACCCACATCGTAGTCCATCCAGCCCATGAAACCAAAATGCTTGCGCGTCAGTCCCGGTGGACGTCGCAGCGCGATCCATGCCGCCTCGATCGGGATCGACGCGGAGCCACACATCGGGTCGAACAGCGGAGTGTCGCCCTTCCAACCGGTCGAGAGAATCAAGCCGGCCGCGAGAGCCTCGTTCAATGGGGCCTTGGTCAACACGGGTCGATAGCCTCGCTTGTGCAGCGAGTCCCAGGATGAATCGAAACTCAGGACCGCCTGATCGCGATAGACGTGGAGATTGAGGCCCAGCATCGGGCGCTCGACATCGACACTTGGCCGCCGACCGCATCGCGCCACGAATTGATCGCAGATGGCGTCCTTGACGCGCCGAGAGGCATATTGCGAGTGGGTGATGCCGGAATCGCGGACGTTGCAATCGACGGCGAGTGTATGTTCGGGGGTGAGATACTGCATCCAATCGACGGTCATGACGGCAGCATACAAATCGTCTGGCGATTCAACGCGTGCCTCCAGAACGGGTTTCAGAATTCGCACGGCGGTTCGCAGCCAAAGATTGGCGCGATACAGAATGGCCGAGTCGCCCTCGAAGGAAACGCCGCCACGACCCTCTTCGATTTCACGGGCGTCCAGAGCTCGAAGCTCGTTCGCGAGAATCGGCTCCAAGCCTCGAGCGCAGGTGGCGAAGAATTTCGGCATAGGGATCCGCAGGTTGAGAAAGGCGGTATTCTAGCACCTACTCAAACGGCAACCTTTCCCGGATCAACCCGATTGAGTAATTCGCACGGACGCTGTTCGCGGTGTCCATCGTTATCAAACGAGAACGTTTTACAACTCAACACCTGTGTCACCATTCTGTCGTGCCAGACTGCCAAAACGGTATTTGGCTGTCCTGAAGGAGAACGATGTTGAAGCGATGGAAACCGTGCTGCCGGACAAAGTGAGTGAAGTTCAGCGATCAGGGCGATTGCCGGTTCTGAGTTCGAAGCATTTTTACGCTCTCTGCAAATGGAAGCTTGTAATCCGCCAATGGCGTTGCTAGAACATAGCGAACCTAAAGTCATTCCTTTCCCGCACACTCACTCGCCGGGAATTGAGAAGGCGTTAGGTTGCAATATTCCACTCTATACCTCAGGCAATTCGACAGGAGCCGTGCGATGGATTTTCTAAACGATTGGCGCGTGATGGGCGGCATGTTGTTGGCAGTAGCAGCCTTAATTGGCTTGTTGATCTACATGCGCAAGAAGAACAAGGACGAATAGGAACTTCACGTCCCACGAGAGCATGTAGAGCCGGTCCGCGAATGTGTGCGAACCGGCTCTTTGTTTATCGGACATTAGTCCGTTGACGTGTGTCCGGATGTTCTCAGGGAGTTGGCGGTGGATTTTTTGAACAGCTGGCCCGTGATGATCGGCCTGTGCATTGGGCTTGGCACGGTGATCCCGTTAGCCGTCGTTGGTGTGCTTTTAGTAGGAAAAGCCAACCGCCGCCGTCAATAGTCCACAGTTCATTTTTCGACCTTCAGGCGTGTTTGGGCCTTGTTCCAATCACCCACTGTTGCGTCGATCATTTCCGCACGCTTATCCCGCCACACTTGCAGCTTGACTCGCTGACCGATCGGCAGAGATGCAATCAGATTGATCAAATGGTTCTCATTTCGGATGGCCACGCCGTCGACTTGAAGGATCACATCGCTCCCTTTTAGCCCTGCGGCAGCTGCTGGCGTTTCAGGATAGACGGATTCCACCAAGGCTCCGCGTGCCCTGTCTAAGCCCAGCTTGATGGCGTCGCTAGCCTCAAGCGTTTGGGCCAAGTGAACCCCCAGATAGCCTCGGGCGACCGATCCCTTGTCCACCAGCTGGCGTACAACCCGTTTCACGAGATTGATTGGGATTGCAAACGCAACTCCGCTGTTACTTCCGGAATGGGAGGCGATGGCTGTATTAATTCCGATCACTTCCCCATCAAGATTGACCAGAGGCCCACCGCTCGAACCGGGATTGATGGCCGCGTCCGTTTGCAGGAAATCCTTGATGCGAATGGTGCTTCCCAGACTCACCTGGCCACGATCTCGAGCGCTGATGATCCCGTGAGTCACGGTGCGGTTCAGCCCGAAGGGCGAGCCAAATGCGAGCACCCAATTCCCTTCGCGGACCCGATCGCTATCGGACATGGCCGCGGGGATGATGCCATCCGCCTCGAGCTTCAGGGCTGCAATGTCGGACTCCGGGTCGGCCCAAACCTTCGACGGGCGATAGATCTTGTCGTCCGCGAGATGAATGGTGATCTGATCGGCTCGCGCACCACTCACCACGTGATTGTTCGTGATGACAACAATTCCAGGAACCCCGTCGAGTCGCAGAATCACACCCGAACCGGATTCTTCGACCGGCTTGGTCTTACCTGGCGCGGGGGGCTTGATCGCTTCGACGGAAACGACACTGGGAGCCATCTGGCGAATGACTGCCTCGAATCGCTCCCCGATCGCCAGGGAGCCTGCTGCCGTAGCTGAAGCTGGAGGGGGCGCTGGCCGGCTCGTCTGAGCTTTGAGTCGCTCGGCATCGTTCAGCACCAGAGTTCCTGCCACGCCGCCGCCGAATGCACAACCAGCCAGGAGCATCGTCTTGAAGAATCGATTCATCGGAGGTGTCACCGCGAAGTTGCCTCGGGATCGGACTTCGGGCAGGGATGGTACTTCGGAACTGCGGCTGTCAATCATGGTGTCAAGCCGAAGTCCCATCCCGCCCGAAGACCTTCGGGCACGACCTGTCGGTCGTTGCCCGACTGAACTTTAGGGAAAGTTGATGATGCATGAGATGTGGAAAGTCCGATTCGACCGGAAGAAGTGTCAAGTTGGCGCGTCATAGAAGTCATAAAGCCCGCCGTCGGCATTCCGAACGGCGGGCTTGAGAGAAATGGATGGTTTAGGCTGTTTCTGACAGGCTTACCTGCTGTAGTCCATTTCCAGATCGGAAAGGCGGACTTCACGGTCATCGGAGCCATCGGTGACAGATTCCCAACTCGCATTTCGCCGTTCCGCTAGCCAATCCGAATCGCTCTCCGCCTCACGCTGGCACTTGATGCAGAGTGTGCTGTAGGGGAGAACATTCATGCGCGTGACAGGAATTTTGCAGTTACAAACTTCGCACGAGCCATAGGTGCCTTGCTTGAGTCGAAGCAAGGCCCGCGAAACCTGATTGAGTTCGCGAGCTTCGAGTTCGGCCAACTGGGAGGAGAGTTCTTCTCCCGAATGGTCGAAAGCCGCGTCGGCTGCATCGCCTGAAGCCGAGGATATTTTATATGCACCCATCTCGGCTAAGTCCGCGCCAAGTCGCTTCCGCAACTCGGCACGCCGTCCGGAGAGGGTATTGTGAAGTCGAAGGAGTGCGTCGCGTCGTGCCATGGGTCAACTGCCTTTCGGCGAATCCTCCCCGTGGAAACCGAGGAGCTAATGTTTAGAGAGTACTTTCCAAATATTGGTTCGTGCTTTTTCGAAACACGCTTAGTCGCAATTGCAAAACCAACCCTCAGCAAGCAATATCGATGCCGAAATGGAAAACATCTTTCTGAATCACGCTGATCTAATCTGACAGGCCAACCTGATTATTGTACCTTTCGACCCAATAGGAGATTGACGGTGCAATTTCGAGAGCCGAGTGTCCGTTACCTGGATAAAGAATCTAGCCAGAGTCCCGATGCCTTATTCGACGCGGATACTAGCGAATCTTTCTCCAATCCATTCCGACTGCAAGTTTCACTCAAGTTCAATTATCGAACATAAAGTCGGCCTCAAGTGTATTCAAAATCTACACTTCGGGAATGCGGAATCGCACAAATGCTCGTTTGATTCCCTCCGAAGAATAGGGTTGCACGCATTTTCCGAGTTCTGCTCAAGTTAAGGTAGTGTCACAGTTTGAGGTTTGCAGCCGGCCTCTCCGAGGCCGACTCGGGGTCAAAGCCCTCAAGCCTTTGTAGCGGGCCTCTCCGAGCTTGTGAAAAAATGCCCACGCAAAGGCGCTAAGCCGGAAAGAGACACCAAAAACATGGCATTTCTTGCCTTTTCTTTGCGTCTTCGCGGCTTTGCGTGGGCCGGTTTTGTTTCCTTCACAAGCCCTCCGAGGCCGAGTCGGGGTCCAGAACCCCTACTACAATCAGATTCGGGGTCCAGACCCCTACTACAATCAGATTCGGGGGCCTAGACACTTTGCAATTTAATGACGGATGGTGAGACGATCCGGTGGTCTTTTTTCTGCAATTCACAAGTTTTGTGTGAAAGCGTACTAGTCTAATTCTCTTTCGAGCCTATAATGGGAGTGTTGTGCTACTGATTCGGCCACCGACCCCGAAAGGCGGGCGGGTATGTCCACGATACTCAGCAAGAAAACCGATTACGCCCTCCTCATTCTGTCGCACTTGAATGAGCGTCCGGGGGGAGGAAGTGCTCGCGAAATCGCGGACCGATTTGGGCTGAGCAAAGCGTTTCTGGCCAACATTTTGAAGGAACTTTGCCAAAAAGGTTTTCTCGACAGTCATCGTGGCGTGAAAGGGGGCTACACCCTTCAGCGACCTTCGGCTCAAATTAGTCTGGCGGAGTTGGTTGAGTCTATGGAGGACGGTTTGAAGTTAACGACCTGTTCCAGCGAAAGCGAGATGGACGAGCACGAATGCACCGTTCATAATATTTGCCCGATTCGCGGTCCGTTGAGCGAGATTCATGAAGCGATTTTCGGCGTGCTTCGTCGGACTACGCTCGCGGATGTGTTCCGCCCGAAATCGACGACCACGTTTCAGTCCGTGCTTTCGATCCTGAGTCAGAAGCCGAAGATGACGCTTGAGATGCAAGAGATCAACGCCTAGATTCACAGAATGGGGCAAGCGATGTTGAAGATTCCGATTTACATGGACAACAACTCGACAACGCGGGTCGATCCGCGCGTCGTCGAAGCAATGTTGCCGTACTTTACCGAACATTATGGCAATGCTGCAAGCCGATCGCATCCTTATGGATGGGAAAGCGAGCAGGCCGTTGAGACCGCGCGCGGGCAGATTGCCACCCTGATTGGGGCCGGGGCCAAGGAGATCATCTTTACTTCCGGAGCCACCGAGAGCAACAACCTCGCACTCAAGGGCGTTGCCCAGATGTACAAGAAGAAGGGCAACCACATCATCACGCAGGCGACCGAGCACAAAGCCGTGCTCGACGCTTGCAAACGATTGGAAAAAGAGGGCTTTCAGGTCACTTACCTTCCTGTCGACACTTTCGGACAGGTGAAGGTCGAACAGGTCCGCGAGGCGATTACGGATAAGACGATTCTCGTTTCGATCATGTCTGCGAACAACGAGATCGGATCACTCCAGCCGATCAAGGCTATCGGCAAGTTGTGCAAGGAGAAAGGCATTCTCTTCCACACCGATGCCGTGCAATCGGTCGGCAAGGTGCCGATCAATGTCGAAGAGATGGGCATCGATTTGCTCAGCCTGACGGCCCACAAGATGTACGGCCCCAAGGGCATTGGCGCCCTTTACGTTCGCAAGAAGGATCCACGCGTTCGCCTCGACCCGCAGATCGACGGTGGCGGGCACGAACGTGGCATGCGTTCGGGCACGTTGCCAGTACCGCTGATCGTCGGCTTCGGTCGGGCGGCCGAGATTGCTCGCGAAGAAATGACCGAAGAAGCCAAACGCCTTTATCGCTTGCGCGAACGGCTTCGCAAGGGGATCATGGACAAGCTGCCAGAGTCGTACTTGAATGGCCACCCGGACGAACGATTGCCGGGCAGCGCGAACATCAGCTTTGCCTATGTTGAAGGAGAGGG
>Ga0105046_10020187_pt1 | contig 10082 bp, 11 predicted proteins | sample MAT03_FD_78385 | JGI IMG/M metagenome (GOLD analysis project Ga0105046, IMG submission 78385) | Freshwater microbial communities from Lake Fryxell liftoff mats and glacier meltwater in Antarctica - MAT-03 (megahit assembly) | ecosystem: Environmental > Aquatic > Freshwater > Ice > Liftoff... | reverse complement strand
ATTCCTGTGCTCGCCCAACAACCCCACCGGGTTGGTCGAGTCCGAGGCCAATGTGCGGGCGGTGTTGGCGCAGGTGCCGGGGCTGCTGGTGGTCGACGAGGCGTACGGGCAGTTCGCTCCCTGGTCGGCGCTGGGCCTGCTCGACGACGACACCCCGCTGGTGGTCACCCGCACGTTCTCCAAGACATGGTCCATGGCCGGTTCGCGGTTGGGCTACCTGGTGGGCCCATCGTGGCTGGTGGCCGATCTCGACAAGGTGGTGCTGCCGTACCACCTCGACGCCGCGAAGCAGATTGCCGGTCGGCTGGCGCTCACGTTCGTGGACGACATGGAAGCCCGAGTGCAGCTCATCGTCGATGAGCGCGAGCGGGTGGCAGCGGCCATGGCGTCGATGCCGGTCGACGTGTTTCCCAGCGGCGCCAATTTCATCCTCTTCCGGCCGCAGGGCATGAATGGTCGCGACGTGTGGCAGGCCATGCTCAATCGCAGCGTGCTCATCCGTGACTGTTCAGGGTGGCCCCGTCTCGACCACTGTCTGCGGGTCACCGTCGGTACCCCGCAGGAGAACGACCTGTTCCTCGCCGCGCTGGCTGCATCACTCAGCGCTCCAACCATCAAGGAGGCGTGTCCATGAGCCGTTCAGCCACTCGCACCCGCACCACCAACGAAACCTCCATCGATCTGTCGATCGAGCTCGACGGCAGTGGCACCGCACAGGTCAGCACGGGCATCCCGTTCTACGACCACATGCTCGAGCAGCTCGGCAAGCACGGCGGGTTCGATCTGCGCATCGCTGCCACCGGCGACCTGCACATCGACACGCACCACACGGTGGAAGACGTGGGCATCGCCCTCGGTGAAGCCTTCCGCGAGGCGCTGGGTTCCAAGTCGGGCGTGCGCCGTTTCGCCAGCGGTCTGTACCCGCTCGACGAGGCGCTGGTGGAGGTCGCGCTCGATCTCTCAGGTCGCCCGTTCGTCGTGTGGAACGTGCCGATGCCGGAGGTGCTGCCGCTGGGTAACCCGGCCTTCGATCCGCAGCTCGCCGAGCACGCGATGCACTCGTTCGCCACGGCCGCCGGCATCACGCTGCACGTGCGGCTGTGCCACGGCAGCAACGTGCATCACATCATCGAAGCTGCGTTCAAGGGCCTCGCGCGCTGCCTGCGCGATGCGGTGCGCGTCGAGGGCTCGTCCGTGCCATCCACGAAGGGCGTCCTGTGATCGCTGCCTCCGGGCCGCTGGTGGCAGTGCTCGACTACGGCATCGGCAACCTGCGGTCTGCGCAGAAGGCGCTGCAGCACGTGGGCGCCGATGCGCGTCTCACGGCCGACCCCGCGTTGGTGGCCGCCGCTGATGCGGTCGTGCTGCCAGGTGTGGGCGCGTTCGGTGCGTGCATGCAGGCGCTGCGCGGCGCAGGGCTCGAGCCGGTGGTGTACGACGCGGTGGCTTCGGGTCGCCCGTTCATGGGAATCTGCGTGGGCATGCAGATGCTGTTCAGCAGCAGCCAGGAAGACCCCGACGACCCAGGCCTCGGCATCATCCCCGGCACCATCGAGTGGATCACCAGTCGCTGGCCGCGCCCGCAGATGCAATGGAACCAGCTGCACCTGCATCCGGCCGAATCCACACCGGTCGACCCCATGTTCGAGGGTCTCGGCAAGCATCCGTGGGTGTACTTCGTGCACTCGCTGCACGGCGTGCCACTCGACCCGACGGTCGTTGCGGCCACATGCCAGTACGACGGCACGGTCAATGCCGCGTTCCGCTCGGGAAACGTGTTCGCCACACAATTCCACCCCGAGAAGTCAGGTCCCGCAGGGTTGGCCCTGCTCCGCAACTTCGTAGGGCTGGTGCAGGCGGTGGCCGGGGCGCCGGCGAGCGCGCCGTCATGATCCTCTACCCGGCCATCGATCTGCTCGCCGGCAGCGTGGTGCGGCTGCGCCAGGGCGACTACGACCAGCAGACCACGTATGGCACCGACCCAGTGGCCGTCGCGCTGTCGTTCGTCGAGGCTGGCGCCACCTGGATCCACGTCGTCGACCTCGACGCGGCGCGTGGCGGCTCGCCGGTGAACCGACCGGTGGTCGCCGCCATCGCTGCGGCAGTCGCAGGCCGCGCACAGGTGCAGACCGGCGGCGGCGTGCGCACCGTCGCCGATGCTCGCGCTCTCGCTCTGGCCGGTGTCGCTCGGGTGGTCATGGGCAGCGCAGCTGTTGCCGAGCCGGCACTCGTGGCAGCCGCCTCCGAGGTGGTTGCGGTCGCGGTCGGGCTCGACCATCGCAACGGCGAGATCGCCGTCCACGGCTGGACAGAAGGCTCGGGGGTGCAGCTCGCCGACGCGCTGCAGTGGTTCCCCACCGCGGCCGCATTCGTGATCACCGACATCCCTCGCGACGGCATGCTCACCGGGCCCGACGTGGAGGGCCTCGCTGCCGCTGCCGCAGCCACGTCCGTGCCTGTCATCGCCAGCGGCGGAGTCGCCACGCTCGCCGACCTTTCGGCACTGAAGGCCGTGCCCGGCATCGCCGGCGTCATCTCCGGTAAGGCCATCTACGAAGGTCGGTTCACCGTTGCCCAGGCGCTACAGGAGCTCGCGTCGTGAGGGTCGCGCGCGTCATCCCATGCCTGGATGTCACCAACGGCCGGGTCGTGAAGGGCATCAACTTCATCGGGCTGCGCGATGCCGGCGACCCCGTCGAGCTCGCCGCCAAGTACGACCGTGACGGCGCCGACGAGCTCGTGTTCCTCGACATCACCGCCTCCTCCGACGGGCGCGACACCATGGTCGACGTGGTGTACCGCACAGCCGAGCAGGTGTTCATCCCGTTCACCGTCGGTGGTGGCATCCGCAGCGCCGACGATGCGCGCACCATGCTGCGCGCCGGTGCCGACAAGGTCAGCGTCAACACTGCCGCGGTACAGCGACCGACACTCATCGCCGACATCGCTGCCGAGTTCGGCGCACAGTGCTGCGTGTGCGCGATCGATGCGAAGCGCATGGCCGACGGGTCGGGTTTCGAGGTGTTCCTCCATGGCGGTCGCACACCCACCGGCATCGATGCCGTCCAGTGGGCGGTGCAGGCGGCGGCGCTGGGGGCCGGCGAGATTCTGCTCACATCGATGGACCGCGACGGCACGAAGGAGGGCTTCGACATCGAGCTCACCCGCACCGTCGCCGACGCCGTCGGCGTGCCGGTCATCGCCAGCGGCGGCGTCGGCACGCTCGACCACCTGGTGCACGGCATCCGCGAAGGTCACGCCACCGGCGTGCTCGCCGCCAGCATCTTCCACTTCGGCGAACACACCATCGCCGAGGCGAAGGCAGTGATGAGCGCCGCAGGCGTGCAGGTGCGACCGGCATGAGCCTGTTGCCACGCGAGCCGTTCACCCTCATCGACGGTGGGTTGTCCACCGTGTTGGAAGAAATGGGCGAGCGGCCCAGCGGGTTGCTGTGGACCGCAGCGGCGCTGGTCGATCGCCCGCACGTGCTCACCGAGGCACATCGTCGCTACGTGGATTCCGGCGCCGACGTGGTCATCACGGCCAGCTACCAGGCGAGCCAGCCGGGCTTCGTGGCCGCCGGCCTCACCGTCGCCGACGCTCGCCGAGCCCTTGCTGCCACCACCGAGGTGGCTCGCGCTGCCCACCCGTCGCTGGTTGCGTCGTCGGTCGGCCCCTTCGGCGCGTACCTGGGCGACGGCAGCGAGTACCACGGCGCCTACGCAGCGTCATGGAGCGAGGTCCGAGCGTTTCACCGGCAGCGGCTGGAGGTTCTGGTCGACACGGCTCCCGACCTGTTCGCGATCGAGACCATGCCCTCGTTGGCCGAAGCCGAGATCGTGTCCGAGGAGCTACGCACGCTCACCGATGCGCCGGCATGGCTGACCTTCGCATGCCGAGACTCGTTGCACACGTGTGCCGGCGATGTGTTCGCCCTCGCTGCTGCAGCTGTTGCTCCGTCCGTCGACGCTGTGGGCGTGAACTGCACGGCACCGGTGCACGTGCTGGCGTTGCTGCAGTCGGTGCAGCTGACTGTGCCGCTGGTGGCCTACCCGAACCACGGTGCCGCGTGGGACAGCGAGCACAAGTGCTGGCTCGGTCCGGTCGGCGGTAGCGAGATCCCCGGCCTGGTTCCCGCATGGCTGGCTGCCGGCGCCCGGTTCGTGGGCGGCTGCTGCGGGGTCGGCACTGCGGGCATTCGGGCACTGGCTGCGCTGCGCGACGCTCGGCCCGGCGATCTGGCCCGGTAGACCGCGTCGAGTTGCCGCTCGGTAGGGTGCGGCCATGGCTTCAAAGAAGATGCAGTATCGCCGGCTCGGTCGCAGCGGCTTGCAAGTGTCGGTTCTCTCCTTCGGCAGCTGGGTCACGTTCGACAACCAGCTCGGTGACGACATGGCGCTCGAGTGCATGCAGGGCGCCTACGACGCTGGCTGCAACTTCTTCGACAATGCCGAGGCGTACAGCAACGGTGGCAGCGAGAGCCAGATGGGTCGGGTCATCCAGCAGCTCGGCTGGAAGCGCGAGTCGTACGTGGTCAGCACGAAGTTCTACTGGGGCATCAACGGCAACATGCGCAACATGCGCAACACGCTCAACCGCAAGTACCTGGCACAGGCCATCGACGGTTCGCTCGAGCGCATGCAGCTCGACTTCATCGACCTCGTCTACTGCCACCGCCCCGACGCCAACACACCCATCGAGGAGACCGTGTGGGCGATGAGCGACATGATCACCCAGGGCAAGGCGCTGTACTGGGGCACCAGCGAGTGGAGCGCCGACGAGATTCGCGCCGCCTGGAGCATCGCCGACAAGCATCACCTTCACAAGCCTGTGATGGAGCAGCCGCAGTACAACCTGCTCACCCGGACCAAGGTCGAGCAGGAGTTCGCCCGGCTGTACGACGACATCGGGCTGGGCACGACGATCTGGAGCCCGCTGGCCAGCGGCCTGCTCACCGGTAAGTACAAGGACGGCGCCCCGGCCGACAGCCGTGGCGCTCTGCCGGGCTACGAGTGGTTGGCGGAGCGGCTCACCGACAGTGAGTCGATGGCCAAGGTCGAGTTGTTGCGCCCAATCGCGGCCGAGCTCGGCTGCACGATGGCGCAGATGGCCATCGCCTGGTGTGCCGCCAACCCGCGCGTCTCCACCGTCATCACCGGCGCCAGCCGCGCCAGCCAGGTGGTCGAGAACTTCGAGGCGCTCGGCGTGTTGGCGCTGCTCACCCCGGAAGTGCTCGAGCGCATCGACCACGCCGTCGCCTGATCCGGCGGGTGGTTGCCGGTCATGTGGCACGGTGGCGGGCGGTTGTCGGCCGGCTGGGTATCCAGCAACGGACAGTCATCGCGTACGCCACGTAGTCGTTGCCGAAGCGGGTACGGAGGTCGGCCTCCTCGGCGGGGCGGATGAACGTGTTCCAGATCACCGCGCCCGCAACAGCCGAGAGGATCACGATCCACGACCCCAGCCACAGCCCGACGCCGATGGTCTGCAGCGCGCCGGCCACCGCCATCGGGTTGCGGACGAAGCGATAGGGCCCGACGACAACGAGCTTGCGAGCGGTCCTCGCAGGGAGCGGCGTGCCCTCCCCGATGAGCGCCATCGAGATGCAGGACCACAGCCCGAAGGCGCTGGCGAGCAGGAACACCGCAGCTCCGATCCACGGCCATTCGCGATCAGCGAGCGACGGCCAACTCAGGCGCATCCGTCGTTCGGCCCATGCCAGCAGGAGCGGCAGCGCGATGAGGAGTGAGGTCCAGAACACGACCAGCTGCGTGAGGCTGCGGCGCAGGTGGGTGCGTCGCTCCCGGTCATTCGTGACACGGAACTCGAACGGTCCGAAGAAGAACCACTCGATCGGCAGTCGACCGAGCCACAGCGTGACTGCGGCTACGACGGTGCCGACGGAGGCGAGCATCATCGCCACGGCGCCCCAACCTGCCTCACGCTCCACGAGCGCCGTCGCGACCAGCGCCGCGGTGATCAGCGTCGTCCATGCCGCGCACACCATCGCCACGTAGCGGTTGGCGAGCAGCCCGGCGATGGCCGAGGCCCCTACGAACAGCACCACGTCGGGCACGACCAATAGCGCTGGGCTCCAACTGCCCAGCGTCCAACGACGAACACTGGGTGAGGTGAACACGGCGGCCCACCACAAGGCTCCCGCGGCGGCCTGCGCGACGAAGTAGATGCGGGCCCTGGTGATTGGCGAGCCTCGGCCGTTGCGGCCGTCGTGTTCTCGAGGCTCGATGGACCCACTACCGCGCACCCAGCCAGCCTCGCACGAACCAGCCAAGCCCAAGTGGTTCAGATCAGGGTCGGAATCGTCCCGGCCTCCGAGACGATTCGGACCCTGACGGCCGAATGGGACGAATCCGACCCAGAATCCGTGGGGGGCGGAACAGGGCCGGGCGCGAGCAGGGCGCGGGGGTATCGTGGGGGCAATGCGTACTTCGCTCTCCGATCTTCTTGCCACAGGCCGCGTCTTGCTGGCCGACGGTGCCACTGGCACCAACTTCTTCGTGGCCGGCCTCACCTCGGGTGAGCCGCCCGAGTTCTGGACCGTCGACCGCCCCGACGAAGTGATGGGCCTGCACCAGGGCTTCGTCGACGCCGGCGCCGACATCATCCTCACCAACACGTTCGGTTGCAACCCGCACCGGTTGAAGCTGCATCAGGCGCAGGCTCGCACGTTCGAGCTGGCCAAGGCGGCGGCCGAACTGGCGCGCGAAGTTGCCGACGCATGCGAGCGTCCTGTGGTCGTCGCCGGCTCGGTGGGGCCAACGGGCGAGCTGTTCGAGCCGATGGGCGCGCTCACTCACGACACCGCCAAGGCATCGTTCGCGGAGGAGATGCGCGGCCTGCTCGCCGGTGGCGCGGATGTTGCCTGGATCGAAACCATGTCGTCGCCCGAAGAAGTACATGCAGCCGTCGATGCCGCCATCGAGGTGGGCCTGCCGTACGTGGTCACCTGCTCGTTCGACACTGCCGGCCGCACCATGATGGGCATGATGCCCGGGGCCATGGCCGACATGCTTGCCGCGGCGGCGGTGCCGCCGCTGGCCATGGGCGCCAACTGCGGCGTGGGCGCGAGCGACATCCTGGTCACACTGCTCGAGATGCAGGGTGCCCCGCACCCGCTGGTCACCAAGGGCAATTGCGGTGTGCCGCACTTCGAGGGCGTCGAGATCGTGTACTCGGGCACCCCCGAGCTGATGGCCAAGTACGCCACGCTTGCCATCGATGCGGGCGCCCGCATCGTGGGTGGCTGCTGTGGCACCACGCCGACTCACCTCGCCGCGATGCGTGCAGCCATCGACCAACACACCGCGGGCGAGCGCCCCACGCACGAGGCCATCGTCGAGCACGTCGGCCCGCTCACCAACCAGGCGCCCACCGAGAACGCCGAGCGGCGCAGCCGCCGCACACGCAGCTGAGCCGTCGCAGGCCTCGTGTCGTGGCCAGCCTCGTGTCGTGACCAGCCTCGTGTCGCGACCGGCTCGTTCGCTTCGCCGCTGATTGCCCCAGGTTCGACGGGCGTTCGGCGCACAGATCGAACAAACCCTCGCTCGCTGACTCACACCGGAGTTTCGAAGAATTCTTGTGCGCTGAGTAGCTCTCTGAGCTACTAGACGCACACGAACTGGCGCGGCCCGACGCGTCCGCCGTGTGGCGAGCTGGCTGCCTACAGGGTGAGCCACGCCTTCAGCACGGCGGCGGCCAGCGGCAGTTGCTCGGTGGGTGTGGTGTCATTCACCAGTGGCTGCACCACGTAGACGGCGTTGTTGGCGGTGAGGTACAGCACCTCGCCGGCGCCCACCTGAGCGCCGGGCAGCTCGGGGTCGTCGAAGGGCCGGCTGAGCCCGAGCGACGCCTGCAGGTCGTTGAACGAGGACTGGTCGCCCGGGTCGGTGAACAGGCTGAGCGTGAGCGAGCGGCTCTGGTCGTTGAGCCCCAGGAACTCGCAGGTTCCGGTAGCGGTGACCTGGCCCTGGTCGAGCACGACGCCCACGATGGCCGACAGATCGGCGGCGGTGGGCATTTGCACGCAATCGGGCATGAATGTGGTCTGCGGCGCGAACGTGTCGCCGGTGAGGGTGGTGGCGTCAGGGGCGATGGTGGGCAGAACCTGGGTGGAGGTGGTCGCGACGTCGCCGGAGGAATCGTCGCTGCAGGCGGCGCCGACGAGCAGCACGAGACAGAGAGCGGCGAGTCGGCGATGCATGGGTTCCCTTTCCGGCCCCCGTTTGGGGTGCGTCGTCCCTGACGGTACCCTGCGAAACGTGGCGTTGGACGAAGAGAAGCTGCCCATCAAGATGCTCAACGATCGCGTGCTCGTGCGCATCCCCGAGCGCGATGGCGAACGCCGCACCACCGGTGGCATCCTCATCCCGGCCACCGCCCAGATCTCGAAGCGGCTCGCATGGGCGGAGGTCGTGGCGCTCGGCCAGAACGTGCGCACCGCCGAAGTGGGCGACCGGGTGCTGTTCAGCCCGGAGGATCGCTACGAGGTCGAGGTGGGCGGCAACGACTACATCATGTTGCGCGAACGCGACATCCATGCGGTGGCCGCCACCCGCATCGAGGGCAGCACCGGGCTGTACCTGTAGCACCGATTTTGCCGAGGGCGCGAGCCGCCACGACTCCTAGGCTGTCGGCCATGCCCGATGCCGTCTCCATTGCCGCCAGCGCCGAGCAATTGGCTTCCGTCAAGTACGACGCCAACGGTCTGGTACCGGTCATCGCACAAGACCTGCACACCAAGGCGGTGCTGATGATGGCGTGGATGAACGCCGACACCTTGGCTGCCACCTTGGCCGAAGGCCGGATGGTGTATTGGAGCCGCAGTCGCCAGGAGGTGTGGCGCAAGGGCGACACCAGCGGTGATCGCCAGTTCGTGCGCGAGGGCTACTACGACTGCGACGGCGACACGCTGCTGTTCCTGGTGGAGCAGGAAGGCAATGGCGCCTGCCACACCGGCCAGTACTCGTGCTTCTTCGCCGCCTTCGGACCGTCGGCATGAGTGGTGCCACCTTTCGGCCCAGTCGCGATGAGTTTCATGCATTGGCTGCCGAACACACCGTGGTGCCGGTGTGGGCCGAGGTGCTGGGCGACCTCGAAACCCCCGTGTCGGCGTTCCTGAAACTGGTCGGTTCCGGCGAGGGTTTCCTGCTCGAGTCGGTCGAGCATGCCGAGCGGTGGGCGCGGTACAGCTTCGTCGGCCACGACCCGGTGGCCACACTCGAGTTGCGCAACGGCGTCATCACTCTGCAGGGGCAGCACCTCAGCGCCGACATTCCGCTGGACCAGGGCATGTTGGCCGCGCTCGACGCCATCATCGCCGCCTATCGCGCACCCATCATCGCCGACCTGCCCCCGCTGCAGGGCGGCGTGATGGGCTACCTCGGCTACGACATCGTGCGCGAGATCGAGCACCTGCCCAACACTCCACGCGACGATCGCGACCTGCCCGATGCGATCATGAGCATCATCGGCTCGCTGGCTGCGTTCGACCACTGGCGCCAGCGGGTGTACCTCATCGAAAGCGTGCCGGTGCTGCACATGGATGCCGACGGCGTCAATCGCGAGTACGACGCAGCGTGCGTGCGGGTACAGCAGGCGGTCGACAAGCTGGCGATGCCGCTGGCTGCGCCGTCGGTGGAGCCGCCGCAGCCCGACGAGGTGCCACCCGACGTACGCAGCACGATGGGTGACGGCATGTACCAGCAGGCGGTGGAAGTGGCCAAGGAGCACATCCTGGCCGGCGACATCTTCCAGGTGGTGCTCTCGCAGCGCTACGACATCGATCTGCAGGCCGACCCGTTCGACTTCTACCGAGTACTGCGGCAGGTGAACCCCAGCCCGTACATGTACTTCCTACGTCACCCCGACCTCACCATCGCAGGCAGCTCGCCGGAGCCGATGGTGAAGGTGCTCGGCCGCACCGTGGTCAGCAGGCCCATCGCCGGCACCCGGCGGCGCGGTCGCACCGACGACGACGATCGGCGCATGGCCGGCGAGTTGAAGGAGAATCCGAAGGAGGTTGCCGAACACATCATGCTGGTCGACCTCGCCCGCAACGACGT
>Ga0105046_10020186_pt1 | contig 10082 bp, 10 predicted proteins | sample MAT03_FD_78385 | JGI IMG/M metagenome (GOLD analysis project Ga0105046, IMG submission 78385) | Freshwater microbial communities from Lake Fryxell liftoff mats and glacier meltwater in Antarctica - MAT-03 (megahit assembly) | ecosystem: Environmental > Aquatic > Freshwater > Ice > Liftoff... | reverse complement strand
TTTTACTCGCCGAAGGGCATCATACAAAGAATGGTAAACCCCTAACGCTTACCCACAAAATCACCCTAAATCAACTAAATTATGAAAAAATATTACTTTCTCCTTTCCATCGTACTGGCGCTCCTACTTAATGCTTGTATAAATAATGGTCCGTTGCGCCAGCAATCCGGCGAAACGCTTACCGGCAAAGATGCCAAATCCGGACCCGATGTCAACGACCTGCTCGATGCCTTGCAGGGGAGCTGGCAAAACGAACGTGATTCTACGTATACCATCACGTTTTCCGGGAATTCCATGAAACATTTTAACGGGAATGTCCTGTCCGCTGAATCTGAGATTGAAATTGATGACAATTGCCAAAACGCAATTTGCAAAACAGAAGGAGATAGCACCCTGCTAAACGACGGTTGGTGTTTTATCGAAAAAGGATCATCCGGTACACAATGCAACCTCGTGCTGAACTGCAACAAACAGACCCTGCAATACCGTCCGATCGATACGGCCAATGCACTGGCGGTTTTTAAGAAGAAACCCTGATTGCTCAAACATACAACTACACCTGCTTGAACATAGTCAAATTATCGAATGCCGACATCCGCCAGCAAGACGGCAAGATCGTCCTGGAAAATATCAACCTCAGCATCGGGGAGGGAGAATTCACGTATCTCATCGGAAAAACAGGCAGCGGAAAAACCAGTTTGCTGAAGGTAATTTACGCGGCCTTGCCCCTTGAAAAAGGAAACGGTGAAGTGGCCGGCTTGGATCTCCGGTCGGTCACCCGAAAAAACATGCACCTGTTGCGTCGCAAATTAGGCATCGTATTTCAGGATTTCAACCTCCTCACGGACCGAACGGTAGAAGAAAACCTGCTGTTTGTACTACGGGCTACCGGCTGGACCGATCCGGCCGAAATGGCTGTACGCGTCACAGAAGTATTAAATGACGTGAACCTTCTGGACAAGCGCCATGCGATGCCGTTTGAACTATCCGGCGGCGAGCAGCAACGGATTGTAATCGCCCGGGCCCTGCTGAATAAACCAGCGCTACTCATTGCCGACGAGCCCACCGGCAACCTCGACCCGGAAACCAGCGACGACGTACTGGTGCTCATGCGAAACCTGGCCAAGCAAAACAATACCGCCGTGATCTGCGCCACCCATGACTACCGTATCCTGCAAAATTTTCCGGCGCGTATTATCCGGGTGCAACATGGGAAACTGATTGATGATGAGGGCGTTGCGCTGAGATAATGGCCAACTATCGAAAAAGGCACTCAACAACAATTCCGGCAACAGAAAACACCGTACTTTCGCCCGCGCAAAAATTGAGGTGACACCTCCTCCTACGTCAGAGATGTCACCTCAATTTTCACTTAGCGCTAGACCCGTTAAACCGATTTCTCAATCACTTATATACACCCAGCAATGAATCTGCACGAATACCAGGGCAAAGAATTACTCAAATCGTACGGCATTAAAATCCAGGAAGGCATTATCGCCCATTCAGCCGCCGAGGCCGTGGAAGCGGCAAAAAAACTAAAGGAATTATATAACTCCGGATGGTGCGTCATCAAAGCGCAGGTACATGCAGGCGGTCGCGGTAAAGGCGGCGGCGTGAAACTGGCCAAAAGCCCGGAACAAGCCGGCGAAATAGCCCAGGCCATGATCGGCATGCGCCTCATAACCCCGCAAACATCGGCGGAAGGCAAATTAGTCCGCAAAGTATTGGTCGCGCAAGATGTATTTTACCCCGGCGCAAACGAACCGAAAGAATTCTATATCAGCGTATTAACCGATCGCGGCCGCGGAGGAAATGTAATAGTTTATTCGCCGGACGGTGGGATGGACATTGAAAAAGTAGCCGCTGAAACGCCGGAACGGGTGTTCACCGAATTTATCGACCCGCTGTTGGGCATTCGCCCGTTCCAGGCCCAGAAAGTGGCGTTTAACTTTGGATTGAGCGGTCCGGCCTTTAAGGAAATGGTGGATTTCGTGCTGAAACTCTACGCCGCTTTTGTCGGTTCAGACGCCAGCATGTTCGAAATCAACCCCTGCCTGAAAACCAGCGACGACCACATTATTGCGGTCGATTCCAAGGTAACGCTCGACGATAATGCCTTATACCGGCATACGGACCTGGAAGCCCTGCGCGACAAAGACGAAGAAGATCCGGCCGACGTGGAAGCGCAGGACATGGATCTGAACTACGTGAAACTCGACGGTAACGTAGGCTGTATGGTCAACGGCGCCGGTTTGGCGATGGCCACTATGGACCTAATCAAACTTTCAGGCGGCGAGCCGGCCAACTTTCTCGATGTAGGCGGTACTGCAGATGCGCAACGGGTGGAAAATGCGATGCGTTTTATCCTGAAAGACCCCAATGTAAAAGCCATCCTGATCAATATTTTTGGTGGCATTGTGCGCTGCGACCGCGTGGCCCAGGGCGTAGTGGATGCCTACCATAAAATCGGGGAAATTCCTGTGCCGGTGGTGGTACGTCTGCAAGGCAACAACGCAGACCTGGCCAAAAAGATCATCGACGAATCCGGCCTCAAAGTTTATGGCGCCGTGGAATTTCAGGAAGCCGCCGATTTAGTCGCAAAAGTATTGAGGGAGTAAAAAAAGGCACCAAAAGAGTAAAAGAAATTCGGGACCTTATTCATTGGTTCGTAAAGAATTAAGTAGCGATTTTACAAAATTCTTTACGAACCATTGAAAGAGACCTTTAGGCCAATGGCCCAAATATCTCCTAACTACCTTGCCACTGCAAATCTCCGTGTCTCTAAACCCTGGGTTGTTTGCAGGGTCAGCCAATACATCCCGTTATTAAATTGTTGCAGCGGCACGCTCATTTGTTGCATGCCCGTCGGGAAGGCACTGTCGGATTTCCACAGTATCCGGCCTGTCGCATCGGTGACGAAAGATGAAACTTTATCGGGTGTGTTGATCGAAAACTCCACGGTTAAAACATCGTAAGCCGGGTTTGGATAGATTTCCAGGCTACTGAAAGCCTGAGGATCGTTCAACCCGCTTGTTTTCGGCGCGAATGTATGGTAATCAACTGATCCGAAATTGCCCACTTTCGTGTAAAATGCAGCCGTGTTTCCCAATTCAAACAATTTAAAATGGCCTGGAGGTATCATCCCGTTGCCCTGGGCGTCCACCATTTTAAAGGAGAAACAACCGTCTGCGGGGAGGGTCAGGGTATCCCGGGTGATCAGGTTATCCGCATACGCGCCGGGGCCGTTTGGCGCTCCTTCCGGGAAGGCGCCGCCACCGTTGGGGCCGACCAACTCGTTGCCACCGTGATCCAGCAGTGTGCCTGCATCGTCATAAAGTCCCCAATAAATGTCTTTTGCGGCAACGTCTGTGCGCAAGTACAAGACAATCTGTTGGGTGCCGAATGCTTTAGGGGCTTCGGTAAATTCAACCGCCAGGTTGCTGCTTTGCCAGTTGGGCTGACCGTTGACGGACATAATTTCGGCGCTCAGGGAGCCCGGGCCCGGAACAGAAAACGGATCGAACACGAGTTCGGCCAGGTCGAAAACGCCTGCATTGCCGGTAAACGTTTTGGTCTGCACGATATCACCGTTCCAGCGCAGCGCTATTTCTGCGGTCTGAATAATATCTCCGCCCATATTGGTGAAAGAAACCAATGGACTAGCGGCCTGAGGCGTACAAATTTCGCGGGTGCGCGTTCCTGGCTGGAGTGCTGTAATGCGGGCATAATTCGCCGGTATCTGGCCGACGCAGGGCTCGGCAGCCGCCCAAATTGTCTCAAAATCGACTTGACCAACTTCTGTCAGGATCTTATCCGGGCAGATCAGGTAAACTGTTGGGAAGTAATTGGTGTTGTACGCGTTTGCAATGATGTTATTGTCAAAAATCGGATATGGCGTATCCTCAACCCAGTTGCCCTGCGTGCTGTTGTTGCAACCTGTTGGGCCATACAGACAATCCGTATTCGTAGCGCCATCGCCTTCAACGAAAAATACCATCGCCTTGCCTTCACCTTGCGGGCCGTACAATGCATAAAATGATTCCAGGGCGCCGCTTTCGTGGTATGACCAGCATGGACCGCACCAGGTCGCAGAAATATCGATCAGCACTGGGCGGCCCGTAGCAAGTACATCGTATAAATTCCAGGTACGGCCGTTGATGTCCTTGGCATTGAAGTTGGGGGCCACCGAGCCGTCCGGTAATTGGGCCTGCAGGAAGCTGACGCTCATAAGAAGGCAAAAAAGGGTAAAGAAATTTTTCATAGTCGAGTTATATAAGGTGAACATGAATTATTCGGACAAAAATATTACTTGCTTGCCGGTATTTCGTGCCGGGGGGAATAATTGTCTGGGGAATGCTTAAATTAGGTTTAGAGAATTCAATGGTTCAGGAGGCTTGGATTGAGGAAGATGGAGCCGGGTTCTTTTTTAAACCTATCAAATCTACACACTTTTATCCATGTCAAAACAAGAAAAAGGCGATGTCTTCGTCAATCCGATAGACAAAGACAAGGTGACTGAAACGCCAGGACTGCTACCTTATGCCCATACGGCCGGTAGCGCGCTGATCCGCCCGGAAGACAAAGGACGTATACGGGGCAATGCCATGACTGCGATGTACGATCAAACCGACCGTCAACTGGAACAACTGCGGCAGCAAATGGAAACACTGATGAAGCAGGCCAAGTCCTTGGGCGAACGGGTGACGGTTTCCGAAATGATCTACCAGGCTGATATCCCGTTCCAGCCGGTGATTCACCACGTTTATTACCTGTATCAGCGCAAAACGGACGGAAAACACGTGTTGTCTATGGTATCGCCTCAAGAATGGGGCCGCAAAACGCCCTATAACTATCTGGCTACGGTGCGTTTATTGGGCGATCATACCTGGGAGGTCACGGACGGCGAGATTTAAGGAACAATTTAACGACCCTTCAACATACCGGATAGCGCCTCCGCCCAGGCGGGTTGATCGTTCAAACTTTCCACCAGGTCGATGTGTTCGCCGCCCCATTTTTGAAAATCTTCCTTGTATTCTTCGCGGATCTCCACAAGGGTCTCGAGGCAATCTGCCGTAAAAGCCGGAGAAAATACCAAAAGTCGTTTGGCGCCGGATTTGGCCAGATTTTCAAGTATCTGGACGGTGTAAGGCTGCATCCACGGGTCGCGTCCCAAACGGGATTGGAAGCAAAGCGTGTATTTTTCCTTCGGCAAGGCCAACTTAGCCGCAATGGCCTGCATGGTCGCGTGGCATTGCGCTGAATAACAATATTGGTTTACGGGCGTCAGTTTCTGACAACAATCCGCTTGTTGCAGGCAATGGTTAAACTGGTCGGCCTTGCGCATATGCCGCTGGGGCAGGCCGTGAAAACTGAACAAAAAATGATCGTAATTACTCAGGTCGTATTTGCGGGCATTTTGGGCGAACAGTTCGATCATCGGCTCCCAGGTGGGATAAGAACTGATAAAATCGACTTCCGGAATGATTTGTTTGCCCGTCAGCACCCGCATCACTTCTTCGTGGGCAGAACCGGTAGATGCGCTGGCATACTGCGGAAACAGCGGAAAAACGATGATTTTCTTTACCTGGGCGGCTATCAATTGGTCAATGGCCGATTCAATAGACGGGTTTTGATAGCGCATACCCAGTGCAACGACGTACTCATTTCCCATCAGCACGCGCAACTGTTCCACTAGGTTTTCACCGTAATATTTCAACGGAGAGCCTTTATCCGTCCACAATTGCCGGTAAGCCATCGCCGATTTTCCCGAGCGAAAGGGCGCAATGATACCGCGAACCAGCAGGTTTCTGGATACCGGGTTGATGTCAATTACCCTCGGATCAAGCAGGAATTGTTTCAAGTAGCGGTACACAGCCCCCCGCGTTGGTTCGTCTGGTGTGCCGAGGTTGATAATAAGCACGCCGGTTTTTGCGTGGGTGTCAAGTAGTTGCTGCATGGATGGTATTTTATGAACGGGGTTTAGAGGGTTTAGATAACTTCACCCTTGACCAAAGGCGATGTTATATAAACCCTCCAAACCAATTTTTCAAGACGATACAAGATCAAATTGCAAGCGCGCCAGGCTACTGTACGCACCGTTATCAATAGCCGACAATTCGTCGTGCGTACCTTGTTCCACAATGTGCCCGCCTTCGAGCACGTAGATACAATCCACCTCGCGGATCGTGGCCAGGCGGTGTGCAATTATGATACTGGTGCGGTTTTTCATCAGGTTGTTGAGGGCATCCTGTACTACTTTTTCACTCTCGGCATCGAGCGAAGAAGTGGCTTCATCGAGCAACAGAATAGAGGGATTACGCAGGATAGCCCTCGCGATGGCGATGCGTTGCCGTTGCCCCCCGGATAGTTTGATGCCGCGTTCACCTACGATGGTCTCCAGCCCTTCGGGGAAGGAACTGATAAAATCCCAGGCATGCGCTTGTTTAGCCGCTTCGATGATATCAGCTTCGCCGGCCTCTGGATTACCGTAAAGAATATTTTCGCGGATCGTACCACCGAAAAGGATCACTTCCTGCGGAACGATGGCAAAATTGGAGCGGTATGATTCCAGGTCGAAGTCGTAGATGTCTTTGCCGTCCAGAAAAATATTTCCGCCCGTAGGAAAATGGAATTGCAGCAGCAATTGCATAATAGTGGACTTTCCGGCGCCGCTTTGCCCGACGAGCGCTACTTTTTTTCCTGCGGGCACTTCGAGGCTTACACCTTTTAATACCGGTACATCAGCGCGCGTTGGGTAAGAAAACTGCACGTTTTCAAAGGAAATATTGCCTCGAAAATGGCCGGCGTTCAGCTGGCCGCGTGGACGTTCCTCTGTTTCGGAAGGCAATTTCAGGATTTCCCGCAAACGTTCCGTTGCGCCCACCGCCCCCACGAGTTCGGTATAAAAATTACCTAAACTGGCGATCGAACCGCCTATAATAGCGGTGTAAGTGACAAAAGAAATGAGTTTGCCGACCGTAAATTTTTCCGGAGAAGGCGGTAAAGCCATATCGGCCTGCACCATGTACATCGCGTAACCGATTACAAAAAACAGGGCGCCAAACAGCATCGTAATAATAAACACGGCAAAAACAGCCCGCCCTTGCGCATACCGAAGCGAGACGCCGATCACCTCCGTATTTGCTTTGGTATAGCGCCTGCTTTCGAACAATTCATTGGTAAATGCCTTTACTGCATGAATGGACTGTAGCGTTTCGTCGAGAATTGTATTGCTGTCGGCTAATTGTTGTTGGCGTTGTTTGGAGAGTTTCCGCACCCAGCGGCCAAAAAACATCGCGCCTACGACGATCACCGGAAAGGTAGCCAGCATGACCCCCGCCAGCTTTGGCGACATCCAGACTAGCACGCCGATGCCGCCGACCAGGATGATAATTTGCCGCAGAAATTCCGCAAGCACAAAATAAAAAGTGTTGTAAACCTTTTCTACGTCGTTGGTCAGTCGGCTGACCAATTCACCCACCCGGCTTTTTTCAAAAAAAACGATAGGCAGGGAAATAACACGTTTGTACAGGGCCACCCGGATATCTGCGGTACCGCGCTCGCTCACCTGCGCAAACATCATAACCCGGAGGTAGGACACCACGCCCTGAAAAATCAGGATACCGACCAGCCAAAAGCCAATGGTTTTCAGATTGATGTTTTGAATGTTCCCTTGTGCGATATCAAGCATCTGTCCGATGATCTTGGGAAAAACCAGGAAAACCGAACTGCCCAGGAATAACAGTACCAACCCGAAGGTAAACTGCCAGCGATACGGCCGAAAGTATTCAAAAATTTTAAGCGCTTCCCGAAAGCTTTCCCGCGACACCTTAGGGCGGGGAGATTCATCATTTTGCATGGGACAAAGTTCCGCAGCGTAACCGATAAATTTGCAAAAAGTTGAGGGTTTGGGTGATTTTAACGGAAGCCATTAGCGCATCCTGCTTCCATTTTCTACCATGCGTTCCAGCTGGAGCAATACCACAGCTCCATCGGCGCTTTCAATTCCGAGCACCAGCACTTCGGAAAAAAAATTGGCGATTTGTCGCGGCGGAAAATTGACCACAGCCAGCACCTGACGCCCAACAAGTTCTTCCAGACTGTATAAATGCGCGATCTGGGCACTGCTTTGTTTAATCCCGATTTCAGGGCCGAAATCGATGCGCAACTGGTAGGCCTGTTTGCGGGCCTTTTCGAACGGTCGCGTTTCAAGAACAGTTCCTACACGGACGTCTACTTTTAAAAAATCGTCGAATGTTATCTCCGGCATAACGAGATTTGCTTTTTTAATATGGAAAATGCAGCGAAAGTAGGGTGTGTTTTTAGTTTTACCTATCATTGCAGTGGGTTTTCCCAAGCATACCATACACCGAAAATATTATGTTGAATTCCAAAGCGCTTGTTTTCATTTTATTTGCCGCCTGGAGCGTCCTTTGCTGGCGCTGGTATGTTTGCAGCGTCAAACAGGCTTGCGACCGCGATGCGATCACCTACGAAGACATTACGGTAACGCCTCCGCTGGAACCGGACACTGCCCTGGAAAATAGCCGCGTAACATCCTCGCGCGATGCCGCCAATAAAGAGCCTTTTTCACCTTCCAGGATCGACAAGATCCAGTTTGAAGCAGTGGAAGACCGCATGCTGATCCATTTTCCGTATAATTCGGTCCGCAAAGAAGACGACGAAGCCATAGACGAATACCTGTCGTCCCTGGCCCGCGAACTCATCGCATCCAGTGAAACGATCACCATTACCGGCCATACGGATTTTGTGGGCCACAACAAATTCAACCAGAAACTCGGGCAGCTGCGCGCAAACAGTATACGCGATAATCTGGTCCGAAAAGACGTAAAAAAAGAACAAATTAACTGCAAATCTTATGGCGAACGGAAACCGGTAGCCACCAACGATACCCCGCAAGGCCGTTATCTGAACCGGCGGGTAGAAATTAAAGTCGGAAAATAGAGACACATTTCCAGCATCAAATTAAACATCCATGTTCCAACAAAACGTAACCCAAGGCCCGGGCTCGGGCACTTTTACCCAACACACCTTTGAAATTTTAATCATGTTGTTCGGCGCTTTCCTCCTGGGTCTTTGGCTCGGCTGGATTTTGTGGAGCCGCTACAAGCAATTGGTTGAAAAACTGAGCCTGGAAAATCAAAGTTTACAAACTTCCGTGGATGCATTCCGGACGGAACTGGCCATAGCCAAAACAAACTTAGCCACAGCTGAAAACAATACCGTTTATCTGAATGGGCAAGTAGATGACCTCAGGCAAGGCAACAACGGCTTAAAGGACGACATTGCGAGGCTGGAAGCCGAACTGGCGACCGCAAGCGCGCGAAACCGCCTGGTTGAAACCGAACTGGGCCTGACATACGATCCGGAAGAACAGGGCGGGGACACCGATTTTCCATTGGAAATCGAAATGCCACAGGATTTTGCCGGGCAGCCGGAGATCGCAATGCAAACGGACGATACTATGGCGGCCTCCCTTGCTGAAGAAGAAACGGCCCTGGACCTGGCGGGCATGGCCCCTGTGGAGGACGAAGGCCATCTGGAAGCATTTTCCGTCGAAGCGCCCGAATCCGATATGCACACCCTGGCGGATGAAACGCAAGAAATCGCGGAACCTGAGCATACGCTTTTAACACCCCCGCCTTTCACAGCCCTCATCACACCTATGCCTGAAGCGGAACCTGATATTACAACACCTGCCTTGACCCCTTCTTTTACGGCCACGATCACGCCCATGGCGGAACCGCCCGTCGGCGCTGTCGCAGGCTCTCACGATGACCTGACTGTCATCGAAGGCATCGGTCCGAAAATCCAGGAGTTGCTGTTTCAATACGGGATTTATTCATATCGCCAACTCTCCGAAACGGATGTCACCCGGCTACGTGAAATTCTGGCTACCGCCGGGCCGCAATTGGCGATGCATGACCCGGGAACCTGGCCCTCCCAAGCCAACCTGGCAGCCAATGATGAGTGGGATAATTTAAAAGCGATTCAGAAATTTTTGAAAGGCGGGAAGAAACCGACTTAGTCGAATGATGAATGATGAATGATGAATGATGAAT
>Ga0105046_10020183_pt1 | contig 10083 bp, 7 predicted proteins | sample MAT03_FD_78385 | JGI IMG/M metagenome (GOLD analysis project Ga0105046, IMG submission 78385) | Freshwater microbial communities from Lake Fryxell liftoff mats and glacier meltwater in Antarctica - MAT-03 (megahit assembly) | ecosystem: Environmental > Aquatic > Freshwater > Ice > Liftoff... | reverse complement strand
GGCCCAATCAATTTTTCTAACACAGCACGCTGCGAGCGAATGCCGGCATCGTTCTCCCCCACCAGGAAGAGCTTGGCACCCGGTTGCAGATTGGCGGCCGTCATGGTCAAAGTTAACTCGATCAGAGCGCGGCTCTTGGGCAGAAAGACAATCGCGACATCATAGGGGCGATCTGGCGCCTGGTAAAGCGGCGCAAAAATCAGATCTTCTGCGTTCAAGTTGGCCGCAATATAGGCTCGCAGTAGGGATTGGTGGGGTGCATAGTTGTGATTGAAGCCGACAATCGTAGCGGCGGGCAAGCTCGCCCGCAGCGAAAAAAGAAAGGGATCATCGGGATAGTTGACCACAAGGATGTGCGCGCCCTGGAGGCGATTGATATTGCGCAGCAAAAGTTGGCTGGTATTATGCAAGGGTTTGGGCGGCAAGTTCGTATTCATGCTACTATTATAAATCGGAAGCTTAATCTATGCACCTTCGTCGGCAGAGGATGAGGTGGATAGGATTGGCTATGGGTGCGTTATCACATTGATGGCGGCTAGCGTCCGTTATAATCGTTGATCGATTTTGTATTTCCATATGCGATACAACGATTTGAAAAATCGTTATACATCATTCAGGGTGCGTTAACACTTTGGATCGAAAAGGAATCCTATGTCTGAACATAAACACACTAACCGCCTGAACCATGAAACGTCGCCCTATTTACGCCAACATGCTCATAACCCAGTCGATTGGTATCCGTGGGGAGAGGAAGCGCTGGCCAAGGCGCGCCGCGAGGACAAGCCGATCTTTCTCAGCATAGGATATTCTGCGTGCCATTGGTGCCACGTGATGGAACGTGAATCGTTTGAAAACGAACCCACGGCGGCGCTGATGAATGAACTCTTTGTCAACATCAAAGTTGATCGTGAAGAGCGACCGGATCTCGATTCGATCTACATGGAAGCTGTGCAGGCGATGACCGGCCAAGGTGGCTGGCCGATGAGCATGTTTCTCACACCGGACGGCAAACCTTTTTACGGTGGCACCTATTATCCGCCCGAACCACGCTATGGCATGCCCAGTTTTATCCAGGTGCTGCATTCGGTGGCCAACGCCTACCAAAGCAAGCGCGACCAGATCAATGACCAGGCGCAGCGCTTGACCGAACTGTTGCAACAGACGGCCACTTTGACTGCGCAAGATAGTGATCTGAGCACGGCAATCCTAGATGAGGCGATTCAGCAGTTACTGCAATATTTCGACAGCGAAGAGGGCGGTTTTGGCAGCCAACCCAAATTCCCGCAACCAATGACGCTCGATTTTGCGATGACGCAACAAGCACGCAAAGGTGACTTGGATGCGCTTTACATGGCCGAATTAACGTTGGAGAAGATGGCACACGGTGGTATCTACGATCAGCTAGGTGGTGGTTTTCATCGCTACAGTGTCGACGCGATCTGGCTGACGCCGCACTTCGAGAAGATGCTTTACGACAACGCCCAGTTGCTGCGCAGTTATCTGCATGCCTGGCTGATCACAAAGCAGCCCTTGTATCGCCGCATCATCGACGAAACGATTGATTATGTGCTACGCGAGATGAAATCGCCGGAGGGTGGCTTTTACAGCACACAAGACGCCGACAGCGAGGGCGAAGAGGGCAAATTCTTCGTCTGGACGCCAACCGAGATCGAGGCCATTCTCGGCAAAGAGGCGGCCACTGTCTTCAACGCCTATTATGGTGTCTCCGCACGCGGCAATTTTGAAGGTAAGAATATTCTGCATGTTGTCACCCCGGTAGAAAATGTGGCGCAACGCTTCCAAATGCCAGTCGAAGCCGTGGAGCGCAGCTTAGCCGCCAGCCGCCGCAAGCTTTTTGACGCACGCGAGCAACGTATCAAACCTGGTCGCGACGAAAAAGTGTTGACCGAGTGGAACGGCTTGATGATCCACGCGCTGGCCGAATGTGGCGCAGCACTGGGTCGCGATGATGCCTTACACGCGGCCCAGAATGCGGCTAACTTTATCCTGCAACAGATGAGCCAGCCCGATGGCAAACTCTATCGCAGCTATAAGGATGGCCAGGCGCGGCTCAACGCCTATTTGGAAGATTATGCAGCCTTTGGGATTGCGTTGGTGGCCCTTTACGAAGCCACCTTTGACCTGCGCTGGCTGGGCGAAGCGAGCCGGCTTACCCGCTTGTTGATTGCTCAGTTTGGCGATGATCAGAATAGTGGCTTTTACCAGACAGGACTTGACCATGAACAACTGGTGGTGCGACGCAAGGACTTTATCGACAATGCGATTCCCAGTGGTAATTCACTGACGGCAGAGCTGTTGCTCAAGTTAGCGGTGTTGACCGGCAATGAGGATTATCGCCGCCAGGCCAGGCTCATCTGCTTGGTGATGAAAGAGTCGATGGCGCGCCAGCCAACTGGCTTTGGCCGGTTGCTCTGTGCGCTCAACCACCTGCTCGTCCCCAGCCAGGAGATCGCCATCGTCGGTGATCCAGAAGGTGCGGACACAGCGGCGCTGTTACAGGTAGTGCGCAGTCGCTATCTTCCCACGAGCGTGTTGGCCTTGAAGCGCCCTGGAGAAGAGAGTATGCTACCACAGTTAGAGGGTCGCGATCTGGTCAATGGCCAAGCGGCGGCCTATGTGTGTGAAAATTATGCCTGCAAGTTACCAGTCACCGATGTACAGGCATTGGCGGGGCTGCTGGATAGGCTTACTGACTGAGGGAAAATCTAACGCAAAGGCACCCCACCCTAACCGTTCGCGCCCGGTGGGCACCCGGCTCACCGGGCGCGAACGGGAGGGTTAGGGTCACTGCCACTAAGGTAAGAAACGTGGCAAGTCGTAGGTGCGGTTTGTAACCGCACGTCTCCGTTCAAACCAGACAGTGCGGTTACAAACCGCACCTACGAAATCCCTTAACGTAATGGCAGTGAGGGTTAGGGTGGGGTGACTTATTACTCACTTTGGTTCAAATTAGTGGGTGAATTCAAGCCACTATCGATTACCTGGCGATATACTTTCATCCGTGAGAAGCGTAGGGCACGCTTATGACCGAGCAACCGCTTCAGATTTTCTGTTTGCCATTGAAGATAAAATTCTAGTAACAGGTAGCGCCGCAGCACCTCGGCCCAATTCTGGCCAAAATACTTGGCATAGTAACGCACCTTGCTGGTATTGAAATGGATGTGGCGTGCCGCGACCACTTGTTCGCTGCTACGGCCTTCGTAATGTACAATCACTGCCTGCGGTACGTAAACCACACGCCAACCGGCCTGCTTGATCCGCCGACACAAATCCAATTCCTCGCTGTACATAAAGAAGCCTTGATCAAAAGGTCCTTCATAAATGGGCACCCGCACGGCTTCTAACACACTGCGCCGCGCCAACATGGCGGCGCCGACCACCCAATCGACGTCCTGCTGAAAATCTGCTGGCCAGCCGGCCATGTGCAAGCGCCGCGACCAAGGGTTGTTGGGCCACCATTGGCCCAGCCAGGTGCTTTCAAAAAAACCAGTCAATCGGGTGGGAAAACGCCGACGGCTACTCTGCACACTGTTGTCTGCATAGCGCAACTGCAGGCCCACCAAGCCGACCCGTTCTTCGCGCGCTAGCGCTGTAAAAAGTTGCGCTAAGCTGCCATCCAATAGCTCTGTATCGGGGTTGAGGAAAAAGACGAAGCGGCCACGGCTCAGTGCATACCCACGATTATTGCCAGCCGTAAAACCCAGGTTACTCGCATTGGCAATCACACGCACCCAGGGGAAAAGCGCAGCAACCAAATCCGGTATGGCATCATTGCTGGCATTATCGACGACAATCAATTCAAGTGTCTGCTGTTTGCCATTCGCCTCAAAATAACGCAATTGAGCCGTATCACCCGGAGCAGGACGGCTATTCTGTTCAATCGAGCGAATGCAGGCGCGCAGTAGGTTCCAGACATTCCAACTGACAATAATGATCGATAGATCGGGCTGTGAGTTCGGCATTAGTAACCTATATTCGGCACTTACTATTCTGTCCACAGGCTACACAGATGATGGCAAGTTTGCTGTTAAAACCTGCGTTTCGCTATCTAATCTGTAGACTAATGAATGTTTCGGTACCAGATTAGTAAGTGCGGTGGACGACAAAGTCACAGAGGCCTAACATCGATTGTTTATAGGCGTTATCGGGCAAAGTGGCCAGGTTATCCTGCGCACGCCCTAAGAAGGCACGCGCTTCTTGGCGGGCCGACTCAATCGCATCGCTGGCGCAAACCGCCGCGACCAACTGCACCACTGTTTGCAGCCAAATGTCCGGCTCCCCATTTTCTGCCTGGTTATGCTTTTCCTCTAACATCGCAACCAAGCCATCCGGATCGGCATGTTGGCGTAGATAGTAAAAGAAAGGCAACGTCAACGTGCCCTGGCGCAGATCGCTGCCGGCCGGTTTTCCCAATGTGGCTTCATCGCCGGTAAAATCAAGAATATCATCCACAATCTGAAAGGCCATGCCAAAATTATAACCATAGTCGCGCAGTTGGGTGATCTGGTTATCTGACAGCCCAGAGAGAATTGCCGCGCCTTCGGTGGCTGCGCAGAAGATGCTGGCCGTCTTGGCATAGATGCGTTGGTAATAAGCGCTTTTTTCCTGGTGATAATTGTGACGGTCGAGCAATTGGCGCAATTCACCATCGACCAGAATTTTTAGGGTCTCGCTAAAGGTGCGGATCACACGCATATTTTGCGTTTCGGCCGAGAAGGTGGCCGCGCTACCGACCATATAGGTGCCCGCCAGCACAGTCGAACCGCCAGACCAACTGGCATTCAAGGTCGGCGCACCACGGCGCAACAGAGAGCCGTCGATCACGTCATCGTGGACTAGTGTTGCGGTGTGCAGCATCTCTACCGAAGAAGCAAGCGCAATCACGCCATCGTAGGCGGGTGTACCTTGGAGCGAGCCGTTAAATTCCGCCGCCAGCAGCGCCAGGGCAGGACGCAAACGTTTGCCGCCGCTGCCGATCAGATCCAGAAAAGCACCGGCTAAAGGGGCAAAGATCGCCGAATCAACGGCCTTCATCTTGGTCTCCACGCGTTGCAAACCCATCCGCACCGGCTCTAATAACTTGCCGACATCGACAGGCAGTGTGCGCGCCGACGCCCGCTCTGGCCCTGTGATCACGGTGGGACGGCGCTCGCTCATTTCACGCATGGAGACAGTCTGCGCTAAGGGCATGAGGTTGGTCAACAAGCTGATTCTCCAATCCAAAAAAACGCAAAGCCACGGTCGAAGTCTGCTCGGCCACCGCGGCCGGCGTCAAGCCACAAAGCTCGGCGATTGCTTTACAAACAAGCTCAACATGCACTGGTTCGTTGCGCGTGCCACGGTGCGGATGCGGCGTCAAATAAGGGGCATCGGTTTCTAACATCAGCCGATCCAGCCGCAACTGCGGGATCAGCGTGTGCAAATTACGCGCGTTCTTAAATGTAACGGGGCCGCCTAAGCTTAACACAAAATTCCAATCATACGCCGCCTGCACGAGCGCCAGATCGCCACTGAAAGCGTGCAGCACACCGAACTGTGGGCGAGCGGCGAGTGGTGAGCGGCGAAATTCGTCGCTCTGCACCCAGGCTTCTAGAAGCGTCGCCACATCTCCATTGGAGTCGCGACTATGGATGATCACAGGTAGGCCCAATTCAGCCGCCAATCCCAACTGCGCACGCAGGGCAAACCCTTGCTGTGCCGGGTCTACTTTTTGCCAGTAATAATCAAGGCCGATTTCGCCGATCGCAACCACCTTGGGGTGACGCGCCAGTGTGCGCAATTGATCCAGCGTCGCCGCCGTAAAATCTGCACTGCTATTAGGATGGATACCCACCGCCGCATAAACTTCGGGGTATTGCTCGGCCAACGCTAGCGCCTGACGGCAATGGTGCAAGTCGATGCCTGGATTGACAATCAAGCGGACGCCGGCGGCGCGCGCGCGCTCGACAGCGGCATCTCGATCCGCATCGAAATCGTCAAGATCCAGGTGGCAATGGCTGTCAATCAAGATTGGCAATACATTCATCTATAGCATCACAATCAGCGCAAAGTAACTTTGCAAGTTCTCCGGTAATGTTTGTTCATTTTATCACAGATACAGGCGGGTACAAAGTAGTACGGATTGCAATAGAGGGCTTTCAATATCCTACGCTGGACTGGGTGGCGAGGTTGTTGGTCGCGACGAGATGTAGACCGATTTTTCAAATCGGTCTACATCTCGTCGCGACCAAGTTGATAGAGCCAAGGCAAGGGGAATTTATGGGTACTAACTTTGCGTACAGCCCTTCTGTCAGATATAATGTTGGGTATACGAAGGGCAATTCCATTTGCTTTACGGCAAAGCCGTTGCGGATCGACTCCAACATTACACCGTGTTTAGCACGCAAATCAATTTTACCTATCTTCCAGTAAGCGAATACAAGCAAAATAATACAAGGAGATTAAAACGATGAAAAGACCTCTGGGATTTTTGACCGCGCTATTGGCGTTGGTCCTGGTACTGGCCGCCTGTGTGGCCCCAGCCGGAGCACCACCAGCGGGCGAGGCCGCGGCAACTGAAGCACCCGCCGTGGGCGATGCCACCGCCACGATTAAAATTGGTTTGGTCACCGATGTAGGGCGCGTGAACGATCGCAGCTTTAACCAGTCGGCCTGGGAAGGCGTCGTACAATCTGCCGAAGCAATGGGGTTAACGGCCGATGAAGACTACAAATACATCGAGACGCAAGACGCCAAAGACTATGCCGAAAACATTCAGCAGTTTGTCGATGCGGGTTACAATGTAATTGTCACTGTCGGTTTTGCGTTGGGTGCGGCGACATTAGAAGCCGCCGCCGCCAACCCAGACATTCACTTCATTGGCGTCGATCAGTTCCAAGGCGAGGCGCTGCCCAATGTAACGGGGCTGATCTTCCACGAAGATCAATCGGGTTTCCTGGCCGGCGCGCTAGCCGCCCAGTTGAGCAAGACGGGGACAATTGCCGCCGTGCTCGGCACCGATTTGGTGCCGCCGGTGGTCGCCTTTAAAGAAGGCTACGAACTGGGCGCCAAGTATATCAACCCAGATATTAACATCATCTCCACCTACCACCCTGGCGAATTGTCACAGGCTTTTGTTGACCCCGAATGGGGTGCGGCAACCGCGCGTCAGGCGTTGGATCAGGGCGCAGATGTGGTCTTTGGCGCGGGTGGTATGACGGGCAACGGCGCGCTGCAAGAAGTAGCGGCCGCGGCAGGGGCTGGTACAGAAGTCTTCTGCATTGGCGTAGACAGTGACCAATGGGAAACCCTGGAAGCGGCGCACCCTTGCCTGGTTTCCAGCGCGATGAAGCTGATTACACCCGGTCTTGTCGATATTATCAGTCAAATTCAGGCGGGTGAGGCGCCCACTGGTAACTACTTCGGCGGCGCCGGTCTGGCTCCTTTCCATGATTTTGAGGAGACGGTTCCCCAAGAGGTTAAGGACAAACTAACCGAAATCTATGACGGTTTGCAAGATGGCAGCCTGACCACCGGTTACACCCCTCAGTAAAATGTAGTTTCAGCGCAAGCACTAGATTACAAACGAAACTTGTGAAGCAGTCAAAACGGGAGGCACAGCAGAAACGGTGCCTCCCGTTTTAGCAACACAGGATCTACGCCCTGGGAGCGCTCCCAGGGGCAATTGCGTAAGTAATGCAATAGAAACAGACCTGTCACCGGAGTTCAGATGAAATTCTCTTTGCCACAGATTGGCCGGGCCTTACTGGTGCCGCTGCTGGCCTTTTTGACGGCGCTCTTACTGGGCGCGCTGATCATGCTCGCCGTTGGCGATGACCCGATCAGTGCCTACCGCGGTCTATTGTCGGGTGCACTGGGTAATAGCCGCGGTTGGGCCAGCACCATCCGGCGGATGGCGCCCCTGATTTTGACCGGTCTCTCCGTCGCCACGGCCTTTAAAGCCGGGCTATTTAATATTGGGGCGTCTGGTCAATTTATCATGGGCACGATTTTTTCGGTGGCCGTTGGCGTTAACTTTGAAGGCTTGCCGTTGCTGATCCATTTGCCGTTGGCCTTGTTGGCCGGCCTTGTGGGCGGAATGATCTGGGGCGCAATTCCTGGCATGCTCAAAGTCTACACGGGCGCACATGAGGTAATTGTGACGATCATGCTCAATTACATTGCCAGCCTCTTAGCCGGTTGGACTGTCTACGCCGGCGGCACGCAAGGCCAGCGGCCAGGGCCATTGTGGGATCCCACCGCCGGCCCCATTTCCGAAACGGCCGATATTTTCGCCAGTGCGCAGATTCCGTTGCTGTTTGGCGCCCCGTACCGAGTGCATGCCGGCATTTTTCTGGTCCTTTTCGTTGTCGTCTTGATCTGGTGGCTGATCTATCGGACAACGATTGGCTTCGAGATTCGTACCGTGGGGCAAAACGCCAAGGCCGCGCAATACGCGGGTATGCGAGTCAACTGGACAATTATCCTGACTATGATCATTGCCGGTGGGTTGGCGGGGTTGGCGGGTGCGATTGAAACGCTAGGCGTCAATTTGAAATTTGCGCCTGAATTTAGTGGCGCGGTCGGCTTCGACGGCATCACCGTTGCGCTGTTGGGGCAGACACATCCGTTTGGGGTGGTCTTGGCCGCTTTTATGTTTGGTGCGCTGGATGCTGGTGGCTCGCGCATGCAATTTGAATCCGGTGTGGCCGCCGACATCATCCAGGTGATCCAAGCGCTGGTGCTGGCCTTTGTGGCGGCGCCGATGATCATCCGTGCGATCTTCCGCCTCCGCCAAAGCGATGAACTGATCAAAACCGCGCCAAGTGTTAGCTGGGGGAAGTAGATGAATCGTTCTCAAGTATGGAAGATATCGTCGCTCATTTCGATTGGGCTGGCTCTGCTCCTGTTGGTCATGACGATCCTGGTTAATACGACCAGCCTCCACGACTATACCTGGCTGCGCGTCTTTTTTGGCATTAGCGCGCTCAACTTTACCCTGCGCGCCAGTATCCCACTGGTGTTGGGTGCGCTGAGCGGCATTTTGTGCGAACGCTCTGGTATCGTCAACATCGGCATCGAAGGCATGATGCTGGCCGGGGCCTTTGCGGCCTTTGTCGCCAAAGTGGCCACCAATAGTTGGCCCCTCACCGCCAGTCTACTCTTTGGCGTCTTGATTGCGCTCTTGGTTGGCGCGTTGATGGGGCTGATCCATGCTACGCTGTCGATCCGCTTTCGGATGGACCAGATTATCTCGGGCACAGTTTTAATTATCCTGGCATCCGGTTTTTCCGCCTATCTCTTTAATCCGGACGCAGTTGCCCAAGGCAAGTTTTCAGCCGTTCCGATCCCGTTATTAGTCAACATTCCCGTGGTTGGGCCGGTTCTGTTTCGCAATCCGCCCCTCACCTATTTGGCGCTGATCTTGGTTGGCGTGGTGCATGTCGCACTTTTCTACACGCGTTGGGGTCTGCGCACGCGCGCCGTTGGCGAACATCCCCGCGCCGCCGACACAGTAGGTATTAATGTTAATGGTTATCGCTACATGAATACGATGATCGGCGGCATGTTGGCTGGCTTGGCCGGCGGCTTTTTAGTGTTGGAAGCGGTGGGCCAGTTTCAAGAAGGGATGACGGCTGGGCGCGGCTTTATCTCGCTGGCCGCCATGATCTTCGGCAACTGGAATCCGTTTGGTGCGCTGGGCGCGTCGATCCTTTTTGGCTACACGCAGGCGCTACAAAATGAGTTATTGCTGGCCGGGGTCGTGAGTGTGCCGCGCCAGTTTGTGAGCATGTTGCCCTATGTCGTTACCATTATTGCCGTCTCTGGCTTTGTCGGCCGTGTACGCCCGCCAGCCGCGGCAGGGAAGGTGTATGAGACAGAAGGGGCGAAGTAGTCATCAGTTATCATTAGCTAGGAGTTACGCACTTGACTGACAATCGGACCCCGGTACTCGAAGCCCGCGCCATCACCAAGCGTTTTCCCGGTGTGGTGGCGAATGAGAATATCAACCTTACACTCTATCGTGGTGAAATTTTGGCGCTCTTGGGTGAAAACGGCGCCGGCAAATCCACGTTGATGAAT
>Ga0105046_10020179_pt1 | contig 10084 bp, 7 predicted proteins | sample MAT03_FD_78385 | JGI IMG/M metagenome (GOLD analysis project Ga0105046, IMG submission 78385) | Freshwater microbial communities from Lake Fryxell liftoff mats and glacier meltwater in Antarctica - MAT-03 (megahit assembly) | ecosystem: Environmental > Aquatic > Freshwater > Ice > Liftoff... | reverse complement strand
GATCTATCGGGCGTGACGGGGGTGGACAGCCGGGGTCTGGGAATGATGTTGCGAATGATTCGGGAATCGTGGGCGGCCGGGGTAGCCGGGTGTTTTCTTGCGCCATCTGCTGCGGTTAGGATGGTCATTGAAGTCACCCGCCTTGAACGGATTTTGCCCCTTGCAGTCACCATGGAGGAGGCGCAGAACTTTTTGGCCCGCGAAGCATGCGCGCAACGCCTTCGCCCGCATTTGGATCAGGGAAACAAGCGTGTTTTCTTCCAGTTCCCGCCGCGGGTGACCGCAGAAAATGCGGAGCTTCTGGGTCAAGCCATGAAACAAAGTTGGGAGGAGAACCCGCAGGCCCTTCGGATTGCCATGGATCTTGCGGAAACAAACTTTATCGACAGCTCAGGCCTGGGCCTTCTTTTGCGGATTCACCGGATGGCGGCTCAAAGACCGGATGGACGGATGGAGGTTTTGCATCTTCACGACAACATCATCAACGTGATTCGTGTGGCCCGCTTGGAGAAACTCCTCCTTTCTCCTGAACCATGAAAGTAGGCCTCTCAGTTTCAGTCATTCAGCGCGGTAAATCTGGAGTCGCAACCTATGTTGGCGGTCTGCTCAAGGGCATGGCTGCTAGGAATTGGCCGGTGCAAGTCACGCTCTTTGGTTTGGAGGAGGACCGGGCTTGGTTTGCTCCATGGCTGAATCATTGTGAATGGGCGGGAGTGCCTGAAGGGTTTCGGCCAGCCGTTAAAAACATCCTCTGGCATCAAACCGTCCTTCCAGGATGCTTGCGACGCCATGGTTGCGATTTGGTCCACATTCCAAGTTATCGCAGAATCGTGACCATGCCGGGAATTCCGCAGGTCGTGACCATTCACGATCTGGCGCCCTTCCGTCTTGCCGGAAAATACGACCGTCTCCGCATGTTTTACGGGAAACAGGTCGTCAAACGCCTGGCCCGTCGGGCCACCGCGATTACCGCAGTGAGCGAGTCAACGGCAGCAGATATCCGCGAATTTTTTAATATCCCTTCCGCGCGTCTTTCGGTCATTTACAACGGCATTGAACATGGCCGGTTTTTTCCGCTCCCGCCCGAAGAGGTCAAGCGCCGTTTGCCAATCACAGCGGACTGGAAAGAGCCTTGGTGGATTTATGTGGCCCGCCTCGAACATCCCGGGAAAAATCATCTGCGTCTTTTGAAAGCTTTTGAAGCCGTGTGTGCGGCGCTTCCTTCTTCTTCGTTCCGACTGGTTCTGGCCGGTGCCGACTGGCATGGAGCCCCCGAAATACATCGGGCCATTGTTGCATCTCCTGTGAGGGACCGGATTCATTGTGCGGGTTTTGTGCCGGACGAGGATCTGTCGGCCTGGTATTCCGGTGCGAGAGCCCTGGTTTTCCCTTCCTTGTTTGAGGGCTTCGGATTGCCCCCGCTGGAGGCCATGGCCTGCGGGTGTCCGGTGCTTTGCTCGGATCGTGGTTCCCTGCTTGAAGTCACCGGCGGTGCGGCTGTGATTTTTGACCCGGAAAACCCGGATACCATTGCAGCAAGCATGCAAACCCTCCTGGCATCTCCTGATCAACGAAGTCGTTTGGTGCAGGCCGGGCTTGCGAGAGCCTGTCAATTTCGTTGGGAAAGCTGTGCAAAAGAGACCGTGGCACTCTATCATCACGCCTGCGGACAACCAATCCCACAAAACCCTTGATCGCCCGCCCAATAAAAAACGCTACCTTTTCTGACTAAGCCATGGAATCTCATCTCGAACATTTTGGCCTGAATGAGCGGCCCTTTGAGATCGTGACCGATCCACGTTTTTATTACGCCAGCCGGGAACACCGCGAAGCCATGGCCCGACTCACTTATCTGGTCGATCAGCAATCGATGTATTTCGGGATGCTCACCGGAGAAATCGGAAGCGGCAAATCGATCACCCGCAAAGTTTTCACCGCCCAAATTGATTGGCAGCGGCACTATGTCGTTGAATTTGAAAATTCCGGGTTTTCATTTGCGGAATTGATGACCCAGCTCCTTGTCAAATCGGGTCACAACCGGAAAGAATTACTAGAGCCCCCCGGGCTCGGACGGCTCTTTGAGTTGGTGACATCCCTGATCACGGAACTTCACCGATTGCAACGGCGGCAACTCGTTTTGATTTTGGATGAAGCCCAGGATCTCACAGAAGAAAATCTGCTTTTGCTTAAAAGATTATCCAATTTGAATGGGGAAATTGAAGGTGCCCTCACAATCATCCTGATTGGCCAGCCCGAACTGCGCGATGTCGTTGCGGGGCTTCCTGCGTTGGATCAACGCATCAGTCTGAGATTTCATCTACCCAATCTGGCAAAAGACGAAGTCTCGTTGTATTTGATGTATCGTCTTCGGGTGGCGGGTCATGCCACGGGTTCGATCTTTGCGGAGGATGCCGCCGATTTGATTCACCGTGCGAGCCGGGGAGTTCCGAGGGAAATCAACCGATTCGCCAAATTATCCCTGGAAGCCGCCGCCGCCATCCGGAATCCTCAAATAGATCTCCAGCGGGTGGAATCGGTGGTTGAGGATCTTCGCCGACACCAAACCCTTCCCTCCATCTTTTCGTCACGGCCGTGAATGAACCAAATCCGCTGCGTTTGAGTGAGTGGTCGGCTTCCGGAGGAACTCCGCCGCCGCCGCCAGTGCGCCCGCCCTCAGGCCTTCCTCCGGGCGGGCTTTCCAGAGATGTTCCCGAAGAACCATTCCCTGAAAAATCACCGGGCGAGAAACTGGCTCCGCCTGCTCCCGGCACGAACACGGCTCCTGTTTTTGTGGCATCCCCCACCGTTTTTCAGGGATTCGACCTGATGAGATTGCCCACGATCTTTTTGCGAAGGTGGTGGATTCCCGTTGCGCTGGGTCTGGCAGGAGGCGTGCTTGGTCTGCTTGCGGGTTTTAAAATTTTTGAAATGAGTTCCACGGTTTCGGTGAGGCTCATGGCGCGCAGTCCGCAGAGTTTTGCAGTGACCACTTCTTCGTATGTTCCAGGCCGGCTTCAGGGAGCCACGCTTCTCCGTGCGTTAGAATCTCCACAGGTGGCCAGGGAAGTGGCCAGGAAATTTGAAGAAGGAAAAAAACCAGGAGAGCTTCAGGCCATGGTGTCCGTCGAAGAAATCAACAAAACGGATTTTGTGGATATTGTGGTAAATTCACCATTTGGTGCCGAAGAGACGGCCAAGCTGGCAACCCTCTGGGCCGGGGAAGCTCTCGGTTTCACCAGCCGTCTTCAAGCGGATGAAAGTGCCGAGATGAAATCCTATCTTCAGCAGCAACTTCAGCGCACTGACCAGGAACTCGAGGACGTTAACAAACGTATTGTCGCGATGCGTCAGCAGGCCGGAGTGGTGGATGTTGAAAAGGAAATCGATGCCTACTTGAAATCTTTAGCAGATTTGGATTTGCGGTATGAGACCGGGCGGATCGACCTGGAGGCATTGGAACTTCAGCTAACTTCACTTCGCAAAGAAATCCGAAAACACAGCCCGGGTTTTGAGGGACTAAAAGCCGAGGAGGTGAAGCTTGCGGAGATGGCAGAGTATTACACCGAGCTGAACCCGGTGTATCAAGAGGCGCTGAGCCGGTTGGAGGCGCTTCGCAAGAAAGTGAAGGACGAAATCGATTCCCAACAAGTCGCGATGTCGGAATTTACCGGCACCTACGTTGGCAATGCACTGTATTTGCAAATTCTGGAGCTCGAGTCCAAGCGGGAAAATCTCACGCTTCAACAAAAGCAGTTGCAGAACATGCGGGAAACGGCGCGCACAAAACTAAAAGATTTGCCGGAGATGGCCATGGTTGCAGGCCCGTTGCTAGAGAGTGCACAAACGCTGCGCACGGCGCGGGATGCGCTTTTGAACCGGCTCCAGGAGGTTACGGTGTTCCAGGAGGTCGCACCGGGGTATTATCGGATGTTCAAAGCACCAACAGCCAAAGACGTTATAGTATCATCCCCACGCAACAAACTCATTATGGTAGCCCTTGCCCTGGGCATTGTCTGCTTTGGCATAGGACTTCTCGGGTTGGCGGCGCTGGAATATCTGGATCCAACCGTTCGCACTTCATCCGAAGCGGAAGTTGCCCTTCAATGTCGCGCGCTCGCCAAAATCCCCCCGGGCCGTGCAAAGAATAAATTCGCAGGACTCCGCCCGCAGGAATTGTGGGCGGGTGTGATCGGAGCGCTTTCTTCCGGCAGGACACGCGCGTTTTGGACGCCGGTTCCCACTCCCCATGCCACGGCTTTTTGGGAGGCTCTTGTGGAAGCCGGGCGAAGCATGGGAATCCGGATCCTCATTGTGCACCTCGCAGGTGAACTTCCCGCGCCGCTCCAGAACCTGCCGCGAATTACTCCCCACCAACTTCAAAACCCTCCTGCAGAGGAGCCAATTGTCCTGCTCGAAACGCCTGCCGCCCCTTCCGAACTTCAAAATGACGAGCTAGTGGAAAAAATCCATGCAGCCACCAAATTCTATCAGGAAACATGGATTGAAACGTCCGGATTGGCGAGGGAACCCGTGGCAGGAATTTTGCGGGAATTTCCTGAGACCATTGTGCTTTGTGCCCTTGGGGTGTCCGACCGGAATTTTTGGAACACCCAACGCACCCTTCTCACCATACACAAACCTCTGCGAGGGGTCGTTCCAATCGGCTAATACATGGAAACGAATCGCACCCGACTGCGGGTATTCCTGACGATTGCCTTTGGAGCATTTATTTTCGCTCAAATATCCTCACACGCGCAGGAAGCGACACCCACGGTCGGCTTGGGTTATGGAGAAATGCCATATCGCCTGGGAGCCGGCGATGTGATTTCCATCCAGTTTTATGGAAAACCCGATTTGACGCGGCCCGAAGTGACCGTGGCTCCCGACGGAACCATCTCCTACCTCTCGGCCACCGGAATAAATGTGCAGGGGAAAACCCTTAGCGAAAGCCGCACGGAGATTGAGTCGCGGTTAACAGCGTTTTACCGCAATCCCCGCATCATCGTGACCCCGATCAGCCTTGTCAGCAAAAGCTACACGATCATGGGCATGGTGAAACTCTCAGGGATCTTTCCAATGGATCAACCACTTTCTTTGATAGAAGCGCTTTCCCGTGCAGGAGGAACCATCTCAGGCTTGTTTGACCGCCGCTACGTGGACCTCGCCGATCTGGAGCGGAGTTTCATCATCCGCGAAGGCAAACGACTCCCCGTCAATTTTCGCAGACTCATGCTGGATGGAGATATGACGCAGAACATTCCGCTGGCTCCCGGGGACTACATTCAAGTCGCGTCGGCCCTTGCGAATGACTACTTTGTTCTGGGTGCGGTAAGAAAACCGGGGAGGGAAGGGTTTACGGAGGGTGCCTCTGTGATGGCCGCGATTGCCAAGCGTTTGGGATTTCAGGAGACTGCCTACCGGGAGCATGTGCTCATCGTTCGTGGGAGCATGAGCGACCCTCAGGTGATTGTTGTCAACACGGATGCCATCCTCAAAGGAGGAAAAAAAGATGTGCCCCTGGAGCCCAAGGATATCGTGTATGTCAGCAACCGTCCCTGGTATAAAGCGGAGGAGGTTCTGGATGCGGCCGTTGCTGTCTTTTTACAGGCTTCGGTGGCAGCATGGACCGGCGCAAACGCCCCGGTTTTGATTCAGAGAGCCGTGCTGCCGTCCACCTCGTACAACACGTCGCCTCCCGGCACGACACAGCCATGAGGATAAAACCCAACCTGACATCCCTGCAGCTTCTTGCGCTTTTCGTACTGACAGGCTGTGTGATGGGGCCTCGGCCCTCGGTCGTCTTTGATCCGCGTGCCAGGCTGGAAAATGCCGAGACCCAAACCGTGGACCGCCGGGTGTCATTGAGCGACGATCTCCGGAAACCGGAGGGGCCGTATTTGCTGGGGGCAGGCGACCAAATTGTGGTCTATCGGCTAAACGCGCGCAGCGACGATCCCAATGCCAGCTTGAAAACTTTTGTGATGCCGGATGGCATGTTGTACTATGATTTGGCTTCGCCTGTTCAGGCTCGAGGGAAAACGGTAGCGGAAATTTCACAAATTCTGACCGAGGCACTGCGTCCCTATTACAAACGCCCCGAGGTGGCGGTGGCCCTTCATGCGGCCAAGAGCCGCCGATATTCGATCCTTGGCAAAGTTTACACTCCGAATGTCTATGCCTTGAATCAACCGACCACCCTGCTGGATGCCATTGCGCGGGCGGGGGGCCTCGAGCTTGCGGGCGGCACCGGGACCACTGAGGAACTTGCCGATCTCTCCCGCAGTATCCTCGTGCGCAATGGCAGGCTGCTGCCCATCGATTTTGAGGCGCTCGTGCGTCAGGGCGATTTGCGATACAATGTTTACCTTCGGGATCAGGACTTTATTTTTCTGCCACCCAAGAGCACAAAAGAAATTCTAGTCCTGGGGCATGTCGGTGTTCCCAAAGCGGTGGGATGGCGCGAGGGCATGGGGCTTGTTGGAGCCATTGCCGAGACCCAGGGCACCAAGCCCGGTGCCTATGTGCAGCGGGTGCTTTTGGTGCGGGGAAGCTACTCCAAACCCCAGGTCGCCATCTTGAATTTTGATTCCATTGTGAAAGGTAAAGAATCCGATGTGGCCGTGCTGCCGGGCGATATCCTTTGGGTTCCCCGCAGCCCGTGGGACCGCATCGAACGCTATATTGATATAGTGATTGGAACGGCCACCGAGACGGTCGCAGCCAATGAAGGCCTGCGTCTTGTCGATGGCGAAGAATCGATCGGCATTAATATCCAAATTGATTCGACCCAAGGCCAACCCGTCCCTCCTCCCAATATCATCGTTCCATAATTCTCTCCTCCCATGGCGGAACTCAAATACCCGATCTTCTTCCTCGCGCTCTGCGTGGGAGTGCCGATCGGTATTTTTTTGGCGAACAAATCGCCGCTCATGGAAAAGCTCGTGCTGATCTTTCTTGTTCTGAGCACAGTCATTCCCGACGACACCTCCATCAATTTTTTCTCAAGGGAATTTTATTTTGCGCTGACCAAGGGAATTGAAATCAGTCTTGGAGATCTTAGCGCCCTCATCCTGCTTGGGGTGATCATCATTCAGCGCAAAGACTATGCCGCACCGGGAATCCCTCCGTTGACTCTGTTTTTTTTGCTGATTCTCGGGGTCAGTGTGATTTCGTGGATCGCCGCTCCGGGCAGTATCCCTGTTCCGCAAGCAGCGCAGGAACATCCGTTTCTGCTCCCCTACAACACATTTGAAACCAAACTTTATCCGGTCTTTGAAATCACCAAATGGCTCAGGGGATTTTTGTTGTTTCTTGCAATTTATTATTACGTGCGAAAACCCGGCAACCTGGATGCCGTCGTTCTCGCGGTTTGCATTGCCACGTTGTATCTTGGCTGGGTGGTCCTGAGTGATCGCTACATCCACCACATCCACCGGGTCAAAGGCACCCTCCCTCATCCGAATTCGCTGGCCACGTATATGGCCATGTGCGGCACTTTTTTGTTTTGTATCCTGCTCAACGAACGTCGGAATGGACGAATCGTCATGCTGGCCATAGCGATTGGCCTCGCCGGCTTGAGTGTGGTGATGACCATTTCGCGTGGCGGGCTGGCGGCAATGATTCTGGGATTGGGCCTCTCGTTTCTGCTCCTTGGCTGGCGGAATATTTCCATCAAAAACGTGGTAATTGTGAGTCTCGGCGCCGTGGCCGGGATTGTGGTGCTTGCAGCGGCGGCAGACACCCTCACGACACGTTTCATGGGAGAACAGGACGCTGCGGGAGATTTGGAATACCGGATGTATTACAATAATCAGGCGAAACTCATGGCTTCGGAACGGATATTCGGAGTGGGGCCGGGAAATTTCTCAGCGCTGTCATGGGACCGCTATGCCGCCATGGTAGATCCCGATAATCCGCCCGGCACGCCCGCTCACAACATTTGGTTCCTTACCCTCGGAGAAACCGGCTATCCGGGTCTCATCATCTTTCTAGGGTTGTGGCTGCGGTTTTTCCTGATAGCCGGGCCACTCATTCTTTGGCGACTGAAGGGAATGGAACTGGCGGCAGCCACGGGGGCGACCCTCCTGTGCCTGGTGTGCCATGTTCAAGCCATGGTGCAGCTCTCGTTCCGTCAGACCCCGATCTTTTTCATGCTGATGATTTCCCTCGCCATTGTCTCTGCTCTGGGACAAAACTGGAAACTAGCCCGTGGGGCGCAGAAAGCGGGCTAACAGTCCTTTGCCGTATGAGCCAGTCCACCGATCGACCCGAACACAGCTTCTCGCGTCAATCGATGCAGGCGATTCCATGGATTCTTGCTTCGAAGGTTCTCCTCTTTTTCGCTTACTTCGGGATTTCCGTGATGATAGTTCGCGGCCTCGGCAAAGACCAATACGGGATCTTCGCTCTCTGCAAAAATTTCGCGGATATTTTGATGATTTTTTGCGGCCTTGGGATGAATGCGGTGATTCTGCGGTTTGTGCCCGAGTTGATTGTGCATCAGAACCGGGCAGGGCTTCTTCGTTTGCTCTGGAAAACGGCTGCGATTCAGTTGGGGCTCGCCGTGCTGGCCATTGCGATCATCACTCCAATGACCCCGCTGTTTGACCGGTGGTTTGGTGTTTCTTTTGGACCGCTGCTTTTTTTGACGGCGGTTTCGGTGGGATTCGTATTGGCGAAGTCGTGGTATAATGATGTGCTGACCAGCCTCTTTCTTGGGCGCTGGGTAGCGGTCTTTTCTTTGGTGCAGGGCATTTCCTGGGCGATGCTTTTGGGTTGGTTGGTGTGGCGGGGCGGGGCGACGGTTTATTCGGTGATCGTGGTCGAGCTTCTTTCCATTGTTCTGGCGGGAATCCTGGCCATGGTGGTTTTGATTCGTTACCTCAGGTCTCTGCAATGGAAGTCGCCTCTTCAAGGCATTGGACGTTCGCGGGCACTGAGCATGGGTCTAGCCACATGGGGAGGCAGTATCGGACGGGCATTCATGATGAAATACACCGAGACCTTTTTTCTCGGCCTCTATTTCGGACCGGCGGTGGTTGCCATTTATGACCTGGGATTTTCCTCCACCATGCTGGTCATCACGTTCATTCCCATGGCGCTTCAAACTATTTTTTCGAGCGGTCTGGCCGAAGCCTTCGTGAAGGACCCTGCCTGCCTGCCGCGATTGGTCAGTTCGCTTTACAAAGTGCTGATTCTCTTTTCCGTGCCTGTCGCGGCCTTCGGGGTGTTTTTTTCACCGTCGGCCGTATTGCTGTTTTATGGTGAGGAAATGGCGGGAGCGGGTTGGGTAGCCGCCAGTTTTTGTGCAATCCATTTGCTTCCTTTGATTGCCATTCCGCTGTCCATGGCGATCGGGGCAATGGAAAAGGTAAAAGATTTTTTGCCACTTCTATACTTCCGGGTGGGAGTGAACCTTCTGCTCGACTGGTTGTTGATTCCGCGTTTCGGAATTCCGGGAGCAATGGCAGCGGTGGTGCTCACGTTTGTTGTCACGTTCCCTCTTCGTCTCGGGCTCATTCGCTCGTTGCTCGGTGGATTCCACTTTCCGGTTGGCTTCTTTCTCCGCTTCGTCGTGGTCTGTCCCCTTCTTGCTGCCTTGGCATGGTGGCTCATCCCTCATCAAAGCATCCCAAGTCTTTTCCTTGCTGCGGGTGCATTCGCGACTTTATTTTTTCTCCTCCTCCGTTTTTCGCCCCTTCTCCAGCACGAGGATGTTCAGGAGTTTCGCAACCTGAACTTCCCCAAACTCAATCGCCTGCTGGATCTGCTCACAGGTAAATCCATATGAAAATTTTATTGGGAGGCGTTCCCTTTGGCCGCAACAACATTGGTGATGAAGCGATTCTGGCCTGTGTCGTAAAAATTGTTCGGCAAGTGGCAACTGGCGCTGAAATCACGGTCAGCACGGACGACCCTTCCACCGCGGGCCGTCTTGGGGTGGCGGTTTGCCCTCTGTTTGGTTTTGATGTGGTCCCCTATTCGGAGGATGAGATGCGGGCCGTGATGGCGCGTCACGACGTTTACATTTGGTCGGGAGCCACCGGGCTTTCCGATTACCCGGATCGCGCCTGCGAACTGCTGG
>Ga0105046_10020178_pt1 | contig 10084 bp, 10 predicted proteins | sample MAT03_FD_78385 | JGI IMG/M metagenome (GOLD analysis project Ga0105046, IMG submission 78385) | Freshwater microbial communities from Lake Fryxell liftoff mats and glacier meltwater in Antarctica - MAT-03 (megahit assembly) | ecosystem: Environmental > Aquatic > Freshwater > Ice > Liftoff... | reverse complement strand
CGGGCGAACGCGTTTTCCCCCTGAAAGGACGAAGGACCTGACGGAACGATTAAATGGCTCCATTCCTTCGGCAGACAACACCCGATCCAGCACCTTGCGGAGGTGTTGTTCGACCGCATCAAGATCGTCGTCTGACAAAAGTTTCAACCGGACTGGTCCTTTCCCGCGAAATCAATTCTTGGCCGGTGGTGGAGCAAGGTCAAGCAAAGGTGTAGTTTTCATCAGGAGCAACTTTTCTTCGGCCTGATCGAGCACTTTTCGGGCCGACGGGTAACTGAGCTTTCGCCGTGTTTCATCGAACGGCAAGAATGTGTACCCAACATGCTCGTCGCTAAGCGTAACCGCGCGGGTAAACACACGCCCCAAGAAAAACACAACGGTCTTCCGCACGAGTTTCGGCGACTTCCGGTCGCGAAAAAAATAGGTGATCTCTTTGGCAAAACCTTCGATGAGATCGACCCTCTCAATCCCCGTTTCCTCGATCAGTTCGCGCGCTGCCGCCGACGCATCGTCCTCGCCGGGGTTGAGGTGGCCTTTCACGTAGTCCCAGTGCCGGCCGTAATCGAGCAGAAGAAACTCCCGCCGGTCCGGTATATTCGGATCTACATAGAACACGACGATGCCCGCGGAGCGTTCTTGTTTCATCAGTCTGGCCACCTCGCAAACGCCCGCGCGGGCGCTCCGCAATCCGCTCATCTTAGCTCATCTCTGCACCGTGGGCCAAACCACCACGCTGCACAACCGGTGCCCCATGCGCTCGACGATCGGCACGGAACGCACGTGCCGAAAACCCGCCAGCACTTCTTTCTGAATCAGCACCAGTTCAAAAAGTTCCAGATCTTTTTGCAGAATTGATTCCGATTCATTGAACACAACCAACACCAGCGCCGCCTCACGGATCTTCGGTTCGATCTCCATTTTTTTAAGATCGTTCACCACCGCCTCGCGCCACTGCGCGCCGTATCCGCCGTGCCGCACTTCGGGCTTGCGAAACTGATACGCGATCTTCACCTCCAACCACAACCCTTCCTGCGGCGGACACGGGTTTGGCGGGTCGAACAACGAAAGCGGCCTGGAGTCAATCACCAGCGGCCGACCTTTCGGCGAGAGAACCAGGTCACACCGCTGCCTCGCCGCGAGCTTCGTGCCGTGCGTCGAAGGATAATGCACTTCGCGCGCCACTTCGTGCCACTGCGCGAGCCCGTCCGCGAGGATGGACTGGATCGCCTTCTCATCCTTCGAATCAAGCCCGTACACCGCCTGTTCCAGGCGAATGGCAGACTCAGTTCGCGAGATCAATTCCGCGAGGTGATCGGCAATTGTCGATAGATCCCAAAGCATGGCGGTAAGTGTAGAGTGCAGAGTGAAAAATGAAGAGCTGGAAGCGAAAGCGAAATGAATTCCAACTCTTCACTCTTCACTCTTCACTTACCAATCATCCGTTTCATCCAACGACGACGCGCCAAATCCCCCACGCCATCGACCAGCCGACGATCGTCCCGGCGAGCACGTCGCTCGGCCAGTGGGCGTCGAGTAGGTATCGCAAACCCGCACAGAGGATCGCCAGCGTCCACCACGTGACGGTCGCCTGGGGGTAGAGCATCACAAGGAACGTGCTCAGCGCGAACGCGCAGGCGCTATGCGACGACGGAAAGCTTTCCCGCCAGTTGGCGTGCTTCCAGGTCGGCCCGAGGAACTGCCCGGCGTTTTCGTGGCGCGGGCGCACCCGGCCGAGCAGGCGCTTGAGGATCATCACCGTCGTCGACACACCGAGCGTGCCGGCGACGAGCACGATCGCTTCCTTCCGATGCGCCGGATCGAGTTGCCACACCAACAGCCCCGCGAGCGGCGTACACACGCTCTGTCCCCACTGGGCCAGCCAGCGCGATTCGCGCTTGATGTCGCCTTTCATGTGCAGTTCCAGCGTCATCGGCACGCCGCGGCGCTCGAGGATCAACAGCACGATGCAAAATACAATCAGGATAATGAGGATGGATAGATTCATTGATTTCCGTGGCCGGGCTTTGTAACCCGTGTGTCATGGGTTGGAAACCCATGCTACGAAAATTGCCGATTCTCGCGATCGCTTCTACGCTATCGACTTCATGGCCGAGCGGGCAACTATCTCACGATATCTGATCCTCACGATCGTTCTCAGCTGTTGCGTATACCTGCTCGGCAACGGCGCGGTGAGCTTGTGGGACCGGGACGAGCCCCGATACGCGCAGACCTCGCGGCAGATGGTCGAGACCGGCGACTGGATTCTGCCGATGTTCCTCGACGAGCCGCGGCTGAAGAAACCGATCCTCATCTACTGGCTGCAGGCGGCGTCGATGAATCTCTTCGGCGACCGCGCCGCCGAAGACGATCCACTGAAGGAAGAGTTCCCCCGAAAGTACGGTAGCGACGATTTCGCCGCGCGATTTCCATCCGCTGTGGGCATGACGATCGTGCTGATCCTCATCGCGCTGGTCACATGGAATTTTGCCGGCCCGCGCCGCGCGTTCTGGACGACATTCATCTTCGCCACCAGCGCGATGACGATCGTCTCGGCCAAGATGTGCCTCACCGACGCGGTGCTGCTGGTCTTTGTTCTCGGATCGCAACTCTGCCTCTACGCTGTCTGGCACGGCTATCGAAAGTGGTGGATCTTCGCGGCGTGGGGCGTGCTCATCGGCCTGGCGGGGCTGACGAAAGGCCCCGTGGTGCTGGCGATTCTGGGCGCAACGGCAGTGGCGATGTGGGTCATGCGACGCTTCGCTGAAGGCAGAGCAACAGACGTACCCTCCGGCGAGGCCCCGGAATTCAAATCGAAAATCGAAAGTCGAAAATCGAAAATCGTGGCCCTCGGCCGAATCGCGCTCGTTATCTCCTGCGCATCGGCCATCCTCCTCCCCTGGCTCCTCGCCATCGAGCGCCGTATTCCTGGCTACACATGGAACACAATAAAAACGGAAGTGCTCGACCGCGCCGCCAAGGCGCAGGAAGGCCACACCGGCCCGCCTGGGTATTACCTGCTCACCATTTGGGGAACATACTTTCCGTGGAGTTTGCTCCTGCCCCTTGCACTGGTTTACGCGTGGCGACACCGGCGGATTCCACAGATTCAGTTCGCGCTCGCGGCCGTCGTCGGGCCTTGGATCGTGATGGAGATCGTCAAAACAAAACTTCCCCATTACCTGCTGCCGGTGTACCCGTTCCTCGCGTTTCTCACCGCCGACGCGCTCGTGCGCTGTGTCCGCAAACGTACTGGAGATTTGCACGATAGGCCGTGGGAAATCGCGACGCTCTGCTGGGCAATCCTTGTAACGCTGCTCGGGATTGCCCCGTGGATATCGATCTTTTTCTATCCCATCGAAAGCGGCTGGACGATTCTCGGACTCTTCCTGATGACTGCGACGGCCGTCGCGTGTGGCTTCGCGACGCATCGATTTTTCAAGCATCACCAGATCGAACGCGCCGCCCGGAGCATGGGCATTGGCTTTATTGCGTTCGTTGCTTGCGCGTACGTCGTTTATCTCCCCAGCGCCCGCTTCCTGCATCTCGGCGAAGACGTCGGCTACCGGCTTCGGCTCTACGCCGCCGACGCAAAGAGCACGCCGCTTATGGTCGATTTCAAAGAGCCCAGCCTTGCGTTCTATGCCGGCGGAAAAATCCGCGAAGCTGACGAAGGCTTCTGGCTCACCCGCCCGCCCGACCAATGGCCCGCCTGGCTGGTGACCACCCGCGACGTCTGGCTGCGCCAACCCGCCGAATTCCGCGACCGCTGGAGCGTCATCGATTCCCTGCGCGGCGTCGCTTACGCAGACGGCGGGCGTGATGTCGTCGTGATGATTCTCCGCAAACGCAGGGATTGATCCATTAATTCTCACAATTCGACACGAATAAAGGTGAATCAAATCACCCAATATGTCGCCTGATCTTCGCGCGGATCGGTCCTTGTTTTTTTGCATTTTATGCCTTTCCAATTGTGCCCATTCGTGCGGATTCGTGGACAAATTCGTATACTCCGCGGATGGCTCCGCTCGGTCTCATCGCCGGTGAAGGCATCTTTCCCATCCTTGTCGCGCGTGGCGCACGGGCGGCGGGCCGGCGCGTCGTGTGCGCGGCGCTGACGGGGAACGCGACGGCGGAGCTTGAAGCAGAATGCGACGAATTCCGATGGGTCGGCACGCTTCGGATCGGGCAGTGGATTCGCACGCTGCGGCGACACGCCTGTGATGAAGCGATCATGGTCGGGCGGGTTCGCAAAGCGCAGATGTACTCGAAGTGGAAGTACTTCCAGTATATTCCCGACCTGCGGACGATCCGCGTGTATCTCACCCGGCTCCGCAACGACAAGCGCGACCACAAGCTCCTTCTGGCCGTCGCGGAAGAGCTGGCGAGCGAGGGTATCAAATTGATCGATTCGACGACGTTCACCCAGGACCAACTCGCCACGCCCGGCGTGATGACGCGTCGCCAGCCCACGCAATCGCAATGGGAGGAAATCCGTTTCGGCTGGAATCTTTGCCGAACGATATCGAAGCTGGACATCGGTCAGGCGATCGCCGTGCTCGACAAAGACGTGCTCGCCGTCGAAGCCGTCGAAGGCACGAACGCGATGATCGACCGCGCCGGCCAGTACTGCAAAGTCGGCGGATGGACGCTCATTAAAGTCACCAACACCGAGCAGGACATGCGCATGGACGTGCCCACGGTAGGCGTGAAGACGATCGAAAAACTCGCCGCCGCCAAGTGCGGATGCGTCGTCCTTCAGGTCGGAAAAACGATCCTGCTGGAAAAGCAAAAAGTGTTGGCGATCGCGGACCAGCATAATATCGCAGTGGTAGGTTGGGATGACGGGACGATTTAGAGCAGCTTCCACGGGAACAGCGTGTGTAGCCGCGAGCTTGCTCGCGAATCCGCCGGGAATGGTCGCGGGCAAACCCGCGGCTAAGCGATGACAAAATTCGAAATCCAGGCTCGGGGCAATGCCCGCGTCGCCCTCATAGAATTGATCGAATTCATGCGCATCTCCGTAAAATTTTTCGCGATCCTCAAAGACAAAGCCGGCGTCGCCGACCTTCTTTTTGATCTCCCCGAAGGCACGCGCGCCAGCGACGCAATCGATCGCATCGCACAACTCCACCCCGCCATCGCCAGCCTCCTCCCGCACGTCGCGATCGCAATCAATCGCGCGTACGCCCCCCGTGACACGCCCCTTGCAGACAACGACGAACTGGCGCTAATCCCGCCGGTGAGTGGCGGGTGATATGGCCAACCCCTCACCGAACATCCTTGACTACGCCAACCCCGCTTCACCGAGCGCGCCATGGGCGAACGAAGCCGAGCGAACGTCGATTCTTTGAGAACACCCCGATGACCATCCGCCCCGCCAACCCCGCCGATCTGCCCGAGCTGCGCCGGCTGACCCGCGCGCTCTGGGGTGATCTTTCCGACGACGATGCCGGCGCGCGGCTCGGCGATCTGTTCGTCGGTGGGACGATTCACCACCTTCGCGCCGCGGTGTATGTCGTCGATCGTGGCGACGCTCGGCTGGGCGGGTTCATCGAGGTTTCGGTCCGGCCTTTCGCGGACCATTGTCGCTCTCAACCTGTCGGCTACATCGAAGCGTGGTACGTCGATGCCGACCTTCGCCGCCAGGCGTTCGGTCGGGCGCTCGTCGATGCCGGCGAGGTGTGGGTGCGGTCGCTCGGGCTCGTCGAATTCGCGTCCGATTGCGTCTCTGAAAACGTCGCCAGCTACCTCGCGCATCGCCGGCTCGGGTTCGTCGCCGGCGAGCCGATTCTGGGATTTCGCAAACCGCTCTCGGCCGACTTTCGTGCCGAGCCGGTCGACCGCATTGCGATCGTCGATTTCAACCTTCTTTCCGCTTCTGCGATCGCATTCGTCACGCACCCCGACGCCGGCGCGATCAATCTCTTTCTCGGCACGACCCGGTCCGAAACCCACCCCGACGGCCGATCGCTTCTGTCGCTGGATTACGAAGCCTATATGGAGATGGCGACGCAACAGTTCTACGACCTCGCTGCCCGCGCGCGACACGGCTGGCCGATCCTTAAGCTCGCGCTGCTTCACCGCGTGGGGCGGGTGCGCGTCGGCGAGCCGAGCGTGCTCATTGCCGTCTCCACGCCCCACCGCGCCGAGGCGTTTGAATCGTGCAAATTCCTGATCGACACACTGAAGAAGGAAGTGACGATCTGGAAGAAGGAAATTTGGAGCGATGGGACCGCGAGCTGGGTGCACGGCTGAATTTCCGATATTTGATTTTTGAGTTCGCATATTCATTCTCCCACTTCTTACTTCTTACTTCTGACTTCTCGCTTCCGCCTTCCGAATTCCGAATTCCCTCGCCCGCGCCTCAAATTGCAAATCGCAAATTTCCCGCCTACGCTTCAATACGCATGCTTTTTCAGTTCATTCAGATCTTGTACTGGATCGCACTCGCGACGTGGTTCGGCGGGGCGCTGTTCGTCGCGGTGGCGGCGCCGGTGATTTTCCGCGTCGTGCGGGATCATGATCCTCTCCTGCCCAAAGTCCTGAGCGTCAACCTCGAAGGCCAGCACGGCACGCTCTTGGCCGGTGAAATTGTCGCCAACATTCTGCGTGCCCTGGCCGTCGTACAGATGTTTTGTGCGGCCGCGCTGATCGTCCTGGCGATCGCGCAGTGGTTCATTGTCGATCTGGAAGGCCCGAACTTCATCGCCGCCGTTCTGCGGTCGGGGCTCATTGCGGCGTGTGCGGGCGTGGTGTTGTATGACTGGCTGGTCGTCTCTCCGCAGATCGAAAAATATCGACAGGAATATGTCGACAATGCCGACGAACCCGAGCTGGCCAACCCCGCCAAAGACGCGTTTGATGCGGAGCATCGGTTCAGCGTCACACTGCTACAGGCGCTGCTGTTTATGCTGCTCGGCGTCATCATGTTCAGCGCGAACATCATGCCCCGTTCCGGCGACGTGCCTGCCGCCACGACTCCGACGAGCTACGACCCGCATGCCAAGACCGCCATCGAAAAAGTTGCTTGATCGGCGCGCGCGCATCAATGTCCTCCTGCCGATGCTCAAGGCGATGTACCCGAACGCGCGGTGCAGCCTCGACCATCGATCTCCGCTCGAACTGATCGTCGCGACGATTCTTTCTGCGCAATGCACGGACGACCGGGTGAACATCGTCACCAAGACGCTTTTCGCGAAGTACAAATCCACCGCCGACTTCGCGCGCGTGACGCAGGAGACGCTTGAAAACAATATCCAGAGCACGGGCTTTTTTCGTAACAAAGCAAAGTCCATCCGCGCGATGGCCGCCGCCCTGATCGAGCAGCACCACGGGGAAGTGCCGCAAACAATGGACGAACTCACTGCACTCGCCGGCGTGGGCAGAAAGACCGCCAACGTCGTCCTCGGCAATGCATTCGGGCTCAACATCGGCGTGGTGGTAGACACGCACGTCGGCCGGCTGTCGCAGCGGTTTTGGCTGACTAATACCGCTACCCCCGAGAAGATTGAACAAGACCTCATCCCCATCATCCCGCAGGAAGACTGGGCACTCTGGTCGCATCTGCTGATCTCCCACGGAAGAAAATTCTGCAAAGCGCTCAGGCCCCTCTGCGAACAATGCCCGCTCCTGCCCCACTGTCCCGCGGGGCAGAAATTCATGCGGTCAAGAAAAGATTGATTCGGCCACAGAGCACACGGAACCACACTCAAGACAATGAAACTACGACCACGGATCTGTGGGAGCATTGCTATATCCGTGATCTCCGCGGAATCCGTGGTTCGATCTTTGTTCAGAATCATTCGTGCGCCTCGCGGGTTCGTAGTGACACGGTGTGTTCCGTGGTCGCATCCCGCATTTCCTTCGTTTATCATCCGCTTCACCAATCGCGCCGAAAGATTTGCATGATCAGAACCAAGATCGTCGCCACAATGGGCCCCGCCGTTTCCGACCCGGGAACGTTGCTCTCGCTGTTTAAGGCGGGGGTGGATATTTGCCGGCTCAACTTCTCCCACGGCACGCTCGAAGAGCACGACGTGATGCTGAAGAAGATTCGCGCCGCCGCCGCCGCGCACGACCATCCCGTCGCCGTGCTCGGCGACTTGTGCGGGCCCAAGATTCGCCTCGGCAAAATTGCCGACGAAGCCGGCACGGGTGGGATGCCCGTCGAAGTCGGCGACGAACTTTTTATCCAGCGCGAGCCGATCCTCGGACAGCACAAGCGCGTCAGCACCATCCTGTCCAGCTTCGTCGACGACGTGCAGATCGGTGATCGCGTTCTTATCGAAGACGGACTTTTGCGATTCGTCTGCGTGGAAAAATCGAAGGACGAACTGAAGCTCCAGACGACGGCCGGCGGAATTTTGAAAAGCTCCAAGGGAATTAATCTCCCCAGCACGAAGTTGAATCTGTCGGCGATCTCCGATCGGGACTGGGAATGTGTCGAGTGGGCCATCGCGCAGGGGCTGGACTTTCTGGCGCTGTCTTTCGTCCGCAAGGCCGACGAATTGAAACTGCTGCGCGAGCACCTGAAGAATCACGGCTGTGGGTGTCATCTGATCGCCAAGATCGAAAAATTAGAGGCCGTGGAAAATATCGACTCCATCCTCGACGCCTGCGACGGGCTCATGATCGCGCGCGGCGACCTCGGCGTGGAGATGGATCTGGCGCAGGTGCCGATCATCCAGAAAGACCTGATCCGCCGGTGTCAGGTGGCGGGCAAGCCGGTCATCGTGGCGACTCAGATGCTGCAAAGCATGATCGACCAGGCCTCGCCGACGCGCGCCGAAGTGAGCGACGTCGCCAACGCAATCTTCGACGGCACTGACGCAATCATGCTCAGCGGCGAGACATCGGTGGGTAAATTTCCGTTGGGTACAGTTCATACGATGGCTCACATCGCCGACACCACTGAAAAGTATCTCGACACGGTTCCCCATGTGCGCGACCCCATCGTGAAAGTAAGATCGCTGCAGCTCTCGCAAGCCGTCGCCAAGGGCGTGTGGCAGATCGTCAACGACCTGAAGGTGAAGATGGTCGTGATCTGGTCGCAGAACGGGACGAGTGCAAGAATCTTCAGCAAGCAGCGATTTCCCGTGCCGATTGTGGCGCTGAGTTCCGACGAGCGGTCGCTGCGACAGATGGCGATTAACTACGGCGTGCAGCCGCACAAAATGCACGCGCCGAAAAATATGGACGCGCTGATCGAAACAATCGACCGCACGCTCCGAGAAACCAAGCGCGCCGAAAACGGCGACCGCATTGTCATAGTCGCCGGTTCCACGCTCGACGCGGCGGGCACGGTGAACAGTGTCATCATCCACACGCTCGGCGAGGGCTGGACGGTAACGCCCACCCGCATCGCGGCGGCGGACGAAGGAGGATACGAATGAGACGTAATCTTCGATTTTCTATTATCGATTTTCGATTTTCTCTCGCCAGCGATCGCTTTCGAGCCCGGACTGCCGTTTCGAAATCGGTATTCTGCCTTCTGCTTCCTGCGTTCTCGTTTCTCCTTTTCGGCTGCGTTTCCCCATCGAACAACGCGTCGACGACACAGCCGGTGACGGCCGTCGACGCGAAATTCGCCGACCCGCTGCACTGGATTGAGCAGCCCGGCGTGACAACGGCGGAAAGCCGCAGCTTCGATCGCTTGTGGCTGGCGGCGCAGGAGGCGGCCAGGGATTACATGTTTCAGATCGACCGCAAGGATTACCGCACCGGCGTGATCACGACGCATCCGCTGGTATCGAAACAGTTTTTCGAGTTCTGGCGGAACGAAGTTCAGACAATTGACGGCTTGGCGATCAGCTCGCTGGGCACGGTCCGGCGGACGATTCGGTACGACGTGGAGCGCACGCTCGACGGCGTGTTCGTCGTCACGCCGCGCGTCGTGATCGAACGGCAGGTGTATGCGTCGCGGCGCGTGGGCACATCGGTTTCGTACCAGCGCGTCATCGGCACCGGCGGGGTCGGCACGCCCGAATCCGACCAGGGCATCCTGCTCCCCACGTTCTACTGGTACGCGATCGGCCGCGACGAAAAACTCGAGAAATCGCTCTCGCGTAACATTGAAAAGCGACTG
>Ga0105046_10020177_pt1 | contig 10086 bp, 9 predicted proteins | sample MAT03_FD_78385 | JGI IMG/M metagenome (GOLD analysis project Ga0105046, IMG submission 78385) | Freshwater microbial communities from Lake Fryxell liftoff mats and glacier meltwater in Antarctica - MAT-03 (megahit assembly) | ecosystem: Environmental > Aquatic > Freshwater > Ice > Liftoff... | reverse complement strand
GGGCGCGGGAATGATGGACGCAAAGAAGGCCCTGACGGAGACCGCCGGCGACATGGAGGCGGCCATCGACTGGCTGCGCACCAAGGGCCTCGCCAAGGCCGCCAAGAAATCGGGCCGCACCGCCGCCGAGGGACTGGTGGGCGTGGCGGTGTCGGGCGGCGTCGGCGTCGCGGTCGAGGTGAACTCCGAGACCGATTTCGTTGCGCGCAATTCGGACTTCCAGGCGATCGTGCGCGCCATCGCCCAGGTCGCCACGGGCTGCGGCGACATCCAGACGCTGCGCGGCGCCCCGCTTGACGATACGACCGTCGAGGAGGCGGTGACGGCGAAGATCGTCACCATCGGCGAGAACCTGCACCTGCGGCGCATGGTCTCGGTCGAGGGCGGCTCGGTCGCTTCCTACGTCCACAACGCGGTCGCCGAGAATCTCGGCAGGATCGGCGTTCTCGTCGCGCTGACCGGGACCGACACCGGCATCGGCAAGCAGATCGCGATGCATGTCGCCGCCACCGCGCCGGCGTCGCTCAGCCAGGACGATCTCGACCCGGCGGTGATCGAGCGCGAAAAGAACGTGCTGACCGAACAGGCCCGCGAAAGCGGCAAGCCCGAGGCGGTGATCGAGAAGATGATCGTGGGGCGGATGGCGAAGTTCTTCGAGGAGGTGACGCTGCTCAACCAGAAGTTCGTCCTTAACCCCGACATCACCGTCGGCCAGGCTGCGAAGGACGCCGGCGTCGAGATCACGGCGTTCGCCCGGCTCGCGGTCGGCGAAGGCATCGAGAAGGACGTCGAGGATTTCGCCGCCGAGGTCGCCAAGACCGCCGGCCGATGACGCCGGCGCCGGTCGCGATCCGGCGCGGGATCCCCTGCGACCGGCTCGAGCGGGCTGCCTTCGGACGTCTCCGGGACGCTGTTGCGGACCAGAGGCGGGCGCGTCGCGCCGAAGTGGGCGGCGCGCGCGACTTCGAAACCGCACCCGTCCATTCGGGGTGCGGTCGCGCACACGGCGGATTCGGCGTTGAAACCCCGCGGGATTTCCGCCAGTTTGCGGCGACTTCAGGATTGCGCGAGGTGGGGCGATGAGTGACGGGCTGGCAAGCGTGACGGCCCCGCGAAAATCGCCCGACTATCGCCGTATCCTGCTCAAGATCTCGGGCGAAGCGTTGATGGGGCCGCGCCAGTATGGCCTGCATCCGCCGACGGTCGAGCGCCTCGCCGGGGAAGTGCGCGCGCTTCACCAGCTCGGGGTCGAGATCTGCATGGTGATCGGCGGCGGAAACATCTTTCGCGGGCTGCAAGGCAGCGCCCAGGGGATGGAGCGCACCACCGCCGACTACATGGGCATGCTCGCGACGGTGATGAACGCGTTGGCGATGCAGTCCGCGCTCGAGGCGCAGGGCGTCTTCACCCGCGTCGTCTCGGCGATCCCGATGGACCAGGTGTGCGAGCCCTACATCCGCCGTCGCGCGGTGCGGCATCTGGAGAAAGGCCGCGTCGTGATCTTCGCGGCCGGCACCGGCAATCCCTACTTCACCACTGACACCGCCGCGACGCTCCGCGCCTCCGAAATGGCCTGCGAGGCGATCTTCAAGGGCACGCAGGTCGATGGCGTCTACGACAGCGATCCGAAGCTCGACCCGGACGCCAAGCGCTACGAGCGGATCAGTTACGACACCGTCCTGCAGAAGCACCTGAAGGTGATGGACGCGGCGGCCATCGCCCTGGCGCGCGACAACGGCCTTCCGATCATCGTGTTCTCGCTCGACGAGCCTCACGGTCTCGCCGGCGTGGTCGAGGGAAAAGGCAGGTTCACGATCGTGGAGCCCGGCTGACGTCAGGGATCGGGGGAGGAGCGGGCATGTCGGACACCGAAATCGACGTTGCGGCGATCGAGAAACGCATGGACGGCGCGCTTGCGTCGCTCCGGGTCGAATTTGCTTCACTGCGGACGGGACGGGCGTCGGCCTCGATGCTCGAGCCGGTGATGGTGGAAGCTTATGGCAGCGCCACGCCGATCAACCAGCTCGGCACCGTAACCGTGCCCGAGCCGCGGATGGTGCTGATCAATGTCTGGGACAAGAGCCTCGTCAACGCGGTCGACCGGGCGATCCGCAACTCGGGCCTCGGGATCAACCCGCAGATGGACGGCACGATCCTGCGCCTGCCGATCCCCGAGCTGAACGAGGAGCGGCGGCGCGATCTGTCCAAGGTCGCCGGGCAGTACGCCGAAAGCGCCAGGATCGCCGTGCGCAACGTACGGCGCGACGGCATGGACCAACTGAAGAAGGCCAAGGCCGCCGGCATGGCTGAAGACGACCACAAGATCTGGTATGACGAGATACAGGAACTGACGAACGCCGCCATCGCGCGTATCGACGCAGCGCTCGAAGCGAAGCAAGACGAGATCATGCAGATTTGAGACGGATGGTTCGGTCCGGTCCGGGGTGGAGTTCGAGATGTACGAGTGCGATATCGAAAGCGCGAGGTCGGGCCCGGCCCATGTGGCGATCATCATGGACGGCAACGGCCGCTGGGCCGAGAGCCGCGGCCTGCCACGCCTCGCCGGTCACAAGCGCGGGGCCGACCGTGTGCGCGAGATCGTCGAGAGCTGCCCGGACCTCGGCGTCTCGCACCTGACGCTGTTCGCGTTCTCCACCGAAAACTGGAAGCGACCGGCGCAGGAGGTTCAGGGGCTGTTCCGACTGTTTCGCCGCTACATCAAGAAGGAGGGCGCGCGGCTGGTCGCGGAAGGGGCCTGCGTGCGGTTCATCGGCGGTCGCGACCGGCTCGAGTCCGACCTGCAGGCGCTGATGGCGGGGCTCGAATCCCAGACGGTCGCCAACGGGCGGCTGCATCTGACGGTGGCGATCAACTATGGCGGCCGCGACGAGATCCTGCGGGCGACGCGACGCGTCGCCGACGCTGTCCGCGCCGGAACGTTGAACGTCGACGACATCACGCCCGCGACCATCGAGGCGAACCTCGACACCGCCGGATTGCCCGATCCCGATCTGATCGTGCGGACCTCGGGCGAATACCGCGTGTCGGGGTTCCTGCCGTGGCAGTCGGCGTATTCCGAGTTCGCGTTCGTCGACACGCGCTGGCCGGATTTCACCGTCGAGATGTTCGCGGCGCAGGTGCGGAACTTCGGGCGGCGCGAGCGCAGGTTCGGCGCAGTGGCGGGATGACCGGCGCACCGTCAAAGCCCGTCCGCTTTGGCGATCTGGGCCTGCGGCTGCTCTCGGGGCTGGTGATGGCGGCGCTCGCCGCGGCCGACATTTGGATGGGGGGCTTCTGGCTCGGGGGCCTCGCCGCGGCGGCGTCCGGGGTGATGGTGTGGGAGCTCTACCGGATGGTGACGGGCGACGCGGGCTTTCGCGCCCCCGCGCTGGCGGCGCTGGTGGTCGCGGCGACCGGGGCGGTGCTCGCGAGCATGATCTGGGGGCTTGCCGCGGCGGGCCTCGTCATCGGGGCCGGGGCGGCGGCCGTGACGCTCCTCGCGTCGCGCGACCATCGCGTCTGGCTGGTGGCCGGGCTCGTCTACATGGCGCTGGCGATGTGCTTTCTGACGATGCTGCGCGACAGCGAACTGAGGGGATTGCCGGTGGTCGTCTGGCTGGTGCTGGTCGTAGTGGCGGCCGACGTCGGGGCCTATTTCGTCGGGCGCGTCGTCGGCGGCCCACGGCTCTGGCGGGCGGTCAGCCCGGGAAAGACCTGGGCGGGCGCGCTCGGCGGGCTCGGCCTCGCGGTGGTGGTCGGCGTCGGGTACGGGCAGGTCAGCGGTTGGGGGCTCCCGCGGATCGGCGCGCTGAGCGCGCTGATGGCCGTCGCGTCGCAGATCGGAGACCTGATCGAGTCGGCGGTCAAGCGGCGTTTCGGCGCGAAGGACGCGAGCCGGATCATCCCCGGTCACGGCGGCCTGATGGACCGGCTGGACGGGGTGATGGGCGCGCTTTGGTTCTTCGCGATCTACGATCTGATGGGCGGAACGCTCTGATGGCGGCGGGCCGGCGCCGGGTCAGCGTGTTCGGGGCCACCGGTTCGGTCGGGTGCAATACCGTATCGCTGATCGAGGACGCTGGCGGGGCGGAGACCCACGAGGTCGTGGCGCTGAGCGGGGCGGGAAACGTGGCGCTGCTCGCGGCGCAGGCGCGCAGGCTTCGCGCGCGGATCGCCGTGACGGCGGACCCTGCGCGCTTCGCCGAACTGCGCGCGGCGCTGGCGGGATCGGGGGTCGAAGCGGCTGCGGGGCCAGACGCGCTTACGGCCGCCGCCGCCGAACCCGCGGACTGGACGATGTCGGCCATCGTCGGCGCTGCGGGTCTCGCGCCGGGGCTGGCGGCGGCGGCGCGCGGCGGCGTTCTGGCGCTGGCCAACAAGGAGAGCCTCGTCTGCGCCGGGGAGCTGGTCAAGCGCGTCTGCGCGGCGTCGGGCGCCGTCCTCGTGCCGGTCGACAGCGAGCACAGCGCCATCTTTCAGTGCCTGCGCGGCGAACGGGCGACCGAGGTCGAGCGCATCATCCTGACCGCCTCGGGAGGGCCGTTTCGCGACTGGACCCGCGCGGCGATGCGCGAGGCGACGGTGGCCCAGGCCCAGGCGCATCCGAACTGGTCGATGGGTCAGCGGATCTCGATCGACAGCGCGAGCATGTTCAACAAGGCGCTGGAGGTGATCGAGGCGCAGGCGCTGTTCGACGTGGCCGAGGATCAGGTCGAGGTCGTGGTCCACCCGCAGTCGGTCGTGCATTCGATGGTCGGGTTCCGCGACGGGTCGATCCTCGCCCAGCTCGGCCCGTCTGACATGCGCGGGGCCATCGGTTTCGCGCTGAACTGGCCGGATCGCGCGACCCTGCCAGTGGCGCGGCTCGATTTCGCGAAGCTCGCGCGGCTCGATTTCGCGCCGGCCGACCCCGAGCGGTTTCCCGCACTCCGGCTGGCGCGCGAGGCGATGGCGATGGGCGGGCTCGCGGGCGCGGTGTTCAACGGCGCGAAGGAGGCGGCGCTGGACGCATTCCTCGATGGGCGCATCGGCTTCCTTGACATGGCGGGCGTCGTTGAACATGTGATGGCGGACGTCGGTCCCGAGGCCGCAGGACATATGGCCGGGTACGGGCTCGAAACGGTGATGGCGCTCGACGCGGCTGCGCGGCGGAGCGCCCGCGACAGGGTCGCGTCGAACTGAGGCAGGTTCATGGAGCTGATCGCCGGCATTCCGTTCGTCGGAGCGTTTCTCGCGACGGTGCTGCCGTTCGTGGTGGTGCTCGGCATCGTCGTGTTCGTGCACGAGTTCGGTCACTACATCGTGGCGCGCTGGTGCGGAATTCGCTCTGAGGTTTTCTCGGTCGGCTTCGGACCGGTCATCTGGTCGCGCCGCGACAGGCGGGGCACGCTGTGGCAGCTCGCGGCGCTGCCGCTGGGCGGCTACGTCAAGTTCCTCGGCGATGGCGACGGCTCGAGCCGGGCGGACACGGCGCGCCTCACGGGAATGTCCAAGACCGAGCGGGCGTCGAGTTTCCACGGGGCCAGCGTCGGCGCACGGATGCTGACCGTTCTCGCGGGGCCGGTCGCCAATTTCATCCTCACGATCGTCGTGTTCGCAGGGCTGATCCTTTGGCAGGGCGTGCCGATGGAGCGCGCGACGCTCGGTGAAATCCAGCCCTTTCCGAACGTCGAGCAACCGCTGCGGACCGGCGATGTGGTCATCGAAGTCAACGGCGCGCCGGTGACCGAGTTTCGCGACATCTATGTCGCGGCCGCCGAAATGCCGGTTCCGGGACCGATGGCCTTCGTGATCGAGCGGGACGGGACGCGCGTCGAGGCGACGGCGCCGTTCGCGCTGCCGCCGATCGTCAGCGGCGTCGAGCCGCTGTCCCCGGCGAGCCGCGCCGGGCTGAAGCCGGGCGACGTGATCCTGCGCGCGGACGGCGCGCCGCTCGCGGCGTTCGAGGACCTGCGTCAGGCGGTGCTCGCCTCGGACGGTCGGGCGATCCCGCTAGAAGTCTGGCGCGACGGCCAGACGCTCACGCTGCCGATCACGCCGATCGAGCGCGACGCCGACGACGGGGCGGGCGGGTTCGAACGGCGGGTGATGATCGGGGTGGCGGGCGCATCGCTCTATGCCCCGGCGACAGCGACGCCGGCGCCTTGGACGGCCGTAGGGCTCGGGGCCGAGCGCATGGTTTTGGTGATCGTCCAGTCGCTCAACGGCATGAAGCACATCCTGCTCGGCACGATCGGAGCCGAAAACCTGCAGGGTCCGCTGGGGATCGCCCAGATCTCGGGCGAGACGGCGAGCCAGGGCCTCGTCAGCTTCCTGACGTTGATCGGCGTGATCTCGACGGCGATCGGGCTTCTGAACCTCTTTCCCATTCCGGTGCTCGACGGCGGGCATTTCGTCGCGTTCCTGATCGAAGCCGCCCGTGGCCGTCCGCCAAGCGAACGGGTGATGCAGTTCGCCATGTCGATTGGTCTTGGCTTGATCCTACTACTGATGGTATTTGCTACATACAACGACATCATGCGAATGGTGAGTTGAAAATCAGGGCGGCGAACCGCCCGTTCGGGCAGAGGGGCAAGACGCCATGGGCCAACGGCACGTCGCACGACGGTTCTGCCTTGCGATCGGACGCGCAATCGCGGGAGTCGCGTTCTTCTTCGCCATTTTCGCCGCCTCGCTCGGCCAGAGCCAGGGAACGGCGGTGTTCAGCCGGATCGACGTCGCGGGCAACCAGCGCATCGACGCCGAAACGATCCGGGTCTTTGCCGGCATCGAGGCAGGCCAGGCGGCGTCGCCCGAAACGCTGAACCTCGCGGTGCGCCGGCTGTTCGACACCGGCCTGTTCGAGACGGTGGACGTGATGCCCGAGGCGGGGCGGCTGGTGATCACCGTGGTCGAGAACCCGTCGATCAACCAGATCGCCTTCGAGGGCAATCGGTCGATCGACGACGAAACGCTGGGCACGACCATCGAACTTCGGTCGCGTCGCGCGTTCTCGGTCGCCGCCGCCGAGGCCGACGCCCAGCGCATCATCGACGCCTACCGCGCCGCCGGTCGGTTCGGCGCCGAGGTCACGCCGGTGATCATCCGGCTGCCCGACAATCGCGTCGATCTGGTGTTCGAAGTGATCGAGGGTCGGCCGACGCGGGTCCAGCGGATCAATTTCATCGGCAACGAGGTGTTCTCCGACGGCCGCCTGCGCCGCGTGGTCGAAACCAGCCAGGCGAACCTGCTGAGCGGCCTGCTCGGCTCGGGCGCATTCGACGCGGACCGGGTGGAGGTCGATCGCGAACTGTTGCGCCAATTCTACCTCGAACGGGGGTACGTGGATTTCCGCGTGCAGTCCTCGACGTCGGAAATTGCGCGGGAGCGGAACGCGTTCTTCGTCACGTTCACCGTGCTCGAGGGGCCGCGCTATGATTTCGGGCAGGTCTCGGTGGCGTCGTTCATCCCGGGCCTTGACGCCGTCGATTTCGAGCCGCTGCTGGCGCCGGTGCTCGGCGGCGGCGTGTACAACGCGCGGCTCGTCGAGCGGGTCGTCGAGCGCATGTCGTTCCAGGCCGGGCAGGAGGGCTACGCATTCCTCGAGGTCCGGCCGCGCATAACCAAGAACGACGCCGACCTGACCGTCGATATCGCGTTCGAACTGGTGCAGGGCGAGCGGGTGTTCGTCGAGCGCATCGACATCACCGGCAACACGCGCACGCTCGACCGGGTGATCCGGCGGCAGTTTCGCCTCGTCGAGGGCGACGCATTCAACACCCGCGAACTGCGCAACGCCGACAACCGGATCCAGGCGCTCGGCTATTTCTCGACGGTCGACATCCAGGTGCGCGAGGGCACGTCGCCCAGCCGCGCGATCATCGGCGTGCAGGTCGAGGAGCAGCCGACCGGCAGCCTCAACATCGGCGGCGCGCTGTCGAGCAGCGAGGGCGTCAGCGCCCAGATCAGCATCACCGAGCGCAACTTCCTCGGCCGCGGCCAGACGGTGAACCTCGCGGTCACCGGCAGCGGCCAGTTCGCCAACGTCGATTTCACCTTTCTCGAACCGGCGCTGTTCGACCGCGACCTGCTCGGCGGCTTCCAGATCTACTACCTCGACCGCAACTTCAACGAAACCGCTTACAAGACCCGCAACATCGGTTTTGCTCCACGCATCGGTTTTCCGGTCAGCGAGAACGGTCGCGTGACGTTGCGTTATGTGCTGTCGCAAGACGAGATCTACGATGTCGCCGACGACTCCTCGCTGATCATCCAGGAGGAGGAAGGCACGCTGATCACCTCGGCGCTGGCCGGCACCTACGTTTTTGACCGCCGCAATTCGCCGGTCGATCCGTCGGCGGGTTTCATCTTGACGCTGACGCAGGAATTCGCCGGCGTCGGCGGCGACACCCAATATTCCAAGACCTCCGGCGTCGCGCGGGCCTATGCGAGCTTCTTCGAAGAGGATTTGCTGCTGAGCGCGGCGCTCGAGGGCGGCGCACTTCTCTCCAACGACGGATCGACGGTCACGCAACGCTTCACCACCGGGGGCGACTCGTTCCGGGGCTTCGCGCGCAACGGCATCGGCCCGCGCGACGTCTGCGACGTCGGCGAGTGCCAACCGGCCGATCAGCAGGACCTGAGCGTCGATGATCCGCTCGGCGGCGACATGCTCGCCGTGCTCCGGCTCGACGCGAGCTTTCCGCTCGGTCCGCTCGAGCAGTACGGCATCTACGGCGGCGTGTTCTCGGACATCGGCTCGGTCTGGGGTCTTTTCGACACCGACGGCAGCATGGGCGTGGTCGATGACAGCTTCTATCTGCGCGCCACGGCGGGACTGAGCATCTTCGTCGAGACGCCGTTCGCGCCGCTTCGCTTCAACTTCTCCCGCGCGCTGCGCAAGGAGAACTTCGACGAGACCGAGGACTTCCGCTTCACCATCGCGACGCGCTTCTGAGGCGATGGGGCGCGGGCTCTGGCCAGCGGTGTTGCTGTCGTTCGCCATCGGCTCTGCGGCGCCCGCTCAACAGGCGCCGCCGCCGTCGTTTCTGTTCGTCAGCCAGGAGCGGCTCCTGACCGCATCAAGACGCGGTCAGGCGCTGCTCGCGGCGGAGACCGTCGCGCGCGACGCGCTGCGCGCCACGGCGCGCGAGATCGAGACCGCGTTCGAGGCGGAGGAACGCCAGCTCACCGAACGCCGCGCCGAACTCGACACGGCGGCCTTCCGCGCCGTCGCCGACGATTTCGACGTGCGCGTCGTGGCGGCGCGATCCGAACAGGACGCGCGCGCGAACGCGTTGGCGGTCGAGTTTGACCAACGGCGCCGGCAGTTCTACGCTGATGTCGCGCCGATCCTCGTCCGCGTCATGGAGGGGGTCGGGGCGCTTGCGATCTTCGACGAGAACAGCGTGTTGCTGACCGACCAAGGTCTGAACATAACCGACGAGGTCATCGCCGAAATCGATCGCGACCCGTCGGGAACCGTGCCGGAGCCGGAGCCGCCGCCTTCTGACGCGCCGCCGGACGCAGGGACGGAGTAGGAGGGATGGACGCATGGCCATGACGATCGACGCAGGACTGGCGCAGGCGGATATTCTCGCGATCAAGCGGATGATCCCGCATCGTTATCCGTTGCTGATGATCGACCGGGTCGTCAACATCGCGCCGGGCCGGTCGGCGGTGGGGCTGAAGGGCGTGACGGTCAACGAACCGCATTTCGAGGGTCACTTTCCGGCGCGCCCGGTGATGCCGGGGGTTCTGATCATCGAGGCGATGGCGCAGACCGCGGCCGTCCTCGTGGTGAGCACGCTCGCCCTGATCGACGAGGGGTCGCTGGTCTACTTCATGAGCATCGAGACCGCGAAGTTCCGCAGCACCGTAACGCCGGGGGACCGGCTGGAGCTGCACATCGCCATCGTCCGCGGTCGCGGCAAGGTCTGGAAATTCAGCGCCGAGGCGCGCGTGGCGGACACGCTTGCGGCGGAGGCCGAGTTCACCGCCATGATCATGCCGCCCGACGACCGGCGATTGAAAGGCTGACGTGATGCTGATCGACCCGAGCGCGCAGATCCATCCGACCGCGGTAATCGAGACGGGAGCGGCGATCGG
>Ga0105046_10020176_pt1 | contig 10086 bp, 6 predicted proteins | sample MAT03_FD_78385 | JGI IMG/M metagenome (GOLD analysis project Ga0105046, IMG submission 78385) | Freshwater microbial communities from Lake Fryxell liftoff mats and glacier meltwater in Antarctica - MAT-03 (megahit assembly) | ecosystem: Environmental > Aquatic > Freshwater > Ice > Liftoff... | reverse complement strand
TGTGCGCTTCAAGTCGCGCTGCGGACCATACGGACCAACGCCCCGATTCCGACGCAGATCATGAACACGACCAACTGCCAGTTCTTGGACTGCCCTGTCGAAAGACAGAGGCCAAAACAAACCAGGAAGCCCACCACAGATAACACCCAACCGATGCGGATGGCTCGGACCTCAAGCCGTTGGCGGTGGGTCTGCGTGCGGGTCGAGAGGTCTTGGTTCAACGGCTCGGGCATGGGGAAGTCCCGGTGCGCGACTCGCGGCTTGGACCCGTATTCTACGGCATACCGCGTGCGAGGTCTTATTTCGCGCAAGGCCGCAACAGCGTTACTTGGGGCGGTTCCAGGACTTCACGCCAGCGGTCGGGAACTTCAGCCCAAGCGCTGACGTAGGTTGCCTCAAGGGGCACGTTCACATACTCGTCGGGTGTGAGGAATAGAGGCATGTCGGGAAGCGTGTCGCCGACGGCAACGGGATCGATGAACGCTTCGGGCGTGGGGCCGGCTGCATACGCGGCGAGCGTGAGCGGCTTGTCGGCGGGCAACGAAAATGGCGTGTCGTGGAAGGGTGCCCAGATGAGCGGGTGAACGCCCTGCGGGTCGCGCGTTCCGGGCGGAAACAGGTCCATCACGAGAATGTGGATGCCGTCCTCAATGAACAGCACCAACTTCTCGGTGAACGACCGAATGGCCGACCGACTCGACTTGTTGTTCGGCGACACGATCTCGACGAGTGCAACCACCCGATCATTCGTTTTGTGGCGAACCGCCACCCGCTTTGGCTTCCGCGCCACACGACGCTTGGCCGGCGCGCGGTCGTGGAATCGGACCCGCGCGGCCACTTCCGCCCCGGTCGATTTCAATGCAGCGTGTGGCGCGAGGACGCTCGGCGATTGCTTCTGATGTGCCAGAACGTCCGGGTTGCCTGGCCCCGCGACTTGGTCGGCCATCGCGTAATAGCCTGGCGGGAGGATACCCGCGTTGAGAGCACGCCGAACCGAGGTGATCCACAAGTGGTGGAAATCGTGGAAAACCCCGGCTTCAACCGTCGTCCAGTCGTGGACAGGCATTCGATGCCCTCCGTGCCGCGAGCAACCCCAGCACAGGGCGGAAGCCCTTTGCCACATGACCGCCAGGAATTTTGCCAAACACAATGCCAAAGGATACACGGCATCACGCCATCAGCGCGGGGGCTGGGGCGGGTGTCCAGGAGAAGTCGAACGGCGGTTCGACTCGCTCCTCGTGGTCGCCACGGTCCCGGAACACGTGGAGGACACGCACGCGGGACAGATCATCGAACTTCGGTTCGGGGTAGATGTCGGAGCGAAACGGGTTGCCCGGTTCGTACTCGTGGATCATCACCTTCACCTTGGGCATGCCACGGAAGTGTAGTTCCTCCGCACGCCGCTTGCCACCGTGAACGTCGTACAGTTCCGTGATGACGCGAAGCACGCGCTCCAGGTTCTTGAACGTCACGCCGTCTTCAATGAAGATCATGTCCACTTGCGTCGCACGCAGCACGGCGTGGGCGTGTTGGCGGGCGCGGGCGGGAATCGCTCGCGCATAGGGCGGCCCGACGAGCGGCGGCGCGGCGTCTTCGCCCGTGGTGTCCGAATCTTCACGGCCGACCCCTTCGACGAACCACCAGTGCGGCGCGAGCCAGAAGCCGCCACCACCTGGGCCTTTGAAGGCGCTCGCCCGCTTGAACAACTTCTGCAATGATCGGAAGAGTTGCCGACGCACGGCTATCTCGTCGCGGCGGTCGAGTCGTTGTTTCACTTCGCCCGCTTCCAGGTCGGCGATGCTGACTTTTAATGGCCAGCGCGGGTCGAACTCAGTGGCTTCCGAGAGTTCTTGCGGAACGACGATCACGCCGATTTGCCCGGTCCGCCGGGGCTTGGGCGATGACCGCACCCGCCACCCCCACGCTCGCACGGCTCGTACCGCACGTCGCACAGCGAAGGGATCGTTTCCCGCAACGTGAGCCGTGGGCGGCGTGCGGCGAGCGGGATCGGAACGCTGCGCCGTGAAGAACCGGTAGCCAGCCACGCCGATGAGCATGGGCATGAGCCAGGCCGCGACCGCGCCGAAAAGAGCCGTCACGGGCATTGCGTAGTCAGGGCGGGGTGGCCCGAACAACCGGCCGCCGCACGCGGTGAGCAGCACGGCGAACACAAGCAGCGCCGTCAACCCGGTGACCAGCGCGAGTACACGGCGAACCGGAACGGCGTACACCGGTCGGTCGGGGCTTGGTCGCCACAGGATGGCGGCTCCATCATGACCACGCGGCAGGTAAACGAGCCACGCCCCGAGAAGCACGACAAGGCACAATGCCAGAATCCCCGCGGGCGGCACAACCCAGGCTATCGCCGAAACCAGCACGGCGTAGCCGACCACAGCGGCGAGTTCGGCACCACGGCGGTCGGTGTCGCCGAGCCAACGTTTCAAGGACTTGTCCAACACCGCAACCGGGACGAACACGCCGACAAACGTGATTGTGAGTAACGTGGACCACAACATCAGGAGGAACGCGAGATACACCGTGTACGATGAATAAACGCCGACGAGTCGCCAGCCGGTCGGGAATACGTTCCACGCCAGGGCCGCGAGACCAGACCACGCGATGAGCAAGCCGGCGACGACCCACACGGCATGTGGCGTGCGGCGCGGCAGTGGCGGCGTTCCCCGCAGGTCGATCCCGTGATCGTAACGCAAATGGGAGAACGACCCACCCCGTCGGCGAAACCAGTTGCTCAGCCCGTTCACCCAACCCAGCGGCGTGCGCCGGTGCCTCGCCGCGATGGTGGCGACACCGAAGAACAACGCGAACGCCCCAAGCACGTCATGAAAGTCCGTGGTCGCGTAGCGGCCAAAAACTTCCAGCGACACCAGGAAGAAGCACACGGCCAGCGTGAACCAGCCGTTTTCGGTGAGGAGCCGGCCGCCACGCGGCAGAACCGAAGTAAGCAGTTTCATGAACGTATTTCACTATGAGAGCGGACTTCACCCGGATCGCCGATCCGAGAACCAATTGGAAGAGGCTCACCCATTCTACCGCACCGACCGGAACAGGTTGCGAGAGTCTCGACGAAATTCCGTGAGAACAAGTTCAAGCCACCCGAGTCGCCGGAACCACCTGCGGCTTCGCCAACTACAATGGCCGGCAAACCCTCCCAATCAGGAAACTCGCTATGCCCGAATACCGCACCGAAACCGATAGCATGGGGCTAATCCGCGTCCCCGCCGACCGTTACTACGGCGCGCAGACCGCACGCTCGCTCGTTCACTTCGCCATCGGCACCGACACCATGCCCCGTGCCGTGCTTCGCGCCTTCGGGACACTCAAGAAAGCCGCCGCGCTCGTGAACCTCGATCTGAAGATGTTCAAGGACCGCAAGGACAAGGCCGGGAACCCCGTGAGCGTTCCCATCGCCGACCGCGTTACGTTCATCGTGCAGGCGTGCGACGAGGTCATCGCCGGCAAACTCGACGCCCACTTCCCCCTGCGTGTCTGGCAGACGGGCAGCGGCACCCAAACTAACATGAACGCCAACGAGGTGATCGCCAACCGTGCCCTCGAACTCGCCGGCCGCGCGATGGGTGACAAGTCCGCGATCAACCCCAACGACGACGTGAACGAGTCGCAATCCTCCAACGACACGTTCCCGACGGCAATGCACATCGCCGCCGCCGAGGAACTGGTTCACCGCTTGATTCCGAGCGTCACGGCGTTGCGGAATGTGCTGTCGAAGAAGGCCGCTGATTTCGCCGATATCATCAAATCGGGCCGCACGCACCTGATGGACGCCACGCCGATCACGCTGGGCCAAGAATTCAGTGGCTACGTCGCACAGTTGGATTACGGCCTCAAGGCGGTGCAAGCCACGCTGCCGATGCTTTACGAACTCGCGCTCGGCGGAACGGCCGTGGGGACTGGGCTGAATTCACCCCTGGGCTTCGATGTGAAGGTCGCCAAGAAAATCGCGGAACTGACGGGGTTGCCGTTCGTGACCGCGCCCAACAAATTCCAGGCGCTCGCGGGGCACGAACCGCTCACCTTCGCCAGCGGGGCACTCAAGACGCTCGCGGTTGGTCTCATGAAGATCGCGAACGATGTCCGCTGGCTCGCCTCCGGGCCGCGGTGCGGTCTGGGTGAACTATCGCTCCCCGAGAACGAACCCGGCTCGTCGATCATGCCCGGCAAGGTGAACCCGACGCAGTCTGAAGCGATGACGATGGTGTGCGTCCAGGTGATGGCCAACGACGTTGCCGTGGGGATTGCCGCGTCGCAGGGTAACTTCGAGTTGAACGTCTTCAAGCCCGTGCTGATCCACAACTTCCTGCACAGCGTTCGGTTGCTCACCGATGCGTGCCAGGCGTTCCGCGAACACTGCGCCGAGGACCGTGTCGCCCGCGACTACGAGAAGCTCGAATACCACACCAGCGCCGAGACGGGTTTGGTCGAAGTGAATCTCGCCGAATCGCTTTTCGTGGCGAAACTTGTCGATGGCAAACCCGAACCGCGACCGGGCATCACCCCGATCCGCGAGAAGCTCGCCGAGTATATGTCGAAGTCGCTGATGCTGGTGACCGCGTTGAAGCCGCACATCGGCTACGACATCGCGGCGAAGATCGCCAAGAACGCCCACAAACACGGCACGACTCTCCGCGAGGAAGCGGTGAAGTTGGCTCCGCCGCTTCTCGATGGCAGCGGCACCCTGACGGGCGACACGTTCGACACCCTCGTGCGCCCCGAGAAGATGACCGCCCCCGAGTGAGCAGTGGATAGTGGGGGAGTGGCCAAAAGACAGGCAGCAAAAGACAAAGGCAAGTTGGCCACAAAGAGGCACAAAAGAGCAAAAAGTAAAGGCAGAAGCCAGAAACCCGCCCAGGTTCCGGAAGCCTTTCTTGGCTTCATTTTTGGACACTTTAGCATCAGGAGTGAGGCCGTTGAGGTTCCCCAGGGTGCGCCGAAGTGGCGACTTCGTGCGCCTGATGCTGTGGAATCTAACCCCTTCAGGGTAGAAAACTTATTACAGAGCCTGCCTCATCCTAACCCGACGCGCAAGTGAGGGACAACTGACGGGGCAGCGTTCCGATTCATGCAGCGAGCCAGGATAGGGATGACGTGGTTCCTCGCTTGCGCGTCGGGTTAAGATGAAACACATTTCGCCCTCAATCAGCCGGTCTTTACGCTGAAAGCGTTGTACTCCACAGCATCAAGCGCACGAAGTTGCCGCTTCGGCGCACCCTGAGGAACCTTAACGGCGTCACTTCTGGTGCTAAAGTCTCCAATAACTTACCCAGATTACCAGCTGCGTAAGACCTAACACCCCGTATTACCTCACCTCGCCTTGACAACCGCGCCGGATTCTCGGAACTTCCCGCCTTCACCTTGGTGCGGAGGCGGCGTTGGCACTTGTCACAAATCTTCGACTCGCGGTGGCGGCCGTGCGGCTCAAGCTCCGACTGCTCTCGGCCTACGACACCTTTTGGCCGGCCGCCGTGCGCGGTGGCAAGCTCATTCTGAGCGGTCGCGTGGGCACCTTCGCCCGCAAGTTGTTCAACGAATTGCCAGACGCCCGCGACGCGGTGCCCGTCGAACGCGAACGCAGCGGGCCGCCGCTATTCCTCGCGGGGCACGTTCTCGGTTTCGGCGGGTACGATCATCTCGTTCTGAATGTGCTCAAGGGGCTAACCGAAGCCGGGGTGAACGTGTGCCGCGACCGCCGGGCGTGCTTCCGCAAGCAACTCGTGCCGGTCGAACTTCGCCCCACGGAACGATCCCGTCAACGGCACCACGCACGCCTCGCCGTCGCTCCACCACATCTACTCAATCGCTACCGGCCGGACGCCCGCACCGCCGCCTTCACGATGTGGGAAACGGACACGTTGCCGCGGGGAAGTGTGGAACAACTCAATCGTTGCGGGCTGGTCATCGTGCCCAGCCGTTGGGGCGCGAACTGCTTTCGCGCGAACGGCGTGACTGTGCCCCTCGCGGTCGTGCCGTTGGGCTACGATCCCGCGATCTTCGCCCGTGTTCCAGGTCATCTTCTGAGCCGAACCGTCACCACGTTCGGCACGGCCGGCGCGCTGGACGAAGGCGGGCTACGCAAGAACGTGCAGCAGGTCATCGACCTGTTCCGGGTGGCGTTCCCCACGCAGCCGAACGCTCGCCTGCGAGTCAAGATCACGCCGAACTCACCGCGAGTGAACACGCACGGCGACGACCGTATTGAGGTGATTGACTCGCATCTTTCGCCGACAGAACTTGCGGAATGGTATCGGTCGCTCAATGCGTTCGTGAACGCCTCGGCCGGCGAAGGGTTCGGGCTTCACCTGCTCGAAGCGATGGCGTGCGGCGTGCCGCTGATCTCTTCTACCTTCGGGGGCGTCGGGGCGTTCTTCGACTCAAAGGTTGGCTATGAGGTGCGCTACCGCCCGGCGGGTGCGTGGAACTCGATCTACCGTGGCATGTGGTCGCACCCGGACGAAGGCGACATCCTGGAACGCATGCGCGACGTGTACCGAGATGGCGATGAGGCGCGACGCCTGGGTACAGCCGCGGCCGCCCGGGCCAGCAAGTTCCGCTGGGAAGATTCCGCCCGCAAACTCGTGATCGCGCTGATCCAAAACGGCTTCATCCGGCCTGGGGAATGAAGAGAGTTGGCTGCGAATTAGGAGGCAAAAGCAAAGGCAGGTTGGCCACAAAAAGGCACAAAAGGACACAAAAATGAGGCCAAAGAACAGAGAACAGAGAACAGAGAACAGAGAACGCTGACCTCTTGCTCTATTTTTGTGTCCCTTTTGTGCCTTTTTGTGGCCAACCTGCCTTTGCTTCCCGGCTTCCGCACTTCAGTTGGGGTTGACTCACTTCCCAAGACACGGTTCTACTCCGCGTGGGAAACTGCGCACCCCGGGATATCACTATGGCCACGGTCACGGACAGTTCCAAATCGGTTGAAAGCCCGGACCCGACGCGGCATGTCTGGCAAGTGCCGACGTTTCTGATCGGGGCCGCGGTGTTCGTCTCCGCGTGGCAAGGTTGGCTGCCGCTGGGCACGCCCGACCCAGGCGGGGACTTCGGCCGCGACATCGCCGCGCTCCGGGTTTGCTCCGAGAAGGTGAACCCCGACCGCGACGAACTCAAGGACGCACTCGGCCGAGTTGCCGCCAATGTGGATGCCTTCCCCGCCGAGACTCCGCTCGCACGGTTCGCCCTTGGCAGCGGGTACGCACGGCTCGCGGAACTGACCGCCGACCCCACGGATGCCAGCGCTCACTGGGCGCTCGCGCGGTCTCACTTTGAGTTAGTGAAGCCCGAGCAACTCAAAGACACGAACGACGGGCCGAAGTTGGCGTTTCGGAAGGCCAAGGCCCGCGCCGCGGGTGGGTTCCCCGCCGGCACGCCAACCGCCGACATCCGGCAGTTCATCAACCAACTTGGCACGCCTCCGTTTGGCGAAGAGCCGGGCGAAGCGGGGCGGTTGCAAGCCGCGCTCGCGCTGAAACTATCACCACCCGATATCGCTACCGCCAAGATCGCGCTCGACCGCTATCTCCAGTCCAACGGGGTCGCCACGCCGGCCGCGTCGCTGGCCCGTGCCAAACTCACCCTGGGTGATATCTACATCCGGTCGGACGACCCGGCCGCCGCGAAGAAGTGGTTGGAGCAAATCGGCATTGATGCGCCGCTCGAAGTGGTCATTCAGGCAAAAGCATCGCTGGCGCGGGTGCGGATGATCGATCAAGACTGGCTCGCTGCCGCACGGGACTGGGAAGCACTGCGGGCGATGGCGAACGTGCCGCAATCACTCCGAGCAGGCTCCGCGTACCACCTCGCCGTGTGCAAAGCCAACTCTCCCAACCGCGACATGGAAGCCGCGGTCAAACTGTACGAAGAAGCCATCAAGGGCGACGGAGCCGAAGCCATCGCCGCGAGTGTCCGCCTTGCCGAGCACTACCTCAAGAACGGCGACGCGACCAAGAAGGCCGCCACCCCCGACCTGCTGGCGACTGCCACCAAGGGAATTAAGGAGCCGAAGCAGTTCCGCAACCCGTTCATCCGCGTCAACGAGGTGCAGGACATCTTCGAGTTGGCCATCTCGGTGCTCACTGCTGACGGAGTATACGAATCCGCCGTGCGATGTGCGGACGATTACGCCGCCCTCTCCGCCGCCGGGCGAGAACGCGAGAAACGGGCTGAAACCCTGGCCGCGTGGGCACTCTCGCTTCAGAAGTCTAACGGCGACTTCAAGCCGAAAGCCGCGCAGGCCGCCGCCGAATATGAGGCGCTCGAAGGATTTCAGCCCGCCGTGCCGTGGAAGGCCGACGTGCTGCGCCGCGCCGCCGGGATGCACCGCCTCGCCGACGAACCGGGCAAGGCCGTCGAGGTACTTCAGAAGGCCATTGCACTCCCGAAGCTGCCCGACGCCGTAGCCGGGCCGGTGTGGGCCGATCTCGCCGATGCTCTGATTGCCGCCAAGCGGCCCGACGAAGTGTGGCCCGCGTTCAACAACGCGATGCTCTCGGCTGGCCCCGTCTCCACTGCGACCCGCTACCGGTTGGCCCGCCAGTTCGCGGATACGCGCAACCCTGGGTTCGTCAACCTCAGCCGCGCGCTCTGGGAGCAGATCGCCAAGCAAGAAACCGTCTCCCAACTGGAGCAAGAGTTTCACGAGTTGGCCCTGGTGGAACTGGCCCACGAGTTCATCCGGTTGAACAACTACCCCGAAGCCGAGAGTTGGCTTCGCAAGCAACTCGGGTTCTACCCGACCGGCCCCGAAGCGGCACGCGGCCGGTTGCTGCTGGGCGTGTGTTTGCTTCAGAAAGCCAACACCCCCCTGCCCGCGGCCCCGGACGCGGCAACCGCGACTCGGTTGCGTGAAGAAGCCCTGAAGTTGTTCAAATCCGTGGTCGGCGAGGCCGACGCGAAGTTGACCCGCGACAAGAAGCTCAGTGAGCGAGATGCCTGGCTCCGCCTCCAGTCCGGGCTTCGCGTCCTCCAGGCGTACCAGCAGTTGCAGAAGCCCAACGACTTGCTTGTTGAAGCCAAAGATATGCTCACGCGGCACCGAGGCACCATTGAGGAACTCATTGTGCTGAGCCTGATGTACCACGCCTTCAGACAGAAGAAAGAGACGGGGCTGGCGCTGGAAACCCGCGACCAGATGAAGGAACTCTTTGACCGCCTGCCCGCCACAGCGTTCCCCGCACAGAGCGGCGAATACAGCCGCACTTACTGGGAAACCGTCTGGTTCGTGCCCGACAAGAAGTAGCCGGCGGTTTCGGGGTGCGGAGGAACACGGATGCCGCAAAATGCGTTCGACAAGGCGAGCCGCTTCCTGGCGAAGTTGGGCGGCGCGGACTTCGTATCGTGACTGCTCGACGAACCTCCTGGGGCGTTAGCCTTCCGTGGCTGGCTGGACACTCGGAACATTCCGCTGCCCGCCAACCCGGACCGCACGAGCGACACCATCGCCCGTGTCGATAACCTCCGCACACACGGGACGCCGTGGGCGGTCGCCATCGAGTTCCAGATCGAACCCGATCCGGTGATGTTCAGCCGGCTCTTGGCGTACATCGCCGCCGTGTCGGAGTCCTACAAGCCCGATACCGAGCGAGGAAGCCGGTTTAAGATCGGTGCCGCAGCGGTGAACCTCACCGGCAACGGGAACGCTTCCCAAGTAATGGAATGGCCTGAAGCGGGCTTAACGACGATTCTTGGCGTCCGCGAACGCAACCTTGAACACGAGCGGGCCGATGAGTTGTTGGGGACGATAGAATCAGGGCAGTGGTCGCGGTGCCTGTTGCCGTGGATACCGCTGATGCTTGGTGGCGACGATCCAAAGGTCGCCGAGCGTTGGAAGCGAGCCGCCGAGTTGGAACCCGACCGTCGCCGGCGTTCGGAACTGGCCTGGCCCACACTGGTGTTCGCGGAAGCCGCCAAACGGCACGCATTCTGGAAAGACCAACTCAAGGAGTGGAACGTGCGAGAGTCAACCGTCGCCAACGAATTGATCGCCCAAGTCATCGCCGAGGACAGTCCGAAATGGATCGCCGCGGGCAAAGCCGAGGGGAAGGCCGAGGG